>Ga0164243_10010932_pt1 | contig 12995 bp, 12 predicted proteins | sample OricompcompostOP_FD_108781 | JGI IMG/M metagenome (GOLD analysis project Ga0164243, IMG submission 108781) | Organic Plus compost microbial communities from Emeryville, California, USA - Original compost - Organic plus compost (OP) | ecosystem: Engineered > Solid waste > Mixed feedstock >... | reverse complement strand
TCATCCGGACCAGGGTGAGATCACGGCGACCCTGACGGATGATCTCGTGGCCCGCCGCAAAGGGAATCAGGTGGGTAAATCCTTCCATCGCCACGGTGTCACCGTCGTGGACGAGCTGCGCGACGGCCGAGGCCAGCGAGACGATCTCCGCCATGAAACCCTTCCGATCAGTGTTCGCTGGACGAACAGCGGTACTTTCAGCGAACGCTGGTCCGACAGTACGACCCACCGGGCGACCGGGTCAACCAGGCCGGGCGGTGAACGGGCGGTGAACGGGACCACGACCGGCACCGAAGACACGAGCGGCGCCGGCCGCTGGCTGTCTCACCAGCGACCGGCGCCGTGTGCGTGGCGCGGGGCGCGTCAGTTGGCCGCGACCCGCTGCAGCCTCGGCGCGACGACCGGGACGGCGGCGGCCACGAACGCCACCACCGCGCCGATCAGCACGAACCAGATGCCTGCGCCCGAGGTGATCTCCAGCCCACTGATGAGACGCAACGGAATATCGAACTCTTCGGGTCCGGTGGCCAGCACCTCGATCCACGCCAACACGGCGACGAGGACCATCGAGCCGGCCAGGACCAACCGCACCGGGGCGGTGGCGGTCAGGCCCGGCACCGCCACCCGCAGCGCCGACAGCAGCGCCAGCACCGCGATGGCGAGGCCGAGGACGAGCATCGCCAACCCGTCCGCGCCATAGTCGAAGCCGTTACGGGAGACGCTCATCCTGCCGACCGTGAACGAGATCCACGGCAGCAGCGTGCCGAGCACGACCAGCGACCCACCCGCGACCTGGGTCCAGTCCAGCGGGTCACGCCGTACGGTCACGCCGGCCCGCACCGCGGCACGCCCGGTGGCGGCGAGCGCCCGTCCGGTCCCGGTGGCCAGCGCGTCCAGAGCACGACGGGAGCGAGTCGACCAGACGGAGGCGGAGCCCGTACGGGTTGCCGATCCGGCCGACGGGCCAGCCGCGGACGCGGCACTGCCTGCGGCGGGGTCCGCCAGCGGGAACTCGGCCGTGGCGTCGGAGTCCGGTACGCCACCCGGGTAGCCGCCGGCCGTTCCGATTGTGGGGCTGTCTGACATTCTGTCGATCCTTATGGTGTGGGGTGGCCGCCCGGTTCGGGTCGACACCGCCAGACCGGGCGCGCGCGTCGGGCAACGGGCCGACGCGGAAGCGGCGCCAACCTACCAGTCATCGACCGCCCGCGCGCGCCACCCGTACCAATTGTTCTCTATGTCCGCCTGCTGCGCGCGTTCCCGGTCCGGCGATCCGCGCTCGGCCGCGCGGTCAGCCGACCAGCCAGACGATCCAGTCACCGGTCACGTGTTCGGGCGTGACCGTCAGGGTCACCGGAGTCCCCGCCGCGACATCGACCTCGTCCAGGCCGTCGAGCGTCGCCAGGTGCACGGTCGCCTGGTAGTCCCATGACTCGTACCGCAGGACCTCGACACCGTCGATCGCCAGGTGCAGGTAACCCGGCGTCTGGGCCGAGACCCGGAACTCCTTCTCCGGCACCCAGGTGAAGGTGACACTGACCGGTCGCAGCGGATCCGCCGGGTCGGACCGCGCCAGGACCTCGACCGGATCCCACCCGGGCCGCAAGGACGCGAGGGTGGCCGGCGGCGTCGGCAACGGGTACGCATCGAACGCGACGCGCTGCAGGACCGCGAGCGCGAAGGTCCCCGTGCCGGGCAGCGGCTGCTCGGTTCGACCAGACTCCGCATATGAATTCACATGCGTCACCGTGATGGTGAAGGTGACCGGCTGGCCAGGCTCGACCCCGAGTGCGGTCGCGTCCTCCCACCATGCCGTACCAGGGTTGTCGCAGTCACTGCCGAACAGGTGGCGACCGTTGACCGCCACCTCCGCCCACATTCCCGGCTCGCAACGGGTCTGGAGCTTCAGATCGAGCGACGGCGGCGTGACGGTCACCGATGCCTGGGTCTGCGGAAGGTGACCGATCGCGGTTGCGATCACCCGCCCGCCCTGGCTGTACTCGTCGAAACCGTCGATGGTCGTGGGGGTTACCGCCGGTTGCGGAGCCGAGTTCTCGTGCCCCATCGGCACGTTCCACGCCCCCACCACGATCGCGACCACCAGGGCGCAGGCGCCGGCCACCGCGGCGGCCGCCCGGCGACGGCGTGCCTGGCGGATGCGGCGGTGCACAGCGCCGAGCCGGTCGACGGCGGAGGCCGGGCCGGAGACGGCCACACGCTCCCGCATCAGCTCTCGCAGATCGATGCTCATGCCTTCACCCCGTTCGTCTGGTGCGTCGGCCGCAGCGACTCGTCCAGGCGCAACCGCGCCAATCCTTTCGCCGCCTGGCTCTTGACGGTTCCGGGCGAGATCTCCAACACCTGGGCGATCTCAGCCTCGGTCAGGTCCTCGAAGTAGCGCAGCACCAGCACGGCCCGTTGCCGGCGCGGCAACCGTCCCAGCGCCCGCCACACCTCGTCGCGCGCGTCCACTCCCGCCTGCGCGTCACCGGCCGAGGGCCGCTCCGGCACGTCCGGGGCCGGGTGCTCGCCGAAGGACCGCCGCCGCCACCAGGAGACGTACGTGTGGAACATGACCTTCCGGACGTACGGTTCCGGATTGCCCGCCATCCGCGACCACCCGAACCACGCCTTGGCCAACGCCGTCTGCAGCAGGTCCTCCGCCGCCGCCCACTCGTGGGTCAGCAGATAGGCGCTGCGCAACAGGCGGGGCGAGCTCGCGACCACGAACTCGTCGAAGCCCCCGGAGTCGTCGGATCCGCCCAACTCGTCCACCTCCCCGTCCGCGGCCCGCCGGTCGCGGAGCCGCCGACGATACGCATCGAGCGGACGGCAGGGTTGCCCGCGGGCTTCAGGACGTCGCGTGGAACTGACGCACGAAGGCGGCGACGGCGTCCGCGACGAGCTGCACGGCGATCGCGGCGAGCAGCAGGCCGGAGATGCGGGTGATCACCTCGATGCCGGCCGGGCGCAGCACCCGGACGAGCAGCCCCGAGAAGCGCAGGATCAGCCAGGTGACCAGGAAGACCAGCGCGATGCCGGCGGCGATGGGCGCGTAGTCGATCGGCTGCTCGGCCCGTTGCACGAACAGCATGGTCGCCACGATGGCGCCCGGACCGGCGAGCAGCGGGGTGCCCAGCGGCACGAGCGCCACGTTCGCGGACTGCGTGCGGGCCGGGTCGTCGGAGGCCCGTCCGGTGAGCAGTTCCAGGGCGACGAGCAGCAGGAGCAGGCCACCGGCGGCCTGCAGGGCGGGCAGGTCGATACCGAGATAGTCGAGGATCTGCTGGCCGGCGACGGCGAAGACCACGATCACACCGGCGGCCAGGCCGACGGCCATCCAGGCGGCCCGGCGCTGCTCCCGGCGGGGCATCGTGCGGGTCAGGGCGAGGAAGACCGGGACCATGCCCGGCGGATCGGTGATGACGAGCAGGGTCACGAAGACTTCGCCGAACAGCCGCACGTCCATCGCGACAGTGTGCCATCACGGCCGGTCGCGCTCCGGTGGTCCGGACCGGGCTTGCCGAGCCTCACCCGGACCGTCCGAGTCCACTGTGGATTCACGTCCGCCGGGGCGGCGACCGGCCGCGCGACGGTCCCGTGACACCGCCGACTCAGGCAAACGCCACATGTCACCTCGCGTCACACGCGGGAGAATGAGCCAGGCGTGGCTAGGATGCCTGCAAGGTCGGCCACGGGGTCCGGGCGACCGGGGGTGGACAGGCGAGGGTAGATGATCATTAGGCCAGGGATCGTGCTGGGCGGCCGTTACCGCCTGGAGGAGCACATCGCCAGTGGCGGCATGGGCGAGGTGTGGCGCGCGCACGACGAGTCGGTCGACCGCAAGGTCGCGGTCAAGATCCTGCTCTCGTCGCTGCACGACGACCCCGGCTTCGTCGAGCGGTTCCGGGCCGAGGCGCGGGCCATGGCGACCATCGACCACCCCGGCGTGGTGCAGATCTACGACTTCAACACAGACCCGGCAATGGGGACCTACCTGGTCATGCAGTACGTAGAGGGCGAAGCGCTCTCGCGCACGCTCTCCCGGGTCCGCCGGCTCACCGCCGCGCGGACCATGGCGCTGGTCGCCCAGGCGGCCGACGCGCTGCACGCGGTGCACCTCGTCGACGTCATCCACCGCGACGTCAAGCCGGGCAACCTGCTGGTGCGGCGCGACGGCACGCTCGTGCTCACCGACTTCGGCATCGCGCGCTCGGCCGGTGCCGCCACCCTCACCGCGCCGGGCTCGGTCGTCGGCACCGCGGCCTACATCTCACCCGAGGTGGCGATGGGTGAGCGCGCCACGCCGCAGTCCGACGTGTACGCGCTCGGCGTCGTGGCCTACCAGTGCCTGGCCGGGCGGCGTCCCTTCGACGGCGGCAGCGCCATGGAGATCGCGACCCGTCACGTCCGGGAACTGCCGCCGCCGCTGCCGCGCGACGTGCCCCGCCCGGCGGGCGAGGTGGTGGATCGCGCGATGGCGAAGAAGGCCGCCGACCGCTACCCCAACGCCGCCGCCTTCGCCGAGGACGCCCGGCGGGTGGCGGTGCTGCTCGGGGCCACCGGTCCCCTGCGCGCCGCCTGAGGCGGGCACCGCGTCAGGCCGGGCGCAACCAGACCGCGGTGTCCGACGGCAGTCGGCCACCGACCAACTCGCCGCTGGCGAGCAACACCTCGCGATGCGCCGGCAACTCGACGTCCACGGTGGACATGTTGACGACACAGACGAAGTGGGGCGACCGGGCGAAGGCCAGCACGCCCACTGGCGCCTCCAGCCAGGACATGTGACCGTCGCCCAGCGCCGGCTCGGCGCGGCGCAGCCGCAGCGCCGCCCGGTAGAGCTCCAGCATCGAACCGGGATCGCCGTCCTCGGCCGCCACCGTCAGCGAGGCCCACGACGCGGGCTGCGGCAGCCACGGCGGCGCGGTCGCGTCCGGCGGGCTGAACCCGAACGGCGGGGCGGTGCCCGACCACGGCAACGGCACCCGGCAGCCGTCACGGCCCGGGTTGGCGCCGCCGGTGCGGACGAAGAGCGGGTCCTGGCGCTGCTCGTCGGGGATGTCCTCCACCTCGCCCAGCCCCAGCTCCTCGCCCTGGTAGACGTACACCGACCCGGGCAGGGCCAGGCTCAGCAGCGTGGCGGCCCGGGCCCGCCGCGTGCCCAGGGCGAAGTCGGTCGGTGCGCCGGTCTGGCGCCGCCGATGCTCGTGGTCGTGGGTGAACGAGGTGTCCGCCCGACCGTACCGGGTGACGTGGCGGAACACGTCGTGGTTGGAGAGCACCCACGTCGCGGGCGCGTGCACCGGCGCGTGCGCGGCGAGCGTGGCGTCGATCGTGGTGCGAAACGCCGTCGCGTCCCACGGCGCGGCGAGGAAGTCGAAGTTGAAGGCCGTGTGCATCTCGTCCGGGCGCAGGTACTTGATGAAGCGCTCCGTGTCCGGCAGCCAGATCTCACCGATCAGCACCCGCGGCGGGTCGTAGGTCTCGGCGATGGCGCGCCAGGCGCGGTAGATGTCGTGCACCGCGTCCCGGTCGGTGTACGGGTGGTTACCGGGTGGTTCGCCGTCGAGCTGACCCGGCTCCAGGTCGCGCAGCGTGGGATCCTTGGCGCACAACGCGGCCGAGTCGATGCGGATGCCGTCGACGCCCCGGTCGAACCAGAACCGCAGGATGTCCTCGAACTCCACCCGTACGGCGTGGTTGCCCCAGTTGACGTCCGGCTGCTCCGGGGCGAACAGGTGCAGGTACCACTGCCCGTCCGGCACGCGCGTCCAGGCCGGGCCGCCGAAGATCGACATCCAGTTGTTCGGCGGCAGCTCGCCGTTGGCGCCCCGCCCGTCGCGGAACCAGAACAGCTCGCGCTCGGGCGCGCCGGGCCCGGCGGCGAGGGCCTTGCGGAACCACGGATGGGCATCCGAGCAGTGATTGGGAACGATGTCGATGATGATGCGCAGCCCCAGGCTGTGCGCCTCGGCCACCAACGCCTCCGCCTCGGCCAGGGTGCCGAAGGCGGGGTCGATGTCGCGGTAGTCGGCCACGTCGTAGCCAGCATCGGCCATCGGCGACGGATACCACGGACTGAACCAGATCGCGTCGACACCCAGGTCGCGCAGATAGCCCAAACGCGCCCGGATGCCGGCCAGATCGCCGATCCCGTCACCGTTCCCGTCGGCGAAGCTGCGCGGGTAGACCTGGTAGATCACCGCACTGCGCCACCACTGTGCATCCGGATCGGACACCAGTTACCTGCCTTTGCTGTGTTGTACGGTCACGTCGAACCAGGCCCGGGACCCGGGTCCCGGACATGGATGGGGTCGCGTCGGCGGATCAGCCCTTGATGCCGCCCGCGGTAAGGCCGGACATGATGTTCTTCTGGAAGATCAGGAAGAAGATGATCATCGGGATGGCGGCGATCACCGAAGCCGCGATGACGACGTTCTGACTCAGCCCGGTGGAGAACGCGTAGATCCCGACGTTGATGGTCCGCGTCTCGGGCATGTTCTCCACGAGCAGCGGCCAGAGGAAGTCCTTGAAGGTCGCGGTGACCGAGAAGATGCTCACCACGCCGAGGATCGGACGCGAGATCGGCAGCACGACCGACCACAGTGTCCGGATGGGCCCGGCGCCGTCGATGGCCGCCGCGTTGAGCAACTCGGTGGGGATCGAGTCGAAGAAGCGCTTCAGCAGGAAGATGTTGAAGGCGTTGGTCACCGCAGGCAACCAGATCGCCCACGGCGTGTTGAGCAGGTCCCACCCGAAGATCGGGAAGTCGTGCACCGTGACGTACTGCGGCACCACCAGCACGGTCGCCGGGATCATCAGCGTCGCCAGCATGGCGCCGAGAATCGCCTTGCCCAGCACCGGACGCAGCTTCGACAGCGAGTAGGCCGCGGCGACGCCGAGCACGAGCTGGAACGCGAGCGCGCCGAAGGCGTACCAGACGGTGTTGAGCAGCAGCCGGAGCATGTCCAGACCGATCCATGCATCCGAGTAGTTACTGATGTCGGGATCCTGCGGGAAGAGGCTCGGCGGCACCTGGGCCATCTCCTGCGCGGACTTCAGACCGCCGGTGACCATCCAGTAGAGCGGGCCGAGGAAGGCGACCGAGAAGGCCACGATGATGAGCACCAGCAGGATCCAGTAGACGCGACGTCCGACCGGCGTGGCGCGCCGGGCCGGCGAGATGAGCGTCCGGGTGGCGTGGGACTGGACAGCCATCGTTGCCCGCCTCCTCAGAGTTCTTCCTGCTTGGGGGTCAGCCACACGTAGAGCCCGGAGAAGACCAGCAGCACCAGCATGAGCATCACGCCGAGCGCCGCGGCGCCACCGAGATCGTTGAGCAGGAACGCGTGCTGGTACATCAGATAGACCAGGCTCGTCGCGCTGTCCTGGACCCCGTTGCCGCCAGCCAGGATCAGCGGCTCGATGAACAACTGCATGGTGGCCACGACCTGGATGAGGAACATCAGCGAGAGCACCAGCCGGGTCTGCGGGATGGTCACGTGCCAGACGCGGCGCAGCAGGCCGGCGCCCTCGATCTCGGCGGACTCGTACAGCTCACCGGGGATGTTCTGCAGCGCGGCCAGGTAGACCAGCACCGCGCTGCCCATGTTGAGCCAGGTGCTCGCCACCACCAGCGCCGGCACGGTCGTCGTCGGATCCTGGGTGAACTGCGACGACGGCAGGCCCAGATGGGTCAGGACGTAGTTCAGGATGCCGGAGTCGTCGGGCAGGTAGAGGTACTTGAAGAGCATCAACCCGGCCGCGGGCGGCAGGATCACCGGCAGGTAGACGACCACGCGCAGGAACCCCTGGGCGTGGCGCAGCTCGTTGAGCACGATCGCGATCAGGTACGGCAGGGCGAAGCCGAAGACGAGCGCCAGCAGCGTGAACAGCAGCGTGTTGCGCCACGCGGCGCCGAAGGCCGGATCGTCCCAGATGCGCTGGTAGTTCTCCCAGCCCACCCACCGCGTCACGCCCCGGCGGGTGCGCTGGAAGCTCATCACGATCTCGCGCACCATCGGGAACCACGCGAAGAAGACGAAGCACGCCACGGCGCCGACCAGGAACGCGTGCCCGATCAGGTTCTCCCGCAGCCGGCGGCGCCAACGCCGTCCTTTTCGGACAGTCGAGCGGTCGGGCGGTGGGGTGCGCCCGTCGCCCGAGGCGGCCGGGTTCCGGGGCGGGGCTCCGGTTCCGGTCGACAGGGGAAGCACGGCCATCACAGCTCCTGGCGGTTCGGGGACTCCTGGTGCCGCGCCGGCCGACCGGCGGGTGGTGCCGGCCGGCCGGGCGGTCACCAGGAGACCGTTGGGGCGGAACTACTTCGCGTCGTCCAGAACCTTCTGGATCTTCGCCTGGGCGTCGGCGAGCAGCGCGTCGATGTCGGCGTTGGGGTCGGTGAGGACCGCGCCCATCGGGCCGTCAAGGATCGCGTAGATCGCCTGGGCGTTGGCCGGCTCGGCGACCGGGGGCACCGGGTTGCCGGTGTAGAGCGCGTAGTCGTCCAGGTTCAGGTTGCTGTTGGCCTTCTTCAGCTCGTCGTCGGCCTTCTGCTGCGCGCTGCCCGGCTTCCAGATCAGCGGCTGCGGCAGGCCGACCGGCAGGCCGATCGCCTTCTGCGACGCGTAGTCGAACTGGCCCTTGCCCGGAGTGAGCTCCTCGTAGGCGATCCACTTCAGGCCGGCCTTGATCTGCTCGGGCGTGAGGCCCTTCTTGAAGAAGTAGCCGTTGCCGCCACCGAGGGCGCCCTTGGCCGGCCCGTTGTCGCCGGGCATCGGGGCGATCGCCCAGTCGGCGTAGCTGCCCTTGAAGTTGTTGACGATCGCGGTGATGGAGTCGGGGGCGCCCAGGTACATGCCCACCTTGCCGGCGGCGGCCGCCGTCAGCAGGTCCGGCCAGGTCTGCAGCTGGGTGGTGCCGACGCTGTTGTCGGTGAACCGCATGGTCTTCAGGTTCTGCAGGACGGCCTTGGCCTCCGGCGTCAGCACGTTCGCCTTCGTGCCGTCGGCCGAGACCGGCGAGCTGCCCCGGGAGTAGAGCGAGGCGGTGAAGTGCCAACCACCGGTGTTGCCGGCCGAGTACTCCGAGTAGCCCGCCACGCCCGGCACCGCGTCGGCGATCTTCTTGGCCGCCGCGGCGACCTCCTGCCAGGTGGCCGGCGGCTTGCTCGGGTCGAGGCCCGCCTGGGTGAACAGCTTCTTGTTGTAGACCAGGCCCATGGTGTAGGCCGAGTACCCGATCCCGTAGATCCGCCCGTTCTCGATGAAGGGGTTCTTCACGGAGTCGAGGATGTCGTTCCAGTTCGGGATGGTGTCGGTGTTGACGTAGTCGGTGATGTCCTCAGCGCCGTCGGCGTCGAGCACCTGGTTCAGGTCGGTCATGTAGCCGTAGAAGATGTCGGCTTGCGTGCCGGCCTGCAACCGGGCGGTGAAGTCCGGCGGGTTGTTGCACTGGGTACCGACGGAAATGCTCTTGATGGTGACGCCGGGGTTCGCGGCCTCGAAATCGGCCACGTCCTTGTTCCACTGCTCAAGCGTCTTGCCGTCGTTGTAGGTCTTCAGCGGCGGGCAGTCGACCGTGATGGTCACCTTGCCCGACTCGTCCGAACTCTTGCTGCAGGCGGCGAGGCTGATGCCCAGACTGGCCACGAGCGCGATGCCCGTGGCGAGCCGAAAGCGCCGGAGGAGCATGGGTCCTTCCCTTCTGATGTCTTCGCCGCGGGGTGACGGCCCGCGAACAGGGGCGGCCCCGTGGGAGGGGGCAGCCCGGGGGGACGGGTGACCGCCGTGGCGGCGCACACCGAAATGCGTGCTGTTCCGGCTCGCGAACCGAACCGCACGGTTCTCCGCGGCCGTCGCCGCGGTCTGGCGCGATGACCCGACAAGGCGGTGCTTCGTCCTGCGAGGCAACACCTCGCAGGTTGGGGGGACTTGCGCGACAGTGGCGTCGGGAACTCCGCTGTCGGTGCCCATCACCGTAACCAGCGCGACATCATCATGCAAGATGCTGCCGAAAATTTGAAAGGATCGGACCGCCTGGCGTCCTCCCTGCACGCGGAGTCAGAGCACGACGGCGGGCACCCGCTCAGCCCGGTCCGCGCCCGAAGCCGGGGCGGCACCGGTCGACCCGCGCACCACGAGCTCCGGCTCGAAGAGCAGCTCGTCGGCCGGCACGGGGTTGCCCGCCACCTGCGTGACCAGCAGCGCCACGACCGCCTGGCCCATCGCCTCGATCGGTTGGCGGATGGTGGTCAGCGGTGGCTCGGTGCAGGTCATGAAGGCCGAGTCGTCGTAGCCGACGACCGAGACGTCCTCGGGCACGCGCAGGCGCAGCCGGCGAGCGGCCCGGATGGCGCCCAACGCCAGCACGTCGGAGGCGCAGATCAGCGCGGTGGCACCCCGTCGGATCAGCCGCCCCGCGGCCGCGTGCCCGCCCTCCATCGAGAAGATCGTGCGTTCCACGAGCAGCTCGTCGCGGGCCCGCTTCCTGCCCGGCGCGGGCTGTTCGGGCACCGGACCGGCAGCGGACTCCGACTGCACCAACGCGGTGTAGGCGGCCAGCTTGCGCGCCGAGGGCACGTGGTCCTGGGGTCCGAGCACGAGCCCGATGCGCTCGTGCCCCAACGAGGCCAGGTGGGCGTGGGCCTGCTCCACGGCGTGCGCGTCGTCGGTCGCCACGGTCGGGAAGCCCAGGTCCGCGATGGCCGCGTTGACCAGCACGACCGGCAGCCCGCGGTCGAGCAGCCGCCGGTAGTGCTCGTGGTCCGCGTCGGCCTGCGCGTAGTCGCCGCCGGCGAAGATGACGCCCGAGACGTGCTGGTCGAGGAGCATGTCGACGTAGTCCGCCTCGGAGACACCGTCGGCGGTGCGGGTGCAGAGCACGGGCGTGAAGCCGCGCTTGGCCAACGCGCCGGCCACCACCTCGGCGAATGCCGGGAAGATCGGGTTCTGCAGTTCCGGCAGCACCAGCCCGACCAGCCGGGCGCGCTCGCCGCGCAGCTTCGTCGGACGCTCGTAGCCGAGCACGTCAAGCGCGGTCAGCACGGCCGCCCGGGTCGACTCCGAGATGCCCGGACGCCCGTTGAGCACGCGACTCACGGTCGCCTCGCTCACCCCGACGTATTTGGCGACGTCAGCCAGTCTGCGTGTCACGGCGCAAGCATAATGCATCATCGTGCAAATGGCTTGCACGACCTGCGTCGCGAGTTCGGCGCGCCGTCAGCCGAGTGGCGTCAGCCGGTCGCGGCCTCCTGGCTGACCTCGATGCCACCATCGGCCAACGTCGCCAGGACCAGATCGAGATAGCGAACGGCGTCAACCGTACGGGCAAGGCCCTTCTCCGCGACCGCGAAGTCACGCCACACCAGGCGGGGACGCGGAGCCTGACGGGGCGCGTGGCGAAGGCAGTCGGCGAGGTCGGCGATGCTGGCGGCGCAGTAACCACCCGGGCCGTCCACCGCGTCGCCGAGGGCGCAGAACAGGCTGGCGAGGTCGTCCACGTCGCGCCCGTCGAGGTCGATCCGCTCGGTCAGCACCGGATAGGGCGTGCGGTTCTCGCGGAACGAGACGATGCGGGCGGCCTCCAGCCAGCCCTCGCGCTCCCCGACCGGCATCGCCGCCCAGACGTGCGGCCGCTTCGGGCGACCCTGCCGCCACTGGTCCCAGGCCCACTCGGTGCCGGCGTGCGGCAACGCGTCGAGCCGGGCCCGCAACTCGCCGTCGGGCGCGGCGCCGGAGACGGTGAGTTCGGCCTCCCACAACGGATAGTCGCCCAGCACGCGCCCCGACGGGTCGAGCACCTCGAGGACCGCGTCGCCCAGCGCGAAGGTCCGGGTCGGCCGGTCCGCCTGCGCATCGAGCCAGTCGACCTCGTGCAGCAGCACCTGTACGGTCGCCGGCTCGTCCGAGGGGTTCTCGTGCAGGTCGAATGCGGACTCGCGCCCCACGAAGAAGCCATCCATGCGCTGCCATCGGGCCAGCGGAACCCGACCGTTCTCCGTGCGCAGACCGTACCGGGCGGGCTGCATCCTCGTCCTCCCTCTCGGCAGCCGCTCACACCGGTGCCGAGATTACCGCTGCCCGACCACCGTCGGCGCGGTGGTGGTCACGGTTCGACGCGGGGCTGCTCGGGGCAGCCGTTCGCGGCCTGCCACTGCTGGATCTCCGGTACCGGCGACAGGTTGCCGCCGGAGCGCCAGGAATCCAGATATTTCCACGGCCAGATGGTGCCGCGACGGTTCCACCAGTCGCCGGTACGGGCGCAGGCCGGCGAGAGTCCGAAGTGGACATGGCAGGCCGAGGCGTCGCCCGTGCGGCCCACGGTGGCCAGCCGGTCGCCCGCCTCGACGCGCACTCCGGGCTGCACGGCCTCCTCGATGGCCGAGAAGTGCGAACCGTAGTAGCGCACCCCGTCGTCGCCGAGCAGCGACACGGACAGTCCCCCGCGCGTGAGGCCGAGGTTGGTCTTCGGGTCGTAGTCGTCGATCCGGTCGACCTCGAGGATCACCCCGGAGATGGGCGCGACATAGGCCAGACCGCAGGCGGCCATGATGTCGGTGGCCGGGTAGCCGTGGTGGTCGTGGCCGTAGGACGCCTTGCCGAGCACCGGGAAGACCCGCTGCACCGGCGGCGCGCTCGTGGTCGCCGGGGCGCTCGTGACCTCCGGGGAGGTGGTGGTCCGCGCGGCGTCGGCGCTGGTCGACGACGCCTGCACGGTGGAGCTGTCCGGTCCGCCGCAGGCCGCCAGCGCCGCCAACAGTCCGGTCACCGCGACGAGTGTCGCGAGGGGTCTGGTCCGCAGCCGGTGCGTGTGCATCCGGACAGCATGCCAGCCCGCCACTACAGTCCGACGACATGGATGGCAGTGGGCCGACCGGAGCGCTGCACCACATCGAGGTGTGGGTGCCATCGCTGCCGCGCGCCATCCGCAGTTGGGGATGGTTGCTGGGCGAGCTGGGCTACACCCCCTTTCAGGAGTGGTCCGCGGGGCGAAGC
>Ga0164243_10010931_pt1 | contig 12998 bp, 11 predicted proteins | sample OricompcompostOP_FD_108781 | JGI IMG/M metagenome (GOLD analysis project Ga0164243, IMG submission 108781) | Organic Plus compost microbial communities from Emeryville, California, USA - Original compost - Organic plus compost (OP) | ecosystem: Engineered > Solid waste > Mixed feedstock >... | reverse complement strand
GAGCCGCCCCCGGCGGCAGCGCGGCTAGTTTCGCGTCTTCCACCGCAGATATCCGCCGAGCGGTCAGCACCGGCGGCGTCATCACTGCGTTCGAATTGGAAAGTTGGCTGGGGGACTAGGATTATCAGATTGTGCGCCATGTTAGCCAGTAAATGCTGTGTTTTCGGCATTTGACGCGGCTAATGGTGTACCGCTATGGTGTACTTGTGGTGTACCATAGGCTCCCCCAGGCACAAGGTCAAGCGGTGGATCGGAAGTATCTCGAATGGCACGGCAACCAGTGGCGAGTGCAGGTGAAGGTGCCAGCAAAGGCCCGGCCAATACTGGGCAAGCCTCGCCTAGTTAGACCGCTCCACACCGACAGCCTTGCCACCGCCAATCGGCTCAAGCATCGCGTAGTCGCTGAGTTCCAAGAGCAGATCGCGAGGGCATTGATCGAGGCGAAACGCCGTGGACAGCAAGAGGCTGATCAGCTCACCAAAGAAGCTTTCGCTTGGAAGGCCGAGCTTGAGGCCGAGAATGAGCGCCCGGATGTGCTCGATGGCGAGGGGGTTCCGACAGGCGGCATCGTGTCGGGCCTCATCTATGAACGGGCGGAGGAAATCGAGAGGACCGAGGGCGCCGAACGCGCGTCCTACTTCCACAACGTGGCGCTGGGGCTACAAACGCCCATCTTGTCCCTTGTAGACGCTTGGCTTGCTGAGCGAGCCGACATGAAGCCACGTCAACGGATCGACTATCGTCGCGCAGTACGCAAGTTCGTGGCGTGGCTCGCAGAGACGAAGCTGCCGGGCTCGCTTGAAGGTATGGATCGCAAGACCGCAGGGCGGTACGTGTCGGACGCCATGGTCGCCAAGGGCGTTCACTGGAAGACGGCCAACAAGGACATTTCGGCGCTATCGCAGTATTGGATATGGCTCATCAAGAAGGGGCACAGCGAAACCAACATTTGGGCTGGCCAATCGCTCCGAAAGATCAAGCCTAAGGGTGACGACAAACAGCCGAAGCGGCCTTTCACTGACAATGAGGTGTTCACGCTACTTCACGGCATAGACGACCGGCTAGTCCTAGATGCGGCAACCGTTGCGGCATTGTCTGGGATGCGGACGGAGGAGATCGCCCGCATGAAGGTTGCCGACTGTGCAGGTGGCGTCTTCCGCATCACCGACGCCAAGACACAAGCGGGCATCCGGGACGTTCCGATCCACCGCGATCTGCGCCAGCTAGTCAGTCGCCGTACAAAAGGTAAGCAGCCCGACGCTTACTTGTTCGATGAGCTTAGTGATCCTCCACCAGGGTCGGCTATGGAGCGCGGGCAGGGCATCACTAAACGGTTCGTCACCATCCGCCGCCGCCTCGGTGTAGACGAGAGGCTGCCCGGGCAGCGTCAATCGAGGATTGACTTTCATAGCTTTCGGCGCTGGTTCATCCGGAAGGCCATTGATGCCATTCACAAGGGCGCCACGGGGTACGACTACTGGACCATCGCTGATGTGGTCGGCCACGACCGGGAGACCACGGAGGCGGGGCTCGGCATGACGATGGGTCGCTATCCCGGCGCAGCTCTCATGGCTGATAGAAAGGCATGTGTGGGGGCCGTTAAGCTGCCCCGCAGAGCCAAGGCGCGCAACTAGCATTGCCCCGTCGCGACGGCGGTCGTATGGGGCTCATTCTCGCGCCGCTCGTGAGCTGTTGACGTTGGTAGCTACGTCGTAGAAGGCTTCCGACTAAGGGCAGATGTAGGGAAGCGGGGGCTTGATGCTACGTGTCGTGGTGGTAGTGGCCGTCTTCATTGCCGGGGGGCTTTGGACAACTACTGTTCCCCGTGCCCTAGCGCAGCCGTCGCAGGCCGACGTTTCGGCTGAGCGCAGCTACAATGCCCTTGGTGCGGACGACCGCATCCGGCTTCAAGTGATGCTCATCGCAGCGGGGCACCTGAATGCGGTGCCCAACGTGACTTTTAACGGTCGGACCCTAGCAGCGATACATGAGTTTCAACGGTCGCAGGGCCAGGCCGAGAGCGGGATATTGGATGCGGCCCAGCTCGAAGTGCTCGAACGCAACGCTAGGCGGATGCTCAACCTTTGGCGCTTTGAGAAAGTCCCACATCCAATTACTGGGCATTCCCTGTGGGTTCCCAGCGGGATCGGCTTAGAGCAGGAACGAGATAGCGAGGGCATTACGTGGCGTCGCAAGGAGGTGGCTGTAATCAAGTTCATAGCCCTACCGAGTGGTGACATTTCACGCGGTCACTCGGCGGAGTTGGAAGCCCTTCGGAGGAGGGGACACGCAATCGACTACGAAGTTAGGCGAGATGATTTTTTCGCTATCGCCACGTCTGATCCGGCGCGGGGCATCAAGCACTATGAGCGATACCAGAAAGTGGGTGCTGGGCTGGTCGGCTTCGAGGCTTTTTGGAGCATCGCGAACGATACCACCTATCAGTTTGAACGAATTGCAGCGCTGATGTCAGCCTCGCTTCGATCATCAGCTACGGGCGCCCCCTTCATTGATCCTCCCCGGGTGCCCGACACGTATGGTGACACCCCGGCCAAGCCTGACGGCGAAGAGGCAGTGCCGAGAGCATCGTCCGGCACCGGGATGTTCGTGAGCCGCAATGGTCATATCCTCACCAACTCGCATGTAGTCGATGGATGCTCTGCGATCAGAGTGACCACCAGCGGAGGTGATACTGTTGATGCCGTCGTGTCGGCTCGCGACGCTCGCAATGATCTCGCGCTTGTCAGGACGACGCTCAAACCTTCCCGCGTTGCGATGTTCAGGAGGAGTGGTGTCAGGCTCGGCGAGGATGTCGTTGCCTTCGGCTTTCCGTTCGCAGATGTGTTGGCAAGCGGCGGAAGTTTCACGCAAGGCAACGTGAGCGCCACCGCAGGGCTGGGAGACGACAGCCGGTACATGCAGATTTCAACGCCGATCCAACCCGGCAATTCAGGGGGACCAGTGCTTGACGCGGCGGGGAATGTCGTCGGCGTCGTGACGGCGAAGATGGACGAATTGAAGGTTCTGGTGGCCACGCGAAACCTTCCGCAAAATGTGAACTTCGCCCTCAAAGAGGCAATGGTTCGGAACTTCCTCGAAAGCCGGAATGTGAGCATTGAGGATAGCCAGGGCGCATCCGCGCTGGCTCGGCCCGAGCTTGCCGACCGTGCAAAGGAGATTAGCGTCCTCATCCGCTGCGATGGCGAAGCCGCTGCATCTGGCAATTAGGGCGACTTCTACGGATGGTCTCGAAAGGCTGACCAATATGGAGAGATCGAAGCGCCCTTAGGTCACTCACTACAGGCAAGATCGTGACGGAGGCGATTGGGCGGGCGGGGCCCTGCCGCCAATGACGGAACGCGGCGATGAGTTGCCTCGGGGACGATTACCCCCACCTTGTGGGACTACTTGAAGGCGTCCTGGGGCGCCCTCGCGATGGGGATTACCACCCCAATGCGGAATAACCGACCCCAAATAGGGCCACCTCTGCGGAATTATCCACTCCTCTACAGAATAGACAGACCCATCAGGAGCCCAGGCAACGCCCTGGTGGGAAAGGCTAGCTCCCACGCCTCCGGGCAAGGGCAGCCTTTTCGTCCGCCTATGGACCTCCATGGGTCAATGATCCGTGCAGAGATCGAATTGGTCCGCCGTCCTTCCACGACACCTCATAACCATCCTCAGGAGACCTATTGACGACGCGCTCGCTCTACCGACGCAAGACGACCCGACCCGATCACTATGGCGTGCTGCTCGATGCCCCTGACGGGGAAGTACTTGTGGGAGAAAGCCGCACACCGGCATTTGATGCTGCCCGCGCCCTCCTCGCCCGTGGCGATGATCAGCCCTTCACGCTCTACGCCCCGTCACTCACCGATGCAGGAAAATGGACGCCCACCTTCGTGGTCCATGATGTTGCCGGTGCGGCACAGTTGACGGCGGAGGACAACCGCTTCGGCACCCCGACAATCCGCAAGTGCCGTCCCGCACCCGCGATGGCCGCCTAACTGGCCCCGCCAAGTGACGGGAGAGGGCCAATGCATCCGATCTGGGAGGTGGGGGCTACCATAGTAGCCTCCGCCCCCTGCCCCCGCTGTACGGGCTCCTCCCGTACTAGCTGGCAGAGGTGCGACAGGCTGGCTCAACTGGGCGAGAAATCCCTCCCGCATCCCCAAGCCTCTTTCGACGCCGCTCGCACGGTATCGCGTTGGCGCTCGTGACGCGCGATCCTGAGATGATCCTCAGGGAGCACCTGATGGTGCCCTGAAAGACACCCTTAGGAGGAGCTAAGGTTGGGAACCACGATCAGGATACTACCTAATCTCCACCACCTTAGGTGAACACCTAACGAGAACACCTAAGGTTTCTTTGTATGATACCACACGTTGTCAAGAGGGCTCGTTCCTCGCCCTGACGACACTCATCATAGGTGCAGAGTTTTGAGGTGGCTCTCGTGCTGACGGCACACCTCAGTAAGCACCCATGAAGCTTCATGTCCCCAAGTCACTGCCGCCGTCGCGATCCTCAGCAGCTATCGCTGAGCTTTACCGACGATGAAGCCGACTGTGCAGATGAGAACTGAGATTGGTCGTCACATGACGCGCTACATTCCCGAGCCCGATCATCTTTGGATTGGTCTCCCCCGAAGGGTTCGCCAATGGACACCTCAACAATGTCCCCTAAGGCGGATAACGATCCGCACAAAGAGCGTTTAGGTGGCAGCTCTTGCAGCGTTCCGAACGCCTCCACCAAGCTGCGGGCGAAGCGGCGCCCTACGCGCCACCAAGCGACGCTCGCGGCATATCTCGCGGCAGGGCATCATCTCGTGTTCGATGCGAACCGTGCGCGGCGTGGGCTCGATCCATACCGTGCGAAGCCGCTCCGCCAAGTTGCGGCGGAGACAGGCATGGACAAGCGCACGGTGCGATATTGGCTTGAGCGAGAACACCGCTCGGTAATCTCTCAGTGGTGGCCATCGTTTGACGAATTATGCGCTGAGCTGCCGCCGCCGTCGCGCGGCCCAACGCTTGATCTGCCGAAGCCTGATGCGGACGCCATGGCGGCAGAGGCGGAGGTATACTACTAGCGGCGGTTTCGCCTCCCGCCCGAATGTCTTGCCGCGAAAATCCGAAGTGGCATCTAGACAATCCCAGACGCCCAAAACCCCCCGGCCGGGGTCGCGCCCCAACAGACATCCTCAATCGCCGTCAGCGCCGCAAACGTGAGCATAATCGCGAGAGCGTGACCGCAGCGGCCGGGCAACGTGCTCGCCATGAGCTGGCAGCGATATTGATAAGTACATGAGTTGCCCTCTCTGCTATTTTTTGGTCGTGGGGAAATCGAGGCAACCCATGTCCCTCGCGACATCAAAGAGAGGACCAAGGCCCACGCGCGGCGTCTCTTTCCCGATGCGCCACCAAGAAGGGAAGTCTTCGTGAGATACCGGACGCGGATGACCATCAACTTCGAGATCGACGCCCTGCTTCGCAGTGCCTTTAGTGAGACCGTTGAGAGCGAACGGTTGTCCATTGACGACAATCATCGTCGTCATCGGGCCGACCTCGGGGATGCAACCGACATAGACTTCCGCCTCTGTCACGGGCCACATGCCTTCGGCGCCGGGCGAGGCCGATGCTTTCCGAAATACGGGATCGGAGTAGTTGCGCCACATCTTTGAACCCGAGTGAGCCGACAAAAGACGCCCGAAGACTTGGCCCGTGGGTTCGGTCTCCGATGTTGGCGTCATGGGCGCAGAGCTTTGGCTCCTGAGCACCGCCATCCCGATCAGAAAGATCAGGCCAAGCGTTAAATATCGCATTCGCAGATCGCGTCCCCCCACCGCTCGCTTCCGAGAGGCTAGACCTTGCGCCTTGTGCTCGTCGATGTGGAAAGGCCCGTCATCGTCGCTGTGCCAATAGGCTTGCCCTAGTGGTTCGGCGGGACAGATGCCAAAACGGCGCGAATATGTACCATATATGTTATATTGAAATTTTGGGACTACTGTGCCACTGTATTATTTAGTCATGCGGTGCATGGCTTCGAGAGACGGAGGCACGGAATGCAGATCGGTTACGCACGTACTTCCACCTTGGAGCAAGACGCCGGGCTTGAGGCTCAAGAGCGGGACCTCAAGGCGGAGGGGTGCAGCAAGGTGTTCGCGGAAAAGGTGTCGTCGGTCGCACAGCGCGACCAGCTTGAGGCCGCGATAGACTACCTTCGGGACGGCGACAGTCTTGTCGTCACTAAGCTCGACAGGCTCGCACGGTCGATGCGCGATCTCATCGCCATCAAGGATCGGATCGAGGCGAAGGGCGCGGGGCTCAAAATTCTGGCGATGAACCTCGATACGACCACGGCCACGGGCAAGCTCATGCTCAACGTGCTCGGCAGCGTCGCCGAGTTTGAGCGTGAGATGATGCTGGAGCGGCAACGCGAGGGCATCGCCAAAGCGAAGGCCGAAGGCAAGTATCGGGGGCGAGCGCCCACGGCTCGCGCCAAGGCTGGCGAGGTTGCGGCGATGTTGGCGGCGGGTGAGAGCCCAACCGACGTGGCGAGGAAACTCGGCATCGGTCGGTCGTCAGTCTACCGGGCGATGACAGAGCGGAAGCTCAAGCGACACACGGCATACACGAGCGAGGGGGAAGGGGCCAACTAGGCCCCTTTTCTTATCGGGGGCTCACTACTCGACGAAGTAGTCCTCATCGAGCTTCTTGATGACGATGCGGCGGTCTTCTCTAACGCCCACTCCGTGACGGGCGAGCAAACGCGCCAACTCTTCGCCGTCAATCAGCACGACGCGGTGCTGAATGGTGCGGACATATTCCTTCGCAGCGGGTGAGAACTTTGACGAGGTGACGAATACGCCCTTCGTCGCCCTGTTTCCGACAAGGCTTCCGACGAATGCCTGTAGTGTAGGAGCCCCAATTGTGCTTCCATCTTGGTAGCGCTTTGCCTGTATATAGACAGCATCGAGCCCCAGAGCATCCTCTTGGATGACGCCATCAATTCCGCCGTCGCCGGATCGCCCCAGGCGCTGGCCCATTTCGGGGTCACCTCCGCCAAAGCCCATCGCGATCAGTAGGTCCACCACGATCTGCTCGAACTGGGTTGGGTGAACCGTCCTGACGCGCTCAAGTAGCTCGGCTTCGAGGGCTGCGGTAAGCGTCATTGCGGCGGTGTCGATCAACTCATCGGGTGTGGCGCCGACAGGCTCGGAAGTTAGTTCAACTGAGCTTCCAGCCACGGCCTCTTCGGCTGCCGCTTGTCGCTGCTGGGAGGCTTCGATATAGGCGCGAAACTCGGGATAGTGCTCAACCAAATATGCTCTGCTGATCGCAGCGGGAGGGTTGGCAAGTAACACACGACCCCGATCTGTAATGCGGAACAAGCCGCGTCGGGGCTGTTCAACCAAGCCGGCCTTTACCAACTCAGTCTTTGCCCAACCCGTTCGATTGTAGATGACCGTCTGTCCGCCCGGCAGTCGCTGTGCGGCCTCTTCGGGTGTGAGACGAAACTCTTCAATGAGCTTCTGCACTGCGTCTTGCAACGCCACGTCGCCCTGACCTGCCAACCTCAGCAATGGCAGCATCAGCGATTGATATCCTGGAATAGCCACGGTGCCCCCCAAGTGCCCGTTATGCCACGCGACGGAGTGAGAACGTCTCTCCGCCGTCAGTGGATGTGAGATGTCCAAGCCGGGCAAGCGCCAGCACAGTCGCTTGAACACGCTTCTCGATCTGGCGTCCCTGGGAGAAGTATGCGCACACCGCGCCCACGGAGAGCGGCAGTTCCGCGCTGGCCAGCACCCGCATGACAGCAGCGGTCTCGGCAAGCTCGTCCCCGGTGGGGAACTTCGGCTTCATCTCCTGTAGGTCGTCCTCGATGTCGAGTGTCCCTTGGCGGGCTGCCACTCGGGCCTCCTCGCGAACCCTGCGACGTTCTTCTTCGAGGCGAGCCCGCTCTGCATCCGAGCCGAACCGAGGAATTTGATAATCCGGGCGTAGCCAGCGCACGTTGCCCGCCTTCTCCTCTACCGCCCGTTCCTTGTTGAGGGCGATCAGCCGCGCGAGAATTTCCTCCTCGCTCAGCGTTGAGGGCCAGCCGTAAGCCTCAAAAACGAGAGCATCGAGCCGTTCATGCAATTCCTTGAGGATGAGCACCAGCCCTTCTGTCTTGATGCGCTCGTCGTCGGGTGTCAGGCTTTCGCCTGCCCTGAGTTTCTCAAGCACATTGTACATCTGGGTGAGCGTGAGGTGAGGGTAGTCCGTTTGACGGACTTTGCGATGCGCGTCGAGTTCTTCGGCGACCGCACGAATGCCATCCTTCTGGTCCTCGGAGCACTTCGGAAATGGGAATGGGTCGAAGCTCCGCGACTTAACGTAGACTGGATCGTTCCCTACCCCGAGCCAGCCACAAGTGCGGTCAACCCACGCGCAGTGGATGCGTGACGATAGTACGCCCAGTGAGAAGGCGTCATCGAGGCCAAAGACCATGAGCTTTTGATCGGGCATCAGCGCCGTATCAAGGAGCTGGAATATTCGATGCTTTGCGGTTTGTACGGTGACGATGCACCGCTTGAGGTCCGCTAAGAAGCTTCTCATCTCCTGCCGAGGCTTGCAGAAGGTCCACCAACGCTGTGCATACTCAAGAGCGTCCTTTGTCTTTGATCTTGCTGCCGCCGCGTCACGCTCTGGCTTCACGGTTGCTAGTAGATGTTGGTATGCCTCCGGGAAGCGCTGCCGGGCTTCGTCAGCGGAGAGCCCCCAAAAGTCGATTGCCCATTTGTGTCTCGGCTTTCCGATTACATCGCGACCGTTCCTGTACGGGCGAAGATGTTTCTCTAGGCCAGGTCGCTTTCCTAAGCCTAGCGCCCCCGTCTCTTTGCTATTTACAAGAAAGCCCTTTCCGAGAGGCTTCATTCCGTTGCAACAAAGGCCCTCGTTCGCGAGAAGAGGTTCTGCCACCGAGACATCTACACCGACTGTCAGGTCGCTGTTGATCTTACCAATAGTGGATGTGAGTTCGATCTCCGGCTGATCCGTGTCGAGCTTGCTCTCGGACGCAACCCGCCAGAGCGCCCCTTCGTGTCGCCCCGCCGAACCAACTGTCATTGCGATACGCACAGCAGCTGCTTTCGCAGTTGCCTTGGTCCAAGGATGGTTAGGAATTGCCATCAGGAGGGAGATGGGCTTCTTGCTTTCAAGGTGGCGGGCGATTACGCGGCTGTTGAATAGCTGGGTAATCGAGTTTGTCGTCACAAAACCAAAGCGCCGGGTCGTGCGCTCCTTCGCCACGATTTCAGCGGCATGATCCCACCAATACATAACGAAGTCGGTGCTATCGTTGATGTGGGTATGAACACGCCAAAGCGTCTCCGTGTAGGCATCTCCTTGAGTGGCACGAATGTCCTTTCCACCAATGAACGGCGGATTGCCGACAATGAACTCCGCCTCTGGCCAATCGGGACGCCGTGCGTTGGGGAAGGTCTCAAGGCGCTTCCCATCCGCCGTGTCAATTTTCGGCACGGGCCAGCCATCCCAGGTCAGCACCGCGTCCATCACCTTGATGTTTTGAAAGTCGCGCAGGATTGGCTCGGAAGGCGCGGCGCCCTTGGTGCGGAAGTGCCATTGCAGATAGCCCAGCCAGATCACGAGTTCTGCGATAGCAGCAGCGCGAGGGTTCAGCTCCAACCCGAGGAACTGGTGAGGATCGACGGTCTGCTTCTCAAGAGCCAGGGCCTCCTGCCCTCCGAGGTCGAGCAGCGCTTCGAGCACCTCGCCTTCAAGACGCTTCATCAGCTCCATAGAGACGTAGAGGAAGTTTCCTGTGCCACAAGCAGGATCGAGGATGCGTGTGTCGCAGAGCTTTTGGTGGAACTTGCGAACGACTTCGATAGCTTCCTTGCTTCGCTTCTCCTCATTTAGCCGCTCGGCCGTGGCTTGGACTTGCGCCCACTCTTGACGGAGTGGCTCCATGACGGCCACGACGACAAGTCGCTCGACGTAGGATCGGGGAGTATAGTGCGCTCCGAGCCTTGCACGTTCTTTGGTATCAAGAGCTTGTTCGAGCAGCGTTCCGAAGATGGCTGGCTCGACCTCTTTCCAATTACGTGCTGCTGCGGAGCGCAGCTCGCCGATCTCCTCCCTTTCGAGCGGCAGGACTTTCGCGTCCTTGAACAGATAGCCGTTGAACCGCTTCACCTGCTTCTCGATGGCGAATGCGAACTCGCCCTTGTCCATTGCTCGCCAGAGCTGCTCGACCATCGGCACAAACTTGGATTTGTCTGCTTCGCACTTGACGAGCAGTTCCTTGAAGCTGTCGGCGGGGAGAAGCTCCACGTCCTCCGCGAACATCGTGAAGAGGCAGCGCATTAGAAACAGCGCCACGTCCTCGGGATTGTGTCCTCCGCGCTTTTCCAGGCCCTTCGATACCTCCGCCAGCCGCGCGGCGATTTCGCGAGTTACCTTGGCAGCCTGACGTGCCGGATCGAGTGTTGTCGGCTCCTGCCAAATGAGCCGCAGACGTTCCCTGATCTCCTCGTCGCGAAGGTCTTGAAGGTAGATGCGGAAGCCCTGGCGATCCGGGAATTGACTGTAGTTTTTCCCCTGTCCTGAGAAATCTGCATAGACCTCGAAGCAGTGGCCCACGTCGCATATCAATACGAACGGAGGCCAGCCGTGGGTCGTCGGCAGGGCGCGAGCATATTCCTGCGCCTGATGCCGGGCATTGATCATGAGTTGATCCCATGCTCGGTTCGCGCTGCGCTGGCCACGCGGATTGTAGTCCGGGATGAAGAGGTCAGGGGTGCCGCTCAGCGCCAGCTCTTTCGGTCGGCCCTTCTCGCGGCTCTGCTTCGCCTCCATGACGAAACAGCCCCGCTTGTAGAGGTCGATCCGTCCGGGAGATGTGGTTCCGTCAGGCTCCTTGAAGGCTACGGTGCGCTCAAACGTATAGTCGTTGTTGCTGCCATCCTCGTGCGCCGGGTCCGGCCGAGGGACAGCAAGTAGGTCGCACAGCTCGGCCGCGAATAATTGGAAGTTGGCCCTCTCCTGCCCGCTCGAAGCGGACCAGCGAGAGATGAAGCGATCAATCTGCGTGAGTTCGGTTGTGCTCCCCATGCAGGCAACTTACCGGCGTGGGCAACTAGCGCAATACCGGATACTGCGGCCAGTAACGAAACTTGCGATGCGGAAGCCGAGAGGTATCCCACCCTCACTGCCGACGTAAATCCTCATGTGAGCGGAGATTGCTCAGTGTTTTTGCTCGTTCGCCATTGTGGTGAGTTCTCGGTATCGTTCGGCCACGGCTCGCGAGTGCGCCTTCTCCATGCTTCGGAGAGGCAGATAGGTGACGAGCCCCGCGACCAGCGACGTGATGGTGACCGCTTGCCCAACTTTCGGGTTGTCGATGTCGATGCCGAGGATGCCCGAGAAGACAGCGCAAGCGAGGCTTGCAGCAAAGCCGACGCAGACGGCCGCGTAGAGCGGCGCGTACTTTGGAGGTGGCGTCGTCGCCGCAACGTCCTTCTGGGCTTGTTCCCAAGGGCTCACCGGACGGATGTCATTCATGGTCCCCTCGTCGTTGGTTAGTGAAATCACAATGCAAGGCGAAGCTCGGTGCCCGTGGGGGCGGTGCTCAGGGCGATGACCCCGGCAGCCGCCAGTGAATGGAGGGCACGGTGCAGCTCGGTCGTTGACGTGCCAAGCGCCTTTGCAAGGCCGCGTTGGCCGGTGCGTAGGCTCCCGCCGTGCGCTCTAAGGTGCTCAAGCAAGGCGGTCTTGATGGTTGGAAGGCTCGCCTCGGCGGCATCGCGAGTGACGGGAGAGGGCTGTTGCGCGGCGTTTGTGTCCTGACGCGGCGTAGCACCCTCGGCTCCAAAGTCGGCTGCAATGACGCTCCCACCTACCGCAGGGACGGATCGGAAGCGTTCCCGTCCCATAGGTGTTCCACCCGCCAGCACGACGGCCAATGCAGAGCCGACCTCAAGGGCCAGAACGGGCACCAGCGCGAGCCACTTCGAGAGCGTTCCCGCATCGCTTGGAACACCCGCTGAGCCGAGGTACGCAGCGAGGGCCGAGGCAGCAGGGTCGGCGTCGGTCGCCAGCGGCGCGGCCGCGACATCACGCTCGGCGGTAGCGAGTGCCGCTTTCACCTCGTCTCGGCGAGCGCTTGCCGCGGCCTCGGCAGAGAGCGCGGCGATCTGAGCGCAGGTGCGGCGCGTGACGGGGCCGTAGCCGGGAGCCGTCGTGTCGTCGCAGGGGACAAGCCCCGGTGTCGTCTTGAGGCGGGCAATCTCTGCGTTGATCGCGGCGACGGGCCGCGTCATCGGCAGCGCCTCAAGCTCACGCTGGGCAGTGGCGTAACGAGCCTTTGCGGCGGTCACTGCGTCTCTCGCCTGAGTGCGTTGGGCGGCCGTGTCGGCGCGTGTCGCAGCGATCAGCGAGAGCTCCGCCGAAAGGCTGTACGCGACGGCGACGCTGCCGAGAGCGGCGAGCGCGAGTGCGCGAATTGGGGACCACGAGCGGAGCGCGGCGAAGACACCTTCGATGGCGAACGGCTTTGCACCTTCAAGGCCCAACGCCATGAGAACGGAAAGGCCGCCGAGGATCGGGCCGTGATGGCTGCCGGTGCTCCAAGCGTAGAACGCACCGAAGCCAGCCGAGGCTGCCACTAGGGCGGCTGCGGACGTGGCAGTGACGACGCGCATGATGATGGGCAGATGGTTCATTGCCGTAGGTCTCCGGGTGGAGCCCCCAGCATCGCCAAGCGAGACAGGGCCTTGGTGTACCGTTTGGTGTACCGCGAGGTGTACTTGGCGCGAGACGTGCCGAGCTAGTGCATTGATTTTTAAGCTGTAATTTCGGCAGTCTAAAATGTGGCTGGGGGACTAGGATTCGAACCTAGACAGGCAGAGTCAGAGTCTGCAGTCCTACCATTAGACGATCCCCCAATGCCGGGATCATCGGCGGGGCTAGCCGCCGGAGGGCCGCATATAACAG
>Ga0164243_10010930_pt1 | contig 12998 bp, 13 predicted proteins | sample OricompcompostOP_FD_108781 | JGI IMG/M metagenome (GOLD analysis project Ga0164243, IMG submission 108781) | Organic Plus compost microbial communities from Emeryville, California, USA - Original compost - Organic plus compost (OP) | ecosystem: Engineered > Solid waste > Mixed feedstock >... | reverse complement strand
GGGGAGGTCCGGGTGCCAGGTCTGCTGGTAGAGCGCCAGGTCGGGCCCGAGCACCTCCCAGACCGCGGCGTCGAGGTAGGGGATGTCCAGCGCGTAGCCGGTCGCGCAGACGATCGCCTCGACCGTCTCGGTCGTGCCGTCGACGAACGTCACCGTGTGGCCGTCGACCGCGGCGATCTGCGGGCGGCAGACGATGCGCCCGGCTTGGACGTGGTCGAGGTAGCCCTGGCAGAGCGAGATGCCCGCGGCGAAGAAGTCGGCGTCGGGCTCGGGCGCGCCGAAGTCGGCGGGGTTGCCGGCGACCGCCAGGACACGGTCGCGCATCGTGCGGCCCAGCTCCTCCCGTGGCAGCCTTCGGCGCTCGAGCGCGCCGAAGGCGGTGTACCACTGCCAGTCCGACGACACGCCGTCGACGACCCGCTCGATCACGTAGCGCGAGCGGCGAAAGGCGGAGACGACCTGGGTCACCTCGGCCAGATCGGCGGAGATCTCCAGGCCGCTGACGCCGTTGCCGAGGACGAGGACGCGGCGGTCGCGGAACGGCGCGGCGCCGGGGTAGTCGAAGGCGTGCAGGAGCTCGCCGGCGAACCCGTCGAGGCCGGGCGGGACGAACGGCCGGCGAAAGCGCCCGGAGGCGACGATCACGGCGTCGAACGGCTCCCCGTCGACGACGTGGTCGCGCGTGACGTGGCGCACCGGGGTCTCGAGGCGGATGTGCGGCGTCACGCCGAACTGCTCGGCGTAGGCGTGCAGGTAGTCGCGGATCGCTTCGGCGGGCGGGTGCAGCGGCAGGCCGGACGGGTGATCGAGGTCCGAGAACGCGGTCATCGGGGCGCTCGTGTTCGTGCGCATCCCCGGCCAGATGCCGCTGTGCGGGGCGCCGGCATGCCACTGGCCGCCGAGGGCGTCGCTCGCCTCGAAGACGGTCGGCTTCAGGCCGGCCTCGAGCGCGTGCTTGGCCGCCGTCAGCCCCGCGGGACCGGCACCGACGATGGCGAGACGCATTCCGGTGACTGTAGTGCGGCACCGCCGACGCGATTGCGCCCGGCGGACTTGGCGCGATAGAGCGCGCGGTCGGCGTCCTCGAGCAGCTGGCGGCTGCTGGTCGGGGCGCGCGCGGAGGCCAGCCCGGCGGTGACGCTGATGTCGAGCCCGTCCAGCTCGCCGGGACCACCCTGGGCGACGAGCCGGCGGATGCGCTCGGCGAAGGCCGCACCGTCGGCGGCGTCCGTGCGGGGCAGGATCACCACGAGCTCGTCCCCGCCGACGCGCGCCGCGGCGTCCACGCCGCGGATGTTCTCGGTGATCACGGCGCCCAGCCAGGCCAGCAGCCGGTCGCCCGCCGCGTGGCCGTAGGAGTCGTTGACCCGCTTGAAGTGGTCGAGGTCGAAGCGCACGACCGTCAGCCACGTCTGGTCGCGGGTCGCGCGCGCGAGCTCGACGTCGAGGCGCTCCTCGAAGCCGCGGCGGTTGAGCAGGCCGGTCAGCGCGTCGACGCGCGCCTCATGGGCCAGCCGCTCGACGAGCTGCGCCTGGCTGCGAGCCATCACGCGCACGACGCCGACGACGACGAGCAGCGCGACCTCGACGTCCAGCCAGCGCTCGGCGTTCGCCTGGCCGGCCGGCAGCGTGAGCAGGGTCAGCCCGTGGACGATCCCGATCCAGACGACGATGAAGATCGCGCCACGCGTGCCGAAGAAGTACGCCGTCCAGACGGCGGGCCACACGTAGAGCACCGCGCTGTCGTCGTACATGCCGTTCGTGGCGACGGCGCCCCCGATCATCAGCGCGCCCAGCGGCCCGAGGAAGAACAGCACCCGGGTCGGCAGGCGGGTCCCGAGCGTCACCATGAGCACGGCCGCCACCAGCGCGGCGGCGCCGGGGACGTTCACCACGCTCTCCTGGCCGCCGGGCAGCACGCCCGCGACCGTGTTCAGCAACACGGCGCCGAAGAGGATCGCCGCGGCGCTGTACACCATCGAACGCTTGTCGCGGCTCGGCATCAGGGAAGCATCGACGTGTGCGACGCACAACTTGAACGCCGTTCGAGATCGTCATCGTGACGGCGCGTTGTCTGGAGCGTTCGCCGGCGGGCGGTCAGCGGCGCACGCGGAAGCTGATGCCCCGGGTCGCCGACCGTCTCGCCGAGGCGTCCGTCGCGCGCGCCTGCAGGCGGTAGGTGCCGCTGGCCAGCCTCGCGGGCGTGAACGTGCGCGCGTTCGCGCCCGACGTGCCGCGGGCGGAGAAGGCGCGCACCTGACGCAACCGGCCGCGGACGCGCCGCAGCACCGTGAAGCGCACGCGTGCGGCGCGATCGAGGCGGTAGGTGATCTGGGCGACGGTGCGCGGGCGCAGCGTCCTGGGGGCGATCGCCAGACGGGTGAGCGCCGGCGGGCTGGTCGACGGCGCCGATGGCCCCGACGGCCCGGGGCCGGGCGCCGGGACGTCCTCGTAGGTGAAGCCGTCGGCCACCGAGGTGGCGCTGGTCACGCCGAGGTTGCTGACGGTGACGTCCACGCTTCCGGCCGCGTGTGCGGGCGAGGTCGCCTCGATCCGCGTGGGGGCCACGCTGACGATGCGGGCGGCGGTGGCGCCGAACGCGACGCGGTCGGCCTCCTCGAAGCCGCTGCCGCGGATGACGACGCGCGTCCCGCCCGCGGTCGGACCGCGCGCGGGTGTCACGTCGGTCACGACCGGGGTCTCGACGTAGCGGTAGCGGGCGGTGGTGCTGCCGGCGGGGGTGCGCACCACCACGTCGACCGCGCCCGGGAGATGGTCCGGCGGGCGCACGACGAGCGTCGTGTTCGTGTTGGAGACGATCACCGCAGCCGTGGCGTCGAAGGTGACGCTCGTCGCGTTGGCGAGGTGGGCGCCGGCGATGGTCACGGCCGCGCCGTTGCGTGACGCTCCAGCGGCCGGGGTGAGCGACGTGACGGTCGGCAGCGTCAGCGTGACGTCGGCGTTGACCTGCAGTTCATGGCCGGTGTAGGTCTGGTTCGGGCTGGCCGGGGTCGCGCCCAGCGCCGGCTCGAACAGCAGACGGGTGACGCCCGTCGCCAGGACGGTGCCCAGCACGGCGCTGGCGGTCAGCGTGACGCCGATGCGCTCACCGGCCTCGATCGGGATGCTGACGGCCATGGGGAAGCCGAGCAGCGAGGTGGCGGCCGGGCCGGTCCGGGTGGCGGTCCAGGTGTCGCCGTCCTGGCGCACGACGACCAGCGCCACGGTCCCGCCGGCCGGCGTGCTTCCGAGGGCCCGCCAGGTCGTGATCGTGCCGTCGGTCGGCGCGGTCAGCAGCGCGGTGGGCGCCACGGGGGCACCGGGCACGTACGAGCAGGGCGACGTGGGGCAGAGGACGCCGGTGGTGGAGTTCACGAGCGCCGGTGGGCCCAGGCGCACGGTGACCGCGGCGGCCGGGCTCGCGGCCACGGCACAGCAGATCACCCCCGCCAGGGCGGCCGCGCCCAGATGGACGCCTCCCCTCATGTGGCGATCATCACATGGCCGGTCCATCGCGTCAACCGCCGGCGGCGGCCGAACGCGATAGGTTGGCGCGCGTGGCGCGACCGAGGCCCAGGATGGTCGGCTGGGCCGTCGTCGTGCTGGCGACGCTCGGTCTGGCCACGCCCGCGGCGGCGGCCGCGGCCGACCCACCCCCGGTCGACTACGACGCCGTGCTCGCCACGCTGGACCGCGAGATCCCCGCGGCGATGGAGCAGGCGCAGACCGTCGGGCTGACGATCGCCCTGGTCGACGGCGAGCGCACCGTGCTGGCGCGTGGCTACGGGATGGCCGACGCGGCCGCGGGGCGCCCGGTCACCGCCGACACGCTCTTCCACATCGGCTCGTCCTCCAAGACCCTGACCGCCGCCGCGGTCATGCAGCTGGTCGAACAGGGCCGGGTCGACCTCGACGCGCCGCTCAAGCGCTACGTGCCCGAGTTCTCGATGCTGCCGCGCTTCCGCGACTCGGTGATCACCGTGCGCAGCGTGCTGGACCTGCACTCCGGGATCCCCGGGGACATCCTCAGCGGCGCGATCACGACCGGCCGGCCGTACCTGGGGTGGCAGACGTGGCTGTTCAAGCAGCTGGCCCAGCAGACCGCCGAGCGGCCGGTGAACACCGCCTGGGCCTACAGCAACACCGGGTACTCGATGCTGCAGAACCTGATCGAGAACGTCACCGGCGTGGGGTTCCTGGAGTACACCCGCACCCACCTGTTCGGGCCGATGGGGATGACCGCCTCGACGTTCGACGACGCCGCGATCCCGGAGGGGTCGTGGGCCAAGCCGTATGCGGTCAACGCGCAGGGGACGGGCGCGACCGAGCGGCCCCGCGAGTTCTTCAACCAGTGGTCGGCGGGCTCGGCGATGTCGTCGGCCACCGACATGGCCGCCTACCTGAAGACGATGATCGCCCGCGGCGCGACCCCGACCGGCGAGCGCATCCTGCAGCCGTCGACCGTCGCGCAGATGCTCACGCCGCAGACCGACCTGCCGCTGGACATCGTCAACACCCGCCAGGGCCTGGGCTGGTACCTCGGCGACGACACGAACGCGTGGATGGGCGACGCCGCCTCCTGGAACGGCGACACGATCAACTACCACACGTTCCTGCGCTGGCTGCCGGAGCTGAAGCTCGGCGTGTTCGTCAGCGTGAACACCGTCGGCCCGGCACCGATCCGCGACGCGGTGGGCGTCCGCGCCCTGGGGCTGATGGTGACCGCCAAGACCGGGCGCACCGCGCCACCCCTCGAGCCCATCGACCGGCGCGTCGCCCACGTGCCGCTGCGCCAGCTGCGCCGCGTGGCCGGGCGCTACGCCACCGGGGGCGGGCTCGACCTGGTCCGCGCGACGCGGCGCGGGCTCCTGCTGACGCCCGCTGCGCAGAACCCCGGCGCGACGCCGGTGCTCATGGTGCCGCGCCGCGACGGCTGGTACACGCCGAACGCCGACAGCCCGCTGGCGACCACCTCGATCAAGCCGGCCGTCGTCGCCGGCCGCCACGTCCTGCTGGAGCGCGCACCCAGCACCGCCACGGGCGGCGGCAGCCCGATGATCAGCGTCGCCGCCGAGCGCCTCCCCGCCGGCTACCGGATCCCGCAGGCCTGGCGCAAGCGCGCCCGCGGCGACCTGCGCCCCGTCGACGTCGTGCCCCGCACGTACCCGGGGATCACCCCGCGCGCGGCGCGCCTGCGGATCGTCGACGGCGTCCTGCTCCTGCAACGCCGCACCGCCGGCGTCTGGGCCACCCACGTGCTCGTCCCGCACGGACCCCGGCGCGCCTACACCTTCGGCCTGACGGCCTTCCAGGTCGCGCGCGGCGCCGGCGCCCTCGTCCGCGCCACCGACGACCGCCTGAGCGTGCTCGGCGAGTCGTACCGGCGGGTCGCCGGGTAGCGTCCGGTGCATGATCGAAGCAGGCCAGACCGCTCCCGACTTCACGCTCCCCGACCAGGACGGCAACGAGGTGACGCTGTCGTCGCTGCGCGGCCAGCCGGTCGTCGTCTACTTCTACCCCAAGGCGGACACGCCCGGGTGCACCACGCAGGCCTGCGGTGTGCGCGACCACGTCGCCGACTACGACGCGCGCGGCGCGACCGTGCTGGGGATCTCGCCGGACCCGGTCAAGAAGGTCAAGAAGTTCCACGACAAGTACGACCTGAACTTCACGCTGCTGGCCGACGCCGACCACGCCGTCGCCGAGGCCTACGGGGTGTGGGTCGAGAAGTCGATGTACGGGCGCACGTACATGGGCAACGAGCGCACGACGTTCGTCATCGACGCCGACGGGACGGTCACCGACGTGCTGCGCAAGGTCAAGCCGGCCGAGCACGACGACCTGGTGCTCGGGGCGCTCGGGTAGGGCGCGGGCCTCAGGCGAAGACGACGGCGTGGCGCTCGGCCTCGGGCGCGACTAGCCGCAGCAGCGCGGCGCCCTCGGCCTCGACGTCGGGCGCCGCGGGGACGCCGTGGATCGTGAGGGTGGCGGCGTCGCGGGCGACCTCGGCCTTCCAGGGGCCGACGCGGAAGCCGTCGACGAGCACGTGGCCGATCCACGTGCCGGTCGGGGTCACGCGGCCGGGCTCGCCGCCGCCGGAGACGACGCGCGAGCGGTCCTCGTGGGCGAGCAGGACGTTGTCGTACTCGGGCAGGAACCGCGGCGGGGCGGGCGTGTCGGGATCGGGGCGCGGGGCGTCGGGGAGGTCGAACAGCTCGCGGCCGCGTTCGTCGCGGAACGTGACGAGCGCGTCGCGCAGGCGCTCGAAGGCCGGCCGCAGCCCGGTCAGGCGCGACCAGACGCGCATGTCGGCGGGCGCGGCTGGCCCGAAGGCGCCCAGGTAGCGGCGGATCAGCGCGTCGAGGTCGGCCTCGGCCAGCGGATCGGGCAGGGGGGCGAAGGTCGCTCGCGCGCTCCGCCCCCACAGGCCGCGCGGCGGAACCTGGTAGGTCGCGTTGAGGTGCACGACGGCCTGGGCCAGCGCGTCGGCGGGGGCCTGCGGCCAGCGCGGCGCCAGGCGCTCGCTGAGCTGGACGCGGGTCTGCGGGCCGTGCTCGTGCAGAAGGGCCAGGCCGGCCTCGGCGACCTCGGCCGGGTCGACGCCGGCCTCCTCGAGCGGGCGCCCGAACGGCGACCGGAAGGCGCCGGCCATCACCGGCGCGTTCAGCGGGGCCAGGCGCTGGGCGTCGGCGAGCGTGACGAGGTGGATCGTCGGGCGGATGACCGACGCGCGCACGGCGGCGCCGGTCTCGATCGCCTTCGACAGCGTGTGCGGATCGAAGCCGTCGATGCGCGACCACAGCGCCACGTAGGGGTTGGACGGGACCTGCGCCTGCAGGCCGACGAGCGCCTCGACGAGCTCGAGCGGCGCGGCGTCCGTGCGGGCCAGCAGGTGCTGGCGGGCCAGCAGCGCGCGGTTCAGCGCGCGGTCGCTGAGGACGGTCGGCGAGGCCACTGCGCGATCATGCCAGCCATGCCCGCCGACGCCGTCCTCTTCGACCTCGATGGCTGCCTGGTCGACTCGCGCGTGCCGTTCGCCCGCTCGATCAACGCCGCGCTGGACGAGCACGGCCTGCCGCAGCGTCCCGAGCACGAGCTGCACACCTTCCTCGGACCGCCGATCCACTCGACGTTCTGCGACCTCTACGGCGACGAGGAGCTGGCCCATTCGCTCGTCGACAGCTACCGCCGCCACTACCGGGCGCGCGCCGCCGCCGAGACGCCCGTCTTCGACGGCGTGCCCGAGGTCGTGGCCGAGCTGTCGCTGCGGGTGCCGCTCGTGGTGGCCACGAGCAAGCCGCACGCGCTGGCCGACCCGCTGCTGGAGGCGCTCGGGCTGCGATCGCACTTCCGCGCGGTCGTCGGGCCCGAGCTGTCGGCGGTCAACGAGCCGAAGTCGGCGACGGTGCAGCGGGCGCTCGCGCACGTGTCGGGCCGGGTCGTGATGGTCGGCGACCGCCGGTTCGACATCGAGGCCGCGCGCCACCACGGCCTGCGCAGCGTCGGGGTGCTGTGGGGCATCGGCGCCGAGGCCGAGCTGCGCTCAGCCGGCGCGGACGCGCTGGTCGAGCGCCCCGACGAGCTTCCGGCGGCGATCGACGGTTAGCGCCCGCGTGGTGAGCGCCAGGCCGGCGAGGACGACGACCGCGCCGACGACCTCCCACACGTTGGGCACCTCGTCGAGGGCCAGCCAGGCGGCGGCGATCCCGAACACGGGCACGAGCAGCGTGAAGGGCGCGACCTGCGAGGCGGGGTGGTGGCGCATGAGGAACGTCCAGACGCCGTAGCCGAACGCGGTGGACAGCACGACGACGTAGAGCAGCGCCGCGACGCCGCCGAGGGTGACGTGCGCGAAGGCGTCGCCGATCGCGGTCGAGCCCTCGAAGGTCAGCGAGAGCGCCAGCAGCGGGATCGGCGGCACGAGGCTCGACCAGACGAGCAGCGCGATCGGGTCGTTGGCCTGAGCCTGGCGGGTGCAGATGTTGCCCGCGCCCCAGCAGGCGGCCGAGCCGATGCACAGCGCCACGGCCAGCAGCGGGACGCCTTCGGCGCGCCCGGCGGCGATGATCGCGATGCCGCCGAAGGCGACCGCGGCGCCGAGGAGCTGGCCCGGGCGCGGCCGCTCACGCAGGAACAGCACGGCCAGCCCGATGGTGAAGACCGCCTGCAGCTGGACGACGAGCGACGCCAGCCCCGCCGGCATGCCCTGGTCCATGGCGACGAACAGCAGCCCGAACTGGCCGGCGCCGATGAACGCGCCGACGCCGATCACCCAGCGCCACGGCACGTTCGGGCGCCCGACGAGCAGGACGGCCGGGAACGCCATCAGCGTGAAGCGCAGCGCGGCGAACAGCAGGGGTGGGAAGTCGCCCAGACCGGCGTGGATGACGACGAAGTTGACGCCCCACACGATGGTGACGGCGATGGCGAGCAGGACGTGGCGGCGGGGCATGCGGCGATCCTTCCCGCAATCTCTGTTCAGAACGAGTGGACTTTCTGGCGACGACCCGTAAGCTGTCCTACATGGTTGACCTCCGCCGCCTGCGCGCGCTGCGCGAGCTCGCCGACCGCGGCACGATCGCCGCGGCCGCGGATGCGCTGCATCTGACGCCGTCCGCCGTGTCTCAGCAGCTGTCGGCGCTGGAGCGCGAGGTCGGCCAGCCGCTGCTGGAGCCCGACGGGCGCGGCGTGCGCCTGACGCCCGCGGCCCGGGTCCTGCTCGCCCACGGCGACGCCCTGTTCGCCCAGATGGAGCTGCTGCGGGCCGATCTCGACGCGCACGCCGCCGGCGAGGCGGGCGAGCTGCGGGTGGGTGGGTTCGCGACGTCGCTGGCCGGCCTCGCGCTGCCCGCGGCACAGCTGCTGGCCCAGCGTGCGCCGGGCGTGCGGGTGCTGATCGAGGAGGCCGAGTCGCCGCTGTGCTTCGAGGCGCTGCGCCGCCACGAGCTCGACGTCGCCCTGTCGATGGAGGCCGCGGGCGTCCCGGCCGCCGACGACCCGCGCTTCTTCCGCCACCCGCTGCTGGCCGACCCCCTCGACGTCGCGCTGCCCGAGACGCATCCGCTGGCCGACGACGACGCGATCGCGCTGGACGCGCTGGCCGGCGAGACCTGGATCGCGCCGCCCGCCGGCTGGACCTGCGAGGCGGTCGTCCTCACCGGCTGCCGCGCCGCCGGGTTCAGCCCGCGCATCGCCCATCGCACCGGCGAGTGGCGCGCCGCGCTCGCGCTCGTGGCCGCCGGCTTCGGCGTGTCGCTGATCCCGCGGTTGGCCGACGTGGAGCCGCCCGAGGGCACGGTCGTGCGGCCGCTGCGGGGCGTGCCGCCGATCCGTCACGTCTTCGCCGCCTGCCGGCGCGGGGCGGAGCGGGCGCCCGCGATGTCGGCGCTGCTGGAGGCGCTGTCGGCGGCCGCGGGCGCGCGGTGCAGCGCGACGGCCACGACGACGAGCGCCACACCGGCGATCTCCCGGGCCGACGGCACCTGGGCCAGCACCGCCAGCCCGACGACGGTCGCCGTCGCCGGCAGCAGCGAGACGAGCAGCGCGTAGGTCGCGCGCGGCAGGCGCGCCATCGCCAGCTGGTCGGCGACGTAGGGGATCACCGACGAGCACACGCCGACGCCGACGCCCGCGGCGATCGCGACCGGGTCCAGCAGCGCGGGCGCCGCCGCCCAGCCGCCGATGGGCGTGGCCACGGCGGCGGCGACGATCATCCCGGCGGCCAGGCCGTCGAGGCCCGGGCCGCGCGAGACGCGATGGGCGACGACGATGTAGGCGGCGAAGAGGGCGGCGTTGGCGAAGGCGAAGGCGAGGCCGAGGGGGTCGGCCTCGAGCGTCGGGCCTGTGAGCGCGACGACGCCGCCGGTGGCCAGCGCGAGCGCGGCGAGGTTGCGGGCGGTGCGCATCCCGGCGACCGCCACGCACACCACGCCGGCGAACTCGATCGCCGCGACGGTGCCCAGCGGGAGGCGGTCGATCGCCTCGTAGAAGCAGGCGTTCATCACGCCGAGGATCACGCCGAGGGCGATGGCGTCGTGGGTGAACGCGCGGGTGCGCCAGGGCTTGCGGGCGATGGCGAAGACGAGCGCGGCGGTGGCGATCCGCAGCCAGGCCACGCCGAGCACGGGCACGCGGGCGAACAGCAGCACGGCGAACGCCGGTCCCAGGTAGTGGAAGACGGCGCTGACGACGAACCAGGCGTGGGGTGGGACGCGATCGCGCATCGGACTTGAACGGTCCCGCGTGGCGCGCCACCATGGAATGGCCGATCGAAGGAGTTTCCATGGCTGCGCCTTCGGATCCGCCGCTGGATCCGGTCAACTGCCGTCTGATCGAAGAGCTCCAGGCCGACGCGCGGGTGACGCTCGCCGAGCTGGGCCGGCGTGTCGGTCTCTCGCCTCCCGCGGTGGCCGAGCGGATCGCCCGCCTGGAGGAGTGCGGCGTGATCCGCGGCTACCACGCCGACGTCGACCCGCGCGCGCTGGGCTACACGCTCGGCGCGATCATCCGCATCCGCCCGGCGCCCCGCCAGATCCCCACCGTGGCCCAGCTCGCCCGCGACACGCCCCAGGTGGTCGAGTGCCACCGCGTCACCGGCGACGACTGCTTCCTCATGCGCGTGGTCGTGCGCGACGTCCAGGAGCTCGAGGAGCTCATCGACCGCTTCGCCTTCCACGGCCCGACGACCACCTCGGTCATGCAGACCTCCCCGGTCCCGCCCCGCCCGGCCCCGCTGCCGGCGTAGCCCCCGGCCGCCCGTCGGGGTGGGCGCATGTGTGCCCGCCGGGCGGGCAGAACTGCGCCGACGTCGGCGAGGGGAGCGGTGGCGGGTCCGCTGGCGGGCGGGGCTACCATCGCCAGCCCATGGCGCCCGCCTGCGTGATCTTCGACTGCGACGGCCTGCTCGTCGACAGCGAGAGCGCGTGGACGCGGGCGGAGGCGACCCTGTACGAGCGTCACGGGATCGCCTTCACGCTCGAGCACAAGCAGGAGCTGCTGGGCACCTCGGGGCCGATCGCGATGGCCACGCTCGAGCGCCACCTCGGGCTCGACGACGGGGCCGGGGCCGCGCTGCTGGGCGAGCTGAACGTGCTCGCGCTCGAGGAGGTCGAGCGCGAGGCGCCCGCGCTGCCGGGGGCGGTCGAGCTCGTCACGGCGCTCACCGAGGCGGGCGTCCCGATCGGCGTCGCGTCCAACTCGCCGCACGTGCTCGTCGAGGCGAGCCTGCGCAGCGCCCGGCTGCAGGACGCGTTCGCGGCCGTCGTCTCGGCCCAGGACGTCGCCCACGGCAAGCCCGCCCCGGACGTCTACCTGGAGGCCTGTCGGCAGCTCGGCGCCGACCCGGCGGCGAGCGTCGCGCTCGAGGACTCGCCGACGGGCGTGGAGGCCGCGCGGGCGGCCGGGCTGCACGTGGTCGGTGTGCCGTCCCTCGAAGGCGTCGAGCTGCCGGGCGCCGACACGCTCGCCGCGTCGCTGCACGCGCCCGCGGTCTGGGCCGCCGTCGGCCTGCGCCTGGCCGCATAGCGCCCGGCCGCGCCACCCGCGGGGCGGACCCGTAGTCTGGCCAGAGCGTGGTCCCGTTCGCCGACTTCTCCTCCTTCTGGGACGGCGTCGAGTCGTTCTTCTCCAGCCTGGCGCACATCAGCTGGATCCCCCTGCTGCTCGGGCTGCTCTGCTTCGGGACGTACCTGTCGCTCCGCGCGCGGGCGTACTTCAACGTCCTGCGCGCCGCCTACCCGGGCGAGCGCTTCCAGTTCCGACGCATCTGGGGCGCCTACGTCGCCGCCTACGGCTTCAACAACGTCGTGCCCGCGCGCGGCGGCGACGTCATGAAGCTGTTCCTCGTCAAGACGTCGGTGCCCAACTCGACCTATCCGGCGGTCGCCTCGTCCTTCTTCGTCGAGGCCGTGTTCGACCTGACGATGGCGATCCCGATCCTCATCTTCGCCTTCACCCAGGGCGCGTTCCCCAAGCCGCCGGACTTCAGCAAGCTGCACGCGTTCGACCTGAGCTTCTTCGCGTCGCACCTGCAGTTCACGCTGTTCCTCATCACGCTGACCGCGATCCTGATCCTCGTCGGGTTCGCGGTCCTGTCGCGGCGGGTCAAGGCGTTCTGGGCGCGCGTCAAGCAGGGCATCACGATCCTGTTCGATCGCCGCCGCTACATCCGCCAGGTGTGGCTCGTCCAGTTCCTCGGCTGGTGCTTCCGCTTCACCGCCTTCTGGTTCCTGCTGGACGCCTTCCACGTCGGCGGCTCCGTGCGCAACGTGCTGCTCGTGCTCGGCATCAACGCGATCGCCTCGCTCATGCCGTTCACGCCCGGCGGCGCCGGCGTGCAGCAGGCGCTGCTGATCAAGGTCTTCAGCGGCACCGCGGCGAGCGCCACCGTGGCGGCCTACTCGGTCGGCCAGCAGATCGCGATCGCGATCTTCAGCATCGGCCTCGGCTTCGGGGCGATCTTCTTCATCTTCCGCTTCCGCTCGTTCAAGGCGGTCATCGCCGCCGGGCGCGAGCACCGCGCGGCCGAGGAGGCCGCCGAGCAGGCGGCCAGGGAAGCGGCGGCGGCCGACCGGCCTACTGCAGACCGGAGCGCGCCTCGCGCACGAGCGTGACGGCCTCCGGGAAGACGACGGCCATGACGGCGCGGACCTGGTTGGCCTGCGCCTCGGCGTCACCCTGCAGGTTGATGCGGTTGATGGCGGCGACGGTCATCTGCACGGCGAGGTTGATGGCGTTGTCCGCCCAGGCCAGGCCCTGCTGACGCTGCATCGACTCGGCGAACTCCGCCATGCGTCGCTGCAGTTCGTCGGGATCGCCGAAGAGGTTCTCGAATCCACCCATCACTTGAGTGTAAGGAGCCGCCTTAAGCTGCGGTCATGCAGATCGTGGAGGGCGCCGGCGTCCCGCTCGCGGTGGACGTCGAAGGGGACGGACCGGACGTCCTGCTGCTGCACGGCATGGGCCAGAACCGCCACGTGTGGTCACCGATCCCGGGCGCG
>Ga0164243_10010929_pt1 | contig 12999 bp, 10 predicted proteins | sample OricompcompostOP_FD_108781 | JGI IMG/M metagenome (GOLD analysis project Ga0164243, IMG submission 108781) | Organic Plus compost microbial communities from Emeryville, California, USA - Original compost - Organic plus compost (OP) | ecosystem: Engineered > Solid waste > Mixed feedstock >... | reverse complement strand
CGAGGCGCGCCCGAGGGCGCGAAGGTCGTGTTCGAGGGTGACCCGACGGCGTTCTGTGCCGCGGTCCACGGCGGCGTGCCGTTCGAGGAGCTCGAGGCGCGAGGTGCGCTCGCGGTCACCGGTGACCGCAAGCTCGCGCGGCGGTTCGCGACGCTGTTCCCGCTGCCGCCGAAGCTCACTTGACCTGCATCGACGACCAGAACGCGAGGCCCTGGTCGGTGACGTCGAGGCTCCCCGAGACGCGGCCGAACAGCTTCGCGACGCTCGCCGAGAGCTGCTGCTGCGCCTGCACGAGTGGATCGTCGACGCCGCTCATCTGATTGATCTGCGCCTGGAGCTCGATGAACCACGCATAGTCGTAGCTCACGACGAGGAGCGGAGCCGTGCCCGACGGGCGCGCGGCGAGGACCTTCTCGGCCAGCTTCAATGACGATCCTCCGCCCGCCGCGACGACGAGGGCGCGATCACCCACACCCGCGTGGACCGGGATCGGGATCGGGAGGCCGGCCAGCTGGTGGAGCTTGCCGTCGGCGGCGACGCCGAGCTGACCGATCGGGACGAGCTTCGAGATGTCGTCGAACAGCGCCTTGCCGTCCTTCGCCGCGACGAAGCCCACCGCTTCGACCTTGTCGGGCATCGGGCCGCCAGAGAACGACAGCTGCTCCAGCGCGAACCCGAAGCCGGAGACGTTGGTGGCGGCGTCCGGCAGCGGCGTCGAGACGCGAGCCTCGAGCTCGGTCAGCTTCTCGACCGCCTCCGGGAGCTCGCAGGCCGCCGCGGCGTCGCGCAAGCTCGTGGTCGCCTGCAGCAGGAGCTTGCGGCCGCGCTCGAGGTCGAGCGCCATGCCCATCGCCATCAGCGCGCGATCGGTGATCGTCTCGTCGAGCCCGGGGAGCTCCACCTCGAGGTTCTTCAGCTCCGCGATCAGGTCCGGGGCGAGCTCGACGACGAGGCCGCCCGACCACACGTCGCCGCTCAGCGGGCTGTAGCCGAACACGGTGCGGGGGGCGCGGGCGGCCACGCGACCGATCGCGACCGTGCAGGCCTCGCTCGCCGGAGCACCACTCGACGCGAGCGCGGCGTGCGCGACGCGCGTCAGGTCGAGGAAGCCGATCAGCTGCGGCCCGAAGCCATGCTTGGCCGCGATATCGGCGAGCACCTTGCCATCGGCCATGCTCGCCGGTGGCTTGTCGGTGCCGAGGATCAGCCCGAGCGAGGCTTCGACGTCCGCCGACTTGCCGAACGCGATCACCAGCTGGTCGTCGGCGATCGCGACCACGAGATCGGTGTCGCGCTTGGTGAAGCGCCAGTGCTCGCGCCCCTGGTGCGTCGGCCGCGGTGGCAGCGTCAGCTGCGCGCGCTGCGTGATGCGATCGATCGACGATCGCAGCTTGTCGCTGTCGACCTCGAACCGGAACACGATCGGCTGCAGGCCGAGGCCGTAGAACGCGAACCTCGCGGTCGGCTTGAAGCCGAGCTTCTCGAGGCCCTGCGCGGTCCACTGTCCGCCCATCTCCTCCTGGACCGCCATGAGCAGCCGCGCGACCGTGGGGTCGAGCCCGCTGCCTTCGCTCGGCTCCTCGAGAAGTTTCGCGAGCGCGGCACCGTACGTCGGGCCGATCACCTCCGCGACCTTCGACCAGTAGTTGAGCGGGAACGACTCGAACGAGCCCACCATGTACGGCGTGTCGGCCGGCACGTGGGCGAACAGCGCCGGGACCGACACCTTCGCGAGATCGATCGCGGCGGGGCGCTGGACGAGCTCGGCGCGCTTCGCGGCCTGCGACGGGGCCGCCCCTCCCTCGTCCTTCTTGCACCCTCCGATGATGGCGATCGCGGCCACCACGGCCACTCGAGCATGACGCAGCATGAACACCTCCGAGCCGCGGACTCTACTACGCGCCCGCGCCCGAGCTGGCAGCAAAAGCGGAGCGACCCGGAGCGGAGCGCCTGTGGCCTACTTCACTTCCAGCGTGCCCCAGAACACCAGGCCCTCGTCGGTGACATCGAGGCTGGCGGCGGAGCGGCCGTACATCGTGCCGAGCTTCTCGTTCAGCTCCTGCTCGTACGGCGCGAACTCCTCGTCCAGCTCGTCCTCGTCGTCGTCGCTTCCGATCAGGTTGTCCACCTGGAGCTCGAGCTCGAGCCAGCGCCCGTAGTCGTAGCTCATCAGCACGAACGGGCTCGGGCCCGAGCGCCCGGCCGCGAGCACCTTCTGGGCGAGGCTCGTCGCCGCCTCGCCACCCGCGGAGATCGCGACCGCGTGCTTGCCGACTCCCGCGTGCAGGGGGAACGGCACCGGCAGGCCCTGCACCGGATGGAGGAGGCCGTCGGCGACGACCCCGAGCTGCCCGAGCGGGATCATCGTCTCGAGCTGCGAGAACAGCGCGTTTCCATCCTTGCTCGTGACGAACGCGATCGCGTCGAGCTTCTCTGGCATGCCGCCCGACGGACCGAACTCCAGCTGCTCGACCGTGATCACACCTCCGGTGATCGAGGCCAGCGCCGCCGGCAGCGGCCGGAACAGGACGGCCTCCAGCTCCTTGAAGCTCTCGACCGTGTCCGCGCCCTCGCATGCCTCTGCGACCCCGCGCATGCCCAGCACCGCCCGCAGCGCGAGCTGGCGACCGCGATCGAGATCCATGCCCACGCCGAACGCGACGATGGAGGTCTCGGTCACCGCCGCCTCGAGCCCCGGCACCTCGACCCTGAGCGCCGCGAGCTCCTTCACGAGGTCCGGGGCGAGCTCGATGACGAGCCCACCCGACCACAGGTTGCTGTTCAGCGGGCTGTAGCCGAAGACCGCGCGCGGGACACGCTCGCTGAAGCGCTCGATCGCGGTGCGACACGCCGGCAGCAGCGCGTCGGTTTGGTACGCCACACCCTGCTCGAGGAGCTGCCGCGTATCGACAAAGCCGATGAAGTGCGGCCCGAACCCATGGCGCGCCGCGGCCTGAGCGAGGAACCGGCCGTCGGCCATGCTCGCTCGCGGCTTCTCGGTCCCGAGGACGAGCCCCAGCGAGCGGTCGAGCTTCTCCCGCGGACCGACCGCCATGACGAGCTGGTTGTCGACGAGCGCGATGATGAAGTCGACCATGGCGTCCTGGAACCTCCAGTACTCGCGCCCCTGGTGCGCGAGCCGCGGCTCCAGCGGCTCCTTCATCCGCTTCGCGACGCGCTCGATGGTCGCGAGCACGGTGCGGTGATCCTTGACCTCGAGCCGGAACACGACCGGCATGACCCCGAGCCCGTACATCGCGAACCGCGGCGTCGCGCTGAACCCGATCCGCTCGAGCCCCGCGGCGCTCCACGCTCCGCCCATCTCCTCGCGGATCACGTCGAGGAGCTGCCGGACCTCGCCGCCCCCGTCGGGATCGGTCGTGATCGCCTTGTCGATGATCTTCTGGAACGTCGGGCCGACCGCGTCCTTGAGCTTCCCCCAGAACTCGAGCGGGATCGCCTCGAACGACGCGATCATGTACGGCGTATCGGCGGGCACGTGCGCGAACAGCGCTGGCACCGACAGGCTCGACAGATCGATCGGCGTGGGCCGGGCGACGAACCCAGACGCGGACGTGCGGGCCACCCCGATGGACGGCTTCGCCACGGCCGGACCGACCTGCTCCTTCTTGCAAGCACCCGTGATGACAACTGCAGCCACCAGGGCTGCTCGCGCATGACGCACCATCGATACCTCCGAAGCTGCGCACTTTACACGAGCGCGCGGCGACCTGACGCGGCGCGAAGACGGCCTCGTGGGCACGTCGAACAGGCGGCTCCGGACCCGGGGGGGCGCCGCATCTTGCTGCACCTCGGGGCGCTGGCGGCGTGCGCGTCCCGGCGAGGCGGACGTCTACAGCCCGCGGCCGGCGTAGAGGACGGTGCCGACGATCGCGCCCGCGACGGCGAAGCGAAGGGTGGCGGGGATGAAGCCGTCGGCGACCTGGAAGCGGTCCCACCAGCCGAGGCGCTCCTGGCGGGGGCGGGCGTCGAAGTCGAGGCGGGTCGGGTAGCGGGCGGGCATGCGCGGGACCGGCGGGGCCTCGGGGGCGGGCTCGCCACAGCGGGCGAGGCGAGCGAGCTCGCGCTCGACGCGCAGGAGCTCGTTGAGCGCGGCCGTGTACAGGGTACCGAGCAGGCCGCTGAGGCCGTCGACGTAGCTCATCGCCGCTCCGATCCAGTCGCCGATGTTCGCGAGGTGGGGCGGCGGTAGCTCGAACGGTCCGAGGGTTTCGATCCAGCTGGTCTCGAGATCGAGCTCGCCGCGGAGGATCGGCGGTAGCTCTACCTCGAGGGCCTCGCTGAAGATCGCGGCGAGCACGCCGTGCAGCTCGGAGCCGGCGTCGACGGCGCGCAGGGCCTCGCCCTCGGTGACCTTGCGGTCGGCGAGCACGATCGACAGCACGTTCTGGAACACGCCGGCGGCGTCGTCGAGATCGAACTGCCGGTGGTCGGCGTAGTGCATCGTCTGGACGAGCGCGCGGTGGTACGCGGCCCAGCCTCCGCCGAGCTGCTGGGCGATCGCGTAGTGGACGGCCCGGACCTCGCGGTCGTGGGCCTCGACGCGATCGCGGGCGGCGACGAGCTCGCGCTCGACCTTGTCGACGAGCGCGGGCAGCTCGCGGCGCCGGACCTCGTTACCGCGGTGGCGGATCACGCCGCCGGGCGCCTCGAGGAAGCCGCGCTGGAGCGCTTCGAGGAGCGCCTTCTCCTCCTGGAGATCGCGCATCCGCTCGAGCTCCTCGGTGAGGGTCGGGGGATAGAGGCGGTCGAGCGCGGCGACGAGATCGGTGTCGGCGGAGACGCTGCCGTAGAGCGCGTCGAGCTTCGGCGCGGAGCGCACGACGGAGCGCCCGAGGTAGACGCCGCGGTAGCTCGGATCGAGGTAGTAGCGATCGAACCGCTCGTCGAGGACGGCGAGCGCGACCTCGGTGGTGATCGGCTCGAGCTCCTTGGGTTGCTCGTCGTCGGAGGCGGTCGCGAGGGCCGTGTACATCTGCGCGGTCACCTTCTTTTTGACGGCGCCGGGGTACGTGAACAGGAGCCAGCCGCTGCGGTCGTCGAGCGAGCACGGCACGTAGACCTTCTTGCAGTTCGCCTCGCGCAGCTCGTTGGGCGGGTGGGTCGACCACATCCGCGGCGGCTGGGCGATGCGCTGCTGGAACACGCGGTGGAGCTCCGGGGCGGCGGCGGGGAGGGCGGGGACCGCGCCCCACTGCGGATCGTCGAGGATGGCGCGCTTGCGGGCGAGCATCTCGTTCTGGATCGCGAAGATGTCCTCGAGCTGCTTGCCGCCCGCGCGCTGCGAGGCGGCGAACGCGAACGCGCGATCCATCGCGTCGTCGGCGGCCTCGAGGCGGTGCAGCGCGTGCACGAGCGCGTCGCTGCCGGTGAGCGAGACCGCGACGAGATCGGCCTGCAGCTCCATCTCGCGTGACAGCGCCCGCTGCGCGAGCACGACCCAGCGGAACGCGGTGTCGACGAGCGAGCGGATCGACCACACGATCAGGCGCAGCGTCCAGCCGACCCATGCGATGCGGAGATCCCACGAGGAGATCACCTGGAGGGCGCGGTCGAGGGCGTCGCGCTTGACGACGATGTGGCCGGCGATCTGCTGGCCGATGTAGACCCAGCGGCCGACCGCCATCGTGCGCTGCGCGAAGTGCCCGAACTCGTGCGCGAGCACGGCCTTGAGCTCGCCGAGCGTGAGCACGTTGACGAGGCCGAGGCCGATCTCGATGTTCTTCTTCGACGGGAGGAGGAGGTTGAGCAGCGAGAGATCGTAGAACACGCCGGCGTTGACCTGCGGCGACAGGTACACGCGATACGGGCGCGGCGCGCGCGCCTCGTCGGCGACGCGGTGGAGGAACTCGAACAGCTTCGGGTGCTGGTTCGCCGTGACCTCGACGAGGTGATCGCCGTGCTTGCCGCGGCGCACGAAGATCATCGCCTTGAGCATGAAGATCGCGAGGAACGCCGCGCCACCGCCACCGACGAGATACGCGAGCCATCCGTTCGGGTCGTGCTGGAGCGCCGAGAGCAGCCGGTACGCCATCCACGCGAACCACCCCGCGAGCGCGAGGTAGAGCGCGACGAACGTCAGCAGCCCGAAGAACGCCAGGTACGCGTGGCGCCGATATGCGCTCGTCGGCTTCGTGAGGTCGGGTGGAACGTGCCGGGGTCCCGCAGGGTAGATCTCGCTCTGCACACCATCACCGGACATCCACCTCACGTATCACGACTCCCGATCTCGGCGCCGGGTTTCGCGCGATGGTCGACGTGGACATGCTGGACCCGCGGGCTCAGCGCTCGCGGAACACGGCCTCGATGTTGTTGCCGTCAGGATCGAGCACGAACGCGGCGTAGTATCCCGGGCCGTAGTCGGCGGCGTCGCGCAGGCTCGGCGCGCCGTTGTCGATGCCACCTGCGCGGAGGGCGGCGGCGTGGAAGGCGTCGACCGCGGCGCGATTCTGCGCGGCGAACGCGGTGTGGTTCCGCACGCCGTGTGGGTGGAACCGGTCGATCCAGAACGCGGGATGTTCGACGCCGTACCCGACGGCGTCGGCGCCGGTGTCCGCGGGGAGCTGCATCACGCGCCGAAGCCCGAGGGCGCCGAGCGCGGCATCGTAGAACGCCGCCGAGCGCGCGACGTCGGCGACCCCGATGCCGGTGTGATCGAGGATCGGCGCGGCCGTCATGCCGCGACTCCGGTCCCGAACAGCTGCTTCAGCCACGCGTCCCAGCGCGGATCTTCCTCGGCCATGCATCGATCGGAGTCGGCACCGTAGAACTTCAGGGTGAGCACGGCCCGGGTGCCGCGCCTGGACTCGTAGACCCCGAGCTCCGCGGCCCCGGGGCACGGTTGCTCGACGCGGAGCACCAGCGCGTGGCTGCCTTCCTGGGCATCGAGCTCCTCGACGATGCCCGCGAGGCGCGGCGCGCCGTGGGCCGACGTATCGCACGCATCGCCGACGGCGACGGTCGACAGGCCGAGCGCCTCTCGCAGCGTGCTCCAGCGCTCGCCGGGCGAGCCCTCGAGAGCCACGCTCGCACCCCCGGAGGCCGCGTGCGCGCCCGGGCAGGTCGCGAGGTAGAGCCGCAGGAGGTGGAAGAAGCCGCGCCACCCGCGCTCCATCCCCTCGAGCTCGTCGTCCCAGTCGTCCTTCGAGGTGAACAAGCTGGTGACCAGGCGCACCGCGCACGTCCCGCCGGCGCGGGCCTCGATCAGGATCTCGGTGGCGAGCGGCGGTGCATCACCGCTCCAGCCCGGCTCCTCGAACGCGAAGCGGGCCGGCGGCTGCCACGCGGTCACGCGACCCGACGAGGTCACGCCGGGCGCGAAGTGGAACGCGATCGCGCCTCCCTCACGCGGCTCGATGTCGGCGGGCATGAACCACGCCGCATATCCGGGCCCGGTCGCCATCGCGTGCCACACGTCCTCGGGGGTGCCGGGTAGCTCGAGGTCGAGCTCGACCCAGCGGCGGGACGGGTCCTTCTTCAGCGTCATGGTCACTCCTTCGTGCGGGTCTCGGCCGGTGGATGTGCGACGACCACCAGCCGATGCGTGCGCCCGTTCGGCGCGGCGGGATCGTGGTAGCGAGCGACGAGCGACGTGATCGCCTCGGTCAGCTCGCGCGTGAACTCCGCGCGCTCGGCAGCCGACCGGAACCGGATCTCGGTGTCGAGCGAGAGCGTGGCGAGGCGCTTGCCCGTGCGCCGGGCCTGGCGCCAGAGCGCGCCGACCTCGCGGACGACGCGGGCCCCGAGCGCGATCATGTAGCTCGCCGACATGCGATCGGCGGTGTGCGCGGGATCGACGGCGAGCGGGCCGAGCGCCGCCGGCGATACGACGTAGGTGGACGCGGTGGCGACGTACAGTCGCTCGGTCAGCCCGCCCCACCTCCGCTCTCCGGCGGCCTCGACGAGCTTGCACGTCTCGAGCGCCCGCAGGTGATAGTTGATCTTCTGTCGGGCGATCCCGAGGCGGGTGGCGAGCGCGGCCGCCGACGCGGGCTGCGCGAGCTCGGCGAGCAGGCGCGCCTTGATCGGGTCGAGGACGACCGACGCCGTCGCTGGATCGTCGATCACGTCCACGTCGAGCACGCGGTCACGGTGCCATTGACAAAAAAAGTTGTCAAATGCCTTCGGCGAAACTCCAGACCGGCCGGGGAGGAGCCCGGAACGCCGATTGCAGACTTCTTTTGCATGGGGCCGATGCACAAGATCCTCGTACCGGTCGACGGTTCGCCGCCCTCGCTCTCCGCGCTCGATCACGCGCTCGCGCTGGCGCGCGACGGCGACGCGACGATCGACGTCCTTCATGTCGAGGGCCCCGACGAGCGCTCTCTCACGACGCGGAGCTCGCTGGGGCCCGACGTCGGCGACACCTACCAGCGCGCGATGGACGAGGCCTTCGAGCGAGCGCGGCGGGCGCTCGGCGAGCGTGTCTCCCGACGGACGGTCTCGGGTGACCCACTACGCACGATCGTCGAGACCGCCGCCGCCGGCCGCTACGACCTGATCGTCATCGGGACGCACGGTCGGACCGGGCGCATCCACGCGTTGCTCGGCAGCGTCACGGCAGGGGTCGTGCGCAACGCGCCGTGCCCGGTGCTCACGGTCCGCGAGCCTGGTGAGAGCTACGAGTCGTTCTCCGAGCACCGGCATCATCGCCCCACGCTCGCCGAGCAGGCGCGGCACTGAGCCAGGCGATCAGATCCGCGCGAGCTCGCGACGCGTTCGCGGATCGGTCGTCGCGTTCCCGGTGTTGACCGTGGTCGCGGGCTCGAACAGCAACACCTCGACCTCCTGCTCGGCGACCGGGCGATGCTCGACGCCGCGCGGGATCACGATCATCTCGCCGGGCCCCAGCGTCACCGTGCGATCCCGGAGCTCCATCGTCAGCACGCCGCGCACGACGAGGAACAGCTCGTCCTCGTGCTCGTGGTGGTGCCACGTGAACGCGCCGAGGAGCCTGGCGACCTTGACGTGCTGCCCGTTGAGCTCCGCGATCACGCGCGGGTTCCAGTGATCGCCGAAGCTCGCGAGCTTCTCGGCGACGTTGATGCGCTCCATGTGGCGAGCTTACGCCGGGTCGTGCGCCACGGGCCGCATGGACATGCCCGCCAGGGCGGCCTGGCACCGGAGGAACGCGGCACGTTCCAGCTCCGGGACGCGCGAACGGGCGCCTCGCTTCGTGACGGGAGCGGACCGCCGCGGTCCCTCGTTCGGGTAACGGCGAGGTGGCGGGGGCCACATCCGCACGGAAGAGCACGCGTGGTGTCTTGCGCGTTCGCGTCGGAGATTGTCTGATCCCGACGTGGAAGTACCGATCGGAGTGCATACGCGCCCCGAGCCTGCGATCTCGGGGGCGGATCCCGACGCCGCGCGCTTCAGCTCGATCCTCGACCTGTTGATGTCGGTCGCGCACCTCGACGGAGCGCTCGATCCACGCGCCCACGCGTTCCTCCAGCAGTACATCGAGTCGACGGTGCTGATGCTCGAGCAATCGTCGCTGGAGGCTCCCGAGCAGCGCGCGCGGGTGCGTGTGGCGTGGCGCGCCCACCTCGACGACCTGTACAAGGACCTCGCCGCCGAGCTCGGTCCGCTCGCGCGCGAGGCCGCCGGGATGCCCGGCATCAGCCGGCTCCACACGCGCGCGCTCGCGCTGTTCCGCGGCCTGACGTGGAACGATCAGGCGACCGCGCTCGAGCTGATCCAGGCCCTGGTGCACGCCGATGGCGTCGTGACGCCTGCCGAGCAGGAGCTCTACGGCGCGCTGACGATCTCGTTCGCCGAGAGCTCCGCGCCGCCGCCGCCCGTGCTCGCGACCGGGACCGCGAAGCAGCCCGTGCCCGGCGCCGCTCCGCTGGTGGTCAACGCACCGGTGTGGAAGGAGCTCACGGCGCTCGCGCACCCGCTGCTCGATCCGCTCGAGCAGACCTATTCTCCGCACCCCGTCGAGCGCAAGGCGCAGGTCGAGTGGGACTACCACCTGGTGCAGCAGGCGATGATGGCGTGGTACCGGCAACGCGCCGCCGGCACCGGGCACCTCGCGGGCATCACCGACATCGCGCAGCTGCCCGTCGGCGCGAGCTTCCTCGACGGCTTCGTCCACGTGCTGCGGCCGAACGCGCCGCTCGAGCTCATCGTGCTCGGCGACCTGCACGGCTGCTACAGCTGCCTGAAGGCGGCGCTCCTGCAGTCGAACTTCATCGAGCGCGCGTGGGCGCACCAGTGGGATCCCGAGCGCTACCCCGACGTCAAGCTCGTGTTCCTCGGCGACTACATCGATCGCGGGCGGTTCAGCTTCGACGGCGTGCTGCGCGCGGCGCTCCAGCTGTTCGTCGCGATGCCCGATCAGGTGATCCTGCTCCGCGGCAACCACGAGTGGCTGACGCGCAAGGACGACCGCGTCGTCAGCGGCGTGTACCCCGCCGAGGCGCTCGCCTCGATCGTGCCGCACGTGCCGCTCGAGATGCTCGAGGCGTACCGCCAGCTGTTCGAGTACATGCCCACCGCGATGCTGTGCGAGCGCACCTTGCTCGTGCACGCCGGGATCCCGCGCGAGGACAGCTTCGAGGCGCGCTACCGCGACCTGTCGAGCTTCAACGATCCCGAGCTCCGCTTTCAGATGATGTGGAGCGATCCGGGGCCGGCCGACCGCGTCCCCGTCGAGCGCCAGCGCATGAACCCGCGGTTCTCGTTCGGGCGCGACCAGTTCCGCGCGTTCATGGAGCGCGTCGGCATGACCACGATGATCCGCGGCCACGAGCAGATCGATCGCGGGTTCGACGTGTTCTACGACCTCGGCGACCGGCTCCTCTTGACGCTGTTCTCCGCCGGCGGGCCGAACAACGCCGACCTGCCCGTCGAGTCCTCGTACCGGGCGGTCACGCCGATGGCGCTCACGCTCGAGTACGGCGCCGGCGCGCCGTCCGCGACGCCGTGGCCGATCCAGTACGAGCCGTTCAACTACGAGCCCCACAACGGCCTGTACCGGCCGCAGCCAGTGCTCGAGTTCCGCTACACGTGAGCCTGCGCCACGCGTGACGCGACGTACACGTCGGGCGCGGTCTCGCGCACGCTCGACGGGTGGGCTGGATCACGCCGCATGGCACCGACGCTGCTGTGTGTGCTGTATGCACGTGTGAGAGCGCGAGGAGATCGGTCGATCGACGCGACGACACGACGCGAGCTGGTGCAGGATAGAGCCATGATGACGCATCGCTCGCTTCTTCCTGCGCTCGCCGCGTGCCTCCTCGCAGGCGGCTGCGTGATCTCCAGCAGCGACGCCACGCTGACGGTGGCCAACGAGTCGGACTACGTGATCGAAGAGATCTACCTGACCGAGGTCGACAACCCGTCGTGGGGCCGGAACCTGCTCGGAGGTGATGTGCTGTTCCCGGGTGAGGAGATGACCCTCGGCGTCAGCTGCGACTACTACGACGCGCTGATCGTCGACGAGGACGGCGTCGAGTGCGAGGTCTACGATCTCGATCTGTGCCTCAACGACGCGCTGTGGGTCATCCGCAACAACACGTGCTCGGTGTTCAACGCGGCGGCCAAGGCGCGCGCGGCCGGCACGCTCGAGGGGCAGGCGGCCGAGACCGCCGGCCTCGCCGCGAACTGACCGGGACCGGGTAGAGCCGCGCCGCCTGCCGTGCGGCGCAAGTGCCCGCGATCGCCCGAGAAGCCGGACGTGCAGCCGGCGGTGCAGATCGCGTTGCAGGTTCCGCGAGCCTCCTGCGTGGGTCCAGGTGTCAGGAGGAGCCATGGAACCGGCAATCGAGCTCGGAGCACACGAAGCTTTCGGCGGCGGCACGCGGCCGATCGTCGCGATGTCGCAGGATGGGCGGCGCACGCTCGCGATCGCGGGCGAGCTGATCCAGGTCGCCACCGCGCGCGTCACGATCCCCGTCACCGGGGCGGTCGCGGCGGCGCTCGTCGAGGGGGAGACCTGGATCGTCGCCGTGGAGCGCGGGACGCATGCCCTGCACCGCATCGCCGACGACGGGACGCCGGTGGGCGCGCCGGTGGCGCTCGGCGCGCTCGGTGGGGACGTGATCATGTCGGTGACGCGCATCGGGCTGCGCAGCGCGCTCGTCGAGGGAGAGCGCGCGGTGTTCGTGCACGAGCGAGGCGGCGAGCTCGCCGTCGAGGACCTCGGCGCGCGCGGGCGCGACCAGCGGGTGCTGATCGGCGGGCGCGGCGTGGCCGAGCGGCGCGGCAACGCGCTCGTGTTCCGGCGGCCCGGTGGGCTCTCCAGCCTCGCGCTCCCCAGCGACCTCGCGTCGTGGACGGTGGTCGGCGGCGCGATGGTGCTCGACGGCGCCGGGGCGCTGATCGAGCTCGAGGGGGGCGCCGGGCGGCGCTGCGCGCTCGTCTACCACCTGCAGAGCGGCGCCGTGCGCAGCCGCGTTCGCCTCGGTCCGGCGCGCGTGCTCGCGGTGGCGGAGCGCAAGGGCCTGCTCGTCCTCGGGCACGGTGCGCACGTCGCCGTGTTCGATCTGCGCGCCGGGTGCTGCGTCGGCGAGCGGATCCTGCCGTCGGCCGCGATGGCGTGCGGCGTCGACGCGGACGGCAAGCGCGTGCTGGTGGCCGACGCGGACGGTCGCGTGTGCGACCTCGCGCTCGTCGATGGTGCGCTGGCGGCGCCGGCGGCCGCGAACGCCGACGACGCGCTCGCGCACCAGCTCGCGGCGCGGGCCACGGTCGCGAACGACGAGGAGCGCGCTGGCGCGAGCGAGGACCCGTCGGCGTGTGCGACGCCGCAGGCGCCCGCGTGCGAGGACCACACCGCGGTCGGTGCGGTGGCCGGCGCTGCGATCGACGCGCCGAGCGAGGTGACGGGCGCGGAGGCACCCGATGCGTCGCTGGCGGGTGCGACGGAGGCGGCAAACAACGCTGCATCGGAGGCTGCAACGAAGGTCGTGCCCGACCTCGCGACGGCGACCGATGCCGCGCTCCCCCACGATGCGCGCGACTCCGCGCCGCAGG
>Ga0164243_10010928_pt1 | contig 13000 bp, 11 predicted proteins | sample OricompcompostOP_FD_108781 | JGI IMG/M metagenome (GOLD analysis project Ga0164243, IMG submission 108781) | Organic Plus compost microbial communities from Emeryville, California, USA - Original compost - Organic plus compost (OP) | ecosystem: Engineered > Solid waste > Mixed feedstock >... | reverse complement strand
CCGCCGCCCCAGACATCATCCCAGCCACCTTTGATATCGTTCCACAACAGCACCGCCACATCTTTGTATTTGGTGTCGCCGGTCGCTTCAAAAGCTCTCAGGCAGGCTAAGGTCATCCACTCCATATCATCATAAAAATGATTGATGTAAGTGTTGCCATTCTTGACTTTCATCCCTGCCAGCAGGTCATCCATCCGGGTTTTGATAGCCGGGTCGTTCTTCCGGATATAGGCATCTACCAATACATCCAGCGCGTGTGCATTAGGCCAGTAATTGAAGGTAGCGTTGCCGCTGTTGTTGGCATTGAAATACTTGTCCTGGTTCCAGTAGTTATTCAGCAAACCCTGGGTAGCCGAGTCGGCGATCTGGGGCCAGTTATAAACATACCTTTCCTTGCCGGCGCCCGGGCCCGGGCCATCATCTACAGGTTCTTTCAAACATGCAGTGAAGGCCAGGGGGAGCAATAATATAGATAAATACTTTGCTTTCATGATCGTCCTTATTTTACAATTACCTCGTGGGTGTAATTTTTATCAGTGTAGAAGTAAAGGTTAATGTCACAGTTCTTGTTATCTGCTTCCGCAGCAAACTTGTAACAGTAATTCCACTGATCGTTGTTGGCAATAGGGCGAAGTTCCCAGAAGCTCAGCGGGGTGCTGGAAGTAGGACGGCTGTTATCTGCGTTGGAGCTGCCGATCCATTCGCTGCCCGCGTTGCCGTCTGCATCTACCGTAGCAATGCGGAATTTATACCGTTCGTCGCGGCCCCAGCTTTCCTGTTTAAATTCTATAGGCTGGCCCTTGGCGCTCCAGGTGCTATGGCCTGCATAGTTAATTTCGAACAGGAACTTGTTCAGCGGCGCGAACCACAGGCCAATGCTGGTGATCTCTGTTACATTGGCTGCGGCGTTGTTAAAGTCTAACCTGATACGGTATACTTTAGTGCCTTTTGTTTGTTCGGATTCGCCGGCTTCTTTCACAGCAGTTCCGCTGATCGAGTAAGTAGTTGGCGTACCGGTGTTGCGGTTAGTGAAATGATACTTACCGTTTTTCAGGGAAGTGTAGATCTCGTAAACGCCCGGAGCGGTAGATTTCATTTTCAGCGCATTGCCCAGCTCGGCGCCTGCTTCGGTAGCCTCGCCGGTCAGGTAAACATCTGTAGGAATTTCAGCGAAGCCGTTAGGACGCTCTACTTCTATCAGCTTGGATTCAGCGGCTTTCTGGATGTTGTAGCCTTTGGATGCCAGCACTGTCCATTTCAGTTTGCCTGTTGCCAGGGAAGCGATACCCGCTTTACCGGCAATGCTGTTCAGGTCTTTATGCGATAAGGTCAGTTTATTCTGTACCCCTCCCCCATCGGATGCATATTTTGCTACGGGGTTGGAGAAATCGCCGTTTTCCTTATCGAACGCTACTTCATATAATACCAGTGAACCATCTTCGGCGCGGGCCTGGTCCCACTCAAAACTTACAGTGGCGCTGGTTGTAGGTTGCAGTTTAATATATTTATTGTCCAGCGGCGCGGTGAGTTTAGCTACCGGCTGGATATTAGTGTTCAGTGAGTAATCATCTTTTTTGCAGCTGAACATCATAATGCTGCATGCTATTAATAACAAATACTTTTGCATGTTCATTCAGTTTTTGCGTGTGGAATTACCAATCCTGGTTTTGTGAAAGATTTTTATTTTGGTCGCGTTCTACGGTTGGTACAGGCCAGAGATAATGCTTAGGATCTGTAAATAACCTGTTCTCTACAATTATATATCCTTTGGGATCTTTGTTAAAGGCCCCGGATGTTACCCTGATACCTCTTACCGGCCTGTTCAGCACAGTAGCGGCAATTTTCCAGCGGCGGATATCCAGCGCTCTCAAACCTTCGAATGCAAATTCCGCTCTTCTTTCGCGACGGATGATGGTTTGCAGTGCGGCTTTGTCCCAGGCTGCATTGAACTCTGTAGCTCCTGCATCGGTGAAGCCTGCACGTTTACGTATAGGCTGTATAGTTTGGTTCCATACCGCGGCGTTCATCTGTCCCAACTCGTTCTTTGCTTCTGCATACATCAGCAATACATCGGCATAACGGATAAGGATCAGGTTCAGGCCGGAAGCATAGTTGGTAGCGGCGCGGTCGTAGTATTTATAGAAATAGTAACCGGTTGGAGAAGCTCCCTGGTCGTCTACCGTGTTGGTAGAAGGAACTGATCCCGGTTGTGTGAGGATCGTTTGTACGTTACCGTTAAGATCTGTCACCTTGGAGCCATGGTGAAGGATGGTAGCTTCGAAACGCGGATCGCGGTTCATGTACGGGTTATTCTCATCATAGCCTGAACCAGCTTCGTTGATCGCTTTACCGTTGGTCATGATATAATCGTCTACCAGGTCCTGCGTTGGCACCAGTACGCTTCTCAGGGCAGTAATGGTCTGCGGCATGAACGAACGTTGTTTATCGTTTGTTCTGCTACCGCCATATTGCAGGTCGAAGATCACTTCGCTGTTGTATTCATTAGCCACGGTGAACATGCCCGAATAGCTGTTGAACAGGGAGTAGGCGCCATCTGTTGTTTTGCCTATAAGCAATTCGCAATCGTTGACCACTTCCTGCCATTCGCTCCTGAACAGGTGTACGCGGGCGCTCATGGCTATAGCGGCGCCGCGGGTTACGCGTCCCCGGTCTTTCTGCTCCTGGGCGGTATTGGCCGGCAGGTCTTTGCGGATGTCGTTCAGCTCAGACAGTACAAATTGCTGAATGGTATTTTTATCCGTACGGCTGATCGTTCTTGAATTGTCAATAGAGATCAGGTCCAGGTAAAAAGGCACATCTCCGTACCAGGCCGTAAGCTGGAAATAAGCATAGGCGCGGATAAACCTGGCTTCCGCTACGATGCGGCGTTTCAGGGCGCTGTCTATACCCGGCACCCTATCCATGTTCAGGGTGATCTCGTTACACCGGCGGATGGTCGTATAGTAGTAAGACCAGGTATCTTTTACCCTGGCGTTGTTGCCATCGTAACCGCCATTGGAAATAGCGTTCACGTTCAGCAAACCGGTACCGCTGTTGTAGGCGTTGTCGCTCAGCGCTTCATCGCCGTAGAAATAATCGTCTTTCGACAAATGCTCATAACAGGCGGTTAAAGCATCCAGTCCATCCTGTGCATTGCGCCAGTAGGCATTTTCGGTGAACTCCTTCGTTATGGGCTGGTCGAGCTTCCGACAAGCAAATAAACTGGCAGCTACCAATATAGATAAACATATTTTCTTCATAACTAATTTCATTTAGCATCAAAACTTAAGATCTATACCAAAGGCAAACGTAGCAGCATTAGGGTAGTTACGACCTGCGATCGGGTTGTAGTTAGACATGCTGAGTTTGTCGTCGAACTGCGAGAATTCAGGATCTACGCCGATTTCGCGGAAACGTTTAGGCATGATAGTGATCAGGTTCTGACTGGTGAAATAAACTCTTGCTCCCTGGATCTTTGCTCTTTGCAGTAAAGAAGCCGGCAGGCTGTATCCAACCTGGAAATTCTTCAGGCGCAGGTATTTGGTATCGAACAACCAGTAATCTGAATACGCAAAGTTGTTGGCATCCGCGGCCCCGATGGTCAGCCTTGGATAGCTAGCGTTAGGATTGGTTGGCGTCCAGCGATCCAGGTGCTGCACCATGGCGTGGTCTTCGTTGTTGTGGAACGCTTCCACGATATCCCCGCGCAGGAATTGCGTTCTTTTACCAACGCCCTGCCAAAACATAGTCAGGTCGAAGTTCTTCCAGCTCACATTATAAGTAAATCCGAAGGTGTAACGAGGGAAAGGATTACCGAAGATATAACGGTCGTTCTCATCGATCACTCCATCTTTGTTCCTGTCGATATACTTGATATCGCCGGGCATTACCTGCTGGTTGTAAGCGAATGGCACTTTAGGCGCATTCTTCAGGTCGTCCAGGTTCTGGTATAAACCATCTGATTTATACCCGTAGTAAGACGCGATCGGGTAACCTTCTTTAATAATAAAGGTAACATCAGATCCTCTTACAGATTCCTGGCCGAACTTGATCACCTTGTTCAGGTTATCGGAAAGGTTAAAGCCAAAGTTATGATTGAAGGCGCCTGTCCTTAAACGGTAATTGATCGTGAACTCCCAACCTTTGTTGTCTACCTTTCCTACGTTTTCCAGTGGCGCAGACGTACCCGCGGTTCCCGGCACTGTCTGGAACAGGTAAATACCGCTGGTTTGTTTGTCGAAGTAATCGAACGTTGCTGTCAGCTTGCCGTTGAAGAAGTCGGCATCAATACCATAGTTGCTCATGGTAGAGATCTCCCATTTCAGCAGGTCGTTGAAGGTTGAGAAAGTAGAACCGTTGGCAGGCGAGTTATTGAAAGAATAATTGGCATTATTCAGCGCCACTCTTGCCAGGTAGTTAAATCCGCCGATGTTGGAGTTACCCACCTGTCCCCAGGAATAGCGCAGTTTGAAATTGCCTATCCTCTCTTTGATGTCCTGCATGAAGGCTTCTTCTGTGAGCCTCCAACCGAGGGAGAATGCCGGGAAAAACTGCCAGCGGTGACCAGGAGCCAGTTTGGAAGACCCGTCATAACGCCAGGTGAATTCAGCCAGGTATTTATCAGCATACACGTAGTTCATTCTTCCGAACAGGGAGTTCAGGGCGTATAAATTCGGGTTGATGATATCGTTATAGGTGCCTAAGTCGCGGTAATCGAAAGTTCCGTCAGGTTTCGGGATATAACCGCCGCCGATAGACCAGTCGTTGTCGAGATTGGTAGTTCCGAACCTGTCGGCTCTCAGGCCCCACGATTCGTTGGTCGCATCGCTACGTACGCCTACCTGGCCTTTCACGTAATGTTTGCCAAAGGTATTTTCATACTCGGCAGTGGTATATACGTTCGTGATCAGGTTTTTGTATACGGAGGTATGTCGCTCGTTGTACAGGGGCGGCGTTGCGGTGGTATAATAAGGAGCGTAATCGAACTTGTTGATGCGGCGGTCGTTGTTCTCGATCGAATAATTCGCAGAAGCGTTGAAATTGATCTTGAAATGTTTCACCGGGGTGATCACAACATCCAGTCCGCCCATGAGGTTATCGATCCCCTGGGTTTCATAGCCGTAGTCGGATAACAGGGCAAAAACGCTGTTGCTGGTAAGGCTTGGAACAACCCAGTTGCCCAGTGAATCTTTAACCGGGTAGATGCGCGGCACCCTCATGGCATCCCTCATCAGCATGCCGATATCGGCTGCCTGTTTGCGGAAGTTGGAACGGGTGTAGGCAGCGTTTCCTGTTACTTTCACGTATTGGCTAACGTCTACGGATACATTGAGGCGGGCGTTATAACGTTTGTAGTAGAAATCCTGCGGCACATATTTGTTCTGCAACATGTTGCCCTGGTCGAGGTAGCCGAGCGAGAACAGGTAGCTGCTGGATTTGCCGCCGCCGGTAACGCTCAGGCTATGGTTTTGCTGCGGCGTGTATTTGCGGATCATTTCCGTGAGCATAGCTGGTTCCGAACCCCGGTCGTGCCAGTATTGGATATTTTCAGGCGTAAACTGCGGCGTTTTTCCTGAGTTCACCAGTGCTTCGTTTTTCAATGTCATGTATTGCCATGCTTCCATCTGGCGGGGCAAAGTGGTAGGCGTTTGCCAGCCATACATGCCATTGTACTGCACAGAAGGGCGTTCGTCTTTATTTCCTTTTTTCGTGGTGATGTAGATCACGCCGTTAGCAGCCTGGGAGCCGTAAATAGCGGCGGATGCGGCATCTTTCAGCACGGAGATATTCTCAACATCGTAAGGGTTCAGGTTACGCAAACCATCGCCACCTGCAACGATACCGTCGATGATGATCAGCGGTTCGTTACCGGTTAAGCTACCTACGCCACGGATGTTCATGGTGAGTTTGGCGCCCGGTTCAGCAGTGTTCTGCTGGATGATGAGGTTAGGCGCCTGTCCCTGGAGGGCCTGGTACATATTCACTACCGGGCGGCCTGTAATGTCTTTAGACGATACGGTGCTGATAGCGGCGGTCACCTGTCCTTTTTTCTGCTGACCATAGGCGGTAACAACTATTTCGCCCAGGTCTTTGGAGTCGGTGTTCAGCATTGCCACGATGCTTTTGCGGCCGTTGATGGCAATTTCTGAAGGCGTATACCCCACAGATGAGATGAGCAATGTACCGTTTGCCTGGGCAGCAGGAATTTTGAGGGAATAGTTGCCTTCCCCGTTGGTCACTGTTCCTATGTTCTGTCCTTTTAGGCGGATATTGGCGCCGGGGATAGGTTCTCCTTTCTGGTCCACCACGCGGCCGGTGATGGTGATGTCTTGTTGCTGATTTCCTATAGTGGTGGCCAGCTCTGCGCGTTTGAGGATGATCTTGTTGGCGATGAATTCATAGTTGATGTTCAGCGGCAGCAGGATCATTTGCAAGACATCTTCCAGGCGGTTATCCTTTACATTCAATGAAACTTTCTGCGCTGATTTAAGATCGTCGTTTGAGTAAACGAAAACCAGCGAAGTCTGAGCTTCTATCTGATCCAAGACCTGTACGAGATTTGCATTGTCTACTTTCAGGCTAACCAGTTGGTTAGGTGCAACACTTGCAGGCGGCCGTTCATGTTCTTTTTCCTGTTGATTTTGCCTCCGGGCGCTGGACGCATACGCTACCTGGGCCTGGATATCCAGTACACTTATCATCGATAGCCCAAGAACCAGCGGCAGGAAGGACGGTCTGAAAGAAGGCCTGTAAAGTTCCTTTCTCATAACGTAGTGGTGATTAATAATGAAAATGAATAAATATTAAACGTGTTGGCTGTTACTATTCTCCTATAACTAATGTCGAATCGGTGATCCGGTAGTGGAAAGCCTTGGATTTACTCAGGTAATACATAATGTCTTCCAGGCTGTTGTTATGAAAGGAACCTGTAAGTCGGAACTGTTTTGGTGCATCGGCTTCAAACAGCACTTTCTTATCGAATTTCCGTTCCAGGCCGGCCCCGATCTCCTCCAGTGTAGCGTTCCGGAAGATGAGCCGGTCTTCCGTCCAGGCTTTATCTTCCTTATCTATCATGGTTGATTTTACGATAGTGCCGGTGCTGGCAGTATAGGTCACTTTGATATCCGGTGTAATAACGATGGTATCGCTTACCTTTTTGGCTTCTTCGTAACGTGGGATGAATGCTACCTTACCGGTTATTACTGAAGTCTGGACAGGTTCATTATCGTATGCTTTTATGTTAAACGAGGTGCCCAGTACTTTTACTGTTCCTTTTTTCAGGTGAACGATAAAAGGCCTTGCACTCGGTGCAATTTCGAAGAAGGCCTCTCCTTCCAGGTAAACAGTGCGGCTTTTGCTGTCGAACTTTTGCGGGTAGGTTACCTGGCTGGCGGCGTTCAACCATATGACGCTTCCATCGGCCAGTTCTATGTAAGCCTTCCTGGCATTGCCGTTTTTCTGTTTTACCCAGTGCAGTGGTTTTGATTCGGCCTGTTCTTTTTCCCTGTTAAAAAAGAATATCGCTGCGCCGAGCAATGCGCAGGCAGCAGCAACTGCCGCGTATTTCCGCCACCTGATAGGTCTTACTACCGCAGGAGCGGCGGTATTGGCAGCCTGTATCTTGGCCCAGGTTCTTTCGAGCGCCTGTTCGGTATCGGCAGCTGCCGGTTGTTGTGTTTCCCTGAAATAATGTTCTAAGTGTAGGTATCGTTCTTTCAGCTCCGGGTGCCGGCTGATCATTTCCTCCAGCGTGGTAATTTCTTCCAACGTGGCCACCCCGGTGAGTTTTCGTGTTACCAGCAGCACAAATTGTTCTTCGTCAATCATAAAATGGAATCGTGTTCTGGTATAAGGACAGGTAACGGGAGGAAAACTACTTACAAAAAAGAAAAAATTTTTTTTAGCCCTGGAACAAAGCGGTTAGCCCCATTAATATAATAAAGGGAGGAAGCATTTTTTTGCGGGCGGAGATAGCGCCTAATTCAGCATTGAGCTTGCGCATGGCGCGGAAAAGCTGCGTTTCCACGGTGCGGGGGGAAATATTGAGGATTTCGGCCACTTCCTTGTATTTGAAACCATCTTCTTTTATTAACTGGAAGATGCGGCGGCATTGGGCCGGGAGTGTTGCAACGATCTTATCCAGTTTGAACCTGATCTCTTTCCATTCGAGGTCTCTTTCCAGGTCTACGCTGTTCTGCAGATCGGCGGTATCGGAGCCTGCCAGGGGGACTATGCGCAGGTGACTGTATTGTTCGAGGTAGTTCAGCGAATGGTTTTTAACGGCTACGAACAGGTATACCTGCAGGTTGGCGATATTTTCCAGTTCACTGCGTTTATTCCAGAGTTTTACAAAAACGTCGGAAACAATTTCTTCTGCCGCTTCCCTGGCTGGCACATAACGCAGGCAAAAATTCAGTAAGCGTTCATAAAAATGACGGAACAATTTAGCAAATGCCTGTTCATCATCATCACGTGAAATATGTAGTTGCCATTCACGAACCTCGTCTCTAATCATGTGGCTAAAACGTTTTTGCTAAAACAGAGAAAAAAAAGGAAACTGCTGGTTTCCAGACCTGGTTGACTAAATTCCTGTAACAGCCGGCGGATTTATGAGCAATAATAAATAAAAGGTTTAAAATAAACAAACCTTCTTAGCACCATCCTTCCTGGACGGCTTTCACGAGTATGGCGGCGATGGTGGGCTGACCAGATTTTTTCAGCATGTTTTTACAGTGTTGGTCAACGGTTTGTTTGCTGATGCTTAATTGTTCGGCTACCTGGTACCTGTTCAGGCCTTCCAGCAACAACCGGAGCACTTCTACTTCGCGGCGGGTAAATGAGGGGCCGCCTGTCAGCACTTTTTTAATAGGGATCTGGAATTCCTGCTGGTCATTATCCAGGTCGACCAGGGTGAGCACGGGCGTACCTGTGGTTTTGAGAAAAGAAATATCAGTATGCACTACCAGCGATCTTAAGAGCGTGCCTTTTTCGTCGTATTGCAGGGGAATGCTTTGCTGGAGGAGCCGGATATAGTCGCCATTGGCCTTCCTGAAGCGGATGTCGTAACGTACTTTATAGGAGAAGCGTTCTTCCAGGGGAAGGCTGTAGAAGAAATCGACCACCGAGTTTTCGAAATCGAAGAACCAGGGTCTGTCGTCGGGATGGATCATATCTATCAGGCGGGCTACCGACATCTCTTCCGGCGTGTACCCCATGATCCGGGTAACACTTTCGTGCATATAATCGAGGCTTCCCTGCGCAACATTGAATATAAAGTAATAGAAATCGCCTACCTGGAAGAATTTAAGTACCTTTTTATGTACTTCCATGCCCAGTGTCAGCTCAGGCGGTTCTCCAGTTTCAGACATGATGCGCCATATCTTCTTGGCATCTTCATATAATTGTACATTCATGCTCAGGTAACAGCTTATTTCATTAAGTTAAAAGATACAAAAATTATGGTTATGCTGATGCAAACCAACGCTACCAGGAACGTATAATCGGCGATCAACTCCAGGCGGGCGCTGAAATTTTCGCGCCGGCTCCTCATCGATAAAAAAGATAACAGGCAGCTGGCCATGAGCAGGATGGCTGCTATGCCGGTAAAATCGTCGATCAGGGTGGCTGCCGAAAAACCCGTCACCTTAATAGACGTCAGGATGATCAAACAAAATCCCAATAAATTGGTTGATGTATTTAAGATATGCGGCGACTTATTATGATTTGTCATGTTGTCCTATTTGTTAATTACAATTAACAAAGATTTCGTAAACATATGAGAATGTTTTTGTTGATAGTTTTATTCCGATAACATAACCCATATGAATAAACTGATGCTTGTCACGTTATTGAGCTGGCCTATGCTTTCCAGTGCACAGGAAGGCAGGTTCGTCATTAACGGAAGAATGGAAAAAATCGACGTTCCAACAAAAATATACCTCACTACTGTAGTGGATGATATCATGACAATGGATTCCGCCACCATTCAAAACAACCAGTTTCACTTCGAGGGCAAGGTGGAAGGTCCTATTAAAGCTTCGCTGTTCATTAACGACATCAGACCCGCCGACAAAGCGCCAATCACTGTTCAATATAAGAACAACATGCGAATTTTCGTGCTGGAGCCGGGTGAAATAAAAGTTAATGGTAAGGAACTGTTGAAGACCGCTACTGTTTCTTCCCCCATTAACAACCTGGAAAAAGAATACAAGGAGTTGTTGAGAGATATCACGAAAACCATGGATAAAGTGGAGTACCAACTGGCCGCCCTGCGTGCGAATAACGGCAAGCCAAACCCGGAAAAGGAACAAGAGCTGGCCATGCGTCATCAACTTTCCTACGGCGCCCGTAAAATGCTCCAGCAAAAATATATCAACGAACACCCGAAATCCTTTTTCAGCCTGCTGGCACTGGAAGAGGTGGCCGGCTACACCTACGACCCTGTTTACATTTATTCTATGTTCGAAAGACTGGATTCCTCTGTCATCAATACTCCCGAAGGCAAACTCTTCAAAGCAGAACTGGACAGGGGTATGAACCTGCTGATCGGCTCAGAAGCGCCCGATTTTAAAGTAACCGATCTTCGTACAGGCAAGGAAGTGAAACTCTCCGATTTTAAAGGAAAGTATGTACTTGTCGACTTCTGGGCCACTTATAACGAGTATAGCCGGAACGCCCACCAGGTAATGACGGACGTATACAAAGAATTTGCAGACAGCAATTTCACCATTATCAGCGTTACCGTAGATGCCCCTTCCAACCGCGACGCTATCATGGAAGCCATTGAAAAAGATAAGATGGAATGGACAAACCTGGGCGACTCTCTCAGGCAACGGAACGATGCAGCAAAACTCTTCAACATCTTTACATTACCCCAGATTTACCTGATCGATAACAATGGTCATATCTTCAATAAAAACTTCCCGATAGAAAACCTAAGGACTGAAATTATTAAAATGAGACATCCGAAACGAGAAACCGAAGACAGTGCACTGCAAAGTGCCAATTAAAGAAAATTTACCCTACATTTGCCCTTATCAATTATAAATATAATTTATTATAAATATATAAGGAATGGGTAAACAAACCCTTTATTGGGCATCAAACCTGAAATGGCTTAGGACGAAACAGCAACTTTCTCAATACCGGTTAGCAGACATACTCGGATTCAACAGGAACAAGATCACTGCCCAGGAAAGCGGTAAAACCAAAAATCCACGGATGGAAGACCTGGTACTGATAGCTGATTATTTCCAGGTGCCGATCGACCACTTCATTAAAACAGACCTTTCTACCTTCCCGGATGCTGAATTGGAAACATTGATGAAGAAACAACCGGATCTCACGGGGAAACATATACGCGTTTTGCCAATCACCGTTGACCAGCAGAACGAAGAGAACATGGAATATGTTCCGGCCAGGGCCAGGGCAGGCTACAGGAGCGGATTCAGCGATCCATCCTTCATTGCGGCGCTGCCTAAGTTCACGTTACCGGATCTTCCGAAAGGGAAAACAATCCGCATGTTCCCTATCAGCGGCGATTCTATGGAGCCCATACCCAGCGGCAGCCATGTGATAGCTCAATACCAGCAGGATTGGGCCGCTATAAAGAATAATACTCCCTGCGTCCTTATCCTGAAAGGAAGCGAAGAGGATATCGTTTTTAAATTAGTAGTGAACGAGATTAAAAAGAATGGTACCCTATCTTTAGTGTCACTGAACCCTGCCTACCCTGCTGTGCAAATACCGGTCAACGAAGTGTTGGAGATATGGACCTTCATCGGGTACCTGAGCAAGGAAATGCCGGCTGCCAGCGTATCCTTGCAGTAGTGACCGGATTCACACGGAATAAAATAAGCACATATTGAACAACTCGTGTTATTGATCAAATGCGCCGGGTGGCAGGTAATTGAAGCGGATCAGGTCTTCCTGCGGGTCCTTCACCTGGTGAATGGCTCCCTCATGCAAGACCATGAAGCGCGTACAACAGTTCAGCACATGCCTGTAATTGTGATCCGTCAGGATAATACCCTTGTTTTTATAGCGCCTTAGTATGCCGATCACTTCTTCTGCGATAAGCGGATCTAAACCGCTGAACGGTTCATCCATCAATATAAACTTAGCATTGGTATGCAACAACAGCATCAGTCCTGCGTATTTCGACTGGCCAACAGACATACTCCCGATCCTGAGATTTAACAATTCTTTGATCCGCGGATAAGAGAGCAACTTATCTACCTGGTCTTTTTCCAGCTTAAAGAGCTTTACCAGGTCGCTTATGGTTAACCCGTTAGGAATGAAATTTCCCTGCGGTAAAAACGCTAGCAGGTCTTTTTCCCTGAAAGGCGAATTATAAAGCCTTCCGTCGACCCTTACCTGCGCCTGCTCTGCATCCCTGACGCCGTAAATAATTTCCAGCATGGTCGATTTCCCGCAGCCATTCCGGCCCAGGAGGCCCACCACTTCTCCTGTTCTGCAGGTAACGTAACAGTCTGTCAATACCTGCCTGACGCCATATTGCTTCATGATACCTTCGGCCACTAATTCATGCCCCATTGCCAAAACATTTGAATAATGAACAATAATACAGCCAGCAGCAGGTTTAGCAGTGTCGTATATACGAATAGCCGCAGTTTCGACAGGTGGTTGTTATAGTAGAAAAAATAGTGTTTGCCAGACCTGAGATTATAAAGGAAGACAGACAACCAAAGTCCTCCCGTCGCAAAGCAGAGGGCAAAGCTCGTAACAATCGCCGGCCAAGCCTTTCCCATAGCGGCTCCCATGAGCAGGGTATATGCTGCCGATATCGGGATGTTAAGACTGTTGATCGCCTTATAGTAGATCAGGAAAACTCTCATATTATTGGCCTGTAGCCTCAATATAAGAACTATTTATAATTCTCACGGAAAGTCTGTAGCCCTTGTTCCAGTTTTGTTTTTACCTTCTCGCTCTGTGGACCGTCGCCCGGCCGGGCTATGTGAAACATCATAGTAGTATAGGT
>Ga0164243_10010927_pt1 | contig 13001 bp, 8 predicted proteins | sample OricompcompostOP_FD_108781 | JGI IMG/M metagenome (GOLD analysis project Ga0164243, IMG submission 108781) | Organic Plus compost microbial communities from Emeryville, California, USA - Original compost - Organic plus compost (OP) | ecosystem: Engineered > Solid waste > Mixed feedstock >... | reverse complement strand
CATCCTGCGTGATGAGACGGGCGCCGTGCAGCTCGTGCACCCGCGCGCCGACGTCGACGAGCCGGGCAGCGACCCGCTCGCGACGACGATCTCGGGCCTCACCCACGGCACCTTCCTCACCGTCACGGGCGAGCTCAAGCACGACGAGCGCGTCAAGCTCGGCGGGCTCGAGGTGAAGATCGGTGAGATCGAGGTGACCGCCGCCGCGCTCGACCTGCCGATCGCCGAGGACTCGTCGATCGACAAACGTCTCGACTGGCGTTTCCTCGACCTGCGCCGCCCCGAGCAGAACCTGGTGTTCCGCGTGCAGACGACCTTCCTGCACGCCCTGCGCAGCTGGTGGGTCGAGAACGACTTCATCGAGATCCACACACCCAAGCTCATGGCCTCGCCCTCCGAGAGCCGTGCCGAGCTGTTCGAGGTGGAGTACTTCGAGACGAAGGCGTACCTCGCCCAGAGCCCGCAGTTCTTCAAGCAGATGGCGCAGCCGGCCGGCTTCGGCAAGGTGTTCGAGGTCGCGCCCGCCTTCCGCGCCGACCCGAGCTTCACCAGCCGCCACGCCACCGAGTTCATCTCCGTCGACGCCGAGATGAGCTGGGTGACCTCACACGAAGACGTCATGCGGATGCACGAGCAGCTCCTCGTGGCGGGCCTCACCGCCGTCAAGGAAAAGCACGGCGCCGAGATCGAGGCCGCGTTCGGCACGACGGTAACGGTGCCGGAGCTGCCGTTCCCGCGCATCCCGCTCTCCGAGGCGCACAGCATCCTCGCCTCACGCGGCTACACCGTGCCGCGCGCTGACGGCGACCTCGACCCCGAGGGCGAGCGTCGACTCTCGGAGTACGTCAAGGAGCAGTACGGCCACGAGTTCGTGTTCGTGACCGACTACACCTCGAACATCCGGCCGTTCTACCACATGCGCCACGAGGGCGACCCGAGCCTCACCAACAGCTACGACCTCATCTTCAACGGCACCGAGATCTCCACCGGCGCCCAGCGCGAGCACCGCATCGACGTGCTCGTCGCCCAGGCGAAGGAGAAGGGGATGGAGCCGGCCGAACTCGACTTCTACCTCGACTTCTTCCGCTACGGCGTTCCCCCGCACGGCGGATTCGGCATGGGCCTGAGCCGCGTCATCATGCTGCTGCTGCACCAGTCGTCGATCCGCGAGGTCACTTACCTCTTCCGCGGCCCGAACCGCCTCACGCCGTAGCAGCCCCGCGCAGCTGCGCGATCACCGAGGAGATCGCGAGGCGCACCGCGGCGGTCATGTCGACGGCCGTCGGATCCAGGAGCCACTGCACCTGCAGACCGTCCATCGTCGCGATGATCGTGGACGCCGCAAGGTCGAGCTGCGCCTCATCGACACCCGGCACGACGTCGCGCAATGCGCCCTTCACCATCTCGCGGAGGCCGACGAAGCGGGCGCGGAAGTATTCCTGGGCGGGATGCCCCTCGGTGACCGAGTCCGCCGAGAGCACCGTGTAGAGCTGCACGACGCCGGGGCGGCGCTGGTTGAGCTCGACGGTGTGGATGAGGTGCTCGAACAGCGCCTCGCCGTCGGGGATGTGCTTGCCCTCGAGCTCGGCGACATCGGAATCGTCGCGGTACTCGAGGGTCGCGATCAGCAGCTGGTCCTTCGACCCGAAGTGGTGGATGACCCCCGCATGGCTGACTCCCGCCGCCTCGCCGATCTCGATGAGCGACCCGTTGTTGTATCCACGGGTGCCGAAGATCGACATCGCCGCCTCGAGGATGCGCTGGCGCTTCTCGGCGGTCTCCGGGCGCGGGTTCGCCACCCTCGACGCCGCGGGAACCGCTCGGCCGTCTTTCCCTCGTGGCATGCGCCGCCCTCCTCGTGCCGGTGTACATACTTTATGACTAGTAAGCAACCGTTATCAAAACGTCACCTCTCGTTACTTGCATACAGGTCAGTAAGTATTGTTACTGTCGGTGCACGCGATCCGCGTATCCGCGGACGCAGCCGATCCACCCCCTGCAGGAGCAACGATGTCCTCACCCACCTCGGCCGACGTGGCCGCCCTCGAGCCTGGGGCGGATCCGGCCGAACTCGGCGAGCGGATCGCCCTGCTGACGGGTGCGACCTCGTGGACGCTCCATCCGCTCCCCTCCCGCGGCCTGCGCTCCATCACGCTCTCCGACGGGCCGATCGGCGTCCGCGGCGTCGACGGCGACACCCGGCCGTCCGCGCAGCTGCCGAGCCCCTCGGCGCTCGCGGCCACCTTCGACCCCGAGCTGCTCACCCGCCTCGGGCGGCTCATCGCCGCCGAGGCGCGGCGCAAGGACGTCGACGTGGTGCTCGCGCCCGTCGTCAACCTGCAGCGCACCCCGTACGGGGGACGGCACTTCGAGGCCTTCTCGGAGGACCCGCTGCTGACCGGCGTGCTCGCCTCCGCACTGATCTCCGCCGCGCAGGATGCGGGCGTGGGCATGTGCGCGAAGCACTTCCTGGGCAACGAGTCCGAGACCGAGCGGACCAGCTACATCGCACGCATCCCCGAGCGGGCGCTCCGTGAGGTCTACCTGGCCCCCTTCGAGCGTGTCGTGACGGAGGCCGGGGTCTGGTCGGTGATGTCGGCCTACAACGGCGTCGACGACGGCGTCGAGTCGGCGCCGGCCACCGAGCACGCGCACCTGATCATGGGGATCCTCAAGGGCGAGTGGGGATTCGACGGCGTCGTCGTCAGCGACTGGCTCGCCGCCACGAGCACGGTCGAGTCGGCGCTCGGCGGGCTCGACCTGATCATGCCCGGGCCGTCCGGCCCCTGGGGGGCGCGCCTCGAAGCCGCCGTGCGCGATGGAGACGTGGCCGAGGCGGTGATCGACGACAAGGTCGACCGCATCGTGCGACTCGGCGAGCGCGTCGGCGCGGTCGGGGCGCATCCGGATGCCGCCGACGATCGCTCCGCCGATCCCGCCGATCCCGCCGGCCCGGCGACCCGTCTGCTTCTGCGCGAGACGGTGGCGCGGGCGAGCGTGCTGCTGCGCAACGACGGCCTGCTGCCCCTGCGCGGCGACGACGTCGCCTCCATCGCGCTGATCGGTCCGAACGCCGTGGAGCCGTTCGTGCAAGGCGGCGGAAGCGCATCCGTCTCCCCGCCCCTGCTCTCGACCCCGGAGGCCGCCCTCCGCGAGGCGCTGCCCGGCGCGTCGATCGAGCTCCACCGCGGGGCATCCGGTCGCATCCACGCCCAGCCCGTGGACCCGACGCTCGTCAGCGACCCGGACGGCGCCGCCGGCTACCGGATCACCTTCTACGACGGCGACGGGGCTCCGATCGGCGCGCCACGGACCGTTCCGGCGGACGAAAGCTGGAATCGGGCGGTGCCGGACGACGCGGTCGAGGCGTCGATCGACGCGACCGTCCGGCTGATCGGGCGAGGCGTCCACCGTGTCGAGGTCGGCGTGTCCGGAGCCCACCGGATCGCCTTCGACGGCGAGGTCGTGTCGGCCTCGACGGCACGCTCCGACCACGACGTGATCCTGGACTCCTCGGCCAACAACCCCGACGGCCCCGTCGTCGAGTATTCCCTCGACTCCCTCGACGGCCCCCGCGAGGTGCGCATCGAGTCGCGGCAGCAGGTCGTCGACGCGGGCGCATACGGCCGGTTCGTGCGCTTCGCGCTGCGCCACGAGCTCCACACCCAGACCCCGGACGAGGAGCTGGCATCCGCTGTGCGCGCCGCGGCTGCGGCCGACGTCGCGATCGTCGTCGTCGGCACGAACGAGGAGACCGAGTCCGAGGGCTGGGACCGCCGGCATCTGCAGTTGCCGGGTCGGCAGAACGAGCTCGTGGACCGCGTGCTGCAGGCCAACCCGAAGACGGTCGTGATCGTCAACGCGGGCGCCCCCGTCGTGCTGCCCTGGATCGATCGAGCGGCCGCCGTGCTCTGGTGGTGGCTGCCCGGGCAGGAGGCCGGCGGCGGGCTGGCCGACGCCCTGCTGGGCGTCACCGAGCCCAGCGGACGGCTTCCTTGGACCCTTCCGGCGACGGAGGACGACGTGCCGGTGCGGTCGACGACCCCGCAGCAGGGGGTGCTCGACTATGCCGAGGGCATCCACGTCGGCTATCGCGGCTGGCAGCGCAGCGGCTGCGCGCCGGCCCGCGAGTTCGGCTACGGCCTCGGGTACGGGCGGTGGCGATACGAGCGGCTCGCGCTCGAGGGGAGTGCCGACGACCTCACCGCCGTCGTGACCCTCGCCAACACCGCCGACCGCGACGCCCGCGAGGTCGTGCAGCTCTACCTCGAGGCGCCGTCGTCGACCATCGAGCGCCCCGCGCGCTGGCTCGCCGGCTTCGCGATCGTCGACGTCACCGCCGGCGGCACCGCGACCGTGCGGATCCCCGTCGAACGACGGTCGCTCGAGGTGTGGGACGTCGAGCGGCAGGAGTGGACGGTGCCCGCCGGCAGCTACGAGCTGCTCGCCGCGCACACGAGCCACGACATCCGTCTCCATGCCCCTCACACCATCCACATACAAGGAGGTATATCCCTATGAGCAAGACAACCCGATGGATCGCGGCGCTCGTCGTCGCGCCGCTCGCGACCGCGGCCATCGCCGGCTGCGCCGCAACCGGCGATGACGGCGGCGACGGAGAGAAGGTGACCATCACCTTCCAGGAGCAGTTCAACGACGCCGAGAGCGCGCAGTTCGAGAAGCAGCTCAAGGACTTCGAGAAGGAGCACCCGGAGATCACGGTGAAGCTCATCCGCGACAACGACTCCAGCTATTACGACAAGCTCACCACCCAGATCACGGGCGGGAAGGGGCCCGACGTCGTGCGCGTCGAGCCGCCGCGCGCCTCGCAGTTCATCGCCGCCGGATGGGCGCTGCCGCTCGGCGACGCAGCCGGGTCGGCGAGCGACTACTTCGCGTCGAGCCTCGAGTCCGTCACCCAGGACGGCGAGCTCTACGGCGTGCCCGTCGACGTGTCGGCACTGGCGCTGTTCTACCGCACCGACCTCTTCGAGGCGGCCGGGATCGACGGCCCCCCGGCGACCTGGGACGAGTTCACCGCGGATGCCGAGAAGCTCACCTCCGGCGATGTGCACGGCGTCGGCCTCTTCGGCGGCTGGGGCGGCTTCGAGTTCTACCCCTGGCTGTGGCAGGCGGGCGCCGAGGTGATGAACGCCGACCAGACCGAGGCCGTGTTCAACACGCCCGACGCGGTGCGCGCGCTCCAGCTGTGGGTCGACCTGCAGAAGTCGGCGATGCCTGCGGGCATGGCGACCGCCACCGAGGACGACCTGAAGGGCCCCTTCGTCTCGGGCACCCTCGCGATGATGACCTCGGGCCCGTGGATGATCCCGTCGCTGGCCGACGCCGGCATCGACGGCAAGTGGGCGGTGGCCCCGCTTCCCGCCGACAAGGAGGCCGCGACGGTTCTCGGCGGGCTCGACCTGCTCATCCTGAAGAACACCGAGCACGCCGACGCCGCGAAGACCTTCGTCAGCTGGCTCATGCAGGACTCGGTGCAGAAGGAGTGGGCGAGCACGCTGGGGTACCTCCCGGTCAAGTCGGCGCTCTACGACGACCCGACCTTCAAGGACGACCCGTCGATCAGCGCGTTCGCCGAGGTGCTGGGGCAGGCGAAGTCCCGCCCGACGATCGCCCAGGCCGGCGACATCGACACCGCCCTCGGCACCGCCGTGCAGGCGGCGCTGTCGGGCACCAAGTCGGCGCAGGACGCCCTCGACGAGGCCGTCGAGGCCTCGAACAAGGCGCTCAAGTGACCCAAGCGGTACCCGCTCTCGCGGGCCGGACCCCGAGGTCCGGCCCGCGAGGCCTGCACTGGCGCGCCCGCGCCACCCCCTACCTCTTCCTCGCCCCCGCCCTCGTCGCGGTCGGCGCGTTCGTCGGCTACCCGATCGTGTCGGTGGCCGCGCAGAGCTTCTTCGACATCAACCCCACGAAGCACGAGGGGTGGGATTTCGTGGGGCTTCAGAACTACGCGGAGGCGTTCGCCGACTCCGCCGTCTGGGGCGTGCTCGGCAACAGCCTCGCCTGGACGATCGGCTCGGTGGCGCTCCAGCTCGTCATCGCGATGGCCGGGGCGCTGCTCGTGCAGCAGCTCGCCGGCGCCCGCATCCTGCGTGCGATCTTCGTCATCCCCTGGGCGACCCCCGTCGTGGTCGGCGCCCTCGCGTGGAAGCTCCTCTACCAGCCGGACTACGGCATGATCAACCAGCTCCTGAGCATGGTCGGGCTGTCCGAGCTGCGCCACGCGTGGCTCGCCGAACCGCAGACGGCGCTCGTCGCCGTCATCGCCGCCAACGTCTGGCGCGGCTTCCCGTTCATCATGGTGCTGCTCATCGCCGGCATGGCCTCCATCCCCGGCGAGCTCTACGAGGCGGCCGGCGTCGACGGCGCGAGCTGGGCACGATCCTTCCGCAGCATCACGTTGCCGCTGCTCAAGCCGATGCTGCTCACCAGCACCCTTATGGCGCTGATCTGGACCTTCAACAACTTCAGCCTCATCTACGTCATGACGGGCGGGGGCCCGGCCGGGGCCACCGACATCCTCACCACCTTCGTGTACAAGAACGCGTTCAGCAGCTTCGACTTCGGCTACGCGTCCGCACTGTCGATGATCCTGTTCGCGATCGTCGGGATCGGCTCCGCGCTCTACATCCGCGCGTTCGGACGGGAGGCCCTCTCGTGACCGCAACGCTGCCCGCCGGCGGCTCGCCCCGGACGTCGACACGGCGCCGGCGGATGCGCCCGTCCCGTATCGGATTGTGGATCGGCGCGATCGCGCTCGCGCTCTTCGCGCTCCTGCCGATGCTCGGCATCGTCTCCGATGCCTTCAAGACCCGGCAGGAGCTGTACCAGACGCCGCCCGCGCTCTTCCCTGTGAACCCCACGCTCGAGAACTTCGCCTACGTGGTCGGCCGGGGCAATTTCGTGGCCTGGCTCGGCAACTCGGTGCTCGTCAGCGCGTGCACGGTCGCCATCGGGCTGCTGATCGGCGTGATGGCCGGCTACGCCCTCTCGCGCTTCGCGTTCCGCGGCAAGATCGCCATCGTCATCGGACTGCTGGCGACCCAGATGTTCCCCTCGGTGCTCGTCATCATCCCGCTGTTCAACATCGTCGCGGGGCTCAACCTCATCGACACACCGTGGGCCCTCGTGCTCGCCCAGGTGAGCTCCTCGGCGCCGCTCGGCGCGTGGCTCATGAAGACCGCCTTCGACCAGGTGCCGAAGGAACTCGACGAGGCGGCGCGCATCGACGGATGCGGGCAGTTCGGCGCGATGTGGCGCGCGGCGCTCCCGGCGGCACGCCCGGGCGTCGTCGCCGCGGGGATCTTCATCTTCATCGGCTCGTGGGAGGAGTTCACCTTCGCCCTCACCTTCACCAACAGCGACGAGACCCGCACCCTCCCGGTCGGCCTCTCGCAGCTGTCCAGCGCCTACGAGGTGTCCTGGAACCAGCTCGCGGCGATGTCGATCCTGGTGGCGATCCCGAGCATCGTGCTGTTCGGCTTCATCCAGAAGTGGCTCGTGGCCGGCAATGCGACGGGCGGGGTCAAGGGATGAGCGGCGCCATCCGGCTCGAGCACGGGATGCTGCACCTCGGCACGCGCACGCAGCCGTTCCTCGCGGGGGAGATCCAGTTCTGGCGGATGGACCCCGAGACGTGGCGACCCGCTGTCGAGGCCGCGCGCGACGCCGGGATCACCGTGGTGAGCACCTACCTCTCCTGGCGGCGGCACGAGCCTCGCAAGGGTGCGCTCGACTTCGACGGCGCGACCGATCCGCGGCTGGACGTGCGCCGGTTCCTCGCGATCTGCGCGGATGCCGGGGTTTTCGTGCAACTCAAGCCCGGTCCATGGATCTGTGCCGAGGAGCCCGGCGGCGGCTACCCCGACTGGCTGCTGGAGCGCGAGCACCTCCTCGCCCGCGATGATCGGGGCGAGCCAGTCATCGGCTACAACCCGCCGTTCCTGCATCCCGTGCCCAGCTACGCGAACGCGGAGTACCTCGGGGAGGTGCAGGAGTGGTTCGCCGCCGTCTGGGGTGTCATCCGCGACGTCGTGCATCCCGCAGGGCCCGTGATCGCCCTCCAGCTCGACAACGAGCCGAGCAGCTGCTTCCAGGACTCGATGTACGGAGCGGACTACAGCGCCGACTCCCTCGTCGCCTTCCGCGCCTGGCTGCGGGAGCACCGTCCCGATCTCGACGCCGACACGGTCGACCCGCCCCGACGACCCGCGCCCGGGGCGCCTCCCGCCGACCGGGAACGGCTCCACGACTGGATCCGGTTCCGAACCGACGCCACCGCCGCCTACCTGGCGGCGCTGCGCGAGATGCACCTCGAGCTGGGCGGCGCTGAGCTGCTGTACACGGTGAACCTGGTGACGCATCCGGTGCACGACGTTCCGGTCGCGCACGCCGCCATCCGTGCCGCCACCGGTGCCGCCACCGGCGAGGACCACTACTACATCCCGCCACTCGACACCCGCGACATCCACCGCCTCGCCCGATCCGCCGCCACCGCACGCGCGGCCGGCGAGCCGGTGCCGTGGATCCCCGAGCTGCAGGCGGGCATCTGGCGCTCCCCCGGCGAGGTGGTCTCGTACCCGGACCCCGAGCCCGTCGAGCAGGAGGTCTGGTCGGGGGCCGCGGTCGCGCTCGGGTTCGGCGGAGCCAACCTCTACATGCTCGTCGATCGCGAGAACTGGCAGCATGCGCCGCTGACGGCGACCGGGCTCCGATCCCCGTTCATCGGAGCCGCCGAGCGCCTGGTGGAGCTGTCGCGGCTGCTGCCGACGGCACTGGAGACGCCGCCGACGCCCGCCGCCATCGTGGCCTGGCACCGTCCGGATGCCTACGACGCCTACGCGGTGACCGGCACCTCGCGCGAACCCGAGGTGCCCTGGCATCTGCCCGACGCCGCCCGCGCCTATCGGAGCTGGGAGGCGCTGCTCGAGCGGCTGACCGCACGCGGTCTTCCCTTCGAGCTGTGGGATACCGCCACACCGCTGCACGGCTGGGCGGAGGTGCCGCTGCTCGTGCCCGAGCACGCGGGGATCTCCGCCTCCGCGCTCGGCGAGCTGGAGTCGGCGGGGCGCCGGGTCATCGCCGTCGGCGACGAGGATGCGGGCGTGCTCGACGAGCTCGCCCGGCGCAGCCCGCACATCGTGCTCCGCGGCGAACCCGCCGGCGAGGTGCTCGTGACGGTGAAGGAAGCAGCGGATGCCTCGATCATCCACGTCGTGCGTTGGGGCGATGCCCTCGACGACGCCGAGCTGCGCCTTCCCGGTATCCGCGAGGGCCGTCTCGTGAGCGTGCCGGATGGTCGGGAGACTCCGGTCGGCGAAGGTCGCGCCCGCCTCCACGTTCCTCCGGGACATCAGCTCTACCTCCTGACGGCCGCCCCTTCCCCCTCGGAACCCGCCTGAGAAGAGAGGAGTCTCCGCGCGACGGCGGCCCGACCAGCCCGTCCCTTACCCGCGCGTCGGTCGCACTCAACCCATCCATACAACGAAGCAAGGAGAATGCAGTGTCAACATCACCACGACGCGGAGCCCGCGCCATCGGCACGGTCGCCGTGACGGCGCTCGTCGCCGCGAGCATCACCCTCACCGCCCAATCGGCCAGCGCGGTCACGACCGTGCACAACTGGCAGACCTCGCAGGGCGGCGACCGGCTGACGGCCAAGAGCGATCTCACCTTCGCGGCCGACAGCAGCGCGCCCGACATCCTCGTCGACCCCACCAGGCAATACCAGGCGATCGACGGCTTCGGCGGCGCCTTCAACGAGGCCGGATGGATCGTGCTCAACCGCAGCAACGTCACCTCCACGCAGCGGGATGCCGTGCTCGAGCAGCTGTTCAGCCCCACCGCCGGCGCCGGGTTCAGCCTGACGCGCACGGCGATGGGCTCGAACGACTTCTCGCCCACGCACTACAGCTACGACGACCTCACGAGCGGCACGGACTTCACCCAGGCGAACTTCTCCGTGACGCACGACGAGTCGACCCTCATCCCCTACATCCAGGCCGCCCAGACGCACGGGAGCTTCCGGATCATGGCCTCGCCGTGGACAGCCCCCGCCTGGATGAAGACCAACAACTCGCTCATCGGCGGGGGGAGCCTCATCGCGCCCTCGACCGACCCGCGGTACTACCAGGCGTATGCGACCTACTTCGCGAAGTACGTGCAGGCGTACGCGGCGCACGGGATCACGATCAACGACGTCAGCATCCAGAACGAGCCGCTCAACCCGGCGAAGTTCGAGTCGACGGTCTACACGGCCGCGCAGATGGCGGACTTCATCGCCGACTATCTCGGGCCCACCTTCGTGAGCGAGGGCGTGGCCGCGCGCATCCGCGGCTACGAGCACAACCGCGACACCTGGACCTTCCCCGTCGACATGCTGAACGACACGGGCACCCTGCCCTACGTGTCGGGCATCAACTTCCACCCGTACGAGTGCGACTTCGGGCAGGTCTACTGCGACACCGCGAACCTCGGTCTCTTCAACGAGGCCAAGCCCGGCTACTCGACCTGGATGTCGGAGCACACCGATCTCGACGTGCCGGACGCCTCCGACTATCCCGGCGATGAGCGCTGGGGGGCCGAGATCGTCGACGAGATGCTCGCCGGCGAGGGCGGCTACATCTACTGGAACATGGTGCTCGATCAGACGGGCGGCCCGTTCTCGAGCCTCAGCGACGCGCAGGAGCCCCTCGTCATCGTCGACACCAGCGGCACCACCGCGACGGTGAGCTACATGCCGAAGTTCTACGAGCTCGCCCAGTTCTCGAAGTTCGTCCGCCCCGGCGCCTACCGCATCGGCACGAGCGGCGGCGCGAACGGCGACGGCATCACATCGGTCGCGTTCAAGAACCCCGACGGCTCGGAGGTGCTCGTCGTGGTGAACACCTCGGGCTCCTCGAAGACGATCAAGGTGGGCGAGGCCGGCAGCACGTTCAGCCGGACGGTCGCGGCGCACTCCACCAACACCTTCACGTGGACGGCACCGGTGAACACCTACCACGTGATCACCGGAAGCACCGGGACGTGGGTGGCCGTGAACGGCGACCACTACACCGCAGACAGCGGCTACACGGGCGGCGGAACCGCCGTCAACGCGGTGGCGATCGCCGACTCGGCCGACGACCCGCTGTACCAGTCGGAGCGCAACGGGACGAGCTTCGGCTACGCCTTCGCCGTGCCGTCGGGCAGGTACCGCGTGAACCTGAAGCTGTCGGAGAACTACTTCACATCCTCCGGCCAGCGCGTGTTCGACGTCACGGCAGAAGGCGCGACCACGCTGTCGAGCTTCGACATCTACGCCGCGGCCGGTGCCCGCTACAAGGCGATCGACAGGTCCTTCGACGTGGCCGTCACCGACGGCACGCTGAACCTCGGCTTCTCCTCCTCGGTCGACCTCGCGAAGGTCGACGCGATCTCGGTGACGCCCATCCCCGCGACCGGCGGCCAGCACGCCTCCACCGTCACGGCGAGCGTGCCCAGCGGGTTCAGCACCGGCACCGGCACCATCCCGGGCTACGTCTTCGCCCAGGACTACAACACCGGCGGCGAGGGTGTGGGGTACCACTTCTCCACGAGCGGCGGCACCGACACGAGCTACCGCAGCGACGCGACCCACCTGCAGACCTGCACGGGCGACACCTACTGCGGCGACAACGTCGGGTGGCTCGCAGACGGCGACTGGCTCAACTACACGAGCACCGTGAACGTCAGCGGCAACTACGACATCCACGTCAAGGTGGCCGACCCCGCCTCGGGCGGCAGCTTCAGCATCGACATGGACGGACGGCCGTGGATCGCCAGCCAGTCGGTGCCGAACACGGGCGGCTACCAGACCTGGCAGTCGGTGAACATCGACGGCGTCAGCCTGCCGCTCGGCGTCCACACCTTCACGTTCCGCGTCGGCACGGGCGGGTTCAACCTCCATTCGATCGAGTTCTCGCGGGTGTTCCAGCTGAGCACCACGGGCACGAACGCGGTCGAGGCGGAGTGGTACGCATCCGGGGGTGAGGGATACGGGAGCCACGACGCCACGGCGGGCAACTCGTTCACCTCGCCGTATCGCGGCTACCTTCGTGGCGGCGACACCGATCTCGAGATCTCGAGCACGGGCACCTTCGACGTCGGCAACACCGAGAACGGCGAGTGGCTGAAGTACGTGGTCTACAACCCGTCGGCGAAGACCTACACCCTCAGCCTGAAGGCCGCGACGACCTACTCGACCGGGCAGGTGCGCTACGACCTCGACACGATCGGCAACACCGTCGGCGCCACGACCGCCATCCCCGCCACGGGCGGGTGGCAGTCATACGCCACGGCGAGCACCAGCGTGGCGATCCCCGCCGGCTACCACGCGCTGTACGTGTACGTCGTGAACGGCGGATTCAACATCGACTCGTTCACCTTGAGCTGACGGTCGGCGGTGCGGGTGGGGCCGGTGTCGCCGGTCCCACCCGTCCGACCGGGTCACGGAACCGTCGCGGATGCGGTCACGCCGACCGCTGATAGCGCGGCTCCTGCAGCACGGTGAGGTCCTCGAGGTGCGCGCGCGGGATGGAGCGCATGACCGCCTCCACCATCGCCACCGCGGAGGCCTTGGCGACGTAGTTGCCGCTCACCGCGACCGTCTGCCCGCTCTCCGACACGATCCGCCAGAAGTACGGCTGAGTCGGGTTCTTGCTTCGCAGCACCTGGAAGCGCATCGTCGGACTCCTCGGACTCTGGGGGCTGATCCCAGGAGACTAGACCGGATCGATGACCCCCGCCAGGGGGTCATCCAGGTTGGGGACGATGGTTTCGAGACGCGTATCGCTGCGCGATGCGCTCCTCAACCGCCTGACAGCTCGTAGTCGACGCAGCCGCGCGCCGCGACGACCGAGCGGATGAACGCGGCCGCCTCGAGGTGCTGCGGATGCGACTGGTACGCCGCGAGCTCGGCATCCGTCGCGAAGTCCGAGACGAGCACGACGTGCCAATTG
>Ga0164243_10010926_pt1 | contig 13001 bp, 12 predicted proteins | sample OricompcompostOP_FD_108781 | JGI IMG/M metagenome (GOLD analysis project Ga0164243, IMG submission 108781) | Organic Plus compost microbial communities from Emeryville, California, USA - Original compost - Organic plus compost (OP) | ecosystem: Engineered > Solid waste > Mixed feedstock >... | reverse complement strand
GCACGGTGGGTCACCAGATGGAAGCCTGCACTCAACGCGTTCGCGATCACCTTCGCCGGCCGCATCGAGCAGGGAATCAACTAGAAATGCCGACCAGATCCACCGTTAATCTGACAGACCCCGTCACTGCCCGTACGCTGCACGCAGCTCATGTTTGATGAGCTTGCCGCTGGCGTTGCGTGGCAGTGCCGTCACGAAGGCGACGCTGGTGGGGGCCTTGTATCGGGCTAGGCGCTCGCGGCAGTACGTAATGAGTTCGGCTTCGATCACTGTCGCGCCCGCTTTGAGAACGACGATCGCCTTGACGGTCTCTGTCCATCGCTCGGAAGGTACGCCGATCACGGCGCATTCTGCGACGGCCGGGTGGCTTGCCAGGACGTTCTCAACCTCTCCGGAGTACACGTTCTCGCCGCCGGAGATGATGACGTCCTTCAGGCGGTCTCGTAGGTAGCAGTATCCGTCGGCATCCTGGCTGGCGACGTCGCCGGTGCGAAGCCAGCCGTCCGGTGTCAAGGCTTCGCGTGTCTCGTCGGGCTTGTGCCAGTATCCGCTCATCACGATCGGGGAGCGGATCCACAACTCGCCGACATCCCCGGTCGAGACGTCGAGCCCGGACTCCGGGTCGACCAGCCGGATCTCGGTGCCGGGAACCGGTCGGCCACAGGACTTGAGGTGGTCGTCGCCGCGTCGATGGTCCTCCGGTTTAAGCGCGAGTGCGATGCCGCACTCGGTGAGTCCGTAACCCTGGACGAAGTCGCAGTCCCATCGTGCCAGCGCGGCATCGAGGTGAGCGGGTGTGATGGGGCCTGCCCCGTAGTACAGCGTGGACAGGCTGGACAGATCACGCTCACTGACGGACGGGTCGTTCAGCAGCGAGTTGATGATTGCCGGAACGGCTAAGAGCGTGTCGACATGTTCGGTCTCGATAAGTCTGGCCATATCGGTGGCGTCGAACGCTGGCATGACGAGGGATGAGGCGCCTTGCATCAGTCCGGCGAGGACCCAGCATGTGCCACCGACGTGGAAGAGCGGCAGGCTCGTCAGCGTCACACCCTGGGCTCTGATCCGGGTGACTTCAGCCAGGACGGTCAGGTAGGCGTTGAGGGCGGTGCCGGACATCACGACGCCCTTCGGCTGGCCTGTGGTTCCCGACGTGTAGATCTGGAGGGCGGCCGAGTCCGACAGGCGCGCCGTCGGCTCAACCGCCTGGATTGTGCTCCATGTCTCGACCTCCCCGGCCGGGTGCACGTGCAGGTCGGGGAGGGCGTCGATGATCGTCGGCGTCATGGTCGCGTGGTGCTCATCGATCAGCAGGTGGCGGCATTCGGCGTCGGCGAGCACGGCGATGATCTCGGGCGGCGCAAGCCTCCAGTTGATCGGGGTCGGCACGACGTGGCTTTTCAGCGCCGCCACGACGAAGACGAAGTAGTCCGCCGAGCTCTTGCCCAGGTAGGCGACACGCTCGCCCGCCGTGGCGCGCTCCGACAGGGCCGCGGCGAGATGTGAAGATCGACGGTCCAGCTCCTCATAAGTGATGGTCTGGCCCTCACAGGTTATGGCGGCTCTGTGGGGCGCACTGTGCGCGAACTGCCGAATCGCCTCAAGCAGGTCGGTCATCACGTCCACCTTCCTTGGGTCATCTCGTGGGCACGAAGAGTCGTTGAGCAACCAGGTCCCGATGCTCATCGATGGTTCCGAACAGGTGCTGGGATGCGACAGCGCGCCGATAGTACAGATGTGCGGGGTGCTCCCAGGTGAAGCCGGTTCCGCCGAGAATCTGGATGAGGTTCTCTGCGGCGTGTTTGAGGGTCTCGATAGACGCCGCCTTGGCGATCCGGGCCCTCGTGCCGGCAGTCGGCGTCTGAACGGACAGCTCCCATGCCGCGTTCCACATGGCTGCGCGCGCTGCCTCGAGCCGGGTGGCGACTGTGGCGCATCGGTGCTTGATGGCCTGGAACGAGCCGATCGGGTGTCCGAACTGGTGCCGGACCTTGGCGTGGTCGACGGCCAGCTCCAAGCAGGTCTCGCCGGCACCGATCGCCTCGGCCGCCTGGATGAGGTAGGCGGCCTCCAGAGCCAGCGGCGGCAAGTTCACACGTCGAGCACCGGCGCCATCGAGATCTAGCGTGCAGATCGTGCGTGTCAGGTCGAGGCGCTGGTCGGCGACCTTCGGCTCAGGACAGTCGTCGACGACGAAGACCTGAACGCCGTCGTCGGTCGCCGCGGTTGCGATCGCGGAGCATGGTACTGGTGCGGCGGTGGCCAGGCCCACGACGGTGCCGGACAGCACATCTGTCGTGTCTCGTGTTGACACGGTGAGACCGCTGTCGCCCGTCGCTCCTGGATCGACGACGACGATCGATCTGCGGCCTGCCTGCACGTCATCGAGGAGCCCGTGGTTCTCGGTGTCGTGGCGCAGGAAGGCGGCGGCGACCGAGGCCGGCAGGAAGTCGGGGCAGACGAGGCCGCGGCCGATCTCGCGGGCCGCTGTCGCGGCTTCGACCATCAGCTCGGTGCCTTCTCGAAGGATGTCGCCGACGCCGATGTCGTTGAGCAGCCGCTGCCACAGACGCTGGTCGCGTTGATCGTCGCCGATGGTGGTGACGAGCTGGTCTGAGGCGGCCTCGGAGTCGATCAGGTGTCGTATCGCCTGCTGGAAGTCCCGTTGTTCTGCGCTGAGGTCGAATCTCATGAGCGTGCGGCCTCCTTGGGCAGTCCCAGTAGCCGTTCGCCGATGATGTTGCGCTGGATCTCGCTGGCGCCGGCGTAGATCGTCGAGGCTCGGGCGCGTAGCGCGTAATCGACCCAGGCGCCTGTCGTGTTCGGCGTCCCCGCCTCGGCGGCGGGGAATGCCATTCCCTGCAGGCCGTCCCCCTGTGGCATCAGGCTGTCTTGTCCCATCACGTCGAGCGCGAGCTCAGTCGCCTCCTGAAGCCACTCGCTCCAGAACAGCTTGTGGATCGATGACTCGGGCCCAATGGGATCGCCAGCCACCCAGCGGCTGACAGCGCTGAGGCCCATCGCGCGCATCTGCTCGACGCCTTCGGCGCACCGGGCGAGCCGGCGGCGGATCGCGAGGTCGCCATCGATGCCGTGATCTTGCGCCAGTGCGACCAGGCGTTCCAGATCCTTGGCGAACTTGATGGGCAGGACGGCAGCCGCCTCACCACGTTCGAAGCCGAGCAAGGTCATGGCGACGGCCCATCCCTGCCCGACGTCACCGACGACCGCCTCGGCCGGGCAGCGGGCGCTCTCGAAGAAGACCTCGTTGAATTCGTGATCGCCCGTCATGGTGCGCAAGGGGCGAATGGTGACCCCTGGCTGGTCGAGTTCGCACAGCAGAAGGCTCAGCCCGGCGTGCCGTGTGCTGCCCTGGCTGGTGCGACACAGCACGAAGACATGCGTCGCGAGGTGGGCATACGACGTCCAGACCTTCTGCCCGGTGATCAGCCACTCGTCGCCTTCGCGTCGCGCTCGGGTGTTGACACTGGCCAGGTCGGAGCCAGCCTCGGGCTCGGAGAACCCCTGGCACCAGACGTCCTCCTGGCTCAGGATGCGCGGCAGGTAATACTGCTGCTGCTCGGGGGTGCCAAGGCGCAGGAGCGTCGAGCCCAGCATCTGAATGCCGAAGTTGTCGTTCGGCCCCCCCTGGGGGACTCCCGCGACGGCGAACTCCTCAGCTAGGACCACCTGCTCCATCGGAGTCAGGCCCGCGCCGCCGAACTCCTCCGGCCAGTTGACGGCCAGCAGCCGGTGCGCATGCAACGTCGCACGCCAGCTGCTCAAGAAGGCCGCCTGATCACTGGGCGATAGAGCGCCCATCCCGCGCCAGCCCGACGGCAGCTCACGAGCGAGAAACGACCGGATGTGCTCCTGGAACCGCAGCCGTGCGGGCGAGTCAGCCAGATCCACGTCTGTCCTTCTTTCGTCGACAACTAGCGTTAGCCTACCAAACGATTGGTTTTTAGATTCTGTAGGGCGCTGGCCATGCTGGTGCGCAGGCGTTCTGCGGCTGCGTCCGGCTCGGTCCAAGTGACGTACAGGACGCGCGCGCCCGGCGACGTCTCGATGACCTGGACGAACGAGGCATGGGCGTCCAGCGGCAGTCCGTCGATCACCGAGTACTGCAGCCGCATCGCGGACTCCTCGATCGTGAGCCGCTCGCGAATCGTGTGACCGTTACGGGTCGTGCACATTCTGACGTCTCCGTCGATGACGCAGCACTCGATGCCGGCGAACCACTCGGGCAAGCGGGTCGAGTCGCGTACGAGCTCCCAGACGGCGAGGGCCGGCGTGGGAATGTCCATCTGTTCGACCACGAGCATGGCCGACCTCCTTGACATAAGATGCAGAACACTTGAGACTACCAATCGATTGGTAGTTTAACTATCTCGGTGCGGGACCCGGCTGACGAGTCGGTCCTCCGGCCGAGTTTCGCGACTTCGAAGGACCTGGTGATGAACCTCAACACGCTCCGACTCGAACACGACGGCAATGTCAGCTGGATCGTGCTGAACCGGCCAGATGCGCTCAATGCGATCTCTGATGAGATGAAGACCGAGCTGGATGCCGTACTCGGCGAGCTCGAGACTTCCGGAGGCTCGGTGATCGTCGTCCGAGGCGAAGGCCGGGCCTTCTCTGCCGGCTATGACCTCGACCCCTCGGCCGAGGAGGTCGGTGGAACGGGCCGCCGTGGCATCTTGGAGGAGCGTGACCGATTGCTGGGTAATCTGCAGACGTTCCTTCGCTTCTGGGATCACCCGAAGCCGACCATCGCCTGCGTCCACGGTTACTGTCTCGCCGGAGCGACTCAGCTGGCGGGGTTGTGCGATCTGACCATCGTCGCCGACGAGGCCTTGATCGGCGAGGCGTCGATGCCGATCGGCGGCGGCTACCTGGAGCCGTTCTGGACCACGTTTATGGGACCGAAGCGGGCCAAGCAGATGACGTTCACCCCCGGCAAGCGCATCGATGGCCGGACCGCGGCCGCGTGGGGATGGGCCAATCTCTCGGTGCCCGAGGCGCAGCTTCTGGACGAGGTCGGCACCATCGCTCGTCAGATCGCCAAGATCCATCCCGAGGTCTTGCGCGTCCGCAAGTTCTCGGTGAACCGACAGCTGGAGGCGCAGGGCTTCCGCAACAACATCCTGGCCGGAGCGGAGACCGATGCCCTGTTGCACTTCTCCGATCCGGTCAAGGACCTCATGCTGGACATCCAGCACCTCGGCCTGCGCGACGCGATGAGCAAGTTCGACGGAGCCTCCTAGCCGTCCCAGGAGCGCGCCCGATCCCGCCGCCACGTCCCTGACCGCCCGCAGATATCGTTGAGTCTCCGATCCGAGGAGGCACCATGCCCGCGAAGCCGGCCGATGAGATGCCCGCGCCGCGTACGCGGCGCAACCGGGGCGACGAGTTGTATCAGGCGGCCTTGACGATCTTTGCGGAGAAGGGCTACGACGCCACCAGCATGCAGGACGTGGCCGATGCCGTCGGCGTCCTGAAGGGCAGCCTGTATCACTACGTCAACTCCAAGGAAGACCTCCTGTTCCACCTCTTCAGCCAGGCTCACGAGCGCTCGGAACGGCTCATGGACGAGGTAGCCGAGTCCGACCGGAATCCTGTAGAGAAGCTTCGCTACTACCTGCAGAGGCTGATCTTCTCGTCCCTAGATGATGCCGACTTCACCCGCCTGTACTGGCGGGACTGGCGCAGCCTGACCGGCGAGCGGCTCAATCGCCTGGTCGAACAGCGCCGCCAATACGACCTGTATCTTCGACGCCTCATCGCCGATGCCTACGTCTCGCTAGGCCTCAAACCGTCAACCAATCTTCGGTACATCTCCTCGTTCGCGACCGGTGGCGCCAACTGGGTCGCCGACTGGTACCGCAAGGACGGTGCCGATTCCGCAGAGAAGATCGCCGAGGCATACACCGAACTCGCCATGGGCGCGATACTGGCGGGGGCGCAGGCCGATCCGTCGAGCAACAACTAAGTCGGCCGCAGAGGGTCCTCGACCCTCGTCGAGGACCGGTCAGAGCTTGGCCTGAAAGTAGGTCGCCTCGACGGTCTCGCGAATGCCAGGATCCGACGATCTGCCGACGTGTACGAGGCGGCCCAGGTCGAGCACAAGCACCTGGTCGGCGATTCTCAACGCCAGCTCGATGGCCTGCTCGACGATCAGCAGCGTCCGGCCCTCCGCGGCGATCACCCGGACGGTGTCCATCACCTCGTTGACGATCGACGGCGCAAGGCCGGAGAACGGCTCATCCAGCATCAGCAAGGTCGGATGACTCACCATGGCCTGCGCGATGGCGAGCATCTGCTGCTGGCCGCCACTGAGATATCCGGCAGCCTGCGTCCGCTTCTCGGCCAGAATCGGGAACCGGTCGTACGCCTCAGCACGGCGCGCGGTCCTCTCCTTGCCGCTCAGCCTGATCCCATGGAGGCCCAGATCGACGTTCTGCTCGACGGTCAGGCGTTTGAAGACACGCTTGTTCTCCTGCACCATGGCCAGCCCCGCGGATCGCCGCCGGTACGGGGGAAGCGTCGTCAGGTCGTTGCCGTCGAAGGCCACCGCCCCCGACGCCAACGGGCCGAGGCCCGCAATGGCACGCAACAAGGTGGTCTTCCCCGCGCCATTGGGACCGAACAGGACGGTGGTCTCACCGCGTTGAACGCCGAACGACACGTCCTTGACGACAATCAGGTCGCCGTAGCCGGCGGAGACCTCGCTGACTTCCAACAGGTCGTTCACTCACTCTCTCCGTTCTCCAGGACCGGTGCACCGAGATAGTGGCGCAGCACCTCAGGGTGCTCCGCGACAGCCTCGGGCGTGTCGACCACGACGATCTCGCCACGTGACAGCACGATCACCCGATCGGCCAGCTCGCGCACGAGCGAGAAGTTGTGCTCGACGAGCAGCACCGACACACCCTGAGCGCGGATGGCTCGGACGATCCGGCTGAGCTCTTCGATCTCTTCGCCGTCCAATCCAGACGCGATCTCGTCAAGAAGCACCACGGACGGGGCACCGGCCAACGACCGCGACAGTTCGAGCATCCGCCGGGTCCCCAGAGGAAGCGCCTGCGCCGGTTCGTCGGCGAAGGGTCGCAGACCCACCGCGTCGAGAAGCGAGCGTGCGACGCGGCGGGTCTCGGCGAGCGCCCGTCGATAGGACGGAAGTCTCAATGCGGTCGCCAGCAGCGAATGACGGTCCGTTTGCAGCCGGGCCGTGGTGACGACCTCTTCGACCGTCAGCGGCGGAACTGTCGGAGTCTGGAAGGTCCGTGCGATCCCCCGCCGCGCCCTCTGATGAGTCGACATCGACGTCATGTCGGTCGCGCCGATCGAGATCTTGCCCTCGTCGACCTTGTAATACCCCGATATGACGTTGAGCAGGGTCGTCTTGCCCGATCCATTGGGGCCAATCAGCGCCACTACCTCTCCCGGCTCGACGCTGCAGGAGACGTCGCGTAGTACCGCGTTCCCGCCAAAGCTCTTCGAGACGCCCTCGATGGTCAACGGGACCTGCGGAGCCTCCAGCAGCCCAAGCTCAGCCGGAGACGCCGAGGTGTCGACGACGCTGGGTTCGGTCCGGCGCTGCGACCCCCACCGGGCGACCAGATCCTCACGAAGGCCGGCCAGCCCTCGACGCAACGCCACACCGGCGACGATGAGGAAGAGTCCATAGGCGATGAATGCGTACTCCCCGAATGCGGTGCTGCGCATCGGTCCGAGCTGAAGCAGGGCGGCGCCGACGAACGCTCCGAGCACCGAGCGCGACCCGCCCAGAATCGATGCGGCCAAGATGACGATCGCCAGGCTCACACTGAAGGTGTCAGGTGCTACGAAGCCGTCGAGATAGGCGAACAGGGTTCCGGCCATAGCAGCCGGCAGCCCGCTCAACGCGTAGGCGCGAAGCTTGGTCGAGTACACCGAGATCCCCAGCGACGAGGCCAGCACTGAGCTCTCACGCAAGACTGCGAGCGAATGTCCGAACGGCGACTTCACCAGATTGCGCAGCACCAGGAACCACGCCGAGGTGATGACCACCACAACGCTGGCGAATGCAGTCGGGCTCAGCAGCACACCGAACAGTTCGGGCTGCGGGATACCGCCGATCCCTTGAAAGCCGCCCGTCCAGCGCTTCAGCGCATTGACCGCATCTGGCACCAGCAGCACCAAATACAGCGACGAGATCGCCAGCACCCAGCCGCCGAGCCTGAGACCAGGTATGCCGGAGATGAAGCCGAGCAGCAGGCCACCGAGCATCGATATAACCAGCGACACGGCCAGGTCGTTGACCCAGTGCATCGAGACCGCTGCGGTCACGTACGCGCCGACGGCATAGATCGCCGGTTGCGCGAAGGAGAGTTCGCCCGCGTAGCCGAAGCTTAGGTTCAGTCCGCTGACCACCAGGCTCAGGAAGGCGATCAGGACGAGCTGGCGGGTCACGGACGGATTGAGGCCAACGTGGGGAGCCGCGGCCACCACCGCCGTGGCCAGGAGCCAGAAGCCCAGTCGGTAGCCCTCGGTGAGTCGGGCCGTGATGTCGCGGAGCATTAGACGTACCTCTCGCTCTGTTGGCCGAACAGTCCTCGAGGTCTCAGCAGCATCACCGTGATGAAGACGACGAAGACGGACAGGTTCTGCAGGTCGGCGCTCAGGAATCGCGCGACCAGCAGTTCGATTGTTCCTACGCCGATCCCTCCTATCAGCGCGCCGAGGTTGCTGCCGACGCCTCCGACGGCCAGCACGACGAAGCCCTTGATGGAGAGCACGGCCGCCAACGTCACGATGGCGAAAGTCTTCGGACCCACGATTGGGGCAATGGCGAAGCCCAACACACCGGAGGCCGCGAACGAGAGCAGAGAGAACCAGCGAGTGTTGACTCCCACGAGGGTAGCGGCTTCACGGTCCTCAGCCAGTGCCATCGCCGCGAGTCCGGTCCGGGTACGGGTCGTCCACAGGTGAACGGACAAGGCGATCACAATCGCGAGCACGATGAGCACGAGATCCGAGGGCGCCACACGTCCTCCCATGAAGCTGACGACGGGAGTATCGGTGGCGAAGAAGGGCACCCGCTCAGCTTCCTCAGTGACCAACAGCAAGATGACGCCCTCGATGACTGTCAAGGCGCCCACCGTGGTCACCAGTTCGGAGTGCTCACCGCGGATCATCACTGGCCGCACCGCAACCAGGTACTCGACGACGGCGACCAGGCTGCCGACGAGTGCCAGCAGCAGGAAGGTCGGGGCCACCGGGATGCCCTGGTGGTAGCAGTACACGGTCAGGAACATGCCGGCCACCATGAAGCCGCCCTGAGCGAAGTTGACCGCCTTGGTGGTCAACCACGTTAGGTTGAAACCGACCGCTACGAGCGTGTAAACCGATCCGAGGGCAAGCCCCGACAGGATCGTCGTGATCACGTTAGCTCCTTGAGAATCTGGCCGTGGGGGCGCTGGCCGGCGTGCGGCCAGCGCCCCCACAGTCCGATGGGGTCAGTCGTCACTTGATGACGACGGCGTCTTCCTTGAGGCCGGTCACCCGGCCGAACGTGAAGTCGCCATTGGCGCCGGAGTGCATATGGTTATCGGGCGTGTAGGCCCCGCTGTAGACGGGGAACTGAGCACCAGCCTCCTTGCCCTCCTCGCTCTCCAGGATCTTCTTCACGGCGTCTCCCGTGATGTCGCCATCGACCTTCTCAGCGGCCTTGGCCCAAATCATCACGTTGTCCCAGCCCACCGAGTACATGTACGGGGTCGTCGCCAGCTTTCCCTGATCGTTGATTCGCTTGAGGAAAGCACTGAACTCATCGGTGCGATCCGCCGGATCGACGTACACCGAGTTCGGCGGCAGAGTCGCATAGAGATTCTCGCGCTGAGCATCCGTCGCGATCTCATGCAAGGGCAAACTGGACCCCGTCGGGCCGAGAACCGTCGGCATTTCGTCAAGCCCTGCTTTCGTCCTACTGTCGAGCAGCACAGCAGTCTGACCTCCCGAGCCCTCCATGTAGATCCAGTCCGGCTTGAAGCTGGCAGCCTTCTGGAAGACCGGCGTGATATCGACCGCCTTCGGATCGAACCTGAACGCCCGAGTCGAGATGCCAGCGGCTTTGAACGCCTCCGATGAGGACGCCTCCGTTGCGTCACCGATCGCGTCAGAGGCGGCGATGAGAGCGACCCGCTTAGCGCCACCGTTCTCTTGAATGAACTCCGCGCCGGCCGCAATCGAATCTGTGGTGGGAAATGCCTGGGAGAAGAAGTACGGATACTTCTCCGGATCGTTCACCGCCGGCGACGCAGCCGAGGCGATGCCGATGATCTTCGAGCGAGTCAGCAGCGGCGCAACAGCAAGCGCCTCATTGCTCGACACCCCAGCGATGATCAGATCAGGCTTCTTATCACCCTGCACCGCGTCCTGTACCGCGCTCACCGCCCGTGTGGGATCGCTCTGGTCGTCGACCTCAGTGAGCTCCACCTTGCGACCCTGAACGCCACCGTTCGCATTGAGCTCATCGACGGCAGCTTTCGCTCCGCGCTCGATCGCATCACCGGTCACCGACAATGCGCCGGTCTTCGGACCCACATACAAGACGTGAAGCGGGCCGTCACCGTCAGCCGACTCGCTCCCGCCACCACATGCCCCCAGGACCATCATCAACGACAGAGCGGCTCCCGCCGCGCCAGCCCGAGCACAGATTGTGCGTCTCATCCCAACTCCTCACGAATGCGCATCGCTACGCTACCAAACGATTGGTCAATAGTGACGTTGGCCTTGGTCCGCTGTCAACCATGCTGCCCCGTGCCAGCGATCCCCACTGTGTGACGAGCTCGCGGACCTGGAGGTCATCGTCGGGTTCGACGACCTCTCCCGAGAGGTCACCCGGATCGCCAACCGCATCCGCGGCCTGCTCACCCAGGTCCATCCCGCGCTGGAACGCGTACTGGGACCCGGGCGCCCCGTTCCTACGAGGCGCTGGTCGATGCCGTGACGAAGGCCTTGGTCGAGCAGACCGTGACCATACCCGGCACACGCGCTGCCGAACTCGTGCTGCCCAAACTCGCGACCACTCTCTAAGCGGTCTGCTGGCCAGCGAGGTGAGGCCGCGAAGCAGATCGAGGAGATGCTCGATGCGCACCCTCTTTCCCGGCCCTGACCTCGATGCCGGGGATCGGCGTCAGGACCGGCGCACGGATCCTCCTCGAGGTCAGCGACGGCTCTGCCTTCCCCACCAGCGGACACCTCGCCGCCTACGCCGGCTTGGCCCCGGTCACCCGCAGGTCGGGCGTCTCGGTCCGTGGCGAGCACCCCAGCCGGGCGGGAACAAGCAACTCAAGCGAGCCTTTCTTCCTCGCCGCGTTCGCTGCCCTGCACGACCCCAACAGCCGGGCCGGGCCTACTGCGACCGCAAACGCGCCGCCGGCAAGAAGCACAACGCCGCCCTGATCTGCCTGGCCCGCCGACGCGTCGACGTCCTCCACGCCGTGCTCCGCAACGGGACCATCTACGAGACCCGCCAACCCGCTGCGGCTTGACGAGAGCCATAGGGACACCCCTCTCGGGTGGGGTGTGGCTTGTCCAAGGCCACACTTGCCCGGAGGTTCTCATGTCTCACGGTAGTGCTCGGCTGACCGTTCATGGCCGGTCGTTGATCGTTCGCCGCCATCAGGCCGGGTAGGCCGGAAGACGTCCGATGCGGGTCTCGCCGCATGATTGCCGCTGGATCGTACCCATGTTTGAAAAGTGCGCCTAAATGTGCCCACGAGCGGCTTCGTGCGATTGCGAAGACCCCCGATTCCCTTGTTATTTCAGTGGAAATCGGGGGTCTTCATTCGGCGGTGACGGTGGGATTTGAACCCACGGTAGGGATGAACCTACACATCATTTCGAGTGATGCACCTTCGGCCGCTCGGACACGTCACCGCGAAGAAGTTTACAAGAACTCCTACGCGACGCCGAATCGGCCGCCGAACTACGCGATGACCCGGTCCTCCGCCTCAGCCTGGCGCGTCTTCTTGACGGCGTCGAAGACGCTGCCCAGCTCGATGGCCGCGACGACGCAGATCGTCACGACGCCCATCGCATCGACCGTGTCGCGGCTGAGGTCGAGCTTCTCGATGAACATCGGGTTGAACAGGCGATCCTGCGACGCCAGCCAGATGACCGGGACCGCGAAGGCGATCGACAAGGCCGTCGTGGCGCCGGCGATCGGCCAGGTGAATCGGCCGACCCGGTACTTCCACACCTCGACCACAGCAGAGAGCACGAGGACACCGATCAACCCGGTCAGCCACGGGGTCCACAGGTCCGGGTCGAGCACCGCGATCACATCGTCATCGTCGCCAGGGACGAACGACCGGAAGTTCTGCCCGATCAGCAAAGCGATGACCAGTCCGATCACGACGAGACTGGCCACGGTGTCGGTCAGCGTTACCTGAGTCTTGCGCGGTAGCGCCGGGAGCCGGTCCAGCGACCACTCCGGCAGATGGGCCGTTCCGCCAGTGCGTTCGATGATCGCGAACGTCAACGTCGACCAGAAGCCCACCTGGATCGCCACCGACACAGCGGTTCCGATGCCGTGCCCGATGCCCGACCAGATCTCCGGGTCGTCGGCGATGTCGATCAGCGCCACGATCAGACCCACGGTGACGGGTGCGATCGCCAACACCAGCAGGGTGACGCGCCAGTAGACCGGAAACAACGCCGGACCGATCAGGTACGTCGGACGCTCGGAGTACTCCACGGCCAGAGCCGTGGGATCCCCCAGCCCGAGCAACACCTCGCGCTCGGCGGATTCGTCCGACTCACCCTCATCGATCCGTGCCGCCACCATCTCGTCGATCGACGCGGCGAGTTCTCGGGCGATCTCAGAACGGCGCGGCTCGCGCAGGCTGCGCGTCGTGGCGTGAACGTAACGGTCGGTCAGGGTGCTCATCGGGTCTCCTCGCTGAGGCGGTTGAGGCTGGTGCGCAGGTCCTCGAGGTCGGCAAGCATCGCCG
>Ga0164243_10010925_pt1 | contig 13002 bp, 11 predicted proteins | sample OricompcompostOP_FD_108781 | JGI IMG/M metagenome (GOLD analysis project Ga0164243, IMG submission 108781) | Organic Plus compost microbial communities from Emeryville, California, USA - Original compost - Organic plus compost (OP) | ecosystem: Engineered > Solid waste > Mixed feedstock >... | reverse complement strand
GCGCGCTCGGCGGCAAGCTGCGGGCCGGGCGCTCGCGCAACGACCAGGTCGCCACCGACCTGCGCCTCTACCTGCGTGACCACGCCCGCGGCGTGGCGGCACGGCTGGTGGAGCTGGTCGACGCGCTCGTCGAGCAGGCGGCCGGGCATGTCGAGACCCCGGCACCGGGCATGACGCACCTGCAGCACGCGCAGCCGGTGAGCTTCGGCCACCAACTTCTCGCGCACGTCCACCCGTTGCTGCGGGACCTGTCCCGGCTGCGGGACTGGGACGAGCGGGCCGCGGTCTCGCCGCTGGGCTCGGGTGCGCTGGCCGGGTCGAGCCTGCCGCTGGACCCGCAGCAGGTGGCGAAGGACCTCGGCTTCCGTGAGGCGGCGCCCAACTCGATGGACGCGGTGGCGGACCGGGACTTCGTGGCCGAGTTCCTCTTCGTCGCGGCGCTGGTGGGCGTGCACCTGTCCCGGCTCGGCGAGGAGGTCGTGCTCTGGACCAGCCAGGAGTTCGGCTGGGTCGAGCTCGACGACGCCTTCGCCACCGGCTCGTCGATCATGCCGCAGAAGAAGAACGCGGACATCGCCGAACTGGCGCGCGGCAAGGCCGGCCGGCTCATCGGCTCGTTGGTCACCGTGCTGACCATGCTCAAGGGGCTGCCGCTGACCTACGACCGGGACATGCAGGAGGACAAGGAGCCGGTCTTCGACGCCGTCGACACGCTCGAGGTCGTGCTGCCCGCTCTGGCCGGCATGATCTCGACGATGACCGTACGGGTGGATCGGCTCGTCGAGGCTGCGCCGAAGGGCTACACGCTGGCGACCGAGGTGGCCGACTGGCTCGTCCGCCAGGGTGTGCCGTTCCGCGAGGCGCACGAGATCACCGGCTCCCTGGTCGCGCTCTGCGTGGCCCGGGAGTGCGGACTGGACGAGGTCTCCGACGAGGATCTCGCGACCATCTCGCCCCACCTCACGCCCGAGGTACGGTCGGTGCTCGACGTGCGCGGGGCGCTGCATGCCCGGCTGGCGCCCGGCTCCACCGGCCCCGGACCCGTCGCGGACCAGCTCGCCGCCGTACGGTCCACAGTGGAGGAATGGCGCGCGTGGGCGGCGATCCGGGTCGTGCCCTGAGCACGGACGCGCTGCGACTGCTGCTCGCCGGACCGGTCGAGGAGGCGGCCCGGGGACTGCTCGGCTGCACCCTCACCGCGAACGGCGTGACGCTGCGCCTGACCGAGGTGGAGGCCTACGACGGTACGGGTCGCGACGCCGCCTCGCATGCCCACCGGGGTCGCACCGCGCGCAACGCCGTGATGTTCGGCCCGCCCGGTTTGGCCTATGTCTACTTCACCTACGGCATGCACTGGTGCCTGAACGTGGTCTGCCGCGAGGAGGGGATCGCCTCGGCCGTGCTGCTGCGGGCGGGCTCCATTGTGGACGGTATCGCGCTGGCCCGCGCCCGGCGCCCGGGGTCGACCGACCGCGATCTGGCCCGCGGGCCCGCCCGGCTCACCCAGGCGCTGGCCATCACCGGCGCCGACAACGGCGTGGACCTGTTCTCCGACGACTCACCGGTACGGTTGTCGCCACCCGCGACCCTCGACGAGACCCCCGCGGCCGAGCTGGTCATCCACAGTGGACCGAGGGTGGGCGTGGCCGCGGAGGCCGAACGGCCGTGGCGGTTCTGGCTGGCGGGCGAGCCGTCGGTGAGCGCCTACCGCCCCCGCGTGCTGCGCCGCCGCCCGACCGCGTGACCCGTCACCCGCTCGGGTGAGCCGCCGGCGGACCCCGTGATCCGCCGGTGAATCCGTGACGCCCGCGGGGGCGGTGGTGGCTCAGCCCGTACGGGCAGGGGTGCGGACCTCGACGAGCGCACCGGGGTCGGTGGATGACCGCCGAGCCAGGTAGACCAGGGCGAGCACGGCGACCGCGCCGGCCCACAGCAGCCCCCAGCCGGTGACGGCGAGCAGGCCGAGGGAGGAGACCAGCGCCACGACCGCCGTGACCCGGGCCCCGCTGCGCCGGGGGAGCAGCCGCACCGCCGCGGCGCAGCCCAGGACGTAGACGACGACGAAGGCGCCGGTGGTCGCGAGGACGAGCTGGCGGGTGCCGAGGCCAGCCACCGCGGCCACCCCGAGCGCGAGGGCGGCCAGCGACGCGACCAGGGCCAGGCTGCGACGGGGGACCTCGCCGGCCGTGGCGCCGCGCGCGAGCCAGCCGGGCAACGCGCCGTCGCGGGCCAGCGCGGCACCGAGTTTGGCGCCGCCGGCGAAGTAGGCGTTCATGGCGCCGAGGGTGAGCAGCAGCGCCACCACGGCGGTGATCAGCCTGACCGGCCCGCCGACGGCGCCGGCGAGGAGTTCGGCCAGCGGTGCTTCGGTGGTGGCGGTGGCGGGGCCGAGGGTGGCCAGGCTCGCGGTCGCGACGCCCAGGTAGAGCACACCCACCACGCCGAGCGCGATCCAGGTGGCGCGGGGCACGTCGCGGGCCGGATCGCGGAACTCCGCGGCGAGCGACGTCACCGCCTCCCACCCGGCGAAGCCCCAGACCAGCACGGCGGCGGCCGAGGCGACCGCGGACCAGCCGTGCGGTGCGAAAGGTTCCAAATTGGACAGTCGTGCGTGTGGCAGCGCGACGATCGTCGCGACGAGCAGCAGCGTGGCGAGCGCGGCGGCGAGCCCGAGCTGGACGCGCCCGGAGATCCGCAGGCCGAACGCGTTCATCAGCGTCACGGCGGCGATGAGCGCGGCCGTGGTCAGCAGGACCGTACGGGTGCCGCCGCCGAAGGCCGCGGCCACGTAGGCGCCGGCCATGAAGCCCGCGGCGGGCGCGCCCACCGGCACGGCGAAGAAGAAGATCCAGCCCACCACGCCGGCGCTGCGCGCTCCGAAGGCTCGCCGCACGTAGGTGGAGACGCCGCCCGCGTCCGGGTAGCGGGCGCCGAGAGCGGCGAAGGTGACGGCGAGCGGCACCGAGAGGGCGACGAGCACGGCCCAGGCCACGAGCGACGCCGGCCCGGCGACCTGGGCGCCGAGGGCGGGCAGCGAGATGACACCGGTGCCGAGCACCGCTCCGATCGACACGGCCGCACCGGAAGCCACACTGAGCCTGCTCACCCCGGTCACGTTAGGCTGGGCAATGGACCGCCACCAAGGCCACTCGGGGCCAGTTTGAGTGGACCAATGCGCGGTCGAGCGGAGTGGGATGGACCTGCACATCACTTTGGGCGCCCGGCGTGACCGGGCCGCGCAGATCTACCGTCAGTTGCTCGACGCGATCCTCGACGGGCGGCTGCGCACCGGCGACCGGCTGCCGGCCACCCGCGACCTCGCCCACCAACTCGCGGTGTCGCGCACGACGGTCACGGTCGCCTACGAGCGGCTGGCCGCGGAGGGCTACCTCGCCGGGCGGGCCGGCTCGGGCACCTATGTGCAGGGCACCGCGCGCACTCCGGTTCGTCCACAGTCGACGGAGGGCGCGGCGGCGACGGGGCCGGCACCGCGACCGCTCTGGCCGGCGTTGCCGCTCGCCGACACCACGGTCGAGCCCGGCGTCCGGTACGCCTTCGCGATCGGACTGCCCGACCTCGGCCTCTTCCCGTTCCAGACCTGGCGCCGGCTGGTGACCCAGGAACTGCGTCTGGGGGCGCTCGGCACCGGCGACTACGGCCCGCCCGAAGGACTGGGCGCGCTGCGGGCCGCGATCGCCCGCCACTACGGAGTCTCCCGCGGACTGCGGGCCACCGCCGACGACGTCGTGGTCACCAACGGTGCCCAGCAGGCCATCGACCTGGTGGGTCGGGTGCTCGCCGGCCCCGGCACCACGGTCGCCGTGGAGGAGCCCGGCTACCCGCCGGCGCGGCACGCGTTCGCCGCCACGGGTGCGCGGGTGGTCGGGGTGCCGGTGGACGGTGAAGGGCTCGTGGTCGAGGCGCTCCCGCCGGGGACACGGGTGGTCTACGTGACTCCGTCGCACCAGTTCCCGCTCGGGGTGGCGATGTCGCCGCAGCGCCGGGCGCAGTTGCTGGCGTGGGCCCGCGAGCAGGGCGCGGTGGTGGTCGAGGACGACTACGACAGTGAGTTCCGCTACTCCGCGCGGCCGCTGCAACCCCTGCACAGCATCGACCGCTCATCCAGCGTTGTCTACATTGGAACATTCTCGAAGACGATGTTTCCGGGGCTGCGCCTGGGTTTCCTGCTCGCGCCGCCGTCCCTGCGCACGGCGGTGCGGACCGCCAAGCAGCTCACCGACTGGCACACCGACACGGTCAGTCAGGCGGCGCTGGCCCGGTTCATCGACGACGGCCTGCTCGCCCGGCACATCCGGCGCTGCCTGCGCCACTACGCCGCCCGGCGGGCACTGGTCCTGGAGTGGCTCGCCCAGCAGACCGGGTTGGCGGCGCTGCCGTCCTCGGCCGGCCTGCACGTGACGGCACTGGTCGCGTCCGCGGGCGCGGACGACGGCCTGATCGAGGACGCGGTGCGCCGGGCCAATGCGGCAGGAGTGACCGTACGGTCGGTTCGTCCGTTCTATGTGGACAGTCCCGGCGTCGGCGGGCTCATGCTCGGCTACGGGGCGATCCCCACCGATCGCGTCCGGGCCGGGCTGGCGGTGCTGGCGCAGGCCCTCGACCACCGGTCGGCGCCGAGTGCCGGCGCGTCGCGTGCCCCGCGGCGCACCGGACGCGGCCCGGCCGGTCGTGGTGAGGGCGGTCACCGGCCGTGAGACCCGCCACCGGGCGCGGGTGATCGCCGCCACCCATCCCGGTGTCGGAACGGCGGTTCGATAAGGGAGAATCGAGGACGGCAAGCGTGGCGGGAAGGACCTCTGGCGTGACCGACGTGATCGATGACCTGCTGTGGCGGGGTCTGCTGCAGGACTCCACCGACCTCGACGAACTGCGCCAGCACTTCGCCGCGGGGCCGGTCACGTTCTATGTCGGTTTCGACCCCACCGCGCCCAGCCTGCAGGTCGGCAACCTGGTGCAGATCCTGACCGCGCGGCGCCTGCAGCTGGCCGGCAACCGGCCGCTGCTGCTGGTCGGCGGCGCGACCGGGCTGATCGGCGACCCCAAGGCCGAGGGTGAGCGGGCTCTCAACGACGAGTCGGTCGTGGCGGGTTGGGTCGCCAAGATCCGCCGTCAGGTCGAGCCGTTCTTCGAGTTCGAGGGCGATCGCGCCGCCCGGATGGTCAACAACCTGGACTGGACCGGCCCGTTGACCGCCATCGAGTTCCTGCGCGACATCGGCAAGCACTTCCCCGTGAACCAGATGATCAACCGGGAGATCGTCCGGGCGCGCCTGGAGTCGGGGATCAGCTTCACCGAGCTGAGCTACCAGATCCTGCAGGGCCACGACTTCTACCAGCTCAACCAGCGGTACGGCTGCACGCTGCAGCACGGCGGCTCCGACCAGTGGGGCAACATCCTGTCCGGTGTGGACTTCTGCCGCCGCAAGGGCGTGCGTGGCGTGCACGCCTTCACCACTCCGTTGGTCACCCGGGCCGACGGCACGAAGTTCGGCAAGACCTCGGCGGGCATGTCGCTCTGGCTCGACGCGAGCATGACCAGCCCGTACGCCTTCTACCAGTTCTGGATCAACGCCGACGACGCCGACATCGTGCGTTACCTCAAGGTGTTCAGCTTCGCCAGCCGGGAGGAGATCGAGGCGCTGGAGGAGGCGACCCGGGAGAAGCCCGCGGCTCGGCTGGCCCAGCGGCACCTCGCGGCCGAGCTGACCACACTGCTGCACGGCGAGCAGGAGTGCGCCCAGGTCATCGCCGCGTCGCAGGCGCTGTTCGGCAAGGGATCGCTGGCCGAGCTGGCGCCGAGTACGCTGCACGCGGCCCTGACCGAGGCGGGTCTGCTGACGGTGAAGGGCGAGCTGCCCCCCGTCGCGGTGCTGCTCAAGGACACGGGGCTGTGCAAGAGCATGAACGAGGCGCGGCGCGCGATCGCCGAGGGCGGCGCCTATGTCAACAACGAGAAGGTCACCGACATCGACGCGACGGTCGATCCGGCCACGCTGCTGCACGGTCGCTACCTGGTGCTGCGGCGCGGCAAGCGCACCATCGCCGGAGTCGAGCACACCCCCTGACAACCCCCGTGATCAACGTAGTGGCGGGTGCCTCGCGGTGCCACCGTTCGTGTGGATCATGCAACGAAGGATGAACTGGTGAGTACCGAGCCGGCGGGCGACGCGGGTAATAACGACAATTCGGGCAAGCGGTCGCCCCGGGACAGGACCAAGGACCGCTCGTACGGGGACCGCCCACGGGCGCGGCAACAGGACCGGGGCGACGGTGGTCGCGGTCGGGGCGCCGGCTTCCGGGACCGTACCGGGGGATCGCGCTCCTTCCGGTCCGGCGACTCTGGCCGCACCCGGGACGGATATCAGTCCCGTGACGACCGGTCCCGCGACGGCCGGTCCGGGTTCGGCCAGCGCCGGGACGACGACACCCGCCAGGGCTCGCGGGAACGGCGCGACTTCGGCGGACGTGGGGCCGACCGGGCTTCCCGGTTCGGGGACCGCGACGCGGGGCGGGCCGGTGACCGGCGAGGCACCTCGGCCGACCGGTCCTCCTTCCGTGACCGGGATTCCGAGCGCTCGTCCTTCCGTGACCGTGGCTCCGAGCGCTCGTCCTTCCGTGACCGGGATTCGGACCGGTCGTCCTTCCGTGACCGGGATTCGGACCGGTCGTCCTTCCGTGACCGCGATTCGGACCGCTCGTCCTTGCGTGACCGTGGCTCCGAGCGCTCGTCCTTGCGTGACCGCGGTTCGGAGCGGGCGGCCTACGGCGACCGGCGCGGCTCGCGTGACCGTGATGGCGAGCGCCGCACCGGCGCGCGCGACGGGCGGGCCGACCGCCCAGCTTTCCGCGACCGGGGCACCGACCGGCCCGGCTTCCGCGACCGGGACGGCGGGCGAACCGGCTTCCGCGATGGCGACCGGCCGGGTCACCGCGACCGGTCGAGCTTTGGGGACCGGGACACCGACCGGCAGCCCTACCCACGGCGGGAGGACCGGCGCGACCGGGACGAGCGGCGCGGGAACTACCGCGACGGCGGCGACCGGCGGCCCTTCCGGGACACCGACCGGCCCGCGAGTGGCGGGCGGCGCACCTCGGGCGAGCGGCCCTACCGTGACCGCGACGAGCGTCCCCGCGGCGACCGTTCGTTCTCGTCGCCGGGCCGGGAGGACCGTACGGGTCGGCCCTTCCGCGACCGGGACCGTCCGCGCAGCGAGCGGCCCGGGACGGACCGTCCGCGCCGGGAGCCGTCGAGCCGACCGACGGGGGTGGCCCGGGCCGGGCAGCACTCCGAGGGCCCGGAGCTGCCGGAGGGGCTCGACCCGCGCCAGCTCGACCGGGAGGTCCGCCAACAGCTCAGTTCGTTGGCCCGACCCATCGCCGAACAGGTGGCGCTGCGGCTCGTGGCCGCCGGCGAACTCATCGACACCGACCCGGAGACCGCGCTCGCGCACGCCGTGGTCGCCCGCCGGCTCGCCTCTCGCATCGCCGTGGTGCGGGAGGCCGTGGGGCTCGCCGCCTACCACGCGGGAGAGTGGCAGACGGCGATCGCCGAACTGCGCGCCTACCACCGGATGAGCGGACGGCTGACCCATCTGGCCGTGCTGGCCGACTGTGAACGGGCGCTCGGCCGCCCGGAGCGGGCCATCGACATATTCCGGGCCGCCGAGAAGGAGAAGCTCGCCCCGGACGAGGCGGTCGAGTTGCTCATCGTGGCGGCGGGTGCCCGCGGTGACCTCGGCCAGCACGAGGCGGCGGTCAGCATGCTGCAGGTGCGCGAACTGACCACGGATCAGCCGTGGTCGGCCCGCCTGCGCTACGCCTACGCGGACGCGCTCCTCGCGGTCGACCGTACGGACGAGGCGCGGGAATGGTTCGCCAAGGCCGCCGAACTCGACGAGGAGAACGAGACCGACGCCGCCGAGCGGCTGCTCGAACTCGACGGCGTGGTCCTCGACGACGAGCCGGACGAGTCGGAGGAGTCCGATGTGGACGACGACGGCGACGGCTTCGTGGCGCGCGCCGACGATTCCGGCGACGAGGACGACGAGGATTCGGACGGCGACTTCGACGAGGACGACGAGTTCGACGATGACGACGACGCGTCCGATGACGACGACGAAGACCTCGATGACGACGAGGACGACGAGGACGACGAGGACGACGAGGACGACGACTTCGACGAAGACGACGCGTCCGATGACGACGATGACGACGAAGACCTCGACGAGGACGACGAGTTCGACGACGACGAAGAATCGGACGACGACTTCGACGATGACGATGGCGAAGACGGCGATGACGTGCGCGACGTCGGCGACGATGACTTCGAGGACGACGACGTCGAGGACGACGACTTCGAGGACGATGACGTCGATGACGACGACCGCGACGAGGACGGGGAATCCGGCGACGCGTCGTCCGATGTGGACGACGAGAGCCCGGACGGGAGCGCGAAGGAGCCCCGGTCGTGACGCTGGCGACGGCGTTTGACCTCGTCATCTTCGACCTGGACGGGGTGGTCTACCTCGGTACGGAGGCGGTGCCCGGGGCGCCGGCGGCGATCAGGGCGGTCGTCGCCGCCGGCACTCCCGTGATCTACGCGACGAACAACGCCTCCCGTCGCCCGGGAGAGGTCGCGGCCGTACTGTCCACACTGGATGTTCCCGCCCGTACCCAGGACGTGATCACCTCCGCGCAGGCGAGCGCGGAACTGCTCGCGGCGGACCTGCCGGCCGGGGCGGCGGTGCTTCCCGTCGGGTCGCCGGCGCTCGGCGAGGAGCTGGCCGCCGTCGGGCTGCGACCCGTGGCGTCGGCCGCGGACCGTCCGGTGGCGGTGGTGCAGGGCTACGGCCCGCAGGTCGGCTGGGCGATGCTCGCCGAGGCGTGCGTGGCGATCCGGGGCGGGGCGCGGTGGGTGGCGACGAACCTGGACGCCACCATGCCGACGCCGCGCGGTCCGTTGCCGGGCAACGGTTCCCTGGTCGCCGCGTTGCGCACCGCCCTCGGCGGGCGCGAGCCGGACCTGGTGGTGGGCAAGCCCGAGCCGGGGCTCTTTCTCGCCTCCCTGCGTCACCGTGGCGGCCGGCCCGACCGGGCCCTGGTCGTCGGCGACCGGCTCGACACCGACATCGAGGGTGCCCGTCGCGCGGGCATGGCCAGTCTGCTGGTCCTGACCGGCGTCACCACGCCGGCCGACCTGCTCGGCGCGCCCGCGCACCAACGTCCCGACCACGTGGCCGCCGACCTGGCCGGTCTGTCCACTGTGGAGGAGGCGACCCGCGTGCCGGAGTGGGCGGACGGCGTGGCCGCGGCCGCGGGCTGGCGGGTCGAGGTGAGCGGCGACCAGCTGGTCCTCGCCCGTACGGATGTCGCTGCCGAGGATCCCGTCGCCGCGTTGCGGGCGCTCGCGGCCGCGGCCTGGGCCAATCCCCGGTGGGCGGCCATCCGGGCCGCGGACGACGCCGCCCAGCGGGCCGTCGAGCAGCTCGGCCTGGCGCACCTCACCCGCGGAACCGTCGCGACGGCGGACGCGAACGCCGCCGGCTGAGCGAGAGGCGTCGTCAGATCAGCTTGCGCAGCTTGAGCAGGTCACCGAAGCCGGCCTTGATCGACACCCGGCCGGACGCCCAGGCCGCCGCGAGGTTGAGCCGGCCCTCGACCAGCGCGACGAGATCGTCGCTGTCGACGGTGAACCGGATCGAGGCCTGGGGATCGTCCCCGTCGGCGAACTCGGTGACCTTGCCGGCCTGCAGCCGGCCGTGGAAGTAGTGGTCGAGGTCGCGGATGTGGCACACCAAGGGTCGGTCGAGGTCGACCTTGCGAGCCGCTTCGGGGTCGCCCGCCAGCTTCTCTACCACGCTGACCAGCGCCGAGCGGCACTCCTCCACGGTCGCCATGGGCACCCCTCACATCCGTCCCGGCCGACGTGCCGCAGGCTACCGCATCGCCCGGGGCGTGACCGGCGAACGTCGCCGTGGCGTCCCTCGCCCGGCGGCGGAGTGGGTGGCCGCCGCACCGCGTTGCACGGCCGACGCGGGTCGGCGCGGTAAGTTGATGGCGGCAGGGCAATCCGCGTGAGTCCGGAGTGTGCCGTGAGGCCGGCGGGCCCGCGGGGGCGGGCCGGACACGCCCGGTCGAACGAGAGTGAAGGAGGCCCACGATGGCGGAGACGTCGCGTCCCCAGTCGGGCGCACCCGCGGCGTTGCGTACCTACCTCGAGCTGGCCTCGGGTCTGGGTGACGCGTCCCGAAAGCAGGTGCGCAAGGTCGTCAAGGAGCTGATCGGCAAGGGCAACGCGACCGCCGAGCAGGTCAAGGCGATGACCAGCGAACTGCTCACCGCCAACGCCGCCAACCGCGAGGCGTTGGGCAAGTTGGTCAAGTCCGAGGTGGACCGGGCGCTCGGGCGGGTCGGCCTGGCGACGCTGGACGAGGTGAACGAACTCAACGCCCGGGTACGGGATCTTGAGCGCCAGCTCCGCGACGCGCGGCGGGCGGCCGAGGCCGTGCAGGAGTCCGCGGTGGCGGTCGTCAGTGAGGCGGTGGATCCCGCGAAGAAGAAGGCGGGCAAGAAGTCCGCCGGCAAGACCGGGAAGGCCCAGCGGGCGGAGGCGACGGAGGAGCCCGCGACGAAGACCGCCCCCAAGACCGCCGCGACGAAGCCGGTGGCGCGCAAGGCGGTCCGCAAGGTGGCCGCCGCGACATCCGCGACCCCGGCGGCCGCGACGACCACCGTCCGCAAGGCGGCCCGCCGCGGAGTTCCGGCCGAGCAGGCGGTGGTGGCCCGCAAGGCGACCCGGGCGACGACGGTCGCGCGCCCGGCGCACTCGCTGCGGGAGGGCCAGCGATGACCGTGCCCGATGTGCCGATCGCGATCGGTGACCAGGCTCCGGTGACCGGCCACCCCCAGGTGGATGACGCCCTGCGCCAGCTCGCGGCACTCGGCGACGCGTCACCGGCGCAGATGGTCGCACCGCTCGCGGAGGCCGACCGGATCCTGCGCGAGACGCTGGAGACCGTCGACGACGACTAGCCCGTACGGGCGCTCCGACAGCGCACGCGGACCGCGCCCCGGGCACACGACCGAGCAGGCACACGACACAGCAGGCACACGACACAGCAGGCACCCGACGCAGTAGGCACACGGCCGAGCGGCCACCACCGCACGGCGGCGACACGGTCAACAGCCGGCGACGGCGATCACCCAACGGCGAGGCGAGGGACAACGGCGTGGCGCGGCGCAACCGCCTCGACACCGAGCTGGTCCGGCGAGGACTGGCACGGTCCCGGGAACATGCCGCGGAGTTGATCGTGGCTGGCCGGGTGCGGGTGCGCGGTGCGGCGGCGGCCAAGCCCGCGGCGATGGTCGACCCGGCCGATCCCGTGCACGTCGTCCAGGGCGAGACGGAGGAGTACGTCTCGCGGGGCGGCCACAAGCTCGCCGGCGCACTCGACGCCCTGCCCGGCTTGGTCGTGGCGGGCCGGCGTTGCCTCGACGCGGGCGCGTCGACCGGCGGTTTCACCGACGTGCTGCTGCGCCGGGGAGCGACGCAGGTGGTCGCGGTCGACGTGGGGTACGGCCAGCTCGCCTGGGGGTTGCGCCAGGATCCCCGGGTACGTTGTCTGGAACGCGTGAACGTCAGGACTCTGAGGCCGGAGGTCATCGAAGGTCCTGTTGACGTGACCGTCGCCGATCTCTCCTTCATCTCGCTGCGGCTGGTGCTGCCGGCGCTGGCCAGTTGCACGATGCCGGACGGGGATCTGCTGCCCATGGTCAAGCCGCAGTTCGAGGTGGGTCGCGAGCGGGTGGGGCGCGGCGGCGTGGTCCGCGAACCCGAACTGCGCGCGGCGGCGGTGCTCGACGTCGCCCAGGCTGCCGCGGAACTTGGCCTGGGTGTCGCCGGCGCCGCTGTCAGTCCGTTGCCGGGACCGTCGGGCAATGTGGAGTACTTCCTGTGGCTGCGCCGCGACGCCGCCCCGGTGGACCCGGCAGTGATTCATCAACTGACCCATGTCGGCTCGGTGGGGGAGGGCGACAGCGTCGTGGAGGGCGTCGGCGATGACTGACGGGCGTACGGCGCTGCTGGTGGTGCACACCGGGCGCAGGAACGCGACCCAGCATGCGCGGACCGTGGCCGCGGATCTCCTCAAGGCCGGCTTCACGGTGCGGGCCATCGCCGACGAAGCGTCCGATGTGGACATCCCCGGGGTGGTGCCCGTCCGGGGCGCCGACGCGGCGGTCGGGGCCGAGGTCGTCTTCGCGCTCGGCGGTGACGGCACCGTGCTGCGCGCGGCGGAGCTGGCCCGGCCGGCCGGGGCGCCGCTGCTCGGCATCAACCTGGGCAAGGTCGGTTTCCTCGCCCAGGCCGAGCCGGACGATCTCGACAACGTGGTCCAGCGCGTAGTCGACCGGCACTACACCGTCGAGGAGCGGCTGACGGTCGACGTCACGGTGGTCAGCGACGACCGGGTGGTGGCCTCGTCGTGGGCGCTGAACGAGGCGAGCGTGGAGCGCGGGCCACGCGCGCGGCTGCTGGAGGCCCGGGTCGACGTCGACGGCCGACGGTTGTCCCGGTACGGCTGCGATGGCGTCATCTGCGCCACCCCGACCGGCTCCACCGCGTACGCCTTCAGCGCCGGCGGTCCGGTCGTCTGGCCCGGCGTCGAGGCGTTGGTGCTGGTGCCGGTGGCGGCGCACGCGTTGTTCAGCCGGGCACTGGTGGTGGCGCCGTCGTCGACGATCACCATCACCGTCGACCCGGCGGGTCCCGACCAGTTGCTCTCCTGCGACGGGCGCCGGGCCTTCCCCGTGCCGGCCGGTGCCGTGGTGACGGTGGGCCGGGGCGTGATGCCGGTCTTCGTGGCCCGGCTGGAGGAGCGGCCCTTCACCGACCGGTTGGTGGCCAAGTTCGATCTGCCGGTCGAGGGCTGGCGGAACAACCACCACGATCTGACCTAGCTCGCCCTCGGCAGTGTCTCCTGTG
>Ga0164243_10010924_pt1 | contig 13003 bp, 12 predicted proteins | sample OricompcompostOP_FD_108781 | JGI IMG/M metagenome (GOLD analysis project Ga0164243, IMG submission 108781) | Organic Plus compost microbial communities from Emeryville, California, USA - Original compost - Organic plus compost (OP) | ecosystem: Engineered > Solid waste > Mixed feedstock >... | reverse complement strand
CGGCGAGCGCGATCGCTGCCAGGAACACGAGGAGCCGCTGCCGTAGCGCGACGTCGATCAGGTTGCCGAGCATGCCGCCGCGTCCTGACTAGATTTCCCTGCCGTCATTCCGGTTGCCGCGCCAGCGGCGAGCGAAATTCGCTATTCCAGATTTCGAGTTGGCGTCGTCGCGCGCCCCCGGAACGACAACACATGGGCTGTTCCGGGACCACGCCCTATTCCCTGTCGGCGTCGGCCAGGGTTGCGAGCAGCGAGATCATGCCCCGCACCGCAACCTGGTCGTTCGGCTCGAACTTGGCGCGGATCGATACGCCGCGCGGATTCTCAGCAACGACCTGCACCGGGCGCGCCTTGAAACCCTCTTTGTCGCGCACGAAAACCCACGACCGGTCGCGATGCCGCACGACCGCAGGCGGCGGGACGGACCATTCGCTCATTCCGTTGCCGGAAATGTGGATCGAAACGGTAACCGCGAGGCCCGGGCGCACCGCGCCGTTATTGGAATTGATTTCGGCGACCGCGATCGTGGACTGGGTATTGGGGTCCACCGTGCGGCCGATGCGGATGATCTTGCCGTGTGCGTTCTGCGCCGGCAGCGTGACGGTTGCACCTACGCTGATGCTGGCAAGACGGGCGGCGGGCACCTGAATGTTGACCCACAACGGTTCGAGTTCGGCGATGGTGTACACCGGCGCTGCCGGCTCGACCCGTTCGCCGGGGCTGACATGGCGTACCGTCACCGTTCCGTCGATCGGCGACAGCAAAGTGACGGAAGGAAAGATGCGGCGGCCGTCGCGCAGCATTTCGATTTCGCGATCGGTCATGCCGAGCAGCGATAGAATCTGTGTCCGCTCATCGAGCCGGGATTTGGCCTGCACGGCCTCGGTCTGCGCAACGCGCAGGTCGCGTTCCGGCAGGGCGCGTCCCTCGAACAGCAGCTGGCTTCGTTTCAGACGGTCGGTCGCCAAGGCGTCATCGGCAATGGCGGCCAGAAATTGCCGTTGCGCTTCTACGATGGCGGGCGAGCGCAACCGCGCGATGGCCTGTCCGGCCCGGACAGGCTCGTCGGCAGCGACCTTCATCTCCTCGATCAGGCCGCCGGCGGAGGCCGCTACGACCCGAATTTGCTGCTGGGGAATGGCAACGGTGCCAGGGAGAGAAATGTCGGTGCCGCCGCTTTCGCGCGTGATGCCGGCAGTGGTGATGCCGGCTGCGCGGAAGCCGCGTTCGTCAAGTGGGATGGCGATGTCGGTGACGGGTTTGTCGACCACAGACTTGTCGACGGCGAGCTTGGCCGGAACGGTTCTTTCCGCGGTGATTTCTTTTTCGGCTGCAATGGCGGCGCCGGAAATGACCGGATAGGAAAAAACCGGAAGAAGGAGCGCTACCGCGCCGGCCAGCACCACGACGCGCACCCGGAATATTCCGCGTGTCATGCTGGGTAATATTCCGAATTTTCGCCGTATCAGCATTGGTGGCATTATACACTTAAAAGTGTAACCTCAACGGGGTGAGTGTTGCGCCTCATGCGGCCAATTGTCTTGCCAATTGTCTTGCCAACTATCTTGCCAATTATCTTGCGCAAATCCGCTGCGCAATGACGTCGGAAGGACGGATCAGCCCGTTTCATGCGGCTGAGGGCAGAGTTTCCAGTTGAGAAATCCGCCCTTCGTCGAGTCCAGCTTCGAGGTAACAATCCTTAAATGCCTGCCGCGCTAGCTTTCGGCAGCGCGGATCGCGCGACTGAGATAATACGAGATAATAACGGCGCATGCTGCGGTCGAGCAAATCAAAATCGGGCAAGAAGAGGCTGCTGCCGCCAAGCAAGACCCAGTTCGCCTGGGCGATGGAACGGCGCGCCGAAGCCAAAACCTATTTTCACACGCTTGCGGTGAACTGGGATCCGCTCGGATCCGGCCGTGCCAAACTTGAAGCGGCCGAATTGGAAGCAACAACGCTCGCTGCGGCAAAAGCTGTGGTCTCGGGACAAGGCAATCCGGCGAATTCTCCTGCAACAAATCCACAAGTGCTGCCCTCTATGCTCAAGCCGACGCCCACGCAGCGGATGGTGCGGCCTCCAAGCCACCTGGTGTTCCGCACCAAAGTCGTCGCCCGCGGACCGTCCAAGACGAAATAAGCGGTGCCGTCGGTGCGGTGCCTCTGGTGCTGACGGGAAATTGGTCCGGTGCAATGGCGCTGGGCGCGCTGCATCGAGCGTTTCCATAAATTTTGAATATACTTTTTCGTATCCGCCTTCGCGCCAAGGCGGAGGAAGCCAGTAATAACCGGATTTCGCTCTGCTTGTTGGAAGTACGGCGAGGTTCGGCTGCGGGGAACCGTCTTCATGGTGGCGAGCGCGTTGTTGAAATCACCAACGCGCCCGCGCTGAAAGCCTATAGCTTTGCCGCCGCGATGAAATCCAGGCGCGGCTCGGGCTTTCCGTTTTGATGCGTTTTCTTCATGCGAACCGTTTCGCTCGAAAACGCCTTAGCCCTCGATGTCGAGCACCACCGGCGCAAGGCCGGAGAAGCCGAGCGCACGCGCTGCTGCGGGCGTTACATCGATGACACGGCCACGAATGAACGGTCCGCGATCGTTGATCCGCACAACGACGGATCTGCCGTTCCGCTTGTTGGTGACGCGAACTTTCGTGCCGAAGGGGAGGGTGCGATGGGCGGCGGTGAGCCGGTGAGGTAGGGCGCGTTCGCCATTGGCGGTGCGGCCGCCCGAGTAGATCGAAGCGATGCCCGATTGCGGGCCGCCGTGATGCTGGATGTTGGAGTTGCGTGCCTCTGCGAGGCCTGCGGTGAGAGTGAATGCTGCAGTCACAGCACAACAGAGCAGGCTCTTATAAGCCATTCCGATTCCTATGCGTTGTTGATGGAAAGGGTGAGAGAAGGCACGCAAGCGGCGACGCCCCCGGGGACGTTCGTTCCGGCGAAATAGGGCGACAATGCGTCTAAAAATTAAGGGATAATTAACCGTCGCGAGAACGTGTGCGACGGAAATAATGGGTCGGAAAACGGGGCCGTGGCGCAATTATTTTGCGCAGGTTCCCCGTGGCAAAATACCAACGTTTACTTGACGTAAGCGTTTTGGGGCGCGTAGCGGCGGTACGGTGCGGATGTGCAAGAGGGCGCCGACGCAACCCACAAGATTTTTTTCAACCTGATGACGAGAACGCGAGGGGGACCGTGACAGGGGCCGGGGCAGCAAAGATCAAGGTACCGAAGCCCTTATTTCATGCGTCCTTGACGCGTTCAGGATGTTTTTCCAAATCCTGCGCGCACCAGCCGGACGACGGCCAGATCGAGCGAAGAAAGAAACTGCGAACGGTCTCGCGGCGTAAATGGCCGCGGGCCTGACGTTGTCGCACCGGCGGATCGCAGGTCCGTCATCAGATTGCGTGTGGCGAGCGTCGCGCCGATGTTATCCTTCGTGAACGGCTTGCCGTTTGGTGCGATGGTATCCGCGCCGGCTTTCACGGCCCGCGCGGCGAGCGGCACATCGGCGGTGACAACGATGTCGCCGCGGGTGGCGCGCTCCGCGATCCAGTCGTCGGCGACGTCCATGCCGCCGGGCACGACAATGCGCTCGATGAAGTCAACACGCGGCGTGTTGATGAACGAGTTGGCGACGACGAACACTTTCAGCGCGACGCCGCGGGCAAGATGACGCTCGGCCACCCGATAGACTTCATCTTTCACCGGACAGGCGTCGGCGTCGACATAGAGCGAGATGGGGCGCGCCGGTTCAATCGTCATGAGTGTGGAAGTTGTAAGGCAACGCGGAGAGTTTTGGGAACTTTCGGTTCCGCCGGCACGTTATAGCGCTGCGGTCCTCCGCCGCATCATGCATCATTGCGCGGGCGCGAAACGTCACCATCTGGAACGCCATGACACAGTGGGAATTGCATCGCGAGATGGCGCACAAGGACTATACCGCCGCCATGCTTCGTCTGCAGGAACGGCTGCCACGCTTTGCCGGCGCGAGCCTGCAATACCTTGCGGATTCATCGCCCTGGGTTCGCGTGCCGCCGGCTCTCGCGCTGATTGCCGGAGGCACGCTGGGCTTTCTGCCGGTGCTCGGCTTCTGGATGGTGCCGCTCGGCCTCGTGCTGATCGCGCAGGACGTGCCACCGCTGCGCGGGCCGATCGGCCGCGCGATTTTGTGGGCGGACCGGAAGTGGTCGGGAAAATAATCGATCACGCGTTCAGCGTGCGTTTGCCGTGCTTGAACACATACGGCTCGAACTGATTGGCCGGTAAGGCGCGCACGATATCGCGCAGGACCTTGGCCATCCTGTTTGGATCGTTGAGTATGGGGGCAAGATGGCTGTTCAATAAAACAGCGGCATCGGAATAGCCCGGCGGTCCGCGCATCGAGAGAAACACCGCGATGTTCTGCGCTACGTAACGTCCGAGAAATCCCGCAAATCCCGGACCGACGACATCCGTGCGGCCGTAGATCAGAAAATTCAGTCCGACAGGGTGCAGTCCCGGCGGGATGTGCTCCTGAATATAGCGGATGAGAATGCCGCTGCGGTCGGGACGAAGGTCGTCACCAAGTTCGGGCATCAGTTTCCAGCCGCAGTCGAAACCGCGGCACGGCGCGGGCCGCATCGCATAGATCTGGCAGCCTTTGCCGTCCTTGCAGTTCGGGCACGTCACCCCCGCAATTTTCTGGAAATCCGGATCGTCGATCAGCACGTGCGTGCAACACACGGTGCAGGTGCCGCAGACGCGGGTAGGGAAGGAAGAGGTGAGGGACATGAGTGCGTGAACCAGCGAAGGCTTTATTCAGCCGCTACGGCTTTTTCGTGAAATGGCACGGCTGCGACGATGGCATCGACGGCGCTGTCGCGAAACTCCTTGTCGGCGCGAAGTTCATCAATCGTGCGTGGCAATGGAAACTGCTTTGAGCCATTGGCATTCACCCAGTCCTGCGCGGCAAATTCCAGCGCCTCGGCCGCCTGTTGAATGGCCTCATCGATCGTGTCGCCCGCCGTCGTGATGCCAGGAACATCGGGAAACGAGACGCCGTAGCAGCTATCGGCCTCCTTATGAATCAGGGCGATGTAATGCGTCACGGGAAGCTCCATCATTCCTTCGGCCAGCCGGCCTGCCTGTAGATACTGCCGACCGTGTCCGGCGGCAAATCCCGCTTTGGATGCGGGACGATCACCATGCGGTGGTTCTGCGGATGTATGAATTTGTGATGCGACCCGCGCACCGATACCAATTCGAAACCGTCCTTGCGAAGCCGAGCGATAATATCACGGCTGTCTCTCAACATCGGCAGTCCCTGCCTCTCACCTCGGAAGCGGTTGAGGTGCTTGGATACTCTATAGGGGGCGGCGCGGCAATCTTTCTGATTAAGGAGTGAGACATCTTCCCAATCGCGCGTCGCGCGTGAGTCCCGCATTGCAGGGCGGCATCGGACCAGTCGTCTTGCAGGGCCGCTGGTTGGGTCCGCCGCATGAAAGCGGCCGCGACGGAAGAACGGACGCGGCGCTGCTCGGCAACCCGCAGCGGCCGGTGCGGGCATCGGCGATGAAACCGACGCCGCATGGCGAGGTACGTTCAAGGAATTTGCAGGGCCGCTGATTAAGCCCGCCACAATCGGCGGCGAGCGACGCATTCACAGGCAGCACTATCAGCGATGGAAGCGCGAAAAGAGTGCCGATGCGCCTCACGCCCGCTCCACGAAACTGTCCACCACGCGTTTTTCACCGGCGCGGTCGAAGGCGATGGTGAGCTTGTTGCCGTCGACGTGGGTGACGTTGCCGTTGCCGAATTTGAGATGGAACACGCGGTCGCCGACGGAGTAGGGCGACACGGTGCCGGTCGATTTCGCAATCAACTCGCCTTCAATCGTGAGCGGCAGACGGGATTTCTTGGCAGAGGAGAAAGCGGCGCTTTTCTTATCGCGCGCCTGGCCTTCATCCGCAAAGCGTGCGCGATCCTGCGCAAAGCCGTCGTCGAAATCTTCCGCGCTTTCCTCAAAGCCGCCAAAGCCCCCGCGGCCGCGCTTCTGCGCGCGCTGCCAGCCGGGCGTGCCGTAGCTCGAGTTGAACGAGTCCATCTTGTCGAAGCGTGAGCCGTGGCCGCCATAACCGGCGAAATTGCCAAACCCGCCTTTGGATTCTGCAACCTCGACATTGCCCGGCGGCAACTCGTCGATGAAACGCGACGGGATCGCCGACGTCCACGAGCCATGAATGCGCCGGTTGGCGACGAAGAAAATCTTTGCGCGTTTTCGCGCCCGCGTTAGTCCTACATGGGCGAGACGACGTTCTTCCTCGAGGCCCGCGCGGCCCTGCTCATCAAGTGTGCGCTGGCTCGGGATCACGCCTTCCTCCCAACCCGGCAGGAACACGGTATCGAACTCCAGTCCCTTCGCCGCATGCAGGGTCATGATCGAGACTTTTTCAGTGTTCTCGCCGCTTTCCGCGTCCATCACGAGCGCGATGTGTTCGAGGAAACCTTGCAGGTTCTCGAATTCCTCCATCGAGCGCACAAGCTCTTTCAGGTTTTCGAGACGTCCCGCTGCGTCCGCCGAGCGGTCTTTCTGCCACATCTCGGTGTAGCCGCTCTCGTCGAGAATGATTTCAGCGATGCGCGCATGGGGCTGAGTGTCGAGTTGCGCGCGCCAGCGGTCGAACGACGCGACGAGATCGCGCAACGTCTGACGCGGTTTGGGTTTGAGTTCGTCGGTGGCGACGATCTGGCGCGTGGCCTCCAGCAGCGGAATGCCCCGCGCGCGTGCGTGATCGTGCAGTTGCTTCACCGTGGCATCGCCCAGCCCGCGCTTCGGCACGTTGACGATGCGCTCGAATGCAAGATCATCCGCCGGCTGGTTGACGAGACGCAGATAGGCGAGGGCATCGCGAATTTCCGCGCGCTCGTAGAAACGCGGGCCGCCGATGACACGATAGGGCAGGCCGAGCGTGACAAAGCGGTCTTCCAGTTCGCGCATCTGGAATGAGGCGCGCACCAGGATCGCAATCTCGTCGAGCGAATGACCTTCGCGCTGAAGCTGCTCGATCTCTTCACCGATGGAGCGCGCCTCCTCTTCGGAATCCCACGCCGAGACCACGGTGACTTTTTCGCCCTCTTCGCCCTCCGTGCGCAGCGTTTTGCCAAGCCGGCCCTCGTTGTGCGCGATCAGGTGGGCGGCAGCCGCGAGGATGTGCCCGGTCGAGCGATAGTTGCGTTCGAGCCGGATCACCTTCGCGCCGGGGAAATCCTTTTCGAAACGCAGGATGTTGTCCACTTCCGCGCCGCGCCAGCCGTAAATTGACTGGTCGTCGTCGCCGACGCAGCAGATGTTTTTGGGAAGCGCACGCGACGAGACTAAATCTGGTCCGGCTGCGGCGGGGGGTTCTCGACGGGAATATTGCCCGGGATCGTCGAGGGATCTTGCACCGGAATCGTCGGATCCGGCGGAATCGAATCCGGCGGATCGTTCGGGGAGGGATCTTCCACCGGATTGTTGCCCGGCCGGGTTGGCGGCTCCTCCGCCGGACGCGGCTGATCTTCCGGAATAATCGGTTTGCGGCCCATCGTTACGTCCCGGCGCGATCGGCTGCGCCAGCAAACGCAGCCACAGATACTGCGCCACATTCGTGTCCTGGTACTCGTCAACCAGAATGAACTTAAAGCGCATCTGATAATCGCGCAGCACACCCGGATGTTCCCGGAAGAGGCGGATATTCTCCAGCAGGAGATCGCCGAAATCCGCGGCATTGAGCGTTTTCAGCCGCGATTGATAGGCGCGATAAAGCGTCACGCCTTCGCCATTGGCGAACGCCGCACCTTCCCCGGCAGAGACCTGGTCCGGCGTCAGGCCGCGGTTTTTCCACGAGTCGATCATGTTGGCGAGCATGCGGCCCGGCCAGCGTTTCTCGTCGATGTTCGCGGCCGCGATCAGCTGTTTCAAAAGTCTGATCTGGTCGTCGGTGTCGAGAATGGTGAAGTCGGATTTCAGGCCGACCAACTCCGCATGCCGCCGCAGGATGCGCGCGCCGATGGAATGAAACGTGCCGAGCCACGGCATGCCCTCGACCGCCTGGCCGACCATCTTGCCGACGCGCTCCTTCATCTCGCGCGCGGCCTTGTTGGTGAAAGTGACGGAGAGGATTTCGTTGGGACGCGCGCGGCCGAGGCTGAGAATGTGTGCGATGCGGGTGGTGAGCACGCGCGTCTTGCCGGTTCCCGCACCGGCCAGCACGAGCACCGGTCCGTCGAGAGTTTCCACCGCCTCGCGCTGCTCCGGGTTAAGCCCCTGCAGATAAGACGGCTGGGACACGGCACGGGCGCGCGCGGCAATACCGCCCGGCCGCGGCTGCGGCGGGAGAGGCGCGGGCGCGTGGGAACGCGAATCGGTCAAACGGGAACTTCCTTGATTCTCTTGGGGCGCAAGATGCCACACTCGGCCAATATCAATATAGTGACGCACAGGCGGGATGGTGATGCGACGGCCTAAGTTGGCGGTATCTATCTCCGGTCGTCGTGGCTTGCGCAGCAAGCAGTCCGTTCGACCTTTTCCCGAGCGCCGGGGACGAGCTTTACAAAACTTTACAAAGCCGAAAACCGCCCGCAACGGGCATCTCCTAGCTTGTTTCCGGGGTGCTACTTCCTATCGCCACGGAGACAGCTATGTCAGACCTGAATACTTCCAACCCGCATATGTCCGAACCCAGTCAGCCTGTGCCTGTTGCCGCCCAGAAATCGTTCTGGCGGCGCGGCCGCAATCTTTTTCTGGTGTCCGCCCTGGTTATTGGGGCCGGCCTCACCGGCGCTGTCGTGACCGGCAGTGTTTACGCGCAGGGCATGGGTCCCGGCTTTGGCTTCCACGGCATGGGCGACCACGGCTTTGGCCGCGGCGGTTTCCGCCAGCTTGATCCGGCCCAGATCGACGCGCGTGCCGACCGCATGGTCCGCCATCTGGCGGTCGAACTCGACGCCACCAATGACCAGACCGAGAAGCTGCGCAACATCGTGAAGGGCGCCTTAAAGGACCTGATGCCGTTGCGGACGCAGTTACGTGACGGCCGTGAAAAGGCGCGCGCGCTGCTGGATCAACCGAACCTCACCCGCAACGACATCGAGGCGTTCCGCACCCAGCAGCTCGCGCTGTTCGATCAGGCGTCGAAGCGCGTCACGCAGGCGCTCGGCGATGCCGCGGAAGTGCTCAATGCCGATCAGCGCAAGAAGCTCGGTCAGATCATCGACCGGCGTCGTGAAGCCGGACACCGCTGGTGGCATCGTGGCGGCGCTGGACGCGATCGCGGCTAACGGGCGAACGCCCGTTGGATTGTCCCGGGTGAGCCCCATTCCGCTTGTCGCCGCGAAAGCGGAGACCCAGTCCCCATTGGATTCCCGTTTGCGCGGGAATGAGCGGAGCCCGGGACGATTCAAACCGACTTCAACATGCGCTACATGTAACCGATGACCTCGCGCGTCCTGCTTGTTGAAGACGATCCGGTGCTGGCCGAGATGGTGAAACGCTATCTCGGCGGCGCCGGTTTCGATGTGTCGGTCGCGCCGACCGGTACGGCGGGCCTCAACATGCACAAGCGTGAGGCCGTGGACGCCATCATCCTCGACCTGATGCTGCCCGACATGGACGGGCTCGACCTGTGCCGCAAGCTGCGGCAAGAGTCGCAGACGCCGGTGCTGATGCTGACCGCGCGCGGCGATGCCATGGACCGGGTGGTCGGGCTGGAAATCGGGGCGGACGATTATCTGCCGAAGCCGTTCGAGCCGCGGGAACTGCTGGCACGTCTGAAGGCGATCCTGCGGCGGGGCGCCGCCGGCGCGAGAACCGAGGTGCTGCATTTCGGCCGGCTGGAGATCGACACCGGCGCGCGGCAGGTACGGCTCGACGGCGAACCGCGTACGCTCACGGGCTACCAGTATGACCTGCTGTTGCTGCTGGCGCGCCACGCCGGCCGCGTGATGTCCCGCGACGCCATCATGGATGCGCTCAACAACGAGAAGCTGGAAGCCTTCGATCGCTCGATCGACGTGCATATCTCGCGCATCCGTGCCGCGATCGAAGACGACCCGAAGAGCCCCCGTCGCGTCATCACCGTGCGCGGGGCGGGTTATGTCTTTGCGAAGGCGCAAGACTAGGTCTCATGCGCCATCTCTACCAAAAGATTTACCTCACCATCGTCGCAGCGCTGCTGTTGGTCGTGCTGATCGCCGGCATCTTCTGGCGCATGGGCGCGAGCAACGCGCCGGTCGACGCGGCCTTCGACATGGTCGGGGAAATGGCGACCGCGGTGCTGCCGCCGCCCGGCGCGCCGCGGTTTGCGCAGCAGGAGACGATCGAACATTTCGCCCGGCGCATCGATGCCGATCTCACCCTGTTCGGCCGGGACTATCGGCCGATCGCGAGTGTCGGCCGCCCGATCCGGCCGCCGCGGCGGGGCGACGGTCCGGGCTGGACGGCGGGCGCCGCGGGCCCGATCTGGCGCATTGCGCTGCCGGACGGGCGATGGCTGTTCGTGCGTCCGCATATTCCGCGCCATCACCCCGCGTTCGGCCTGGTGATTTTTCTGGGTTTGATTGCCCTCGCCGTGGCGCTCGCGGCATACCCGATGGTGCGGGGTCTGACGCGGCGGATCGAACGATTGCAGGGCGCGGTCGACACGCTCGGTACCGGCGATCTTTCCGCGCGCGCCAAGGTCGAAGGCCGCGACGAGGTTGCGCGGCTGGCGGAAAGTTTCAATCGCTCCGCAGCGCGTATCGAGGAACTGGTCGGCGCGCATCGTTTGCTGCTCGCCAATGCATCGCACGAGTTGCGCACGCCGCTGTCGCGCATCCGGCTCGGGCTCGAACTCTATGAGCAGACCCGCGACGAGAAGGACAAGGCGCAGTTGCAGCGCGACATCGGCGAACTGGATTTCCTGATCGACGAAATCCTGCTGGCAAGCCGGCTTGACGCGCAGGCGACGCTGTCGGCCGGCGAATCGGTCGACCTTCTTGCGCTCGCAGCGGAAGAGGGCGCGCGTTACGAGAACTGCACGGTCGATGGCGATCCGGTTACTGTCGAAGGTGACGCGCGGTTGCTGCGCCGCATGGTGCGCAACCTGCTTGAGAACGCCAAGCGCCATGGCAAGCCGCCGATCGCCATCGCTGTGCACAAGTTCGGAACGCAAGCGACAATAGACGTGATGGATGCCGGGCCCGGTGTGCCGGATGCGGAACGCGAGCGCGTGTTCACCCCGTTCCATCGCCTGCGCGAGGATGGGCAGGGGACCGGGCTTGGTCTCTCGCTGGTGCGCCAGATTGCGCGCATGCATGGCGGCGATGCAACGGTTGCGCCCCGGCCCGGTGCGCTGAGTTGTTTTCGGGTGACCCTCCCGGCCAAGGTTTGATAGCATCCCGCGCCCGTCATCGGGGGCGGGGTCAATTCAAAGCAGTCCGGGAAGGAAACGCGTGGGTAAAGCAAAAAACGTTCTCTTCGTCATGTGCGATCAGTTGCGCTGGGATTATCTCTCGTGCGCGGGACACCCCACGCTGACGACGCCGCATATCGACTGGCTGGCGACCCGCGGCGTGCGCTTTACACGCGCTTACGTGCAGTCGCCGATCTGCGGTCCGTCGCGCATGAGTTTCTATACCGGGCGCTATATGAACTCGCATGGCTCGAACTGGAACGGCGTGCCGCTCAAGGTCGGCGAGATGACCATGGGCGACTACTATCGTTCGCTCGGCGTGCAGACCGCGCTGGTTGGCAAGACGCACATGACCGCCGACATCGAAGGCATGAAGCGGCTTGGCGTCGATCCGAAGTCGATTATCGGCGTTCGCGTGTCCGAATGCGGGTTCGACCCATACGAGCGCGACGACGGGCTGCACACCCTTGGACCCGACGGTGGTTATCTCAAGGACCGCGTCCCGCGTTACAACAAATACCTCAACGAGAAGGGCTATGCCGGTGACAACCCGTGGCACGACTATGCCAACGCCGCGCTCGGTGAGGACAATCAGCTTGCGTCCGGTTGGGCGATGCGCCACGCGCGCAAGCCGGCGCGGGTGAAGGAGGAGGACTCCGAAACGCCATACATGACCCGGCGCGGCATCGACTTCATTCGCGAGGCGGGTGCCGCGCCGTGGTGCATGCACCTCTCCTACATCAAGCCGCATTGGCCCTATATCGCGCCCGCACCCTACAACACGATGTATTCCGCGGCAGACCTCATCCCGGTGGTGCGCTCGGAGGAAGAGCGCCGTGACCCGCATCCGGTGTTCGAGCAGTTCATGGCGCCGCTGGTGTCGAAATCGTTCTCGCGCGACGAAGTCCGCGAGGAGGTCGTCCCTGTCTACATGGGCCTGATCAAGCAGATCGACGACCAGATGGGCGTGCTGTTCAAGTTCCTGAAGGATAACGGGTACTTCGAGAACACGATGATCGTGTTCACCTCCGATCACGGGGACTATCTCGGTGACCACTGGATGGGGGAGAAGGAGTTTTTCCACGAACCGTCGGTGAAGATTCCGCTCATCATCTATGACCCGTCGCCAGAGGCCGATGCCACGCGCGGTATGGTCTGTGACGAATTGGTGGAAGCAATCGACCTCGCGCCGACATTCTATGAAGTCTTCGGCGGCAAGCCGGCAGACCAGTCGCACCGGCTCGAAGGGTTGTCGTTGATGCCGTTCCTGCACGGAAGGAAGCCGGAGCAGTGGCGGGAGTACGTCGTGAGCGAGTACGACTATGCGATCCAGACTCCCGGCGTGGCGCTGAACGTTCCGCCAAAGGACTCGCGGCTGTTCATGCTGGCCGACAAGCGCTGGAAATACATTCACTGCATCGGCTTTCGCCCGATGCTGTTCGACCTCGAAAAAGATCCGTACGAGTTCAACGATCTCGGCGCCGACCAGGCCTATGCGGATGTGCGCCAGCGGTTCAATCGCGCGCTGCGCGACTGGGCGCTGCGCTCGGCCCAGCGCACCACGCGCTCCGAACAGCAGATCATCAACATGCG
>Ga0164243_10010923_pt1 | contig 13003 bp, 11 predicted proteins | sample OricompcompostOP_FD_108781 | JGI IMG/M metagenome (GOLD analysis project Ga0164243, IMG submission 108781) | Organic Plus compost microbial communities from Emeryville, California, USA - Original compost - Organic plus compost (OP) | ecosystem: Engineered > Solid waste > Mixed feedstock >... | reverse complement strand
TCTCCACCTCCGGTCGCTACTTCACCGACCTGCTCTGGCGGATCTGGGAGCTCTACCAGTTCCCCTACCCGGCGCTCGACGAGCTCGACCCGGTCGTGCGCGACGCCGTCCTCGACCCGCTGATCCCGGCGAAGTCCGACCACATCCCGCCCGAGGACCGCGGCCTGCTCTGGATCTACATGCGCGCGTGGTCGGCGCTCTACGGCGTGGTGACCCTCGAGTCGACCGGCCACTGCGACCCGCGGGTCATCGAGTCCGGCCAGCTCTTCCGGGCGACCCTGCTCGACTGGCTGCACCCGCTCGGGCTGGACCACGAACGGGAGCGGCTGACCGAGATCCTGGACGAGGAGCTGGCGCGTCCGCCCGGGGAGTGAGCGCGTCGGGGACGCTCAGGCCCAGAGCACCTCGCGGGTCCAGACCGGCACCAGATCGCCGGCCCGGCCCTGTCGGGACTCGTGGAAGAAGTGGCTGCCCTCGCTCGGCTCGAGGTTGAGCTCCAGGGTGCGCGCGCCGTGGCGGCGCGCGTGCTGCACGAAGCCGGCGGCCGGGTAGACGGCACCCGACGTGCCGACCGACACGAAGAGACTGGCCTCCGACAGCGCGTCGGCGATCCGGTCCATCTCGTAGGGCACCTCGCCGAACCAGACGACGTCGGGGCGCAGGTCGTGGACACCGCAGCCGGGGCAGGCCGGCTCGTCGGCCAGCGTCCCGGTCCACGGCGTCGCGACGCCGCAGGCCCGGCACCGCGCCTTGAGCAGCTCGCCATGCATGTGGATCACGTTGCGCGACCCGGCGCGCTCGTGGAGGTCGTCGATGTTCTGGGTGACGACGAGGAGGGCGTCGCCGATGGTGCTCTCGAGCTCCGCGAGCGCGAGGTGTGCCGCGTTCGGCTCCACCGTGCGCAGCGCGGCGCGCCGCTCGTCGTAGAAGCGCTGGACCAGCGCGCGGTCGCGGTCGAAGCCCTCGGGCGTCGCGACGTCCTCGACCCGGTGGCCCTCCCAGAGGCCGTCGGCGTCGCGAAAGGTCGGCACCCCGCTCTCGGCAGAGATGCCGGCACCGGTCAGGACGACGATCTGGGGCACGTCGGGAGGCTACCCGCTGCCCGCGTGACCGCGGTCACCCGGCCACACGGTGGCCCGGCGATGGCACGATCGGCGCATGGAGACTGCATTCGTCGAAGGCGCCGGATACGACATCCCCGTCCACTGGACCGCCGCCGCGGAGGCCGCCGACCGCGGCACGGAGCCCGGGCCCACCGTGGCGATCCTGGGAGCGCTCGGGACCCCGGCCACGTTCTACGCCCGGCTCGCCGACGAGCTCGCCGGCCGTGGCTGGGCCGCGGCCGTCGTCGAGCAGCGCGGCCTCGGCGAGAGCTCGCTGCGACCCTCGCGGGAGCGGACCTGGGACTTCACCGACGTCCTGGAGGCCGACCTGCCGGCCGCCCTCGGCTGGATCCGCAAGCAGACGCCCGACCGCCCGCTCCTCGTCCTCGGACACAGCCTGGGCGGGCACTACGCCACGATGGCCGCCGGACGCCACCCCGAGCTCCTCGACGGGCTCGTGCTCGCCGCTTGCGGCACGCCGTGGATCGAGGCGTTCGAGAGCCCGACGCGAGAGATGGTCAGCGGCCTCGTCGACGCGATCCCCGCCCTACACGAGCAGCACGGCTACTACCCCGGCACGCAGGTCGGCTTCGGCGGCGACGACGCACGCGGCGTGATGGAGGACTGGCGCCACCTCGCCCTCACCAACCGCTACCGCCTCGCCGGGGACGACCAGACGCCCGCCGAGCGGATCGCGGCGTACGACGGCCCGGTGCTCGTCGTCGCCATGGCCGACGACGACTTCGCCCCCGCTGCCGCGGTCGCCGCCGTCCGCGACCGCTTCGCCGCCACGACCCCGACCGAGCGCGTGCTGACCTCCGACGACATCGGCGTCACCGCCGACCACTTCGGCTGGGCCCGCCGCCCGGCCGCGATCGTCGACGTGATCACCAGCTGGTGGCCGGGTAGCCGGCCCGCCGACGGGGCGGGCGGTCAGTAGTACCAGGGGAAGCGCGGCACGCTCAGCGGGTGTTGGTGGTCAGTGACGGCACTATGCGGCTGACCTGAGGAAACGCAGTTGTGGGCGTTGGCGCCCGACGGCCGCTGACGACTCTGCTGCCACGTTTTTGCCGCGCACCGGGTCACTCGCCGACCCGCTCCTGCCAGTAGCCCGGCTTCCGTTTCGAGTGGGCGACCGCAACGATCGTGAGGCGGTTGTCCTGCACGAAGTAGACGACGCGGTACGGAAAGCCCGTCACGCCCTTCGAGCGCACAAGAGGCTCGCGCTCCCAGCCGGGCCACACCGCCCACGCCTCCGGGTCCTCGGCCGCGGCGTTGACGGCAACGCCGACCTCAGTCCTGAATCGCAACCCAAGCCCGGCCTCGCGGTCCTCGTACCAGAACACGTCCGCGTCGAACTCGGTCTCCGCCTCCGGGTGGAACTCGAAGGCGAGGCTCATGCGTTCCGGGCAGCCTCACGCTCAGCCAGGCGCGCATCGATCCGAGCGAAAACCTCTTCGCCGGGGATGGCCTGCGCCTTGCCGCTGAGGAGGTCGTCAACGCGCGAGCCGATCTCGGCCGTCCACGCTTCGTCGACCGACTCGTCGTCGAAGACCTCCAGCGACTCCAACAGGCGAAGCGCCACGTCCTTGCGCACCGAAGGAGGCAGGTTCATCCCCGCCTCGTAGAGCTCCGATGCGCTCAGCGACATGGCCTTCATTGTACGCGTGACGGGGTGCGGCCGGAGTCAGCTCTCCACAGCGGCAGAGTGGTCGACCTCATCTACGCGTCGAGCGCGAGCCCGTCACGTCCTTCGCGTTTCTTCCAACGCTCTGCCACACACGAGGCGCCAACAGGCGTCTGACCCGCGCAAACGCGCCAGATCAGTAGTACCAGGGGAAGCGCGGCACGCTCAGCGGGTGTTGGTGGTCGATGACGGCACTGTTCGGCTGACCTGCGGAAACGTGATTATCCACGATGGTCGTCGATGGCCTCTGACGACTCTCCTGCCACGTTTTTGCCACGCATCGAGCCATGGTCAGGACTGCCCCCCCGGGCGGCGAAACCTCGCCATGTCCTACTCCTGCTGGCCTGGGCGCGGATCCGGCGGCCGCCTGCTCTGGGCCTGCATCCTTGACTTCCAGGGACTCCAGGAGGCGCATGCCGAGGTTCCAGCGTTCGCGCGGGGGCAAGGCCATCGCAAGCCGCAGGAACTCCTCTTCTGCTTCGGCCATGCCATCGACCGTAGCCCGACCATCAGACATCGGCGATCCTCCTGACGAACTCGTTGGCCCACTCGACAGCGGCCTCGATGTTGGGCAGCACATCGACGTCCTCGATGGCCGCTTCGTACAAGTCGCCCCAACCATCGGCGACCTCGATCGTCGGCGGCCACGCCTGTTGGCGCCGGTACTCGAAGAGCCGGACGCAGGTCGCGTTGACCTGAGCGAGGTCGAGGTCCTCGCCCTTGTCGAGCAACTGGAGGTCGACGAGGTCGCGCGCTCGCTCGCTGCCCGGCTCCGAGACCGCATGCAGCTTCTGGGCGACCTGGTGATCGACTCGCATCACCGGCACCGGCTTCGGCGCTTCGAGACCCACCTCGGTGAAGAGTTGGGCCAAGCCGTCGGCGAGCTGGTACTCCGGCTCCTCCGCATCGCCGATCTCGTTGTGGCCGAGTTCGAACTTCACGGTGCACCACGGTCGGCCGCGGTAGTCGAGCTTCACGTCGAACGGCTGCATGACGTACGCCGTCGGCACGCCGGTCGGCCGGGGCGCAGTCTTCTCGATCAGCCTGCCGGTGAAGCCGGCCCAGCCGGCAGCCAGCGAGTCCTCGAAGTCGCTGCGGAACCGAGCCAGCGGCTGCACGCGGGCAGCGTCGAGAGCCTGGGTGAACCGAGTGCCGCGACCGTAGCGAAGCGCCATCGCGCTGCCGCCCTTGATGGCTCCCTCGGGAAGCATCTGGCCGACCACGACGAGCGCCATGCCGACCCGTCGCCGAATGGCGAGCTCCTCGCTGCCCTCGAGGTTGCGGATGCGCTGTTCGAGCGACCGCACGCTGCTCGGCACATCGGGGTAGCTCACGATCTGAGTTCCTTCCTGACCCGCTGCCACTCCTTGGTGGTTATCAGGCCTTCCCTCCGCGCTTCCTCGGCAGCATCCATCAGCCGGCTCCGCTCGATGCGCCCGCGGCACTCGAGGATCGCGTCCGCAACGCGCTGCGACTCCAGACCTTCGTACTGTGTCGTCACGACATCGCCCTTGACGAGAGTCAGCTCGATGAACGGCGGCAGCTTCGGCCGAGTGCGCTTCCGGACCGCGACCCGGATCCGTCGCGGGTTCACATCGGCGAGCCCGAACAAGGCCAGCACCGAGTCCCCATGGAGGTACGACCCCTCACCGGCTCGAAGCAGTGCCTCGGCGAACTGATCGAACGCGCTGGGTGGCGCATCCGGCACCCGATAGATCCCGTAGGCGACGTTCTCCAGACCGCCGCGAGCGGCGAGTTTCGGTAGCTCGACGGCCGGAACTCCTGCCTCGGCCGCCTGCTTCGTGGTGACGTAGCCGTACTGATCGAGCGCGATCTCGCGCACGACGTCCCGGTACTTCGCCTGGGCGGCCATGTCACAACTATACCGAAAACGGTAGCGTTGTGACGCTACTCAACTCGACATCTTCGCCCTGGCTTTCGCGCGAGCGTTCGTGCTCGTCCATGAGCGCAACGTACGCACCAACGACACCTCGAGCCCGAGGTCAATCGCGATTCTTGCCACGCAACTGCCACGCATGAGGCCCGAACAGGCGTCTGACCCGCGCAAACGCGCCAGATCAGTAGTACCAGGGGTACGGCGACCAGTCCGGCTCGCGCTTCTCGAGGAACTGGTCGCGCCCCTCCTGCGCCTCGTCGGTCATGTAGGCCAGGCGGGTGGTCTCGCCGGCGAAGAGCTGCTGGCCGACGAGACCGTCGTCGAGCAGGTTGAAAGAGTACTTGAGCATCCGCTGGGCGGTGGGGCTCTTGCCGTTGACGATCCGGCCCCACTCCAGCGCGGTGGCCTCGAGCTCGGCGTGCGGCACGGCGCGGTTGGCCGCGCCCATCCGGACGGCGTCCTCGGCGGAGTACTCCTGGCCGAGGAAGAAGATCTCGCGGGCGAACTTCTGGCCCACCTGACGGGCGAGGTACGCCGAGCCGTAGCCGCCGTCGAAGGAGCCCACGTCGGCGTCGGTCTGCTTGAACCGCGCGTGCTCGCGCGAGGCGAGGGCGAGGTCGCAGGTGACGAAGAGGCTGTGGCCGCCGCCGGCGGCCCAGCCGGGGACGACGCAGATGACGATCTTGGGCATGAACCGGATCAGCCGCTGGCACTCCAGGATGTGCAGGCGCGCCAGCTTGGCCTTGTCGATCGGGCTCGGCTCCTCGGCGCCGGTGTCGCCGGAGCCGGCGGCGACGTCCTCGTACTGGTAGCCCGCGCGGCCTCGGATCCGCTGGTCGCCGCCGGTGCAGAAGGAGCGCTTGCCGTTCTTGGGGCTGGGGCCGTTGCCGGTCAGGAGCACGCAGCCGACGTCGGCGGACGTGCGGGCGTGCTCCAGGGTGCGCAGCAGCTCGTCCACGGTGTGCGGCCGGAAGGCGTTGAGCACGTCGGGCCGGTCGAAGGCGATCCGGACCGTGCCGTGCGCCTTGGCGCGGTGGTAGGTCAGGTCGGTCAGGTCCTCGAAGCCGGGCACGACGTCCCACTGGCTCGCGTCGAACGTCTCGCTCACGCCCTCGATCGCACTCATGGCCCGAACGCTAACCGGTCCGGAATAGCCGCCCGCCGCGTGGTCTTGTGACCGACATGCCCCTTCAAGGAGAGTACGAGCCCAGCAGCCAGCAGTGGGTCCGCGACCAGGTCGCGGCGTACGAGGCGTCCGGCGGGCGCGAGGCGAACACGCTGCGCGACACCGGCGACCCGATCGTGGTGATCACCTCGGTCGGCGCGAAGTCCGGCAAGTTGCGCAAGAACCCCGTCATGCGGGTCGAGAAGGACGGCGTCTACGTCGCGGTCGCCTCCAAGGGCGGCGCCCCGGAGAACCCGAGCTGGTACGCCAACTTCGTCGCCCACCCGGTCGTGGACCTGCAGGACGGGCCGGAGGCCAAGCCCTACCGCGCCCGTCTGGTCCACGGCGAGGAGCGCCGGCAGTGGTGGGAGCTGGCCGTGGCCACCTGGCCGACCTATGCGTCGTACCAGGAGAAGACGGATCGGGAGATCCCGGTCTTCGTGCTGGAGCCGCTGGAGTCCTGACCCGCGCGGCCGGCCCTCGGGCGGGCCCTCGAGTCAGCTGTTGGCGATCGTGACGGCGAGCCCGCACAGGTGGCCCAGCCGCATGATCTCCGACTCGGCGAACTCGGGTCCGCCGCGGCGGCCGATCACCACGATCTCGTTGCCGTCGAGGCGGGCCGCGGCGAAGAGGGTGACCTCGTCCTCGGGCGACTCCAGCCGGGTCGGCGCCTCGATCTCCACGAACTCGAAGTCGTCGGGAGCCGCGCTGGTGCCGTAGACGACGCCCTTGGCGCGGTGCACGCGGGCGGCCCAGTCGACGCGGAAGGTCGCCGGCAGCACGTCGACGAGCCGGTCGAACGCCGCCCCGGGGGACGCCGTCAGCTCCTCGACCGCCTCGAGGTCCATCATCAGGTTGCCGCCGGCCGGGTAGCGGCTGATCCAGAGCACCTCGACGTCGGCGATCGCGTTGCAGGCGGAGACGACGGAGTCGGGCATGATGCCCTGGTCGAGGTCGAGCAGGACGTCGTCGACCGCGGTGCCGTCGTCGCGCTTCTCGACGATCTCGATCGCCTCGATGTCGCCGCCCGCCATACCGATGGCCGTCGCGACGCGACCCAGCGAACCGGGGACGTCGGGCAGCAGCACGCGCAGCAGGAACGGCATGGCTCGACCCTAACCGGATCGGGTGACGCAGCCGCGGCACGCCCACCGGTTGACCGGGCGGCGGGACCGGGACCGACCCGAGCCCCGAGCGGGCCCTGCCACGCCGGACGACCACCCCGACAGCCGCCCGGATGACCGCTCGACGACGCCGCCTCCGGTCTGTGTCGCGCCCTCGCCCTAAGGTTCGACCTGTGCTCACGCTCCACCGCGGCCCGGGCACGGCGGCGCTCGCCGACGCGCTGGCCGAGCTGCTCGTCTCCGCTCCGGGCGACCCGTTCGCCACGGAGGTCGTGGTGGTGCCCGCGAAGGGCGTGGAGCGGTGGCTGACCCAGCGGCTGTCCCACCGGCTCGGGGTCGGGCCGCGCGGCGGTGACGGCGTGTGCGCCGGCATCGACCTGCTGCGTCCCCGCTCCCTGGTCGCGCTGCTGACCGGCACCGAGCGCACCGACCCGTGGCATCCCGACCGGCTGGCGTGGCGGATCCTGGAGGTCGTCGACGCCGCCCTGGGCGAGCCGTGGGCGGCGCCGATCGCCCGCCACCTCGGCGAGGACCGAGACGGCGTGGAGCGCGATCTCCGGCGGGGCCGCCGCTACGGCCTGGCGCGGCGGCTGGCCGGCCTGTTCGCGTCGTACGCCGTGCAGCGGCCCGCCCTGCTCACCGACTGGCGCGAGGGGCGGACGGAAGGGCTCGCCGACGACCTCCGGTGGCAGCCCGAGCTGTGGCGACGGATCGTGGCGGCCGTCGACGCTGCACCGCCCGACGTCCGGCACGTCCAGACCTGTGCGACGCTGCGCAGCGACCCCGGGGCCTTCCCGCTCCCCGACCGGCTCAGCCTGTTCGGCCACACCCGGCTCCCGGTCACCGAGGTGGAGCTGCTCGGGGCGCTGGCCGAGCACCGGCAGGTCCACCTCTTCTTGCCGCAGGTCTCCACGGCGCTGTGGGACACCCTGCGTCCGGTCGTCGCCGAGGGCCCGGTGCGGCGGGCCGACGACGGCTCGGCCGACCACGTGCGCCATCCCCTCCTGGCCACCCTGGGGCGCGACGCGCGCGAGGTCCAACGCCAGCTCGCCCTGCTCGCGCCGCTCGACCCGGTCGAGCAGGTCGCCCCGGCGGACCCGCCCGGCGACCACCTGCTCGGCTGGCTCCAGCGCGACCTGCGCGCCGGCGAGGTCGCCGCCGACCGCAGCGGACGCGTCCTCCGCCCCGACGACCGCTCGGTGCAGGTGCACGCCTGTCACGGCGCGGTGCGCCAGGTGGAGGTGCTTCGCGACGTCCTGCTCACCCTGCTCGAGGACGACCCGAGCCTCGAGCCCCGCGACATCCTCGTGATGTGCCCCGACGTCGAGGCGTTCGCCCCGCTGGTGCACGCCGCGTTCGGCGCGGTGCCCGACGATCACCCGGCGCGCCGGCTCCGCGTCGCGCTGGCCGACCGTGGCCTGGCCGCCACCAACACGCTGCTGGCGATCGCCACCCGGCTCGTCGAGCTCGTCGACGGGCGGGCCCGCGCGACCGACGTGCTCGACCTGCTCGGCAGCGAGCCGGTCCGACGGCGGTTCCGGCTCACCGACGACGACCTCGACACGGTGACCCGCTGGGTCGCGGCGTCCGGCGTCCGCTGGGGCCTCGACGGCGACCACCGGCGCAGCCAGGGGCTCACCCTCGGCGAGAACACCTGGCGCTTCGGGGTCGACCGGATCCTCGCCGGCGTCGCCATGCCCGAGGAGCAGGTCCTCCTCGGCGAGACGCTGCCGCTGGACGACGTCGGCTCCGGCGACGTCGACCTGGCGGGCCGCCTGGCCGAGGCGCTGGCGCGGATCCGCGCGGCGGTCGACGACCTGTCCGCCGCCCGGACCCCGACCCAGTGGGCGCAGGCGCTGCAGCGGCACGTGACGAGACTCGCCGCGACGTCGTACGACGACGCCTGGCAGCTCGCACAGCTCGACCGCGAGCTCGCCGGCCTCGCCGAGTCCGCCGCCGCGAGCGGTGGGGCCGGTGCCGCCGTCCGGGTGGCGGACGTGCGCCGCCTCCTGGAGGACATGACCGCGCCGCGGCCGACCCGCTCGAACTTCCGCACCGGCGCGCTCACCGTCTCCACGCTGGTGCCGATGCGGTCGGTGCCCCACCGCGTGGTGTGCCTGCTCGGGATGGACGCCGACGCCTTCCCGCGGACCATCACCGTCGACGGCGACGACGCCCTCGCGCGCGATCCGCGCACCGGCGAGCGCGACCCGCGCGCCGAGGACCGGCAGCTCCTGCTCGACGCCGTGATGTCGGCGCGCGACGCGCTCGTGATCACCTACGCCGGGATGTCGGAGCACTCCGGTCAGGACCGGCCGCCGGCGATCCCGGTGAGCGAGCTGCTCGACGCGCTCGATGCCACTGCCGCCGCCCCGGTCCGCGATCGGGTGCTCACCCGACAGCCGCTGCAGCCGTTCTCCGAGCGCCTCCTCGACGCCCGGGCCCCGCGGACCTTCGACCCGGTGGCCCTGAGCGCCGCGGAGGCGGCCCGGCACCCGCGCCCCCGGCCCCCGTTCCTGTCCGGACCGGTGACACCGCCCGACACCGAGCTGACGCTGGAGGACCTGCGGACCTTCCTCACCAACCCCGCGCGGGCGCTGCTCACCTACCTCCAGGTCGCGCTCCCCCGCGACGTCGACCCGCCCGCCAACCACATCCCCATCGACCTCGACGGCCTCGAGCGCTGGGCGGTCGGTGACGACATCATCCGTGCCGTCCTGGCCGGAGCCGATCCGCAGGCCGTGCTGACCGCCGCGCTGCGACGCGGGACGCTGCCCCCCGGTGATCTCGGAGCGCAGGAGCTGCGCGCCATCTGCACGACCGCGCAGAAGGTCGTCCAGCAGGCGGCCGGCCTGCGCGCGGGCGAGCCGGCGACCACCGACGTCGCCCTGAGTCTCGGCGAGTGGCGCCTCACCGGACGCGTCGGCGATCGGTACGACGACACGCTGGTCCACGTCACCTACTCGCGCCTCGGCGGCAAGAACGCGCTCCGGCTGTGGCTCGACGTGCTCGCCGTCCAGGCCGCCGAGCCGGATCGGCAGATCAGCGGCGTCGTCGTCGCGAAGGACGGCCAGGGCCGGATCCGGGGTCTCGACGCCGACCTCGCCCGCAGCACGCTGCGCCGCTGGGTCGAGCTCCGGCATCGGGGCCTGCAGCAGCTGGTCGGCCTCCCGCTGGAGACCGGGCGCGGCTGGGCGCGCGGCGCCGGGCCCGCCGGGCACGACGGCTACGCCGCCCACACCGCCGCGCGCCGCAAGTGGGAGTGGGACCGCTTCTCCCCCGAACGCGACGACCCCGCCTGGGTGCGCCTGCTCGGTGCCAACGCGCCGCTCGCGAGCCTGCCCGGGCTGGCGGAGCGGGCCGTGGAGGTCTGGGGCGAGCTGCTCCGGTTCGAGCGAGGGTGGAGGTGAGCTGATGGACGGCTTCGACATCGCCGCCGCCCTGCCCGGCGTCGGCCCGGAGGGGCTGGTCCCCACGACCACCCTGCTCGAGGCCAGCGCGGGCACGGGCAAGACCTGGACCATCGCCGCGCTGGTCACCCGCTATCTCGCCGAGGGTCACGCCACCATCGACCAGGTGCTGGCGGTGACCTTCACCAACGCCGCGACCAGCGAGCTGCGCGACCGGGTCCGCGGTCGGCTCGACCAGGCCGCCCGGCTCCTCGATGCCGCCCTCGCCGGCGAGGCGGTCGCCGCGTCGGACCGGCTGATCGCCGTCCTCCTCGACGGGGAGGCCGACGTCCTCGCGCTGCGCCGCGACCGGCTGCGCACCGCGCTGGCGGCGTTCGACACGGCCACGATCGTGACGATCCACCAGTTCTGCCATCTCGTGCTCAAGGGGCTCGGCATCGCCGGCGACACCGACCCGCGGGCCACCCTGGTGGAGGACCTCGGCGACCTGCGCGCGGAGGTCGTCGACGACCTGTGGCTGCGCGACTTCGCCGCGGACGGCCGCCTCGACCATGCCGACGCCGGGCTCATCGCCCGCCGGATCACCGAGAACCCCGGCGCCCGGCTGGAGCCGCGCGACCCGCTCCCCGGCTCGACCGACGAGGCGCGCGTCGCCTTCGCCGAGGCCGTCACGCGGGAGTTCGACGTCCGCAAGCGCCGTCTCGGCGTGCTGTCCTACGACGACCTGCTGAGCCAGCTGCGCGACGCACTCGCCGACGAGGACGCCGTGGCGCGGCAGCGGATGCGCCAGCGCTGGCAGATCGTGCTCATCGACGAGTTCCAAGACACCGACCCCGTGCAGTGGGAGGTCTTCGAGCGGGCCTTCCACGGGCACGCGGTGCTCGTGCTCATCGGCGACCCCAAGCAGGCGATCTACGCGTTCCGCGGGGGCGACGTGTTCACCTACCTGCGGGCGGCCGCGCTGACCTCAACCCGGCAGACGCTGTCGGTCAACCAGCGCAGCGACCGCGACCTCGTGGCGGCGGTGCACACGCTGCTGGCCGGTGCCGAGCTGGGCGACCCGGAGATCACCGTGCACCCGATCGACGCGGCCCGCGACGAGGCCTGCCTGCGGGGTCTGCCCGGCCGCCCGTTCCAGCTGCGCACCCTCACCCGGGCCGACCTCGGCGCCGACCCGGAGAAGCTGGCCGCGGTGGGCATCGTCAACCCGCGCATCGCCGAGGACGCCGCCGCCCAGATCCGGGCGATGCTCGGCGCCGGGGCCGAGGTGCGCGACCCGGCGACCGGCGCGTGGGTCCCGTTCGCGGCCGGGCACATCGCGGTGCTGGCCCACAGCCGGCGCCATCTGGAGCTGGTCCAGGAGGAGCTGCGCCGCCTGCGGATCGCGGCCGTGATCACCGGCGGCACCAGCGTGTTCGCGACCGAAGCCGGCCAGGAGTGGCGCACCCTGCTCGAGGCGATGGCCCAGCCCCACCGGCCGCCGCTGGTGCGAGCGGCCGGTGCGACCTCCCTGCTCGGACTCACCGGCGACGACCTCGACGCCGGCGGCGACGCCGTCACCGACGAGCTGTCCGACCGGATCCGCGCGCTCACCTCGACCTTCGCCGAGCGCGGCGTCGCCGCGGTGTTCGAGACCCTGGTCGCCGACGGCCTCGCCGAACGCGTGCTCGGCACCGACGGTGGCGAGCGGCACCTGACCGACCTGCGCCATCTCACCGAGCTGATGCACGCCGCGGCCACCCGCGAACGGCTCGGCGTCGCCGGCCTGGTGGCGTGGTTCCTCGACCGCCAGCGCGAGACCAACGACGCCACGAGCGAGCGCACCCGCCGGATCGACAGCGACGTCGCGGCCGTGCAGCTGGTCACGATCCACGGCAGCAAGGGGCTGGAGTACCCCGTCGTGCTCGCGCCGTTCCTGTCCGACCGCTACATCGGCCGGGAGAAGCCGCCGATCCTGCTCTACCACGCGCAGGACCGGGAGCGGGTGGTCGACGTCTCCGACCCGGCCGGCCGCTCGGCCGAGCGCGTCGAACGACACGACGCCGAGGAGGCCGGCGAGTCGCTGCGCCTGCTCTACGTCGCTCTCACCCGCGCCCGTTCCCGCCTGATCGTGTGGTGGGCCGCGGGCAACAACGCCCCCCACGCCGCGCTCACCCGCATGCTGCTGGGCCGCGGCAAGGACGCGGCGGACGTGCCGGTCCGCAAGCAGCCGCAGCCCGACGCGACGCTGCACAACTGGTTCCGGCGCTGGGACGAGGTCGGCGGACCGGCCTGGGCCACCGCCGCGCCCGACGACGCGCCGCTCGCCGCGCCGCCCGCCTCGCCACCGCCGCTCGCGGTCCGCTCGTTCACCCGTGACGTCGACCAGGCGTGGCGACGGACGTCCTACACCGCGCTCGCGTCCGTCGTCGACGACCTGCCCGCGGTCGGCTCCGAGCCGGAGGTCGTGCCCAAGGAGGACGAGTCCGAGCCGCTCGTCGACCTCCCGACCGGTACGCCGAGCGCGGAGCCCGCGGCGGAGGGCCTCCTGCTGCCCTCCCCGCTGGCCGGGTTCCCGGCCGGCGCCCGGTTCGGCTCGCTGGTCCACGCCGTCCTCGAGCACGCCGACCCCGACGCC
>Ga0164243_10010920_pt1 | contig 13006 bp, 9 predicted proteins | sample OricompcompostOP_FD_108781 | JGI IMG/M metagenome (GOLD analysis project Ga0164243, IMG submission 108781) | Organic Plus compost microbial communities from Emeryville, California, USA - Original compost - Organic plus compost (OP) | ecosystem: Engineered > Solid waste > Mixed feedstock >... | reverse complement strand
GCGTTGTTCGCGTTCATGGCGTTTTACAGTCAGGTTTTCCTGCCGGGGCCGCGCGCCGATACCGCCACGCAGTCGGTGGATGAGGGCGGAATTTTCAGTCAGGTGCGGGCGATGCTGGCCAATATGGAGATCGGCGAGAGCTGTCTGCTGGAATTCATCAGCAGTTCCACCACGTCGCTGTTCAGCACTTTCATTCTGCTGATTGCGATGGAGGTGGCGCATCTGCCGCAGGAGCGCGCGATCTGGCTGATGCTGGTGCAGGGCGCCACCACGGTGGGCAGCCTGTTTCTGCTGGGGCCGTTGCTGGGCGGGCTGGGTCGCCGTCGCGCGTACGGCGTCAGTCTCATCTGCGGCATCGGCGGACTGTTGCTGCTGGGCTTTGGCGCGAATTTCGGCGCGCTGGTGGCGGGCACCGTGTCGCTGGGCGTCGCGGCCGCGTTGGTCCATCTCGTCAATATGGCCCAGCTCAGCCGCCACACCATGAACAAAAGCAAGATTTCGGGATTGTATAATCTGGCGCAGATGTCGGGCGGATTCACTGGCGCGCTGATCGGCGGAGTGCTCAGTCATTTTTTTGCGTTGCAGCAGCTGTTTCTGGTGTGGATACCGGTGCTGTTGCTGACCGCGCTGGTATGCCGGCTGCGGGTGGCGCGCCGCGAAAATGTCGTCGCGGCGGTGCCGGCCGGCGATTGACCATCGGTTCGTTGGTGCTCATCGAAAAGGGCGGCACACGTTTGCGTGTGCGCCGCCGTATCCTCACTCCCGAGGCAACAGGCCCAATTCCTTGGCCAGATCGGTCAGTCCGCTCATCTTGTACTGCTGGGCGAGGACGCCGGGACCGTAATCGCGGGAACCGCCGATGGCTTCGGCAAGATTCTGAATCTTCGCGCCTTCCTCCAGAATCAGAATGAATTCCGCGGTGTCGCGCAGTCCCTTTGTGCCCCACACGGTGGAACCGCCGTTGGCTTCGATGACGGCGGTGTGATGGGGATTGGTCCGCAGCGTGTCGATGATGAAATCCACTTCCGGCTGGCGGCGATCGATGTACACCGGAATTTCCCGGATCAGTTTGAAGCGCTGCACCGGCACGTAGCGGATCGGCAGCGTGCGATGAGTTTGCGCCCAGGCGCCGAGATAGGGCGTGTGCACATGGGAAATGGTGGTCACCTCCGGGTGCTGCTGGAACAATTTGGTGTAGCGCGGCGGCGCGCCCTTGCCGTAATAAACCGTGCCGTCCAGGCCGTTCACGCTCGGTTGCAATTCCCTGTCGGGGTTGAACGGTCCGGGATAGTTCACGGTGATCAGTTTGTCCTCGCCGGGAATGCGCTCGATGAATCCGACGGTGCCGTTGGCGGTGATGGTGCCGGTTTCGCGAAATACGCGAAACGCCAGCGCCGCCTCTTCGACGGTTTTTTCCAGGAAGGCGCGCGCCTCGGCGCTCAGGGTATTGCTCATGACAATTCCTCGTTCAAGGGGTTGAATGCGGGCCGCCGCTCAGCGGCCGGCGTTGCGCTCGGCGCGCAGTTGATAAGCGGCCTCCAGCGGACGCGCGTCGATCCAGGCTTCGAGATCGAAGTCCCGATCGAGAAAACCGTGCAGCCACAGGAACTTCTTTTGCTGCTCGAACAGGCGCAGTCGTTCAGCGGCGAGGTTCGGATGCAGCGATTGGTGGAAGTCGTCGCGATAGGCGGTGATCACGCCGGCATCACCGGAACGGGTTTCCTCCTGCAAAATGGCGCGTACGGCCTCCAGGTTGGCCGCGGCCCAATCCGCCGCGCGCAGGGTCTGATCGAGAAAGCGCACGACGACATCGAAATGGCGTTCCAGAAAATCCTCGTGCACGGTGATCGGCCGGGGCGTGCCGTTGTTGACGCGAAAGCGCGGGTCCGGCAGGCGATCGAGGTCGATGCCGACGACGGCGCCGACACGTTTCGCGGCATCCACGGCCGCGGCGCCCTTGACGTACACCGCGTCCACCAATCCGTCCGCGAGGTACTCGAGCCCCGACCACAGGCCCTGCACCGCATTGCCGCCGCCGGCGAGATGACCGTTGCCCGTGGCGCCGGCCGGCACCTCGATGAATTCGACGTCATCGAAACCGAGCCCGGCGTAGGCGAGTGCGCCCTTGTAGCCGTGCAACGACATGCCGCGCGCGATGCTGGTGCCGCGCACATGATCGGCAATGGGATTGTTGCCGTAGGCCGGCAGCGCCAGCCGTTTTCCGCGCAACTGCGCCGCCTCGCTGATGCCTGAATCCGGCCGCACCAGAATGGTCTGCCATTCCTCGATCCAGGTCAGCCCGATCAGCCGCGTCGGTGCGCCCTGGGCGCGCGCGCCCAACGCCAGCATGTTGCCGCCCTCGCGAATCAGCTGCGGCAATTGATGATCGTAATGATGACGGGCGAGTTCGCGGGTTTCCTGCAACGTGTTGATGGCGATGCCGTCGGCGGCGAACTCGTCCGCGAGCCAACCGAGTTTATAGGCGAGTCCCGTGGCGGTCGGCACCGGACAGCGTGTGAACCAGATTTGCGTCAGCACGTCTTCGGCGTGCGGCCGGGATTGTGTGGAGGTGGACATGAACGACTCCTTGAGATGGGCGGTGGAACGGCCTTTCCCGGAGCACGAAACATTCCAACCGCCGATGGCGGTGGCGCGGCGGCGCCGCGCAGGCGCTTCACCGCGTCGCGCGCGCCGGCGACGCAGCGATGCGATGCTGCCATACCAGCAGATTATGGGTGCGCTGTTGCTGTGCGGGCACTGGCGCGGTTCCTGCACGCCAGCGGCTTTTCACGATGTGTGAGGTATCCATGAAAACGCTGCGAACTTTTTTTCCCTGGATTCTGCTTTTTCTGGCCGGGCAAACCACCCACGCCGCGGAGCCGCTCCAGCGCGTGCGCATCGCCAGCATCGCCCAGTTCGTCGACGGCAAGAGCACCATCGGCGGCGGCCAGGCCGCCGTGGTCGAGGAGCGCGGCGAATTGGCGCGGGCGCTGCGTAAACGCGGCATTCAGCTGGAGTGGTATCCGGTACCGGTCGGCGTCGGCGGCCCCGCGTTCAATGAGGCGCTGGCCAATCGCTCGGTGGATTTCGCCAGTTACGGCGATTTCCCCGCCATCATCGCCAAGGCCGGCGGCATCGATATTCAAATGATCGTGCCGGTCGGCCGTGGCACCAACTCTTATCTGATCGTGCCGGCGGCGTCGGCGGCGAAGAACATCGCCGATCTGCGCGGCAAGCGCATCGCGATTCAGCGCGGGCGTCCGCTGGAACTGGCATTCAGCCAGCTGTTGCAGGCCAGCGGCCTCAGATATTCCGATTTCCGCATTCTCAATGTGGCCGATAAGGCCGGCGCCGCCGCGCTCGCGGCGGGCGACGTGGACGCGCAATTCACCGGCAGCGCGGCCTTCCAGCTCGAGGACAAAAACGTGGGCCGCATCATCTGGTCCAGCAAGGGCACGGCCTGGAAGTGGCGCGCGGAATTGTTCGTGCGGCGCGAATTCGCCGAACGTTATCCCGATATCACGCAACTGGTGACCAACGCCTTTGTCGAGGCGGCGCACTGGTCGTCGCAGGAGGAGAACCGCAAGGCGGTGATTCGCCTCACCGCGCGCAACGGCACGCCGGAAGACATCATCGAGCGCGATTACGCCGCCGATCCCGCCAATGCCATCGACGGCTGGAAGGAGCGGTTTTCGCCGTTGTTCGATGAGTTGACCGCGCAGCATTACCGCGATGCCGTCGCCTTCGCGCGCGCGCAGAATCTGATCCGGCGCGATATCGATGTGAAGGCGTGGTTCGAGCCGCGCTTCGTTGAAAAGGCACTGCGCGAGCTGCAACTGGAGGACTACTGGTCGCCGCGCGGCGTAGCTGCGCGCTGAACACGGCGCTGCTGCTGTATCGACAGCGATCACGCAACGTGGTTGCTGGGGCAACAGTGAAAACCGGCAACGCCGGCGCCAAGGGCGACGTGGAAGCTGGGCCTGCCGGCGTGTCCCGGCGCCGTTGGCGGCGTCCGGCTCTGCATAAGCATCTGCGCAATCGTTCTAACAGGCAGCTTTTGCTGGCATGGTTGCTGCACCTCGTGCCGATGTTTTTCCGAGGAGAATCATCTTGTCTTTGCAGTCAGTTGGTTTCGCGCTGGTTTTGTTTGCGCTTTCAGCGGCGCTGCCTGCGGCGGCCGCAACACCCAAGGTGGTCCGCATTGCGACGGTTGCGTATTTCGATGCGGACAAACCGCTGTTCGTCGGTCGCCCGTCCATCATCGCCCGGCAGGGCTGGCTGGCTTCGGAATTGAGCAAACGCGGTATCGCGCTGCAATGGGTCCCCGCTTCGCACACCGCCGTGGGCCCGATCATCAACGAGGCCTTCGCCAACCACAGTATCGATTTCGCCGAGTACGGCGATCTGCCCTCCATCATCGTCAACGCCGCCGGCGTGGCGACGCGGGTGGTCGTGCCGAGCGGCATCGGCCTCGATACCTATCTGGTGGTGCCGGCCGGTTCGACGGCGAAAACCATCGACGATCTCAAGGGCAAACGCATCGCGATTCACCGCGGCCGTCCGTGGGAAGTGCCGTTGCTGCGCCTGCTGGAATCGCGCGGTCTCAGTTATGCGGATTTCAAGGTCTACAACATGAATCCGCAGGCGGCCGCGGCGGCGTTGGCCGCCGGCAGCATCGACGCGCTGTATACGCTCAACGACGCGCTGATTCTGGAGGATCAGCACGTCGGCAAGATCATCTGGTCCACGCGCAATGCTCCGCCGGATTGGAAAATGCGCGCGGAGCTGTGGGCGGCCAAGGATTTCATCGACCGTTATCCTGACATCACCCAGCTGGTCGCCACCGCCTATGTCAAGGCCGCGTTGTGGTCGTCGCAGAGCGAAAACAAGGATGCGCTGATCAAGTTGTACACGCGTCCCGGCATCGCCGAAGACCTGACGCGCCGCGAATACGATAACGGCGCCGTGCCGTGGTCGGAGCGCTGGTCGCCGCTGTTCGACGCCGCCGTGATCGATCATTATCGGCATGTCACCGATTATGCGGTCGCGAAAAAATTGATCCGCAAACCGCTGGCGCCCGACGCTCTGCTCGAGCCGCGTTTCGTCAATGCCGCGCTTGCGCAGCTCGGGCTCACCGATTACTGGCGGCCGCGGCCGGTGCAGGGAGCGAAGCCGTGAGCCCGGGCGTCGATTCGGCCATGGGCGCCGCTGTGCCGACGTTGACCCGGCTCGTCCGCATCCCGCTGTTGCCGCGCCTGGTGAGGCTGCTGCCGCTGCTGGTTTTGCTGGTCGTGTGGAAGGCGGTGACCGACGCTCACTGGTATCCGCCGGAACTGCTGGTGCCACCCTCTGAGGTCTGGGCTGCGCTGCTCGAACTGATCGAGACCGGCGAATTGCAGAATCATTTGCAGGTGAGTCTGCATCGCCTCGGCATCGGGATGGCGCTGGGCTGCGGTTTCGGCGTGTTGTTCGGCGTGGTGATGGCGCTGTCCAGGACGGTGGAAACCTATACGGCGCCGTTGTTCCATGTGATCAGGCAGGTGCCTTCGATCGCGCTGATCCCGGTTCTGATTCTGATCTTCGGCATCGGCGAGACGTTCAAGATTCTGATCGTGATCAAGGCCGCCTTTTTTCCGGTTGCGCTGGCGACCTACACGGCGGTTCAGGGCATCCCGCGCCCCTTTTTCGAGGTGGCGCGGGTGTACCAGCTGCCGCGCGCGGTGTTGTTTCGCCGCATCGTGCTGCCGGCCACCATTCCCCCCATCATCACCGGCGTACGGCTTGCGCTCGGCCGCTCCTGGGGCACGCTGGTGGCCGCGGAACTGCTGGCGGCCGAAGCGGGCATCGGGCAGATGATGGAGTTCGCGCGGCAGATGTTCCGCATCGATGTGGTGATGGTCGGCGTGCTGATCACGGGGCTGATCGGTTTCGGTTTCGACCGCAGCTTCAAATGGCTGGAGGCGCGGCTGCTGCGCTGGCGCGTGCGTTGATCGAAGTGGGGATATCTAACGTGGTGACATCGAAAACGTGGAAAACCCTGTTGAAGGGCATGGTGCTGCCGGCGCTGCTGATCGGCGCCTGGCAGATTCTGTCCGGCCTGGGGCCTCGTTACGCCTATGCGTTTGTACCTTTGGACACCTTGTTCAGCAGTCTTGTCGAGTTGATTCAGAGCGGCGAGCTGTGGGTTCATATCGCGGCCAGTCTCGGCACTGCGCTGAAAAGTCTGGCGATCGGCGGCGGCATCGGCGTGCTGCTGGGAACAGCCATGGCCGTGGCGCGGCCGATCGACATCGCGGTATCACCGCTGTATCACGCGCTGCGGCAGGTGCCGACGCTGGGTTTGATTCCGCTGATCGGGCTGTGGTTCGGCAACAGCGAATTCTCCAAGATTCTGGTGGTGAGCCTCGCCACCTTCGAGGTGATGACGCTCAACACTTACGAAGGATTGCGCAGCGTGGAGCGCAAATATTTTGAAGTGGGGCAGGTGCTGACGTTCAACCGCGCGCAGATTTTCTGGCGGATTCTGTTGCCGGTGGCGCTGCCTTCCATGCTGACCGGGTTGATGCACGCGGTGTCGTTCGCCTGGCTCGCCACGGTCGGTGTCGAATTGCTGTTCACCGTGGGCCCGGGCCTCAGCGTGATCATGGAACGCGCCCAGATGGCCGAGCGCATGGACACAGTGATTCTCTGCATCAGCATCATCGGGCTGCTCGGCCTGTGCATGAACCAGCTGTGCGTGCTGCTTGCCCGCCGTCTGTTGCGCTGGCGCAATGCCGTCGACTGAATTTTCACCATCCTCGAATCAGAGAGCTGTCATGAACATCCGTTCGTTCATTCAACCCCAGAGCCTGCGGCAGTCCGGCGGCGCCGGCTTGTCGATCCGCGCGGTCGACAAGGTCTACCGCATCGAAGGCAAGTCACTGCCGGTATTGCAGAACATCGATCTCGATGTGCGCCCCGGCGAATTCATCAGCATTGTCGGTCCCAGCGGCTGTGGAAAATCGACGCTGCTGCGCCTGGTGCTGGGGCTGGATCAGGATTATCGCGGCGATATCATTCTCGACGGCGAGCGGATTCGCGGCACCAGCCTCGATCGCGGCATCGTCTTCCAGGACCACCGCCTGTTTCCATGGATGACGGTGCAGCAGAATGTCGAGTTGGCGCTGCTCAACCGCAAGCTGCCGGCGGACCGCAAACGGGAGCTGGTGGCCTCGCATATCGAGCTGGTCAATCTCAAGGGATTTGAACAGGCGTATCCGCATCAACTGTCGGGCGGTATGGCGCAGCGCGCCGCCATCGCGCGGGCCCTGGTCAACGAGCCGAAGGTTCTGCTGTTGGACGAACCGCTCGGCGCTCTCGACGCGCTCACCCGGGTGCATCTGCAAAACGAATTGCAGCGGATCTGGCTCCGGCATCGCGGCACGGTCATCATGGTGACGCACGATGTGGAGGAGGCGGTGTTTCTGAGCGACCGCGTCATCATCATGAGCGCCAACCCGGGCACGATCGCGCGGCTGGTGCCGGTGCCGCTGCCGCATCCGCGCGATCGCTCGGCGCCCGTGCTGCGGCGCCTGAAAGAGGAAATTCTCAGCGAGCTGACCCAGGAGCCGTTCGACGAAAACGTGCTCGAACATCGCGATCGGCAACAACCGCCGGCGCCGCGCAGTCGTTTCGTCTGGTAACGCGTCGGCGCAGCAATCATTCACAGGTGGAATCGTTTTATGGCTCAACCCCGGATTCTGGTATTTGCCGGCAGCGCGCGGGCGTTATCCTACAACAAAAAGCTGGCGCGGCTCGCCGGCGTCGCGGCGCGAAAGGCCGGCGCCGATGTCACGGTCATCGACCTGGCGGATTTTGCGCTGCCGCTGTACGACGGCGATCTGGAGGCAACTCATGGCATTCCGGAGAAGGGGCGGGAATTGCGCCGATTGTTTCGCGAACATGCCGGTTTGATCATCGCTTCGCCGGAATACAACCATTCCTTTTCGCCGCTGTTGAAAAATACCATCGATTGGGTTTCGCGGCAGGCGGGCGACGAGAACTACAGGACCTTCTTCGCCGGCAAGGCGGTGCTGTTGACGGCGACTTCGCCGGGCAACAGCGGCGGCGCCCGGGGTCTTCCGCATCTGCGGCAGGTGCTGAGTCATCTCGGCGCGCAGGTGCTGGAGCAGCAGATCACCATCGGCCAATACCGGACCGCGTTCGCGGAGGACGGAACGCTGGTCGACGCGCTGCATAATGCACAGTTGGAGGCGGCCACGAGTGAACTGGTGGCCAGAATCGCAGGGCAATCGGCATCCGTGTTGAATGCGGATGCCGGATGGCATCAATAAGTATTTCCAACGACCAAGGCGTTGCCCGCACATTCAAGAGTCTTGATTTCTTGACGGCACTGAATCGCTTTCGCCTGACTTCGCCAGGGACGGTGCCCCATCAGCTGTTTCTCCTTTGACCTGACAACACCACCATGGTGAGGATGCCTGCGCGACTTTCTGTTGCGCGGGGCATGGCTGTTCATTGAAGTCGTTCGAAAAATATCACTGACGATAGTTTCGGGTTTTAAGGAAATAACGAAAAAATAGTGAGCCGTTTTTCGCGATGAGTTTTTTCGTTTGAATTTTTCGAGGCGCGATTATCCGCCTTGTGGCTGTGCAGCAACATGGTCGAAACAGTTTTGCGTAAATTTCAGCAATATGATGGGCCGTTTGGTCCTTTTAATTTTTTTAGGGGAACAAGAACACGTTGATTTCAAAAAGTGTGGGGCGAGGTTTTTTTAAAAAAACCGCGGTGAACTCCTTTTTATCCGAAAAATATTCGGGTTTCTTGCGCAACCATCGAAATCGTTCTCGTCTGGGATAAGAACATATTCAAATAAAAAAGCGGTGGCATGCATTCTGCTTTAAATAAAGAAAATTACTTTTCATTATTTTTTCAGGAAGTCTGTCATGCCCGTTCAGCGTAAGAAAATTTATTACCCGGTTTTGTTGGCGCTCGGCGCCGTGTTGCCGTCCGTGGCTGCGGCGCAAGGTGTGGAACAGCAGCTGGCCAGCGTCGACCGCGCGAGTTCAGAGAGCGCCTCGGCCCTGACCACGGTATTGGTAACGGCGCAGAAACGCGAGGAGAGCGTTCAGGAAGTGCCGACGCCGATTACCGTGCTGGGCGGCGACGATCTGCTCAAGTCCGGCATCGGCCGCACCGCGGCCGAAGTGCTGACCTATGTGCCCAATGCTTCCGCCGGTCTGCAATTGCACGGTCGGCCGCGCTGGTGGATTCGCGGTGTCGGCACCGGCGTCCAGACCCTCGATACACCCAATCCCGTCGGCATCTATTTCGACGACGTGTATATCAGCAATGCCAGCGCCACCGGATTTCCGCTGTTCGATCTGGAGCGGGTGGAGGTTCTGCGCGGCCCGCAGGGTACATTGTGGGGAAAAAACACCACCGGCGGCGCCATCAACTTCATTTCGCGCAGGCCGACCTTCGACAACGAGGGTTATCTCAAACTCGATTACGGCACCTACAACGACCGGCTGGTGGAGGGCGCCTTCGGCGGTGCCCTGATCGATGACCGGCTGGCGGCCCGCGGTTCGATCCATTATGAAAAACGCGACGGACGCTTCCGCGACGATTATACCGGCGGTGAAGGCGGCGCCTTCGAGGACGGTGCCTTCCGTTTTCAATTGCTGGGTCACCTGACCGATGATCTCGATGCGCTGCTCAGCCTGCATTACCGTAAATACAAAACCGATGGCGCCACCTCGACGGTGACCGGCACCGGCATCGGCGGCGCCTACCGCAACGGTTATATTCCCAGCGATTCGATCAACCACGTGGCCAGCAACGCCGATAGCGACAGCGATACCAAACAGAAAGGAATACTGCTGAACCTGCAATGGCAACTGGGGCCGTTGACGCTGACCTCGATCACGGCCTACGAGGATTACGACGCGAAAGCCGGCAGCGACGGCGACAACACGCCGCTGGAAATCACCCGCGGCTGGAAGGATGAATCCTCGAAACAGTGGTCGCAGGAGTTGCGCCTGACATCGCCGCGTGAAGATCGTTGGAGCTGGGTGGCGGGGCTGCATTATTTTCATGAGAACATCGATTCCTACAGCGCCACCGCCAGATTGCCCGACGTGCCGGTGGTGGTGGCCGGCGCCAACTCTTTCAGCGATACCGATTTCACGCATACCACCGACAGCTATGCGATATTCGGCAGCACCACGTTCAATGTCACCGACGCCTTCGCCGTGACCGCCGGCCTGCGCTGGACCACCGAGAAAAAAGACCTGGATTGGCTGCGCCGCGCCACGCTGGCGGCCAATCCGCCGAGCGCGGCGAATTTTCCCGATCTCAATCACTGGTGGAATTTCAACGGCACTGTCCCGACCAACGCGGTACTGGACCGGAACAAAAGGTGGGGCGACTGGACCTACGATCTGACGCCCCAGTATCGCATCACCGACCATCTGCGCGTCTACGGCCGCTACGCCAAGGGCTTTCGTTCCGGCGGCTTCAATACGTCGGCGACGGCGCAGGCGGCGATTTCGCAGATCGTCGATCCCGAGTATCTGACCTCCTACGAGATCGGCGTGAAATCCGAATGGTTCCAGGGACGTTTGAACGCAAACGCCAACGTATTTCGTTACATCTATGAGGATATCCAGGTCAATGTGGTGGGACCGCTGCCGACGTCGCAGGGCGCATCGGTGTCATACCTGCAAAACGTGAAGCAGGGCAGGGCCAATGGCGCGGAGTTCGACCTCGAGATCCTGCCGATCGATGACCTGCACATCAATGCCAGTCTCGGCATCCTCAACACCAAATACACCGACTTCGATGTGCCCGGCCCCAGCGGCGGCTCCACCAATTACAACGGCAACCGGTTCGTGCGCTCGCCGCATTATTCGGCGGTGCTCGGTTTCGAGTATACGCTGCCTCTTGCCACTGGCGGGCGCGTGGTGGCTGGGGGCGACTGGAAATACCAGAGCAGGCAGTATTACTTCACCACCAACCAGAATGATCCGCTGCTCGGCAGCGGCGGTTATACGCTGGGCAATGTGCGCCTGTCGTATATCACCGCCAACGATCGTTTCACGTTCACCGGTTACGTCAACAACGTCGGCGACAAGGCGTATCGCAATCATGCGCTGCCGGGCACGCAGGGCGCCACCGGCGACACCACCATCTGGGGCGAGCCGCGCACCACCGGCGTGTCGGTGACCGCGCGTTATTGAATCCACCCGCCGCAAATGCGTTCCCGCCGTGCCGATATCCCGATGGGTTGGGATATCGGCACAGCGGTGCCATGGTCTTTTTGTTCGTGGATTTATGCTCCCTGAGCAGGCTGTGACGGGCGATTGATGCCGTCGTTCACGTCGATGTGCCGCGTGCCTGCTGAAACCTGAGCGGCAAAACCTTGGGTTTGTTGCACGAAACCGTGTCGAAACTTCGATGAGCGCACATCCGCATGCACCTCGTGACGAAAATGAAGCAATAAAGCGCATCGAACGGCGTAAACTGAACAGACGCGGACGGACCGAGAGCCGACCATCGGCCGGGCCGCCGGCCGTGATCGGCGAATTCGCGCCGATGACAATCCGATTCCGACTGAGCTGATGGTTTCCCCGAGGCGAGCACAACGCCGATGACCGCTTCTTCCCCCCAGCGAACGGCCTCCGCGCTGTTCAATGAGCGCCGCGCGGGTGTGCTGCTGCATCCGACTTCGCTGCTGTCGTCCGCACCGGGCGACGGCCTGCAAGCGGCAGCGCTGCGGTTTCTCGATTTCCTCGCCGACGCCGGTTTCAGCCTGTGGCAGATGCTGCCGATCGGGCCGACCCACGCCGACGGCTCGCCGTATCAGCTGCTGTCTGCTCACGCCGGCAGCAGCGACCTGATCTGTCTCGATGCGCTGCGCGCGCGCGGTTGGCTCGACACATCGCCGCGACCGCGGGCACAGGCGCTGGCCGCGGCCGCGTTGGGATTTCAGGAGGCGCTGGCCCGCGATCCGGCGCTGGCGCGCCGTTACAGCGAATTCCAGCGCTGCCAATGCGGTTGGATCGGCGATTACGCGCTGTTCATCGCCCTGCGCGAACGCTATGGACTGAACAATTGGTGCGATTGGCCGCAGGCGCTGCGCCGACGCGATCCCCAGGCGCTGATCGAGGCCGGCGTGGAGTTGCGCGAGCGCATCGCCGGCGTCTGCTTCGAGCAGTTCGCGTTTTTCGAGCAGTGGCGGGCGCTGCGGGCGGCGGCGCGGGAGCGGGGTATTTATCTGTTCGGCGACCTGCCGATTTTCGTCTCCCACGACAGCGCCGATGTCTGGGCGCATCAGGATCTGTTCCGGCTCGACGGCGACGGCCTGCCGCTGGCGGTGGCGGGCGTGCCGCCGGATTATTTTTCCGCGACCGGCCAGCGTTGGGGCAATCCGCTGTACGACTGGGAGCGGATGCGCGCGCGCGGCTTCGACTGGTGGCTGGCGCGCCTGCGCGGCCAGCTCGGCTTTTTCGATCTGATCCGCATCGATCATTTTCGCGGCTTCGAAGCGTTCTGGGAAATTCCGGCGCAGGCCACCACCGCGGTGGCGGGGCGTTGGGTCGACGCGCCCGGCGAGGCGCTGCTGAACGCGTTCTTCGAGGACAATGCCCATCTGCCGCTGGTGGCGGAAAATCTCGGCGTGATTACCGACGCGGTGGAGGCGCTGCGCCGCCGGTTCGGATTGCCGGGCATGCTGGTGCTGCAATTCGCCTTCGACGGCAGCGCGCGCAATCCCTACCTGCCGCACCGGCACGATACGCTCGAAGTGGTTTACACCGGCACCCACGACAACGACACCACGCTGGGCTGGTACCAATCCCTGGACGCAACGACGCGCTCGCGCGTCGACGCCTATCTGGGCCATTCCTCGGAACCGATGCCCTGGCCGCTGGTGCGCGCGGCGCTGGCTTCGGTGGCGCGGCTGGCGGTGGTGCCGATGCAGGATCTGCTCGGGCTGGACAGCGGC
>Ga0164243_10010919_pt1 | contig 13007 bp, 10 predicted proteins | sample OricompcompostOP_FD_108781 | JGI IMG/M metagenome (GOLD analysis project Ga0164243, IMG submission 108781) | Organic Plus compost microbial communities from Emeryville, California, USA - Original compost - Organic plus compost (OP) | ecosystem: Engineered > Solid waste > Mixed feedstock >... | reverse complement strand
CGCTGGCGATTCATCTGTTGCGTCATTCAGAAAAACGCAGGCTCCGCCCATGAAGGATGCACAGCTTTGGCTCGCTGCAAGCTGACTGTAGCCGGAAACGGGAAGAGGGGATTATCGGACTCGAATAGAAAGCACCCGAAGGGCGCTCAGGGCTTGTTCTTAGGGCTTTAGATTGGTCGGGACGGCGAGATTCGAACTCGCGACCCCTTGCACCCCATGAATTTTCTCGCTTCGTGAGAGTGCCCAAAGCTTCCTAACTCAAAACGACGTAAGTGTCCGCATCTGCCGTATTTTCTAGGCTTTCCGCTACTGTCTTCCTCGATACGTTGCGGAAGTACCAAGAACGAATCAGACTGTACCCCTCGCTGTACCCCGGCGCAATACGCGCAGATGGGTCGCGACGCCATCGCTAGAAACATTTCCGGCCCGGCCGTTTGCATTCACAACGGGGTACGCGGGGTACAAGGGGTACAGACGTGGCACTCACAACGAGCCAGGTCAAGGCGCTGAAACCAAAAGCCGAGCGATACGATGTTTCCATTCCATGCGAGGACGAAGAAGGCAATCCAGTCCCCGGCGGCCAACTGCGTATCTATCCGAACGGCCGCAAGGTCTTTCGTGACCGCAACAACGGCGATCCGATCACGATTGGACCGTTCCCGGCGATTACTCTCTCGACGTTTCACGAGCGTTTGAAGGAGAACCACAAGCTCCGAGGGCGCGGCATTGATCCCAAGGAACATCAGAAGCAGCAGAAGATCGCGGCGGACAGAGCAAGGGCAGCGGCCGCCGCCGCGCTGACCGTCGAGCAACTCGCTGCTGAGTTCGTCGCCGAGTACGTCCGCAAACGGCACAAAGATCCTGGGCAATGCGAGAGGTTGTTGAACGCGGAGATCCTGGGCACAGAGGCCAAGCCGAAATGGCGCTACCGCAAAGTCGGTGAATTAACCCTGCGCGATGCGGTACTGCTCACGCGCGCAATCGATGAGCGGGCGCCGGCGGTGGCCAACGACACTGTGTCGTTGATTAAGAAGCTCTGGCGTTTCGGCGCAAGCCAAGGACACGATATTGATGCCAAAGAGATGGCGGACCTTGAGAAGCAGAATCCCGAGGAGCCGCGAGAGCGCGCTCTCGACGTAGACGAGATTCGCAAGCTCTGGACGAGCCTCGATGAGCTCCGCTCCACGCAGCCAGGCGGAACATTGAAGAAGGGCCGCGAGGATCGCCGCGGTACACGCGAGGAACCGCGCCTGTCCCGCGCCGTCGCGATCGGATTGAAACTATTGCTGGTCACGGCACAGCGTCGCGGCGAGTTGCTTAAGGCGCGCTGGATCGACATCGATCTGGACAAAAAGCTGTGGACGATCCCCGAAGCGCATCTAAAAACCGCGAAGAGGCGCCGCAAGAAAGCGGACAGTGCGGAAGATGAGAGCCGGCGAGCGAAGGCACACAGAGTGCCGCTGTCCGAGCTGGCGATCGAACTGCTGCGCGAACTCAAGGATGAGCAGGCCAAGCAGAGCCGCGAATCGGCCTATGTCTTTCCTACCGCACACAGTAAAAGGCTCGGCGATGCTTCGATGGAAGAAAAGTCGCTGACCAGGGCGGCGGCCCGCAACCAATGCGGGCTGGAGCACTGGACACCGCACGATCTGCGCCGGACCGCAGCCACCCACATGAACCGCCTCGGCATCAACTTCATCTGGGTGGAAAAAGTACTCAATCACAAGTTGCAAGGAATGCTCAAGGTCTACAACAAACACCCTTATGAGGACGAGAAGCGCGCGGCGCTGGATCAGTGGGCCTCGGAACTGCAGCGAATTGTCGCTGGCGACTCCAACATCGTAGCGCTTGGGGACAGGCACGCCGCGAAGCAGCCAGCTGCTTAAGCAAACTCCAAGGACGGCTGCAATCAACAATGCGGGTGCGGCCAATTCCGTATTGTTGCTCGCGCTTACCTGATGCGTACGGTCACAGTCTGCACACCCCTCAACAGTGTGGAGCAAACATGCCGACGCAATCCCGACGCCCGACCCCGGAACAGATCGCCGAAGAACTTGATGGACTGGTCGAGACCCGCGATGTAGAGCGGGCGACCTGTTACACTCGCCGATGGCTATCAGTGCTGATTGCACGCGGCCACTTTCCGCCGCCGGATGTGCCTGGCCGGCGGGGCTCTGCGCATCGCTGGCGCAGGTCCACGATCCGGCGATATCTCGACTGGCTCACAAAGCTTGATAGCCAGCTTGATGGATGAGACACCATCGTCGGATTTGTGCGAGGAAGCGCCCCTTTTGAGCCGTCCTTGTAGTGATCCGCCTTAATGTACCAAGCCAGCCATCTGAGCTGGCAATCACATCTAGTGATCGCTCCACGCGACGGGCAGTTGTAAGTCACCTGGCTCTAGGGTTCGCGACAGCGCAACAGGTCCATACATGGTGAAGCCAATATAGATATGCACAGTGCCTCCTGGACCGCTCTCTGCGCTTCCTTGGACTGGCACATCGACCCCCAGAGCGCCAATGGTGACGTATTGGCGATAGGCAGAGTTACTGACCAATCCTTGAAGCCTCCTTGGAAATCCTTCCTTGCCTACGAAGACGCAGCGCACGGCATTGGGAGCCGGCACATTCGGCATTCTACGGAGCGACGCAAAGGTTGCATTTGCGTCAGTAAGACGTCCAAGTTGATACTGGGCAACTCCATAGTAAAAGCGGCGAAGCACATCATCGCGATATCGAGGTGCGCCAAGGACACGCTCCAAGTTTGCAGCAAATCGGGGCCAATCAACCTCTGCCTTTGTCTTCTGCAATCGCCAGCGGATGATTAGATCTGCACGTACTAGGTGCAAATCAACATCTACTATGGCTCCAGTCGCTTCTACCCGCTGCATTCGCTCGTCCAAATAATCGCTCACCTTCTTGTAATCACCGCCGATATCAGTCCGGGTTGCTTTCGCTAGCATCTTGCGAGCGACCGCCACGAATCCGATCTGTTTCCTTTCGACTGCAAACCACTGCTCGGCGTGATCTTCGAGGTTCTGAATGTCAGACAGTTCGTCCACAACGCGGCGTTGCAAGTCCTCGAAGTAGACAAGCGCCTTTTGGTAACGAAAGGCCGTTCGCCCGCTGGCGCCGATCAGCTGAAGCGAGCGCTCAATCTCTGAAAGAGCGTCCCCTAAACATGTCAACTTCAAGGCGTCGACTCGCCCATCAACCTGCGCCATTTCAAGCAGGCAATTTGCCATGACATGTGATTGATTGGGGTTGAAATAGGCGAAGCTTGAAGCGCGGCGAAGATGCTCTACTACCTGTTCGAATCCTGCTTCGCGGGATAAGTCACCTGCGCGGACCTGTGCCAAAACCGTGGCTGCGAGCGAGGTATGGATGTACTCTCTGGGCTCGTCGCGAGTAGCGCCAACTCCATCGGGAACTGCTAGTGCCTTTTGCAGTTGTTCGTATGCGAGAGCGAAGTTGCCTCCAACGTTCTTGATCCACAACCCCTTGTGGTGTTCGAGCGCCCGGTCACCCTGGGGGATTGCTGCAAGGGCAGTATCATAAAGATCTAGCCCTTGCTCAAATGTGAACATCTTTTCGAGTGTGTCGCGCGAACGTACGAGGATATCGTAGAGGAAGCTCTTGTACGCCGGCGCTGCGCCACTGCAAGCCGCCATCAAACGTTTCAACACGCGGTACTGCCCTGAATGTCCCGATAGTCCGCCGTTCACAAGGCGCAGCAGGACATTGGTCACAATCTGGTTGCGCGTTCTATACATGTATGATTCGCTGGTTTCGTCATACGTGTCATACAGCAATCCCCATATTGGTTTACCGGGCTCACACACCGCGAACCAATCGCGATAATCGATTTCCAGGGATCGCACCAGCACCTCGACAGGGAGCCCGACGTTGAAGCCGCTCGCCACTGCTACAGCCTCATAAGCGGCCTTTGCCGTTTCCCCATTCTGAGATGCCGAGGCTGCGGCGCCTTCGATGATGGACTGAGCATTTCCTAGTCTTCTGTATTCGTCTGCCAGAGACGACTCGAACTGAGCCCGCGTATCTGGTATCAAGTACCAGAGGCTGCAAAGAACGTCTGAAGCTTGGCCGTATGGATTCCTTGCAATAAGGTCAGCAGCCTGAGCGTCATCGCGGGCCGCACCTATGCTGACGAGTACCCCCTGAAGACGCAGTAGTTCCCCTGCATCAAGCCTGTGTTCTAGCTCAATCTCTACATTCGGTCTTCCCGGCAGCGCGCTCTCAGAGGCATTTACGACGATGTAATCGGAGTTTCGGAATCCGAAAATCATCAGGACCTTTAATTGCGACCCCTCGGCCTGCGCCAAAGCCTCCGAGGGAGAAATTCGCAGCGCCCATGGGTCATCAATAATTATTACGACTCTCCGCTTTAGTTCCTTCTCCGCTGCAAGCACGCCTTTCGCCGCAGCGATCAATTTACGAAATTGCTGCCCAGTCGATTCTCCGGTAGCTCGTTTGCACCACAGTACCAAGTGCCCATCAGCGGCCAAGGACTGGGCGACGCTACGCAGGAATGTTGTCTTGCCCACGCCGGCGGCCCCACGGAGTGTCGCCACCGCTAGAGAGCCTGACGCATCCGCGAAGGAAGTCGCTTCTGCGACCAGCTGCTCCTGAAGAGTTCGCTCCAGGGCTAGACGGAACTGATATGGTCTCCAGTCATCGCTCGCTGGACGAAACAACGAGTCAACAACTTGGCGACGGATTGGTTCAAGCGCAGCAGCTTCCAATTTGGCGCTGGGCACGACGTACCCAAGATGCTGAAGACTCGTGAGGTCCTGCCAATGAGCTGCCGGTCTTGCGCTAGTCAATATGGGCGCGGCCGTTGATAGTTTCGAGCGCCTGGCTGCGATTGCCGATGCCAATTGCCGCGCGTCGCCATCGACACGCAACACGTCAGCGCCTGAACGCTTCAACAGCGCACTGATCAATGGCAGATCCGGAGTTCTGTCATCCGCCATGAACAACAATCGCGACGGATGTGGCCTCGGACCACTAAAGACTGTTGCAAGAAATTTTGCTGTGAGCTCTGGTATCGGCTCGGTTCCCAAGAAGACTAGCACCGAGTCTTTGAGTCGATCACCGAAGCTGGAAAGTTGTGCGGGCCATTGACCCTCTCGGATCAAGAGATCTGACTTTGAGTAACAAAGACTGGCACGAGGCTCCGTCGCCGTAGGGGTTCCCAGCAGCCGATAGATCGGCAGCGTCCTAACGCCTAAGGTTACAGACGGCGAATCCACTGTTGTGACATCCCGTGAGGTGGCTAGGCGGTCACGGCGGTCGCGAAGCGCGGCATCGAATAGGGTATCTGGAGTCAGGGAAACGCAAGCTACCCAGTTCGCCGCTGCTAAAACAGGAACGTCAATTGACGGTTTGAGCTGGTGAAGTTCCTCCCTGAGAACCTGCTTTGCCTTCTCCAGCTCAGTCGGATGCAGCGTTTCAATAATATCGAAGACGTCGAAGTAATCGCTACCTGCCGCTGGCAAAGGGACGTTGGACAAACGCGCGAGTAGTGCGCGACGGATATCTACAAGCACTCCGTTGTAGGTGCAAGCTCCCGGCCCGAGAACCAGTGCCGGCTCGCGAGCCATTGTTTCAGCTGCTTGCTCAATCGAGAGCGCGCTTCGTGGGATAATCACTATTCGAGGCTCTCTATGATGGGAGTTACGTCTACCAGGGTTTCCAGAACCTGATCCAACGGCTGAGTGTGGCGGTCAGAATATTTTGCGTACACGTGCGACAGCATGTCCGCAACGCCAACGGCAAAGCTCAAGGCATTTGCTCGAAAGTAGCGCAAGCGCCAGCATTCGCCAGGGCCGCCTCGATCTATAAATAACGCAAAGCGTGGAAGGGCGAGGACGCATGTCGGGAGGCTGCTTACTAGTGCCTCTGGTGTGCTCTGGAGTTTCCTAATCTGCCCCTTAATCGTTGACAGAATTGATTCGTCTGTCAGTTTGTCTTCGCACTGCATGAAGCAGACTCCCCGCCACACTTGAGTTTCACGTTCATCCAAAGTTAGTACGCCTTGGACGGCGTGGACGTGTGCAAGCGCATCTGATAGCGAGGAGGCCGCGAAGGCGGATTTCACCTGCCAATATGCCAATACCGACCGGCCGTCGCATATAGTCACTCCGCCCTCATCGAAGAATGAGCAACTGCTTCTCGAGTCGCGTATGAGCACATCGATTTCAGGGCTGCACGCAAAGGTCTCGCCGGAACTCAGCAGAAAACCATGAGTTGCTTGGGCACCTGTCGGTAATCGAGTCCGGATGAACTCTCGTACAAGATTCTCTTTGTGTGCCCCATCGGTGAGCCAATGTGCATCACCGATCAGTAGGCGCACGCGGTTCGCGCTGTTCGTAATTTCGGTTGACCAGCTTTCGAGCAGCTTGGAGATTGATCGCATCGGTCCTACCCGCAGACTCCCTAATCTATTCTTTCCTGGCAGGTTCAGCCCGCGCTCCATCACGCAGGGTCTGCTGCATTCGTAGCCTGTTCAATCCGCCCAAAGCGCTGATCTTAGAATGGTTGTTCCTGCAGCTCTGGCTGCAAAGTATGTGCTTTGAGCACTTGACGTCAATCACCGCGAAATGGCCCGGCCATTTTCCACCTTGCTCGAACAGGTTTCAAATGGGTGACGGCTTCGCCCGAGACTTCAGCCCTGCTGCCAGCATAACCCGACCGCACCGGGGGCCGAAGTCTCGTCGGCACGGATCTGGGCTCCAGTGTCGCTGCTGTGAACCCCTGTTCTGGCGAGCCCGTCCCCATGGCCAAATACTTGGGCGCTTTGCTGTCGCGGGCGGAGGGGGGCGTCCTCCTCCAAGAATCCGCCCGCGGGCTTGAAAGTGTCGACTATCCTTACGAGCGATGCGCCAAGGAGCGCAGTTGCAAGCACTCGCGTGAGAATTCGATTGCCGGTTTCTTACTGCTGCAGATTCTCTTGGCGCCACGGCCGTCACTGCACGCTGCAGTGACGGCCGGCAAAACTGCAGCAACAATGCGGGTTGGCGCAGATTCCTAAACATTCCAGCGGCGTGATGCAGGGGTAGGCAGGCTGCATCCAGCGAGTAGCGTTCCGTCACCGGATGCCCGGTGACGGATAAGCAAACATCGCGCGAACTCTTTCGTTCGCCGGTGGCATACTCGCCCGGTAATCCCAGAGTGCAGGTCCTGTAAGCACTCATCCCGAACAGGGACGGACCGACCCGAGGCGCGCTTAGGTTCCATGCCGCGCGCCGCCCGTGAGGGCGGAACCACTCTTCACTTCCAGCAGAACCCATTCTTCCGCGGACAATCTTCGCGCATTCGCGCTTTGTTCCATCCAAGGCCGCACTGATCCGTTGCGGTCATCGCCATTTCTGTTCCCAACTCTTAAAGGAGGTTTTTATCCAAGCCATCGGCTCTCTTCACCCTTCGTATCTCTTGCCTGATTTCCCAACAGGGAGACATGGCAGGCGCCTCATTTGAGGCAACGGGCTCCCTGAGCGCCCGGTCCTTGCCTTCGGGGATCTCGCAGTAAAGCGAGATGGCAAAAGCACTAATCGGTTGATCTCTCAGGACTGAACACTTGGATATTTGAAGGCAAGAGGAGATTTCAAATGGATGATCTGACATATGAGCTGCGCCAACTGTGCCGGCGAAATCGCGATAACAGCCACAAGACGCAGGCGAACCGACTGAGCTGCTTAACTCTGATCGGCCGGCAGTTGCGGGAGCTGGGTTTCCGGAACATGCGCGCCAGCTCCCTCAAGGGAAAGCATGTTGAAGCGCTTGTCGCTCGATGGCAGCGCGAAGGGCTCGCCGCTGGCACGCAGAAAAATCGCATGTCGTTCATTCGTTGGTGGGCAGAGAAGGTCGGTAAAGCCGGCATCTTTCCGGCCGACAACGCGGAGCTTGCCATTCCTGATCGTCAGTACGTCACGAATGAGAACAAGGCCCGCAGCCTCGATGATCGTCTCTCGCGAATCACTGATGTCTATGTGCTCATGAGCCTGCGGCTTCAAGAATTATTTGGACTGCGGAGAGAAGAGTCGGTCAAATTCCGGCCGAGCTATGCCGATCGCGGCGATCACCTGGCGCTCAAAGGGTCGTGGTGCAAGGGCAGCCGACCGCGAATGGTGCCGATCACTACGCCCGAACAACGCGCCTTACTCGACGAGGCGCACCGGCTCGCCGGCGCGGGATCACTAATTCCGGCTCACAAGAGTTACATCGAGCAGCAAAACGTGTACGACGGTCAATGCAAGGCGGCGGGCTTGCATCGTATGCATGGGCTGCGACATCAGTATGCGCAGAACCGGTACGAAGCGCTTACCGGCTGGAAGGCGCCTGCCGCCGGTGGTCCGACTGCAAAGATGTTGACCCCCGAACAGCGGCTGCAGGATCGCCACGCGCGCCAGATCATTAGTTACGAATTGGGCCACGAACGTCTGCAGGTAACGGCGGTTTATCTCGGGCGTTGACACTGTCAACACTTGCACAGATGTCTCTGGTTCTCCTTGGACGCTGGTTCCTTCGACGTTGCGGCAGACGTAGTCGCGCCGGATCACAAGAGGTCTGCAGGGTGGTGATGCGTTGATGCGTACTGGGGCGTTGCTGAGAGGGCCACGGCGGCGCCGGTCGCATCTGCACCAAGAGCAAGAGGTCTTGCGCTGCCGCTCGCCATCTTTGAAGCCGGCTCAATAAAAAGCCCGGCACGGGGCCGGGCTAACTTCGCAGTCCTACCTTCAGGATCGCTGTTAGTGCCTCGTTGAGTTGCTGGTTTCCAGAACGTCGATGATCCTGATAAGAAAGCGCTGTTGCGTCTTCGTCAATGCCTGCAACCGCTCTGCGTGTCGCATACAACGCGGAGACAGTCGCCCCTTTCGTGCGGGTGGCTTGGACAAGCCAACCATGCCCTCGACCGAGGTCGCGAATACTTTCGCGATCTTTGCCAGCACGAGCACCGAAATTCGACGCTCCCCAAGTTCGTAACTAAATACAGCCTGCTGGGATACGCCGATGGCGCGTGCGAGCTCTGCTTGCGTCATGCCTTGCGACTTGCGAAGCGCTGTTACGTGCGCTCCCAGTGCCTTGAAGTACGCGCGTGACTCTGTTCGCATGCTCATGGCCGCGCCTCCAGTTCATCGAGCGCGTCGAGTCCCCGCTCGATGAGAGACACAACGACGACGAACACATCAGCGAGGCAGTGTACCTCGACCATGTCATGCGTGGCTGCGCGTTCAGCCACCGTCGCGACGGCGTGGGCCAACTGCATGTTTCGGATCGCTACATTGAGCGGGTCCAGCCCATGCGCCGTTGTGTCACCCGAGCTACGCTTGGGACGCATCTCGGCCTTGCCGGCGCCGCTCACTGGGCACCGGCCCGGAACTGACGCAGTTCCTGTTCTAACTGCTTGATGCGTTCAAGGCAGCGGAGAGCCAACGCGACCATGCCGTCGAGAGTGTCGGCGGCACGATTGAGCCGGAACATGAGCGAACCCGGTTCGCCGCGAACGGACTTTGCGGTGGCCCGCAAGACAAGCGCAGTAGCGCGCGCTTCGGCGAGGTCGCTCATGCCGTCCATGCGACACCTCCGACGATGAGCGCCAGATCAGGGACGAGGACGAGAAGGTCAGCGACTTGGAAATAGAGACGACCGCGCTCGATGCGCGGGATAATGGACACAGCCATGACAGCACCTCTAGCTAGGTGAAGTTGTGGTCAGGGCCGTCGTGGTGCTGTAACACCGCGGCGGCCCGCTCTTCGAACTCAGTGCTTCGCGATCAGGCGCGTACGAGGACGTCGAGCGTTCGAGGTATGGGGCATTGGCCGGCCGCAAGGCACGGAAAATCATTGAGTTGCATGAACTTTCTCCTGCAGTGAAGAGGTCGAAGGCAGGAGCGGACAACTTTGTACCCTTAGCTGTACCCTTGACAGATACCGCCAAAAGGCTGTCGTTCTAAGTTATTGATTTAATTGGTCGGGACGGCGAGATTCGAACTCGCGACCCCTTGCACCCCATGCAAGTGCGCTACCAGGCTGCGCCACGTCCCGACACAGAAGCGATGCTACACGGCCGCACTTTCTACGACAACTTTGGGGTCTAAGTCATTGTTGTGCGGCGGTTTCCGCTCGGGGCAAATGGCGGCTGCGCTAGCTTGCGCGCCCGGCGACTCGCCCCGCGGCGCGCGATATTACACTCTTTCTGCCGATCCCGCAGACCCGATTTCTCAGGCACTCGACCCGACCGGTCTGCGTTGCTGAAGACCGCCGCTAAACGCCACTCCGCAGCGCGGCCGTTGCGCCTCAGAAGGTGAACTTGACGCTCCCGAAGAAGTACCGGCCGTACACGTCGTACACGCCGCCGCCGCCTTGGTAGTAGGTGCCGGGGTGATAGGGTGCGTCGACATCGCGCACGTTGTTGATGCCGCTGCGGAACGTCACGTGATCGCTCATTTGCCAGCCGACGCTCAGGTCGTTGTAGATCTGCGCGCCCACGCGGTTGTCGTCGTACTCCTCGTCGGTTTTTGCATTGGGATACAGCTTGGCGCTGCTCCAGAAGCGGGTATCCAGGGCGATGTCCCAGTCGCCGAACACGTAGCTCGTGAACAAGGTGGCTCTGAATCGCGGGTTTTGATAACCGCCGTCGTAGCGAATGACGCTCGATGAAACGCCCGGCAGCGTGGTCGTCTCGAACTGCATCAGGTAACTGCCGCGCAGCCCGAGGCTCAACGTGCCCTGGCCGAGCGGCATCCGATAGTTCGCGCCGATATCGATGCCCTTGGCGTCCGACATGGACGCGTTGATGACGCTGGTATCGACCCACATCACGACCTGATTCGCGTCGCGGGTGACGCGGCCGCAGAACTCGTTGTCGATCGACGGCAGGTCGACGCACAGGTTGGGGATGTCGGTGCGCGACAGTGCGGTGATGATGTTGTCGATGTTGATGTGCCAGTAATCGAGCGTCAGGTCGAAGCCGCGCAGGAAGCCGGGTTGCCACACCAGGCCGATGCTGGAGCTGTCCGAGGTTTCCGGATTCACGTCCGGGTTGCCGCCGCTGATCACGTAGCCCGTGTAGATCTGGTGCGGCAGCGGTGCAGAAATGCCGAGTGCTGCACAATTGCGCGCTCGCGTGGGGTTGGCGTTGTAGTTGGTCCCCATGCAGGGGTCACTCAAACCGATGGCCTGAACTGCGCGCGAGGCGTACAACTCGCCGAAGTTCGGCACGCGCACGCTGCGGGATTTCACGGCCCGGAACGTCAGTCCTTCGATCGGCATCCAGTTGCCCCCGAGCTTCCACGTGTTGGTCGACTCGAAGTCGCTGTAGTCGGAATAGCGGTAAGCGCCTTCGACGGTCAGCCGCTGCGCAAACGGCATATCCGTCAGAACCGGCACGACCAGCTCAGCGTACGCCTCCGACACATCATTCGCGGCCTTCAACGCAGGCTCGTACGGTGCCCAGTTTCCGAGATGCGACAGCTCGTTCTCCGGCGGAGCGGCGAGGTTGTCGTCGACGTTGTCGACGGTCTCTTTGCGATGCTCGACGCCGACGACGGCTTGCACCTCGCCCGCGGGCAGAGAGAACAGGCTGCCCTTGAGATTGCCGCCGTACACCGTCTGGGTGTTCTCGCGATGTTTCCGACGCGTGGCGATCATGTAGTCGCGCTGTTCCGGCGTCAGCTCATCGAAGCTGAAGATATTGAACGGCACGCATCCCGCCGCACGCGCGGCGGCGTCTCGGCAGACCGGTTCGCCGGTGACCGGATCGGAGATCACGTCGCGAGCGGCGATGAATCGAGAGGCCCTCGTGGCGTTGTAGGCAGCGATATCGTTGGTGCTACGGCCGTATTGCCAGAAAGCCTCCCATTGAAATCCGCCGGGCAACTCGCCCTGGAAGGTGTTGCCGACGGTCAAGCTCTGACGATCGCTCACATCGCCCATCTGGCCGAAGATTTCGTAGCTGCGACGTAGCGGCGTCGAGGTGAGGCCATTCGCGACCATGATCTGCCGGAAGGAGTCAGGCAGATATGGATTATCAAGATACGCGGTCGCGCCGCCGGCGCCGTTCAGCCAGGTGGTGCGCTCGTCATCGCGGTAAGGCCGGCGGTAGGCGTCGTACTTGGAGCGTCCGTAGTCGAAGCGCAGACCGTAGCTGAGCCAATCATTCAACTGGTAATCGAACCGGCCGATGAACGACGCAGTCTCGATCGGCGCGATCAGGAAATCGCTCCAGTACTGGCTCTGCGGCGAGCCGCCGTCGCCCGCCGAGCGCGCGCTGTTGCAGCTCGACAGGCAGGTGTCGTAGGTGCCGATGCGGGCCGTGCCATCCGGATTCAGCAGATACGTCTGCCCACCCACATAGATGTTTGGCTCGGGCTGCAGATACAGGTTGGTCATGTGGTAGTAGACGATCCGATCCGGGATCCCGTCATGCGCACCGGTATTGGCCGGGTTGGTCTGATACTGGATGTTGGTGTCTTTCGAATAGCGCTGATGGAAATAGATGGGCTCGTTCTTCAGATAAGTGCCGCCGATCGTGATGGAGCCGCGCTCGTCCGCGAAACGGGTGCCTGCGACCAGGGAGACTTGAGTCCTGTCGCCGCCGCCGTGTTCGGTCGTGCCGGTGCTGGCGGAAATTTCCAGCCCCTCGAAATCTTTCCTGGTGATGATGTTCGCCGCGCCTGTCACTGCATCGGCCCCGTAAACCGCGGCAGCGCCGCCAGTGATGATCTCGATGCGGTCGATCATCGACGGCGGAATCATGTTGATGTCGACTGCGGACGAGGAGGCGGCGCCAGAGACTCTGCGGCGGCCGTCGACCAGCGTCAGCGAACGGCTCACGCCCATGTTGCGCAACTCGATGGTGGCCATGCCGCCGTCGTACTGACCTTCCGGCGCACTGTTGAAAGGTCCGTTGCCCGGGCCAACGGCGACGTCGCGCAGCACCGTTTCGTAGGCCGTGGTCTTGCCTTGCTTCAGAGCGATGTCCATG
>Ga0164243_10010918_pt1 | contig 13007 bp, 10 predicted proteins | sample OricompcompostOP_FD_108781 | JGI IMG/M metagenome (GOLD analysis project Ga0164243, IMG submission 108781) | Organic Plus compost microbial communities from Emeryville, California, USA - Original compost - Organic plus compost (OP) | ecosystem: Engineered > Solid waste > Mixed feedstock >... | reverse complement strand
TGCTCCTGGCAAGCTCATACTTCAAGATCTACCTGTTGTTATTGGCCAGATTCAAGACTTGGATAAGGCCGTTACTCCCATGGAGTATGACTTCCATACCGAGCAGCCCATCAAAGGTGAGGATCAAGCAGGCAGAGCCCCGAGATATTTCATGCCATTCCAGTCTCGCGCAACACGAATGGAAAAGTTACTGACTCACCTTCACCAGGTGCCCGCGCCTACTACATGCACTCAGTCCTCCACGACTGGCCCGACAGCGTCTGTGGCAGCATCCTAGGCCGCATCAAGGACGCCATGAAGCCCGGTTACAGCAAGCTCCTCATCAATGAAAACGTCATCCCGTCGACGGGGACCTACTGGGAGACCTCTGCTCTTGATATGGTCATGTTGACCCTCTTCTGCTCTTCCGAGCGTACCGAGACTGATTGGTATAACTTGCTCGAGAAGCAGGCTGGGTTGAAGATTGTGAAGATTTGGAGTGGCGGGAAGGGTGTTGAGAGCTTGATTGAGTGTGAGCTTCCTTGATTTACAAGGCACTGAAGCAGGATCCCGTTTGGCTCCAAAGGGAGGGAACTTGAGCACACCCTCTCTCTGTATACCCGCCGACAAAAGAGCAAATTTAAAGTATTAAAAGACAAAGATTGATGACGAAAGATCGGTCTCATGAAGTTGCGCCCTTCCTTGAACAAGACTAATTTACCATCTGACTTCCGAAGACATGTATCGGCACATCACCGAATCGCTGTGAAATCATGGGTTGGCTATACGCGTGCAATGATATGGATTCAATTTACAGATTGACGGCGTTGGTTGTCGGTTCAGCTCCGTGCTCGAAGCTCCCATCCTGGACTCATGGCCCAACTAAACCCAGCCATCTGTGTGCGCCCAAATCCTTCGAGCGGGTTTCCGAGTGCTCGCTTTATTTGGTTGAGGCTCTATGCACGCCTTCCGGTCTACCTATGCAGCACCTGGTCAGAGACTCCGGACACGCCACAGACCCATGAAGGACGAGTCATAAGGCCACATAAATCTATATCTACATATATAGAGATATTAATTTCCCTGTAAAATTACCCTCGATATGGCATATTCTTAAACTGCTTCCAATAAACTGTCAATCTCGGCCACCAACACAGAGGACGGGAATAATTCACTGACTCTCCCAAGCATTGCATGTGCTCCATCTCTACGAGGAAATTTATGCTTCATTACCATGGGGAAGGAGCATTGGGGGAGGATTCATTCGTGGTAATTCGATCTCGTCCGCACCTTCCACCATCTCTAAGCACATGGGAGGAAAGGGATATTATAGGAAGGTATATAGCAGGTTGGTGCTCGCATGTGCCTTCCACATTGTTCATACTACCTTCCTTGCAACTTGCTGACTGCCTCATGCACATATCAACCTCTCCATAGACCAATGAACATCCGTATTTGCACTTTGACGTCATGCATTCATATGTTGTTTAATTTGGTAATAATTAAAGGCGATTATCATTAGTTTCTAGCTCTAGGACTGAGGTATTGTCCAACCCTCTTCCATGAGCATATCGAAGGAATCAGCGTTGAATAGAAAATGGGCTACCAGGGGCTCATAGCTGTCTCCTATGAGGTCTGCAAAGCGCACCATACCGCAAACTTCACCACTATTGAGAACATTTGCTTCGGTCTCTTCTGCCCTAGCGTCCCGACATCGTAACAGCACAGCACCGCAGAGTCCATCTCGGGTTTGTGGCTTCGGGGTTATTGCCGGGGTATTCGTCACAAACACACAGCCGCAGAGATCTTCGAACTGTTTTTCGGGGAAATGGCTACATTCGTCCAGACCGTCGATTATGAAGTAATAGGACTTAAGTTTAGCACTCACATCTAGGAGCCAACTCTTAAGCTCGTGCCGTTGGGGCCTTTCTCTGCTCTGTAGCTCCTCGGCACGGATTACGAGCGACTCAATATCAACGTCCAGGGGTAACCGGTGGTAAAGTTGGCCCAGGCGAGACCCGAGCACGAGATCGAAGGTCAAAGGCGTGGTCGACTGCGTCGTACTGCAATAAGCCTACGCGATTGAAGGAACAGATCCGTCCTCCGCGGGCTAGCTCATGTCATGAATGACGCGTGCCGCGAGGTGCGACTTTCCGGAACCAGCTTTGCCGTGGACCCAGAGCAACGTTGACTCTGCGCTCTCGCGCCACGCTCGGAAGCCTGGATGCTCGATAAGCCAGTTGCCGCTACTTTGAACTCGTCTTTCATAGCTGTTCTCCTGGATACTGCCGAATGTTGTCGTAGGTATCTAGTTCAGAATACGACGCCGCCTTGCCGCTATTTATCAATTAGTATCCTTCGATTCTTCTTGGGGAGGAGGAGGAGGAAAAAAAGGAAGGGGGGGGGGAGAGAGAGCGGGTGACTGGATAATTGTGCTTTACTTCCCTTGTGCAACTCGAGTGTCAATTTCATCCTTGTTCTCGGCCATGCGTTTTCGTTTTCTGTGATGTCGATCTATACAGCCCGCAAGACCCTCCATATCCTCGTGAACAGCGCACAGGCGGCGAGCGTTGGCCAAACTTCTTCATTTACTGAGCTCTTCCACGTGTCGATGAACGTTGGTTTTGATCTCACCGAACTTGCTGTCGAAGTCCTTCCGTTGTGTCTTCAGTGCCAGCAGTAGCGTGCTCCGTTCTTTGCCCTTGTCGTCGTAGAATACTTTAGCTGCCTCGATACAGAAGCAGAGAATATCAGTCATGACATCTATCTGTGATGCCTGCACGTTGGAATCGTCGTTGAAAATGCCCTCGGCTTTGTATTTGTGTATAATCTTCAGCTCCGTGGCGAGCGCGGAGAGCATGTTGACGAGCTTGCTCTGGTATTCATCGAGACGAGCACTAATAGACAGGATACCAGTGATGCCGCCGAGGACAATGGAAAAGGGCGCGGGGGTGAACTGCGGAATCGTCGACGTGATGGGCGCGACGGCCTTGGCGAAATCGGAGAAAGGCTTGATCTTGGCGGAAAGAGCTACCGTTTTGCTGCTGGAGATCCTTGCCTGGATTATCTCGTGGAAATCCGATTCATCGCCCTCCGGGTCCTGCTGCTTTGCGTTCTCTCGGAGCAAAGAAACCTGGTCCTCAGCCAGCCTTTGTAGCTGGGCCTGCCACGATACCATGCCCGCCACGACCCTGAGGATGACTTAGCATCCGTCGCCTACCAGCATGCATCAGACCATTCTTTCTTACGCTGGGTTGTTCTAGCTACTCCTCGCAGTGACATCTTTCTGGACCCCTGCGCCCGGATTTTGGTCCCCTTTCCCCTCCCTTGCGAAGGGGGTCCCCCGCTGGCGGAGGGGCACGTACCCCTCACTATCACCAAGCTCCTGCGTAAGCCGCCTAGTAAGGGGACGTGATCCTCGAGGGGAGCTATATGCCTCCTCGACGAGCGGGATGACGAAGAGAGTTGACTTCTAATTCCGGTCGGTTGCGGGGGACTCACTCGCTTTAATCGCAATAGAGTATTAATAGAGTTGAGCTTTGCTTGGTATTTAGTCTGGATCAGGCATCAACGTTCAGCTGGGAGGGGACCAGGCCACGCTTAATGCTGTCAGACGGGGTCACTGGGGGGTAATATGCGCCCCGAGCGCGGCAATAACTGCTTCATTTGGCACTGCTGATAGGAAAAGCGGACATCATGTCGATAGACTCCAGAGAGCTTCTCGCGCTGCTCCCAAGAAGAAGGACGGCTCGACATCGATAGCACCTAGCTTCGCCAGCTCTCCCCGGGGCTGCTAACATAACGAAATCAAACAGTTTCACCAAGCTACACTTATCCCGGGCACCCAAGCTCTACTCGGGGGTCGGTTTGTGTACCTTCGAAGGATGGCAAGTGTAAGTTCCGCTCACATGATTACGAAGCGAGTGAAACGTGCTTCCTACAGCAGGCTTCAAACTAGCGTTTCCCTTTGCCTTTGGCCTTCCGGGTTCGACGAGATGGAGGAGTTTGATTGCTTTAAGCAGAGCTCGCTGCCGGCGCCGGCCCAACCGTACACCTACACGGAGCCGTGCATGGAGGCAGTGTTGGCCCCTCTTGATATGCTCCGCCATGTGCTTTTGGTGATTGATTCGGTAAGTGCTACATTTGCAACAATGCAACACTGCTGAGGTACTATTTGGACGGTTGAATAGCTGGACCGTTAAATTTAGCTAATACAGCATTACGCCAAGGCTACACTGGACTTGGCTGGAATTTTCTTTGATCTCAATAACATGAGCGTGGGATTGGGTGAAACGCTCCTCCATGCCTCCTGCGAAGCGAAACACACTGGGCAACACTCGTCTTCTCGTTGAACGCGGAGCAGGCGTCAACGCCAGAGGCGTGAACGGGCGAAATTGCTTACACTATCTTCTGCTGCACCATGAATTCCCTCGTCAGCCCAATACAAGATATATTTGTTGAATCTAATCAAGGCTGGTGCTGATGCCCATGCCCGGGATTATTCGGGCCTGACAGTTTCGGAAATAGCTTACAGTGAATCAAGTTGGGGTAGCTACGTACGAGACACCTGGGAGGCTGCTCTAGACACATGTGATTATGATGTGGAGAGCTTTAGGAGGGGCCATAGTCGACAGCCTCGATATGCAGAAGACTATTCACGCGACATCTTCGAGAGCCTATGGGCGGGTATCGAGCATTTATGCCCATACTGCTACGACGAAGGCTCGACAGAAGCCAACCTTTCCTCAGCTTCTAGGTCAGACGGTGGAGTTTGGATCGAAGATCTATCCTCAATGCTGGCTGCCTTGTCGCCGAGTATAGACTCTTGAGAACCTGAGGCGGAAGAGAGCCTCGATACGCAGTACACGCGACGCAAAGCACAAGTGACCTTCATATCCACACAGACTTTAGGCGCGGATTGCGACGATGCTGTCGCTTGCTAAGACCTCCCAGCATCATCTCCAGGCCCCGAACCTGTTCGGAATGGAGAGTCAATGGACGACCACGGTGATAACTTCGAACTCGAAGAAAGAAACATAGGGGATGTGTTTTGGAATCTGTGGGCGGTGGCAGACTGAAAAGCTGAGCCCCCCATCCGCATTGTAGGCGGTGTTTTGGTTTCATGGCGACATAAAATATAGCCATTCGACCACCATTTGCTGCATAACATGACTCACTGGTTAGAAACGGCGACCTAGTCACGACCGATTTGATTATTCTCATGGAGAATATGACTGGATAGGTGGTTATGTTGAAGGTTGTGATTCCCCCAAGCAAATTGTCTTCAGGTTCGGCTGTCAAAATGCGTTATATTCAAAAAGAACTCGGCTGTAACACACAGCTACGCTATCCCAACCAGCTCACCCAATCAGGCTGAACCGTGCCGTCCTCCGTATACTCTACCAAGCACACAAAGAACATACCAAGAGTGGCCGCCAACGCGAACCCTGGGGATACGGGATCAACTCCATCACTACCCGCGGCCACTAATCTCCGTTTTCTAATAGCGGCGAAGATGGAGAGGAACGGGTACCAGGCAAGAAACAAGATCCCGCCAGTAGTAGGAAAGTTGACGATTGCGTTTAGCAGAGGGGTTCTTGTTCTCGGACAAATTGGCAGGAAGGAGCAATTCGTATCAAGATAAAGGGCGAACTGCGAGTACATAGAGAGGGCGAACCAGGTGCCAAGCAACACTCCCGCCAACACAACACCTAATGTATCCAAGATATCCACCCAACACAAATGGAGAGGCATGGAATCCTCGTCTGGCATGGAGGCCAGGTATTGTAATACGGTTCCGGTCGGCCTACCGAACAGGTTTTGTAATGCGGGTACGACCATGGGTCTGTAAATGAAACGCGCCATAGTGATCCTGGTGGACGGGAACCCACCTTCCGGTGGCGCCTCAGTGCAGAAGATATAGCCCACATATACGCAGAGCGGTAAGGGTACCATCAAGACAACCGTCCAAAACCACGACTCCAGGGAAAGGTCCTTCCAGATAACCCTCGTCCTAGATACGACCATTTTGAAATCTACCTCTTTGACGTCACCTCCAAAGTGAAATATCAGGAAGGTAATTTGCACGGCAAACCAGCCAGTGAGATAGCAGCCAAGCCAGAACCGAAAGTGCCACGGGAGATGATTCGACGCTACTTTGACCGCGACGGTAAGTACGGACAAAAAGGCCACCGCGCTCACGGAAAGCTCCTTGTGAGCCATGAGGCTGGGGCTGATAAATCTCTGGAGGTCACTTTGGCGGTTTTGGCTTTGGTTATCGGAAGTGCGGTCGAGCGGTTCCCGGAATTTGGATGGCGAATTGTTGGGTGTTGGCCGGTGAGGAGGTGTTGCGGAGCCGCCCGCGGTGATTTGCCCAAGTCCTGCTTCGATTCTGAGTGTAGGGTGTCGTAGGATAGACCCCGAAATATCTGAATGGGGGAGGGTGGGACTGGATGTTGTGTCTTCTTGTGAGTCGGCGGGCGCGCTTCCATCTGTCTGAACGCCAGGTTGTCGTATGTTTCGAACTCTAGGCTTCAGCACGCCGAGCTGCCTCTTGATCCTTGCCATCAAGCTACCTTTCGCCTGTTTTTCCTGTTCATGTTCTCCAGCTTCCCTTATAGAATCCGAAATGAACCCGTCTGTCAGGTCATTTAGCACCCCGGAACCCGAAGCGCCCTCCGAGTACGGATTGGCCCGGATCAGCAAGAGGCTTGTAGCCGCCAAGTGAAGGTCCCTGCGACGTCGCCCAGACTCCGATCCCCCTAAAGCCCTGCCGAGCTGGTAAAGGATGAATATGCCTTCGAGAGCGCACATAAGTGGGTTCAACCTGCTCAGAAACTGGTCACTCCACCAATAGACGAGATTGCCACCAGGCTGGGTTAAAAGACAAAAGGTGATTGTGAGGAACATGCCGAAGAGGGCTCCGTGAGACACAGTATTCATGCCACTTCCGCTGTCGCCAGATTGCGAACACGATGAGATGGTGGTATTATCCATGTTGAATTCGGATGCTGGAGAGATTGAAGACCTGAAGAGGAGGTGAATATTGTGTTGAGGTTACAATCATGAGTCGGAGTATTACCAGCTCATTTTCCATTTCTTTAAGAAGTCTTTCCTCGGCAGTGAAGCCGCATGAAGCACAAATGGAAAAATACCCACTGTGGCTGTCTCTATGGCTGCCTGCACAGCCCCAACGGGGAGTTCAGCTCATGCACCTCCTCTCACTGGCCCCTCAATCCCGATTGACGTGGACAGGGAATCACCCGAGGCGTACTTTTGGAGGCTAGGCTGTCTCGAGAATGCACGTGAACGACATCTTGAGTCGCACTTTGGCTCCACCATAGGCTTTGGCAAAATGGAATCTGAAAGCATGAATCAGATAGCCTCGTTCTATAGCCGCACAAGGCCAGGGGGTATCACGGAATGATTGTATCTACAGTGTTCTCGGAGTGGGGTTTCGGCGGGACCGCTGTGAGTATAGTTGGGGTGTAACCTGGTGATGAGGTGTTTCTCGGTAATACTTTGACCTCTGGTCCCTTGAATGCGTCCGAAAAAATAGGACTACCATAGTATCTTCACTATGAAGTAATGAAAATTAAAAGGGAAAAAAAAAATCTGCTGTGACTAGTAAGTGGAAGACGCATTGGCCCGATAGGCTCGGCGATGGGGACAACAATCCATACATTGGCTTCATCCCGGCCAGCACCCTTGGGAAGGGAGAAGTAGGGTGGTAGTCTGAGCTTTGAAGGACCGAGAATATGGCGAACATGGTTGCACAGCATCTCCTTCTCTAGGCTCGCCAAGTTTTATGTTTAGTTCTCCCTGTTCCAATCCCAACAAATTACTTATGGAATCCCATCCCAAGACGCAGAGCCCCTTAGCAAGTGAGGATAGTATCATGCTTTCAAAGACCGAATCTAGCAAATTGTGACAGGCAATACGCCGCACTGGTTTGGATATCATTAGGTGGTAAATGAGGGAGATAATATTAACGTGGTGGAAATCAAGACCGTGAAAGGTGGTCATAAAATACGTCGAAGCTCGGTGGGCACATGCATAACATCGCCGAGTGGTGATTTGTCTGGGTTTGATAGTCGATCAGTACGGATCTCGGCCGTGCAATCCGTGTAACCACGGCTAAACACCACAGCACGGGCTCCGTAAAGAAGTGGAGAATCTAAGCGAGATGAATGTTGGGATGGCGTAGAATCCGTCTGGAAAGAGCTGAGGCAGATGAAAGACTCCTTCGAAAGGTTTGTGTTTGAAATATGGGAGGCACCCAGGCTGCAGCATGGAGAGACCGAGGGTGACGGATAGATTATATTGGGATAAGGTCTCTGAGAGGGAGCCCGTTCCAATAGCTGACCGGGAAGGTGTCGATGGAATGAGATGATCCGGACTCCTTCATAGCCCCATCTACCAATGCAATCATAAGGCTCTCCCCATAACAAGCTCCATTCACTATGGAAACTGAGCCTGCGTAAGGTCCGCTCATGGTGAGAAGGACTAATCTCTCCAAGCCTCTCGGCGTTTAAGAAGGTCCAGGCAGGCTCGAGGCGATGTAGTCTTCAGGAGGTGGATCGTGCATATATGCAACAGCACCCACTTGAGAGCGTAAACTTACTATCTCAATAAACCCCTCAGAGCACAAGAGTTAAGTATCATTTATCAATCAATGCCAAGTTCCGTGAGTTGCCGCCTGAGGTAGTAGTACCGGAAGGACCGACAGTTTTCTGCGCCGCCCCAGCGAAGTGAATAATAAACAAGAGAAGCCACGCCATTCACTCGCCCTGAGATTTGCAATTCTCACCATATTTGCGGCTCCGCAAGAACATAGATTGGGGGCTTTACTTCCCTTCTTCGGGTACGGACGAACTAGCGATGGGATATGTTGCCTCATGCCGCACAGGGCACCTTGCAAAATCCGCCAACTCTTACTCAAGGCCTTGTTGGCATTCAAAGCTAGATATCTGCAGTTTTGCTCGCTAACTTGGCGGCATTGCACGGCACACTGACCTGAGAGATCATGGCACAGTTCTATATCTACTTCAAAAAGGACTAAACAACTGAAATCCCTCAGAATCGACCACGTATGAGGCCGATTGCGCGATTGGCTTCGCCTTCAAAAATAAGTTAAGTGTGCCCGCATCCGTGCTGGCCATCGTTACAGCGTGGCAATGTGGCAACCCAAGACCGGAGAGTGTATCTACGAGGTCGCTTTACAGCATAATCTGGGCCCCATGTGAAATAACTCGAATCGTGAAGGATTCATGTTACACAAGCTGGGCATTTGAAGATGGGATTGATTACTCACTTGTTTAGCTTGGGAATAAGTTGAAGATGGCGGAGTCCGAGCAGCGACCAAGGAGAGAAGAGATGCCATCCAACCAATCTCTGAGACAGGATGAGGAAGGGTGTACAGAATCGGAGAGAGAAGGGGGGAAAGGGGGGCAGGATTATAAATAAGGTCTCCTCCCCTCCCCTTCCCCGACCGATTCAACCTGCTCGATCTAGTAAGAGGTCACCTCCTAAAGATCACCGCCGACCGACCTCGATATCTCGGCATAACAACCTAGTATTATCGTCACTATGCTTCTTTATCTCGCGGCCAAACACTGAGGAGAAGTACACCCAAAGCCAGAATGAATGTCACCCAAGTCATACGTTCACTTTCCATCCTTGTCCCCCTTTTGTGATTCACCTATCAGAAAGCATATCGATAGGCTAACAGGCGAGATATTCCCCCAACATAGTTCACTGCCCTCGTTCCCGTAGCTGCCAGCACTTTCGCGGCCCCGACCGACGCCGGGGTAGCCGATCCGATCGAAAACCTGGAAAAGCGAGTCGGCAAAGGCCGCGGCGGCTACGGTGAATACGTCGGAGTTCTGAACTAAACCTGCGTTATCTGATGCTGGGCCGAGAGGAGTCCCACGAGGACGCTCTCATGCCTTCAACATTGAAACGTGCGCACCCTCGAAGCTTGTTGAGAGGCGTGTTAAAACGGGTCACACACAAGACGGGGACGCTTACTTTCCCGTGTGTGCATCCGAAGACGCGCAATTTCCAATTTTCTTTCCGCAAGTGTCAAGTTTTTTTTTGGTTGGATCATACCGGGGGTTCGTCCCGGGCTGCCCGCGGCACGTCTCACAGCTGCAGGTGTGGGCACGGTCGTCAAATCAGAACCGGGGTAAACACCGACACGAGAAGAAGAAGAAGCGGGAGGGAGGGGATCAGGGGGGTTGGGTCAAAAGATCGTTTAGGACAGCGTGAAATTCAGAACAATTGAATGAAGCAAAAACGACTGCCTCCACTTGTCGTCCTTCGGCTCCTCCCCACATTCTTAATCCCTGACTTGAAGACTAAATAAACTATATCCCTATTTCCCCATAAATGCAACGACCTTCTGGGGAAAGAAATAAACTTGGCTCGAAAAGGGTTAGAATGTGGAGCCGATTGGGCTTGATCACTGATGCTTGGCGGCGTAGCTGGAGCCGCTGGATCAAAACCAGATGGCTCTCACTCGAAGATGCTGGCAGGGGAGCCCTTGCGCCCAACCCGGTGGGGTGGCTGTCAATGGTTTCGAGAACAGATGGGGCCTGGCGGGAGGCTTCCCGGACTCGCATCTACCATGGTAAGATGCAAATATTGGTTCGAGACATGCACGAATGAACGCTTGCGCGGAATGTGGAGCCGTCGATACACCCATCTCTAGCTATATGTTTCGAAAGCTCCCGCGTCTGCATCTTAGGGTTTCACGACTTCTGTGCTTCTTTCTTTTCTCTTCTTTTCTTCTTCGTTATGCATCTCCTCTTTGATCCCAATTGACCGAGACAAACGTCGAGATGTCGTGGAAGTACGCGTTTTCGCTCTCCAAGCAGGAGGTCAAGGATGCCACGCCTCCGGGCACCGTGAGGCTAGTCGGTAAGTTTGGGATCCCAGATCGTTAAATTGATGAAATTAGGTCCTACTAGAAATCATTTTATTTTTCGGTCCCGTTCTAACCGCTTTTCCCGTCCGCCCATATGAAGCCCACGATCCTACCGACGTTGAGCACCACCACGACGCAATCGTCAAATTTCCCATTCCCAGCGCAGACCCTGCGGATCCTCTGAATTGGCCTGCTTGGCGGAAGGCGGCTGTGCTGTTCGTCGCATCGCTTTACGCCTTTGTCGCAAACTACTGCAGCTCAACTATCGCGCCGGCTCTGCAATTATGGTTTACCACATTTCCAAATGAGCCGAAGCCATTCTCCAAGCTGACGCAGCTCATTGCCGTACGATAACTCTTTGACGACTCCTTTCCTCGACGAATTTATTTTGCTTTTCTTGAAATAATTATGAGGGAAAGAAAATCAAATCTTTCTAACCCAATGCTCACTAGGTCAACATTTTGATGCTAGGCGCCGCCAACCTCTGGTGGGTACCACTATCGAACTGGGCCGGACGTCGTCCCATCCTTCTTGTTGCCACCCTCCTCATGACGCTGTGTGGCATGTGGTGCGGGCTTGCAACGTCGTATGACTCTCTGCTCGCTGCGCGTCTTATCCAAGGTATCGGTGGTGCAGCCGCTGACACTGTTGCTCCGGCTCTGGTGGGCGATGTGTACTTTGTTGACGAGCAAGGGCGAGCCATGGTATGACTTCCCGCTACGACGCGACAAATTTCGGACATATGAGAGAATTCCTCTCGGTTTGCTAACGCCTAATCTTCTTCTCTCTACCAGGCCATTTACACCGTCATGCTTTCTTGTGGATCCATCGTCGGTGGCATTGCTGGCGGATACATCGGCTTTCGCCTCGGTTGGGCATACCTCTTCTGGGTGTCCGTGGCTCTCTCGGCAGCCTGCTTCCTCGGCGTATTCTTCCTCGTCCCCGAAACACTCTACGATAGACCGGCCCCTCCCGTGCAACCCAGCACACCCTCCGAGTCGGGTGAGAAAAAGGAGGTCGAGGCCAACCACGACGAAGAGACCCGAGCAGAGACCTATCGACCGTTCACCTTTTCCCGATCTCTCACCTTCGGCCCCGTCCGCGGGAATCTGGTCTCCCTATTCATCCAACCCTGGCGCACCCTCGCCCTCCCCGGCACCTGGGTCGTCATGCTACAATACGCCGGCCTCGTCGGCGGCGTCATCACCATTTCCATCATCGGCGCCCAGCTCGTCTCCATGCCCCCTTACACCTGGGGAGCCCACACCGGTCTCATCAACATCGGAGGCATCATCGGTGCCTTGTTGGGCTGCGTGTACACGTACGTGCTCTCGGATTTGCTTCTGAGGAACCGCGCCAAGCATGACAAGCATGGCCTCTCCGAGCCGGAAGATCGCCTGCCCGCCGTGTTCTTCCCCTTGACTCTTGCCACGTGCGGATTCTTTATCTTTGGGTTCTGTGGGCAGTATCCTGGTGAGAATCGGTGGGTTGGGCTGCAGTTTGGCTATGGCATGATAGCTTTTGGATTGATGCAGGCTCCCTCGATCGGCTTCAACTACGTAGGTTTAAATCTTGCTTCGCCTGAAAAATGAAGCGCAAACGATACAACCGCTAGGATAGTGACTGATGTTTCTAAATAGCTCTTCGACTCCTACGGCCGTCTTGCACCGGACTGCTTCGTCGTCGTCACGATTCTGCGCTCCGTCATTGCGTTCGCTTGGACCTTTTTCGTGTCGGATTGGATTCAGCTCAGGGGGGCGGCAGAGGTTTTTGGCATCTTGGGCATGTTGATGGGCATCTTTGGTCTCTTGACGGTTCCCCTTTGGCTATTTGGAAAGAGGATGAGGATTGCCAGGGCCTACAGTAACTGACGATCAAACTTCTATTGATATACGTCTCACCCAGAAGAGGAATGTACGAGATTTACCATTGACTTGTCGAGCGAGATGGGGTAAATACACGTGATGTAGCCTGGGAAGATTTGTTATCTCGTCATGATCGTATATTTTCAGAATATCAACAGAGTCAGTGATGCCTTCCAGTTTGTACTGGCCTGTTTCCCAGCTCCTTTATTACTTTCTACTATGTAGATTTCCCTTTC
>Ga0164243_10010917_pt1 | contig 13008 bp, 6 predicted proteins | sample OricompcompostOP_FD_108781 | JGI IMG/M metagenome (GOLD analysis project Ga0164243, IMG submission 108781) | Organic Plus compost microbial communities from Emeryville, California, USA - Original compost - Organic plus compost (OP) | ecosystem: Engineered > Solid waste > Mixed feedstock >... | reverse complement strand
GGTCAGGTCCGCAACATCGCCGAAGTCGCAACCGCCATCGCGCGGGGCGACCTGTCGAAGAAAATCACCGTCAACGTTTCGGGCGAAATCCTGCAGCTCAAGGAGACCATCAATACGATGGTTGACCAGCTCAACTCGTTCGCCGGCGAAGTGACGCGCGTTGCGCGCGAGGTCGGCACGGAAGGACGTCTCGGCGGCCAAGCACAAGTGTCAGGCGCCGCCGGTATTTGGAAAGATCTTACCGACAACGTGAACCTGCTCGCCGCAAACCTGACGACACAGGTTCGCAACATCGCCGAAGTCACGACGGCCGTCGCGCGGGGCGACCTTTCCCGCAAGATTACCGTCGACGTCAAAGGCGAAATTCTGGAACTCAAGAACACCATCAACACGATGGTCGACCAGCTCAACGCCTTTGCCTCTGAAGTCACGCGCGTTGCGCGCGAGGTCGGCACGGAAGGACGTCTCGGCGGCCAGGCTGCCGTGCCGGGTGTTGCAGGCACGTGGAAGGACCTCACCGACACCGTCAACGTCATGGCGGCGAACCTCACCGAACAGGTGCGCGGCATCGTCAAGGTCGTGACGGCCGTCGCCAATGGCGACCTGAAGCCGAAACTCACCGTCAAGTCGAAAGGCGAAATCGCGGCACTCGCGGAAACGATCAACGACATGACCGACACGCTGGCGCTTTTCGCCGACCAGGTGACGACGGTGGCGCGCGAAGTGGGTGTCGAAGGCCGCCTCGGTGGGCAGGCCAACGTCCCCGGTGCCGCTGGCACGTGGAAGGACTTGACCGGCAACGTCAACCTGCTCGCGGCAAACCTCACGACGCAGGTGCGTGCCATCGCCGAGGTGACGACGGCCGTCGCCCGAGGCGACCTCTCGCGGACGATTCAAGTCGAAGCGCGCGGCGAAGTCGCGGAACTCAAAGATTACATCAACACGATGATCGGCAACCTGCGGCTGACAACGCAGCTCAACACCGAGCAGGACTGGCTGAAGACGAACCTTGCGCGCTTTACAAGCATGCTGCAGGGCCAGCGCGACGTCATGACGGTTTCGCAGAAGCTGCTCTCGGAACTCGTTCCGCTCATCAACGCGCATCAGGGAGTCATCTACCAGTTCGACGCGACGCATAGCGAACTCAAGCTGCTTGCCACCTATGCCGAGGATCCGGACATTCGCTACCCCGAGCGGCTCGAACTTGGCGCCAGCCTGATCGGGCAGTGTGCGCTCGAAAAGCAGCGTCGCGTTCTGACCGATATCCCGCAACCCTCAGCAAACATCGAAGCAGTGGTGTTCAGAGCGGTTCCCCGCAGCGTCATCGTGCATCCGATCACGTTCGAGGACCGGCTCAAGGCCGTCATCGCGCTCAGCTCATTGCATGACTTCGAGCCCGCGCAGCTGACGTTTCTGGAACAGCTCTCCGTCAGCATCGGCGTCGTTCTGAACAGTATCGAGGCGACGATGCAGACCGAAAGCCTGCTCATGCAGTCGCAGCAGCTCGCGGTAGAGCTTCAGGACCAGCAGAAGGCGATGCAGAAGACCAACGAGGAGCTGGCGCAAAAGGCGCAGCAGCTCGCGGAACGCAACGTCGAAGTCGAACGCAAGAATGAAGAAATCGATCAGGCCCGTCGCGCCGTTGAAGAAAAGGCCGCCGAGCTTGCACTGACGTCACGGTACAAGTCCGAATTTCTGGCCAACATGTCCCACGAGCTTCGGACGCCGCTCAACAGCATCCTCATTCTCGGTCAGCAGCTGAGCGACAATCCGGACCGCAATCTGACCGAAAAACAGGTGGAGTTTGCGAGGACGATACACGGGGCGGGAACGGATCTCCTCAACCTCATCAGCGATATTCTCGACCTCTCGAAGATTGAATCCGGTACAGTCTCGGTCGACGCGGAAGAAGTCGCGTTCGGCGGCCTCATCGAAGCCGTTGCGCGGCCGTTCCGTCACGAAGCGGAACGGCGCGGTCTTGAGTTCGAGGTCATGTTCGACGCCGATCTCGGCAAGACGATCTTCACCGACTCGAAGCGATTGCAGCAGGTGCTCAAAAACCTGCTTTCGAACGCCTTCAAATTCACGCGCGAGGGGCGCGTCCGGCTAACGGTCAAGCCCGCACCCTCGGGAAAATGGAATTCCGATCATCCGATTTTGTCGTCGGCGCAGACGATCGTCGCGTTTGAGGTGCAGGACTCAGGCATCGGGATTCCGGCCGACAAGCAAAAGCTCATTTTCGAGGCGTTCCAACAAGCTGACGCGAGCACAAGCCGCAAATACGGCGGCACCGGCCTCGGGTTGGCAATCAGCCGCGAATTGGCGCATCTCCTCGGCGGCGAAATCCAGCTCAAGAGCGAACCTGGCGTCGGCAGCACGTTCACGCTCTTTATACCGCTGCGTTATGCGTCACTAGCCAACGAGGTTCGCACAAAACCCGACGCGAACACGACGGCTTCCGTCGCCCTTCCCCACCCCGGTCTTCTCTCTTCGACGGTCGAGGACGACCGCGACGAGATCGCCGCGGGCGACCAAGTCCTGCTGATCGTGGAAGACGACCCGAATTTTGCCCGCATTCTTCTCGATGCGGCTCACGACACCGGATTCAAGGGCATCGTGTGCCAGCGCGGGGCCGACGCTATGGCGCTTGCGACAGACTACAATCCGACGGCCATCTCGCTCGACATTCACTTGCCGGATCTCCTCGGCTGGTCAGTGCTCAGTCAGCTAAAGCATAATCCGCTGACGCGGCATATTCCCGTGCAGGTCTTGACGCTGGACGATGACCGTCACCATGGGCTGGCGCGTGGCGCCTACTCCTTCCTGACGAAGCCGTTGCAAGCCGATCAGATCAAGTCTGCCTTGCTCAAGATCGGCGCCTTCTCCGCATCACCGACGAAGAGGCTTTTGATCGTGGAGGATGATCCTGCCGAGCGCCTCAGCATTTCCGTCCTCCTCAAAGACGACGATCTCGAAATTATGACCGCTGCCGACGGTGCGTCCGCCATCGACATTCTCGGCCGGGAAACGATCGACTGCGTCGTGTTGGATTTGAAATTGCCGGACATGTCGGGCTTCGAAATTCTCGAACACATGAGCGGCCGGGACGAAATGCGCGATGTTCCGGTGATCGTGTTCACGGGGCGGGAATTGTCCAGCGACGAGAACCTGCAGATCCGGCAATATGCCCGCACGGTCGTCGTCAAGGGCGTGGAGTCGCCGGAACGGCTGCTCGACGAGACTGCGCTTTTCCTGCATCGCGTTGTCTCGGGACTTCCTGCGGAAAAGCAAGAGCTGCTGTCGCGCCTTCACGATACCGACGATTATCTGGTCGGACGAAAGGTCCTTCTTGTCGACGACGATGCGCGAAACATCTTTGCGTTGAGCAGCCTTCTCGAGCGTCGCGGCATGGAGGTCTTGACCGCGACGACGGGGCTTGAAGCAATCGAGACGCTGAGTTCAACAGACGTTTCGATCGTACTGATGGACATCATGATGCCGGAAATGGACGGCTATCAGACGATGCAGAAGATCCGGAGCAGCGAAAAACATCAGCGTCTTCCGATTATTGCGCTGACGGCGAAGGCCATGAAGGGCGATCGCGAGAAATGCCTCGAAGCCGGGGCTTCGGATTATCTTGCAAAACCCGTCGATACCGAGCAGCTTTTATCGGCGCTCCGCATGTGGCTGCATCGGTGACGAGGAACCCATGACCGCCGAAATCGCTTCGATAGAACCCGTCAACATCCTGCTGGTGGACGATCAGCCCGGCAAGCTTTTGACCTACGAAGCGATCCTCGATGGTCTTGATGCGACCCTCATCAAGGCGACGACGGCGGAAGACGCGCTGACGGCCCTCCTCAAGACCGATATTGCCGTCATTCTGATGGACGTCTGCATGCCCGATCTCGACGGCTTCGAACTCGCGCAGATGATCCGGAATCATCCGCGGCACGAAAAGACTGCCGTGATCTTCATCTCGGCGGTCCGGCTCGAGACGGACGATCTTCTGAAAGGATATCGGACGGGCGCCGTCGACTATGTCTCTGTTCCGGTGGTGCCGGAAATCCTAAAGGCCAAAGTTCAGATCTTCGTCGAGCTCTACAGAAAAACGCGGCAGCTCGATGCGCTCAACGCCGAGCTCGAAGAACGCGTCCAGCAACGTGCGGAGCAGCTCGAAGCCTCTCACGCCGCGCTCCAGGAAAGCGAAGAACGGCTGCGGCTTGCGAGCGAAGCTGCGAAACTCGCGACCTTCGAATTCGACCCGAACACCGAAATGGTGCGATGGTCGACGAACATCTCCGACGTCATTCATAGAAAGGTGCCGGAACGGCAGAGCATCGATGAATTCATGGAGCTTGTGCACGATGACGACCGCGAGATGGTCCGAAATTACATCCGCACGGCGAACTATGCCGACTCGACGGCCGAGCTTGAATTCCGCGTGACAAGCGCGCGCGGCGTTTCCTGGATTCTTGCTCGCGGCCGGGCCTTCAATACGGAACAAGCGGAAATACCGCGCGTGCTCGGGACGCTCCTCGATATCACCGAACGCAAGTCCGCGGAAAGCCACCAGCAACTGCTGATGGCGGAACTCGATCACCGCGTGAAAAACATTTTGGCCAACGTCGCGGCGATTGCGCGGCTCTCGAGTTCGAATGCCGTTTCCGTCGCATCGTTCGCGTCCGCACTCGACGGGCGCATACACGCCATGTCGTCTGCGCACGATCTATTGAGGCAAAGCAGCTGGACAGGGGTCGATCTGCATGAACTCGTCGAGGGTGCTCTCGCACCTTTCCGGTCACGGAGCAACAATGACATCGTCGTCGACGGCGATCGGATCCGTCTGACGTCGAAGTTTGGGCAGTCCATGGCCCTCGTTCTGCACGAACTCGTAACCAATGCCGTCAAGCACGGCGCATTGTCGACGGCAGGGGGAAAGGTCAGCGTCAGCTGGTCTCGCGTCACGACGCCGGACGGCGAGAAGATCGCCTTCTCATGGCAGGAACGCGGCGGACCTCACTGCAGCAAACCTGCTCGTAACGGATTCGGACTTGCGGTTATTCGCAGTGCGGCCTCCGAGTGCGGCGGCGTCGCCGAGATGACGTTCGCGCCTGAAGGTTTCCAATTCGATTTCCAGGGCGATCTTCTATCGCGGGCCCAGATGGTCGGGACGCGTCACATCGCGATCGTGCCCCGGCCGCGAACTCCAGTTACTGCGGCGAACGCTCCGGCGTCTCACAATTGCCGTATCCTGCTAATCGAAGATGAAGCGCTGATCGCGATGCAGCTGAAGATTGATCTCGAAGCAGACGGCCATACCGTCGTCGGACCTTACGGACAGCTCGCCGACGGTTTGAAGGCTGCAACAGAGACCAATTTCGACGTGGCCTTGCTCGATATCAACCTCGGCGCGGACAATAGTGCTCCGATCGCCGAAATTCTCGATCGAAGGATGATCCCGTTTGCGTTCACCACCGGTTACAGCGATCTGGTTTTTCTCCCGCCACGTCTCAGGGAATATCCGCACCTGCCGAAGCCCTACAATCCAGCCGACGTCAGAAACCTGGTCAAGATGCTGGCCTTCAGCTTAGATGAGCAGCACTCCGCCGATGCTTCCAACCAAGTCGCATAGCGTCTGAATACAGAAGCGCTATGCTTTCAGAGCATCCTTGGTTTCATGTTTTGCGCATGGCATTTTGCACCGCACGCAACCTCGGCGCTTTTTGAGCGTTGCCTTCCGCAACCCCCGTTCGATCCGGAAAGCCGATGACGACAGAATCTTATCGTTCTTCGCTCGACGTTGCCGCAATCGGCAATGGCCGCGTTGCTGCGCTTATCGAGCAAGGCGGACGCATCGTATGGTGGTGCTTCCCGCGTCTCGACGGTGATCCGGTCTTTTGCCGGCTGCTTGCTGGCGACGAAGAAAAGGGCTTCTGCGACGTCGTGCTTGAGGGCCAAGTGTCGGCGACATCCTATTACGTTCGCAACACCTGCATTCTAGAGACGATCCTCGTCTCCAAGAGCGGCGCGGCGGTGAAAATAACCGATTTTGCACCGCGGTTCTGGCACTACGATCGCTCCTTCCATCCAACCCAGCTCATCCGTCGGATAGAGCCTCTGAGGGGGCTACCCCGCATCTCGGTACGCGTACGGCCGACGCATAGCTACGGGCAGGTTGCCGCGAGCGCGACGCACGGATCGAACCATGTCCGGTATATCTGCGGCTCGACCGCCGTTCGCCTGACGACAGACCTTGCGGTTTCTTATGTCGTGCATGAGACGCCGTTTGCACTGAGGCATCCGACGACGCTCGTCATCGGACCCGACGAACCGATCGAAAGCTCGGTCGATTCGATGTCGCGAGAATTCCTCGAACGCACGCGCGATTTCTGGGTGGGATGGGTCCGCGGCCTTGCAGTCAGCTACGAATGGCAGCCGGAGATCATTCGCGCTGCTATCTCGCTGAAGCTCTGCACTTACGAAGAGACGGGCGCGATCACGGCGGCGTTGACGACTTCAATTCCTGAGGCACCGAATACGCCACGCACCTGGGACTACCGGTTCTGCTGGCTGCGCGATGCCTATTTCGTCATCCGCGCACTCAACCGGCTTGGCGCGACGCAGTCGATGGAGAATTATCTCGATTACATCACGACCATCGTCGCCGACGCCAAGAATCCGCTGAAGCCCGTCTACGGTATCGTTCATAATGACACTTCGGCGGAGCAGATTGCACCGAACCTGAAGGGTTTCCAAGGCATGGGGCCTGTGCGCCTCGGCAATCTCGCGTCCGACCAGTTGCAACATGACGCCTACGGAAGCGTCATCCTCGGCGCCACGCAGATGTTCATCGATCAGCGTCTGCCACGGATGGGCGATGCCAGCCTGTTTCGCGAACTCGAACTGCTCGGAGAGCAGGCTCAGAAGCTCTATCTCGAACCCGACGCAGGCATCTGGGAATACCGGGGCCGGCTGCGCATCCATACACACTCGGCGACAATGTGCTGGGTCGCTTGTGACAGACTCGCGCGCATTGGAAAGCTCTTGGGCCAATCGGAGCGGTCCGCGTACTGGGCAAATGCGGCCGAGCGAATCCGTGAAGAAATCCTCGCGCGTGCCTGGAGCGAAAAGCGCGGCTCGTTCACCGGCGCGTTCGACAATCACGAACTTGACGCCAGCGTTCTCTTGCTGGCGGACCTCGGGCTTCTGCCTCCGGACGATCCACGGTTCGTCAAAACCTGCAACACGATCGGCCGTGAGTTGATGCGCAATGGATTGATGATGCGCTACGCGGCCGAGGATGATTTCGGATTGCCTGAATCAGCATTTCTCGCCTGCCAATTCTGGTACATCGACGCGCTTGCATCGATCGGGCGCCCGGACGAGGCGCGGGAGCTTTTCAATGAGCTTCTGAACAAGCGCAATTCGTTCGGCATGCTCAGCGAGGATCTGCATCCGGCTACCGGAGAACTGTGGGGGAACCTTCCGCAGACCTATTCGATGGCAGGCCTCATCAACTCGGGCATGACGCTGTCGCGCAAATGGGAAGATGCGTGGACTGGCTCTGCTGCGGCCCGTCATGACATCAGGGAAGCGATGGATGGCCCCGGTGCGGCATCATCAAGTTTTCCGCTAGCGGAAACGGCTCGACGCTGACCGAACTTGCCGATCTCAACGGATCGACCGCGCGCGTCCGCGGGTGCGACGGGTGGTTGCCTGTTTTAGAACTGCAACGATACGGCACTGAACTCCGTCTTCCGTGAACGCTCTTTCCACCTGAGCGGTCGGAAAGCCACTGTCGATCAATGTCGTTCCAAGGCCCCGCCGCTCCGGCACCGTCACGGCCGGACCTCCGCGCTCGCTCCAGAGAAGTTCGAAACGGAAATCGTCATTATCGAGAGGAGCCAGTTTCCAGCTTACGCTCACCGTGCCGCGTTCGTTGGACCATGCGCCATATTTTATCGCGTTCGTGCCAAGTTCGTGCAGTGTCAATGCCAAAGCGCTCGCAACGTCGCCCGGAATGATGGTATCGGGTCCGTGCATCTCGAAGCGCCTGGATCCGGGCGGCACAAGCGGCTTCAAGATCTCAGCGATGAGTTCCTTCAGCGACGCTCCGACGAAACTGCGCGTTGCAACCAAATCCATGGCATTGCCCATCGCTGACAGACGGCCGGCGAGCACGGCAGCGAAGGTGTCGACCTCTCGCGTATAGCGGGCAGATTGGCTGATCAGGCCGGCAATGACGGCAAACGTGTTCTTGAGGCGATGGCGAAGTTCGACGTTGAGTTGCTCGAGTTGTAGCTCTCCCAGCGCGCTGTCCTGCAGCAGGGCCTCGTTACGCGCCCGTTCGTCCAAGAGACCCTCGACTTTCCGATTGAGGAGTTGGACCACGGCGACGATCAGGAGTGAAAACACCGTGAAGCTTGCCAGGGCCACGATCGTGCCACTCGTAATCGGGAACCAACCCGGCCCCGGCAGATAATAGTACCAGCTGAACAAAAACGACGCCGCGACGACCAAGAAACCTGGGCCGGTTCCCGCCATCAGCGACGTAAGCAGGACGGCAGCAAAAAAGGTCAGAAAAGGCGTGGAATTTTGAAGCCACGCCGAAAGCGCCATTCGCGCCAGAGCTGCGATGGCAAAGATCGCGATCCCGATGGGGTATGCGTACTGCGGCTTGCGCCGCAGTCGCGGAAAGACTCGCTCGATCAGGTTGTCGACGAGCTGAACCATTCGTCTCACGAACGGCCCGGGCCTCCATCTAGCATTTCGGGCAAGCGGAATTGCAACCGCTGTGTCCCCCCATTTATCGGATGTTGCGTTAGCACAAATCAAGCATGCGCGCGAGGATGGGCTGCGGCCTTCCGGCTCCGCGGGTCACCACCGATGCGCGTATGCCTGGGCAGAGGTCAGGGCATAACGGGAACATCTACGGAACCTATTGGGAGCGAGGAACCTCAGGACCTCTCGGCGGTTGTAACAATTGTCATGCTGCGTGAGGGTAGCATTTACCAAGGATTACACACGGGTGGAAGGAGGTCTCTTGGCCAGGCTTGTCATGGTCTCGAACCGCGTCATTGACTTCAATGCTGCGCAGCAGGCCGGCGGCGTCAGTGTTGCGATCTACAATACTCTCGCACGTCAAAGCGGTTTCTGGTTCGGATGGGACGGGCAAATCGAGGATACAGACCCGTCACAAATCTCTCCTAAGAGCGCGGCGGTCGGAGAGCATGTGACCGTAACGGAACCTCTGACGCCCGCGGACTACAACGATTATTACCTCGGATATTCCAATTCGGTTCTCTGGCCGGTTTTCCATAACCGTCTCGATCTCGCTCAGTTCGAAGCCGGCTATTACGACAGCTATGTCGCCGTCAACAAGCGGTTTGCCCGGCACCTTGCGCCGCTCATTCAGCCCGACGACGTCATTTGGGTGCACGACTATCATCTGCTTCCCATGGCACTAGAGTTACGCCGGCTCGGAATAGAAAATCCGATTGGATATTTCCTGCATATTCCCGTTGGACCGGCTCAAGCTCTGCTTGCGATACCAGAAAACAAGGAGATTGCGCGCGCGCTCGGAGCTTACGATCTCATCGGGTTGCAGACGCAGTCGGACGTGCGCAATCTCATAGATTTCCTGCAGCAGAGTGTTTCCGGGCGATTGCTGCCGTCGGGGCGAATTCGCGTGTTCGATGCCGAACTCGACATCGGCTGTTTCCCGGTCGGCATCGATCCGCATGACTTCGCATTCGGGCCGGGAGAAGCGGAGGCTCTGGCCGAAACTTTCAGTTCCGATATCAATCGTATCATAGGCATCGACCGCTTGGACTACACCAAAGGCCTGCCGCAGAAATTCAAATCGTACGGAAACTTTCTCGAAGAATATCCCGAATATCGCCGGCGTATCGTGCTGTCGCAGTTTGCCCCTCCGACGCGTGAAAGCGTCGAAGCCTATGCCGACATCAAAGCTGAACTCGAGTCGCTTGCGGGTTCGATCAATGGTCGCTTCGGCGAGCTGGATTGGGTTCCGATCAACTACATCCACCGGACCATTCCGCGCAGCGAGTTGCGCGATATCTACCGCACATCGCGCGTCGGCCTGGTGACACCGCTGATGGACGGAATGAATCTGGTCGCAAAAGAATACATCGCGTCTCAGGACCCGAACGATCCGGGCGTTCTCATTCTTTCGAAGTTTGCAGGCGCGGCGGCGCAGCTTTCGGACGCGCTCCTCATCAACCCGTATGATCTCAACGATATCGTTCAGGGGCTGCGCATCGCGCTCGAAATGCCGCTCGACGAGAGACGCGCTCGACAAGAGAAACTCGTCAAAGTCGTGCGCTCGAAAGACTCAAACGAGTGGAGCCGCAGTTATTTTTCCGCGCTCGTCAAGGCTGGGCAACGCCGCCTTGGCCGATCGCCCAAATCGTCGCCCGAGATGGGGCGAGCGCTCGAACGCTTGCAGGTTGCAGCTAAAAAAAACATTCGTAAAGGTCAGTTGACGGCAAATGCGGGGACATGATGCCGGTTACCACAAACAAAAAAAACGTATCACCGTCGGATGAATTTATCGCGAATCCCAACATTCTCTGCGTGGACATCGGGGGTACGCTGATAAAAGCTGCGACGATCAATGCTGGTGGGACGCTGATATCCGATTTCATCACGACACAAACACCGAAGCCCGCGACACCAGAGGCGGTCGTCGATCTGATTGCCGACGTGGTGAAAACGTTACCGGCGTTCGGTCGTGTTTCCGTCGGATTTCCAGGCGTTGTCGGGCCGCACCACGTCAAGACTGCTCCCAATCTCGGCACGTCACGCTGGAGCGGATTCGATCTACGCGCCGCCCTCGACGAGCGATTGCACGCGCCCGTACGCATTCTGAATGATGCGATCGTTTACGGGCTGGGCATCGCCAAAGGTCCTGGGCGGGAATGCGTGTTGACGTTCGGCACGGGCATGGGGTGTGCGCTATTCGTGGATGGAACGACCTTTTTCGGACTTGAACTCGGCCAACATTCGGCATTCGATGACTGCAATTACGATCAGTATATCGGCCACGCCGCCTATCTTGAACTCGGCTTGCAAGCCTGGAATGAAAGGGCGAAGCGGGTGCTCGAATCCGTCCATGCCTTGACGAACGTCGACCATCTCTACATCGGCGGCGGCAATTCGCGACGGTTGAGTTTCAATCTCCCGGCCTGGGCCAGCGTCGTCCCCCCCTCCACCGGAATCTCTGGCGGCGCGCGATTGTGGCGCCCGGAAATGGATCAATGGTTCACCGAAACGGAGTCGGCGCGCCGGATCGGAGCAGCGACGGAGCAGCGATGAACGTTCTCACCATTGGTGGCGCAATGGTTGATACGATCGTGACGATCGCGAGCGACAAGATCGAACAGATCAAGATGCGCAATGCCGACAGCTCTTTCCTGCTTCTCGAAGAGGGCCAAAAAACGGAAGCGGAACAGATCGCGTCGAGCGGCGGCGGTGGTGCCTTGAATTCGGCCGTCACGGCAGCACGGCTTGGTCATGCGACGTCGATCATTGCCAAGATCGGACAAGATGACAAAGCGGAAACCATCCTCGCCCTCTTGCGCGCGGAAGGCGTCGACGTTTCCTGGATAGCAGTCGACAAGCACGAGCCGACAGGCGCATCGGTCATCATTTCGTCGCATGAACGCAATGCTGCGGTCTTCACCTATCGCGGTGCCAACACGCGCCTTCACCCCGAGGATTTTCCCGCCGAAGCTTTCGCAGGGCGCAATCTGGTGTACGTTGCCAATCTCAGCAACGAATCTGCCGATTGCTATCCGCTCGTGGTCGAACGGGCGAAAACCTCCGGCGCATTGCTGGCCGTCAATCCAGGAATTCGCCAACTCACGGCGCGCTTCAGTGATTTCTGGGAAAGCCTTGCGAAAATAGACATCCTCTGCGTGAACCGTGCGGAAGCGCAAACACTGATGCCCCACCTCCTGCAAGCATTTGGCGACGGTGGCGCGCCGTTGATCCTGAGCAGCGACGAGCCCGTCCCGCCACTTGCCAAACGCGGCCTTAGAAGCGGCGGATACGAGATGACGCTCGTCAAGTTTTTCGGTGCGCTGATTGAACTCGGAGTCGGCGTCGTGGTTTTGACCGACGGTGCAAATGGTGCCTTCATTGCGAAAGGAGAGGAACTCTTTTACCGCGCGGCGCAGCATGTCGTCGCAGCCGCAACAACCGGCGCCGGAGATGCGTTCTCTGCCACGTTCGCATGCTATCTCGCGGATACGAATGATGCGGCCAAGGCGCTCAGCGCCGCGTCGATCAATGCCGCGAGTGTCGTAAAGTTCATCGACACTCAAACGGGGCTTTTGAATCGACCCGCGCTGGAGAAGGAGCTGGAGGACGCCAGTGAGGCGCCGCTTTTGAGCTTCTCGATTTGAAAGAGGAATTTTTGATGCAGCGTCTCAAGGAAGGCTCCCGCGGGGCCGCAACAGCATTGTCGCCCAGGGAGCATGCGGCTGCATCGCGCGCGAACGTTGAGCGTTTGATCGCTGAGGACAACCCGGTCGCTCTGTTCCTCGACATAGACGGTACGCTTCTCGACGTTGCACTGACTCCGTCAACCGTCCACGTGCCTTCCGTCCTGCCTTCGATTCTCGATGCTCTTGCAGCGCGGCTGTCAGGCGCCCTCGCCATCATAACGGGACGTCAGCTCGAGGAAGCCGACCGCCTTCTTCAGCCTTCAAGGTTCGTCGGCGCTGGCGTCCATGGAGCACAAATGCGATTGTCGATCCATGGTGGCATTGAACGCCTTACGCCGAGCTTCGATGCGGCTCTGATTGCCGATATCCACGACATCGTGAACGCGCTTCCTGGCGTCGTATTCGAAGACAAAGGCAGCGGGATTGCCCTCCACTACCGATTAGCGCCGGAGCTTGAGCAGCCGCTTCAATTCATGCTCGACGAGCTCGTCGAGAAGCACCGCAATCAATTCATGGTTTGCGGAGGGCGCAAGGT
>Ga0164243_10010916_pt1 | contig 13008 bp, 10 predicted proteins | sample OricompcompostOP_FD_108781 | JGI IMG/M metagenome (GOLD analysis project Ga0164243, IMG submission 108781) | Organic Plus compost microbial communities from Emeryville, California, USA - Original compost - Organic plus compost (OP) | ecosystem: Engineered > Solid waste > Mixed feedstock >... | reverse complement strand
GCTGACCGTGGCGTCGCGGGAGGGGCGGCATGGCAGACTGACCCCGGAGCTTATAGATCGTTAGGGGAGCGTCGGGTGTCGCGGCAGATCAACACCGTCGGAGTGGTCGGGCTCGGCACCATGGGCGCCGGCATCGTGGAGGTCTTCGCGCGCAGCGGCCTCTTCGTCGTGGCCGTCGAGGTCACCGACGACGCCCTCGCCCGCGGCCAGGCGACCCTGGTCGGTTCGATCGACCGCGCCGTCGCGCGGGGCAAGCTCACCGCCGGGGAGCGCGACGAGATCTACTCGCGCGTCGCGTTCCAGGTCGGGCTGGAGTCGCTGCGCGAGGTCGACCTGGCCATCGAGGCGGTGCCCGAGCAGTTGCCGCTCAAGCGGCGGATCTTCGCCGAGCTGGACCGGGTCTGCAAGCCTGAGGCGATCCTCGCCACCAACACCTCGTCGCTGTCGGTCACCGAGATCTCGGTCGCCACCACCCGGCCCAACCAGGTGGTGGGCATCCACTTCTTCAACCCGGCGCCGGTGATGAAGCTGGTGGAGATCATCCGCACCGTGGTCACGGCGCCGGACGTGGTCGAGGACGTCGAAGCCCTCTGTGCCCGGCTCGGCAAGGTCGACGTGACGATCAACGACCGCGCCGGGTTCATCGCCAACGCGCTGCTCTTCGGCTACCTCAACCAGGCCGTGTCGATGCTCGAGGCACGGTACGCGACCCGCGAGGACATCGACGCGGCCATGCGGCTGGGCTGCGGGCTGCCCATGGGTCCGCTCGCGCTGATGGACCTCATCGGCATCGACACCGCGTACGAGATCCTGGACACGATGTACCGCCGCGGGGGCCGGGACCGCCGGCACGCGCCGGTGCCGCTGATCAAGCAGATGGTCACCGCCGGGCTGCTCGGCCGCAAGACCGGCCGGGGCTTCTACACCTACGACGGGCCCGGCTCGCCGACGGTCGTACCCGACGAGCGGACCGCGCCGGTGCCCGACCCGGTGGCGGCCGACGCCGGCCGCGCCATCGCGAAGGTCGGCGTGGTCGGCTCCGGCGTCATGGCCCGCGGCATCGTCGAGGTCGTGGCCAAGGCCGGGTACGACGTCGTCGCCGTGACCCGCGGCCCGGAGAAGTCCGCGGCGGTCGCCGGGACGGTCGACGCGTCGCTGACCAAGGCCGTGGCCCGCGGCAAGCTCGCCGAGGACGAGAAGGCGGCGGCGTTCGACCGGGTCACCTGGTCGGAGTCGATGGACGACCTGGACGACGCCGACCTCGTGATCGAGGCGGTGGTCGAGGAGATCGGCGTCAAGAAGGCGGTCTTCGCCGACCTCGACAAGGTCTGCAAGCCCGGCGCCGTGCTGGCCACCACCACGTCGTCGCTGCCGGTGATCGAGATCGCGATGGCCACCCAGCGACCGGCCGACGTGCTGGGCCTGCACTTCTTCAACCCGGCGCCGGTGATGGGCCTGGTCGAGATCGTCCGCACGATCCGCACGGCACCGGAGACCACCGCGGCGGCGTCGGCGCTCGTCGCGTCGCTCGGCAAGACCGGCGTCCACTGCGCCGACCGCGCCGGCTTCATCGTCAACGCGCTGCTCTTCCCGTACCTGAACGACGCGGTGAAGATGCTGGAGGCGTCGTACGCCACGGCCGACGACATCGACCACGCGATGAAGCTCGGCTGCGGCTACCCGATGGGCCCGTTCGAGCTCCTCGACACGGTCGGCCTCGACGTGGCGCTGGCCATCCAGCGCGAGCTGTACCTGGAGCTGCGCGAGCCGGGCTTCGCACCGGCCCCGCTGCTGGAACACCTGGTCACGGCCGGCTACGTCGGTAAGAAGGCGGGCCGCGGCTTCCGCGACCACACCGCCTAGCCGGCTAATTACCCTGGTTGGGCGCCTTGCGGACGGGACGAGACGGTCCCAGCCATCGCTGTTATGCGCGGTTGGCGTAAACTTATACGACAGAGATGGCCTGGGAGGCTACCGCGCGCATAACGGCGCTTAAAGGAGATGGGATGGCGATACCGGCGGAGCCGGTGGAGGACCTGTCGACGCGCGCTTCGCAGTGGATCGCGGGTGGTGAGCGCTATGACGTCGAGTTCAAGGGCGAGCGGCGAGGGAAGCTGAACGATCGCGATCTTGTGGAAGCCGTCGTCTGCCTCGCCAACGGCAGCGGCGGTGTCTTGTTGGTTGGCGTCGAGGATGACGGCACTGTCAGCGGTGCGATGCCGAGACACGAGGCTGGCCGTACCGATCCCTTGCGCGTTCAGGCCCTTGTGGCCAACTCGACACAGCCACCCCTCTCGGTGACGGTCCAAACGGTTCGCGTTCAGGGGAAAGAGATCCTGGTTGTCGAAGTTCCGGACAGTCCACGAGTGGTGGGAACCACAAAGGGAACCTATGTCCGGCGCGCGATGGCAGGCGATGGCAGTCCGACATGCGTGCCGTACCACGCGCACGAGATGCTCGCGCACGAGGTGGATCGCGGCGCAACCGACTGGGCGGCCTTACGGGTCGGCGGGGCAAGATGGGATGACCTCGATCCTCTTGAGTTCGAACGGCTGCGGCGACTCTCCTCTGCCGCCGGCGAGGGGGCGGACCGCGTTCTCGGTTCCCTCTCGGATCGTGAAATCGTGAGCGCGCTCGGGCTGGCGCGGCACGACACGGAGATCACGACCGGCACCCTGTTGCTCTTCGGCCGAGTGGAAGCGCTGCGGCGCTTCCTGCCGACCCATGAGGCAGCGTTCCAAGTGCTCCGCGGGCTCGATGTCGAGGTCAACGAATTTCTCCCGTATCCGCTGTTCCGCCTCGCCGAGGAGATGTTCGTGCGGTTCCGGGCCCGTAACCGCGAGGAGGAGCTCCAGTTTGGACTGATCCGCGTGGCGGTCTCGACGTACTCCGAAACGGCCTTTCGTGAGGCCTTGGCGAATGCCCTGATTCACCGGGACTACACGCGCCGCGGGGCGGTGTACGTGCAGTGGACCGACGAGCAGTTGGAGATCTCCAGCCCAGGTGGTTTTCCTCCCGGGATACGGTTGGACAATCTTCTGGTGGCCCCTCCACATCCGCGGAGCCCCCTGCTCGCCGACGCCTTCAAGAGGACAGGGCTGGTCGAGCGGACCGGCCGAGGGATCAACCGCATGTTCGCTGAGCAGCTTCGGTTCGGGCGTCCGGCGCCGGACTACGGCAGGAGTACCGATGACCACGTCGTGGCAGTCTTGCCTGGTGGGCCGGCCAACCTCTCGGTTACGCGATGGGTGCTCAACCAGGAGGCTCAGCACGGGGTGCCTCTAAGCCTGTCCGAACTTCAGGTGCTTACCGAACTGCTGCAAGAGCGTAGAGCAACCACGGCGGATCTCGCCCACGTGCTTCAGCGAACCGATTCAGAGACTCGCACGCTTCTGACCCGGATGGTCGAGCGAGGATGGATTGAGGCCAGGGGGGAAGGCAAAGGGCGGAGCTGGCACCTTTCTGCGGCGGTTTACCGGGTGCTCGAAGCGCCGGCCGGATACGTGCGGGTCCGAGGCTTCGACCCTTTGCAACAGGAACAGATGATCATGCAGTACGTCGATGCGTATGGCAAGATCACGCGTGCGGAAGCGGCCGACCTCTGCTCGCTCGGCGGTGACCAGGCGAGCCGCCTCCTGCGCCGGCTGGCCGACGAGGGCAAGCTCGAACGGCATGGCTCGCGGCGTGGATCGTTCTATGTCAAACCGGGAGCGCCGGCCTGAGCCGGTTCTCTTACCCGGCCTGGCTAACCGGCGAACGTCTCCAGGAGGCGGTTGAGCTGGTGGGGCTTGGCCGGGCGGACCAGGGGGAGGTCGACGCCGGCGGCGCGGTAGGCGGCGATGCGGGCCCGGACGTCGTCCGGGGTGCCGGTGGCGGTCAGGTTGGTGACGTAGCGCTCCGGCAGGATGGCCTGGAGGGCCGCCTTGCCGCCCTCGGCCATCGCGGCCGCGAAGCGCGGGAGGTCGTCCGGGTCGATCGTGGGCTCGCCGACCGACATCTTGGCCTTCGGGGTCGAGGCGTACGTGAACTTCGTGGCCACCTCCCAGCGGATGGCGGCGATCGCGGCCTCTCGGGTGTCCTCGATGGACGTGTTCACCAGCTGCGCCACCGTCAGCTCGGCCGGGTCGCGGCCGATCTCCGCGCAGGTGCGGTGCAGCAGCGCCACCGCGTTGGCCGAGTACTCCGGTGAGGCGCCGGCGTCCAGCAGCACCCCGTCGGCGATGCGGGCGGCGTTGACCAGGCCGCGGCGGCTGGCGGCGGCGACCCAGATCGGGATCTCGCGGCGGACCGGCGTGAAGTTGAGCGCCGTGTTCTCCATCCGCACCACGGAACCCTCGTAGGTCACCGTCTCGCCGGCCAGCAGCGCGCGGATCGTCTCCACGTACTCCCGGAGGGTCGTCACCGGGTCGGTGAGGGGGCGGCCGTTGCGGGCGGCGTGCTTGGCGGTGTACGCGCCGACGACCAGCACCAGGCGGCCGCCGCTCAGCTCGTCGAGCGTCGCCGCGGTCTGGGCCATCACCAGCGGGCTGCGCAGCCGGACCACCTGGGTGGTGCCCAGCCGCAGGCGCTGCGTGGCGAGGCCGAAGGCAGACAGCGCGGTGACCGAGTCGCGGTTGGTGAACAGCGTCTCGGAGAAGAACGCGGTGTCGAAGCCGGCCTCCTCGGCGGCGACCGCGGACCGCGCCATCTCGCGCACCGACACCGTGGGGTCGTAGCCGAGTCCGAGGCCGATGCGGGCGGGCGGGGTGGCGGTCGTCATGCGAAAGCTCCAAACAGCGGTGTCAGGGGCGGAATGGGGTGGGTGTGACGGCCCGGCCGTCGCGGACGACGGCGGTGCCGTCCCGGAAGACGGTGCGGACGCGCAGCGCGTCGTCGAGCACGGCGATGTCGGCCGGCGCGCCGGCGGCGAGCGTGCCGGTGCCGGCCAGCCGCAGGGCCGCGGCCGGGTTGGCGGTGACCAGTGCCAGCGCGCCGGGCAGGTCCAGCACGCCGGCGTCGGCCAGCGCGCGCACGGCCGGCAGCAGCTCGACCCGGTAGGCGAACGGCTCGGTGCTGCCGTCGGGCAGCGTCCGCGGGACGGAGGCGTTGCCGTCGCTGCTGAGCGTGATCCGCGACGGCGGAACCCCGTGTTCGAGCAGGGCCGCGACGGCGGCGGTGGGCTCGACGGCGCCGGCGATCCGGCCCGGATTGATCAGCGGGTTGACGTCGACCCAGGAGCCGGCCGCGCCGAGCCGGGCGGCCACGTCGAGCGTACGGGTGTTGTAGTTGGCGTGGGTCACCTGGAGCCGGCCGGGGTCGGCGCCGGACTCCGCCAGGGCCCGCGCCAGCAGGTCGTCGCCGGCCGGCACGGCGGTGCCGAGGTGCACGTGGAGCAGGCACGCCTTGCCGGTGGCGCCGGCCGCCCACTCCAGCTCGCGCAGGAGGCGGGCCAGCTCGGCGGCGTCCGGGCAGGTGGCCTTCGACTCGTACAACGCGATCTTGACGCCGACCACGTGGGGCAGGAGGTAGAGGTCACGCAGGACGGAGCCGGTGAGGGTCGGCGGCGGCCAGTGGAAGCCGCCCGCCATCGCGAACGCCTTGGGGCCGGTGACCGGCAGGGCGTACGCCCGGCCCAGCAGGGCCTCCGGGCTCTTGCTGAGCGGGTCGACACCCGGCATCCCGACGCAGGTCGTCGTGCCGGCCGTGACGATCGCGTCGGCGGGGAGCTCCGGGATGCGCGTGTGGTACCCGGAGCCGCCCCCGCCGCCGAGGATGTGCAGGTGCCCGTCGACGATCCCGGGGACGACGAGCAGGCCCGCACAGTCCTCGACGGCGGCGTCCGGCGGCCCGTCACCGGCCGGCACGACGGCCAGGATGTCCCGTGCCCCGACCACCACGTCGGCGGTGCCGGCCGGCGCGGGGGTGAGCACGGTGCCGCCGCGCAGGACGGTGACGGTCATCGCGTCAGCCCTTCGGCTGGCCGTTGATGGTGACGCTCTGCCGCAGGATGTCCGACAGGCCCCACTTCTCGCCGATCTTGGCGTACGTGCCGTCGGCCATCAGCGCTTCGAGCGCGGCCGCGACCGCGTCCCGGAGCTGGGTCTGGTTCTTGTTGACGCCGATGCCGACCGGGATCTCCGCGATCGGCTTGCCGATCAGCGCGTACTTGCCCGGCTCCTGCTCCTTGGTGATGTAGCGGATCGACTCGGCGCCGCGGATGCTGACGTCGGCGCGGCCCTGCTGGAGCTGGAGCAGCGCGTCGGCGGTGCCGTTGGTGGTCAGCTCCTGGACCGCCGGCTTGCCGGCGGCGGCGCAGACGTTCTTGCTGAACTCGGCGAGCGCGTTGCGGTAGCCCGTGTCGCCGCTGTCGACGGCGACCTTGCGGCCGCAGACGTCCGCCTCGGTGGTGAACTGGCTGGCCTTGTCGGCGCCGGTGAACAGCTGCGGGCCGGTCGTGTAGTAGTCCACGAAGTCGACCGTGTCCCGGCGCGTCTCCAGGTCCTGCATCGCCGACTGGATCAGGTCGATCCGGCCGGTGGCCAGGGAGGGGATGTACTGCTCGTACTCCTGGGTCACGAAGGTGACCTTGACGCCGAGCTTCTCGCCGATCGCGCGCGCGAGGTCGACGTCGAAGCCCTGCCGCTTCTCCTTGTCCTCGGTGCCCTCCGGCAGGTACGACATCGGCGGGTAGACCGGGCTGTTGCCGACCCGCAGCTCACCGGTCTTGCGGATCGCCTCGGGAAGCTGAGCGTTCAGCGGGTTGGCCGAGGCGCCGGGAGTGTCCGGCGTGTCCGCGTCGTCACCGCCACCGCATCCGGCGAGCGCCACGACGAGTGCCGCCGCCCCCGCCCATATGGCTGACTTTCTCATTGTTGTCTCCTCCGGGTACGCGGGGTGGGCGGCACGCGCCGACCCCGCATGGCCGCCGCCGGCGCCCGGCGAACGTTGCCCCAGTTTTCAAGCGACGGCGAAGCCACCGGAAGGGGACCTCTTGTCCAGTCACCGCTCGTTGGACTGTACTTCAGGTCCAGAACACGACCTGAAAGGCGGCAGCCGGTGGCGGTCACGATCGAACACGTCCTCGCCCTGCCCGGGCTCCACCTCCGCGTGGTCGCCGGCGCGGCGGGGATCGGCAACGAGGTGCGGTGGGTCCACGTCAGCGAGACCGTCGACCCGACGCCCTGGCTGCGCGGCGGGGAGCTGCTGCTCACCACCGGGCTCAAGATCGAGAATCCCGAGGAGTTCGGGCCCTACCTGCACCGCCTCGCCGACGCGGGGCTCGCCGGCCTCGGCTTCGGCGTCGGGCTCGGCCACCCGACCGTGCCGGAGCCGCTGCTCCTGGCCGCCGAGAAGCGCGGGCTGCCGGTGCTGGAGGTGCCGGTGGACGCGCCGTACGTGGCGATCTCCGAGGGCGTGTCCGAGATGCTCGCGGCCGAGCGGTACGAGACGATCGCCCGCGCCTTCGACGCGCAGCAGGCCCTCACCGCGGCCGCCCTGGAGTCCGGGCGGGGCGGCATCGTCGCCGGGATCGCCCGCGCGCTGGACGGCTGGGCGGTGCTCACCGACACCGCCGCGAACGTCGTGCGGGCGGCGCCGCCGGAGGCCGCCGACCGGCTGCCGGGGCTGCTGCCCGACATCATGCGGACCCGGGAGCGCGGCATCCGGTCGAGCACGTCGCTGGTCGGCCCGCGCGAGTCCGTGGTGATCCACACGCTCGGCGCCAGGGGCCGGATGCGCGGGTTCCTGATCGCCGCCGTGCCGGGCCCGGCCAGCGACTACAGCCGGATGGTGCTGGCCGGCGGCGTGGCGCTGCTGTCGCTGGAGATGGAGCGGTCGCAGGCGGCCAGCCGGCAGCTGCGCCGGCTGCGCGCCGACACCCTCGACGACCTGCTGCGCGGCGCGCTGGCCCCGGCGGTCGCGCGCCAGCACGTCACCGGCTGGGACCTCGACCCGGCGGCACTGCGCGTGGCGGTCTACCTCTGCGCCGGTGCCCGCGGCACCCAGCTCCACGACGAGGTCACCGAGCTGATGAGCGAGGCCAACCTGCCCGGCGCCGTGGTCGCGCAGCCGGTGGGCCGGCACACCCGGGTGGTGGTGCTCACCGACGGCTCGGAGGAGACCGCCGGCACGCTGGCCCGGCTGGCGTCGGTGCGGCCGATGGCGGTGCTGGGGCTGGGCGACGTGGTGCCGGCCGAGGGCATCGCGCAGTCGTACCGCTCCGCCGCGCACGCCGCGGAGGTGGGGCAGGCGGAGCGGCGCGCGGTCACCCGCTTCGACGACCTGGAGGCGCTGCGGATGCTGCTGCGTGCGCAGTCGCCGGAGGCCCTGGCCAGCTTCGTCCGCCGCGTGCTCGGCCCGCTCCAGCGCCAGGACCGGGGCCGGGACGGCGCGCTGACCGCGACATTGCGGGCTTTTCTGGCTCATAACGGGCACTGGAACGAGACGGCGGCCGAGTTGGGCGTCCACCGGCACACGCTGCGGGCCCGGATCGAGCGGATCGAGGCGATCACAGGACGGGACCTGACCTCGGCGTACGGGCGGATGGAGCTGTGGCTGGCCCTGCTCGCCGACAGCGCCGCCCACCCCGGTGACGCTGGACACGAAGTAGTGCCTGAGCCGTCATAACTGGACCTGTTGTCAGGTACCGCCGGTGTGGCGCCGGCGGAAAGACTTCTGCGAAACGCAGACGGGAGAACTCATGACGAGCACGGAGCGGATCACCGCGACCGCGCCGGCGTACGGAGAGGTCGGGAGCCTCACCCGGGTGCCGCTGCGGCACTACGGGCGGTGGGTCTCGGCGGTGGTGGTGCTCGCGCTGGTCGCGCTGCTGGTCCGCGCCTTCGCGCAGGGCAGCATCGAGTGGTCCGTCGTCGGCCGCTACCTGACCGCCGGCGCGATCCTGCACGGGCTGCTCAACACCGTGATCATCACGCTCTGCTCGATGGCCCTCGCCATCGTGCTCGGCGTGGTCGTCGCGGTGATGCGGATGTCGGCGAACCCGGTGACGCGCACCGTCGCCTTCGGGTACATCTGGCTGTTCCGCGGCATCCCGGTCCTGCTGCAGCTGCTGATCTGGTACAACCTCGCGCTGGTCTTCCCGACGATCGGCTTCGGCGACTTCCAGTGGCGCACGATCGACGTGATGACGCCGTTCATGGCCGCTCTGCTGGGCCTGGGCATCAACATGAGCGCGTACACCGCGGAGCTGGTCCGCGCCGGCATCGTCTCCGTCGACAAGGGACAGATCGAGGCCGCGCAGGCGTTGAGCCTGACGCCGGGACAGATCCGCCGGCGGGTCGTGCTGCCGCAGGCGATGCGGGTCATCCTGCCGCCGCTCGGCAACGAGTTCATCAGCACGCTCAAGATGTCGTCGCTGGCGGCGGTCATCACGTACGGCGAGATCCTGGAGACCGCCGAGTTCATCTACTACGCCAACAACCGCGTGATCGAGCTGCTGATCGTCGCCGCGGTCTGGTACCTGGTCGTGGTCTCGGTGCTCAGCGTGGTGCAGCACTTCGTGGAGCGGCGCTTCGGACGCGGCTTCCAGCACCTCGGCACGCGCCGCACCAGCCGCCGGGTCAAGGGAGGTGCGGCATGAGTGAGGCGGTCGTCCGCGCGATCTCGGTGGAGAAGTCGTTCGGGTCGGTGCACGTGCTGCGCGGGGTGTCGCTCGACGTGCACCAGGGCGAGGTGCTCTGCGTGATGGGGCCCTCCGGTTCCGGCAAGAGCACGCTGCTGCGCTGTATCAACCAGCTCGAACGCATCGACGGCGGCGAGCTGTGGGTCCGCGACGAGCTGGTCGGCTACCGGATGCGCAACGGCAAGCTGCACGAGCTGACCGAGAAGCAGATCGCGCGGCAGCGGCGCGGGATCGGCATGGTGTTCCAGCGGTTCAACCTCTTCCCGCACATGACGGCGCTCGGCAACGTCATCGAGGGGCCGATGCGCGCGCTGGGACAGAACAAGTCGGAGGCCGTGGCCGCCGCCCGCGCGCTGCTCGACCGGGTCGGGCTCGCCGACAAGCACGACGCGTACCCGGCGCAGCTCAGCGGCGGGCAGCAGCAGCGGGTCGCCATCGCCCGCGCGCTGGCCATGCGGCCGTACCTCATGCTCTTCGACGAGCCGACGTCCGCGCTCGACCCGGAGCTGGTCGGCGAGGTGCTCGACGTGATGAAGACCCTCGCCGCCGACGGCATGACGATGGTCGTCGTCACCCACGAGGTCGGCTTCGCCCGCGAGGTCGGCGACACGCTCGTCTTCATGGACGAGGGGATCGTCGTCGAGAGCGGCAAGCCGGCCGACGTCCTCACCGCACCGCAACACCCGCGGACCCGGGAGTTCCTCTCCCGCGTCCTCGGCTGACTCCCCACCCATCCCTTACCCGTACCGGAAGGTCAGGAATGCCTCGTCTCCAGGAGCCGCGGAAGTTCGACGTCTGGGGCGTCCCGTTCGACGGGGGCTCGACGTTGGGCTGGCCGGGTTCGCGGTACGCACCCGCCCGGGTCCGCGACGCCCTTGGCTGGATCACCCAGCGCATCGAGAACGGCGCCATCTACTCGCTGGAGAGCGACTCGGTGCACGAGGTCGGCGACGACCTGCTGCGCGACCGGGGCGACGTCGACGTGGTCGGCCACGACATCCTGGCCACGATCGACAACTGCGCGGCCGCGGTGGCGAACTCGCTGCACGACGGCCGTACGCCGATCGTCATCGGCGGCGACGACTCGGTGCTGTTCCCGTGCGCGCGCGGCGTGCACGAGGCGCTGCCGGGCCGGGTGGGGATCATCCACTTCGACGCGCACCTCGACCTGCTCGACCACAACCGCCACCAGGGCCGGGTGAGCCAGTCCAGCGGGATGCGCCGGAGCCTGGAGCTGGACCGGGTCAACCCCGACGACTGCATCCAGGTCGGCGTGCGGCACTTCAACTTCCCGTCGTCGGCCGAGTTCAAGCGCAAGAGCGGGCTGACCCACATCACCGCGCGCGAGTTCCAGGCACTCGGGCCCGTCAACGCCGTCGAGCAGATCCTCGACCGGGTCAGCGGCGCCGACCACCTCTTCCTCTCCTTCGACATCGACTCGATCGACCCGGCGTTCGCGCCGGGTGCCGGCGCGCACGAGCCCGGCGGGCTCACGTCGGGGGAGGCGCTGGAGGCGGTACGGCTGCTGGCACCGCACTGCGACGCCTTCGCGATCACGGAGGTGAACCCGCTGACGGACCATCCGACGTCGACGACGGCCACGCTCACGGCGTACCTCTTGTTCCATTTCGCGGTCTTCGGGTCGGGGGCGGTGCGGCGATGAGCTTCCGGGACAGCGGCATCCGGCTCACCGAGGAGCAGCTGCCGCACCTGCAGAGCCACCGGACCGAGCTGCTCGGGGACTCGCTGCCGGCCATCCACGCCTTCGACAAGGCGCACGCGGTCATGCTCACCGAGCAGGGCCTGCTCTCGCCGGAGGACGGCCGGGCGATCCTGCGCGCGCTGCGCGAGATGGAGGCGCGCGGGGTGGCGGCGGCCCGCATCGAGGCCGGCGGCGGCATGCACTCGGGCGAGCAGTACCTGATCGGCCGGCTCGGGCCGGAGACCGGCGGCCGCATCCACCTCGGCCGCAGCTCCGGCGACCTGATCGAGGTGGCGCGGCGGATGACGATCCGCTGGCACCTGCACGCCCTGCTGCCGGCCCTCTTCGACGTCCGCGCGGCGCTGCTCGCGCTGGCGTCGGCCCACGCCGAAACGGTGATGCCCGGCTACACCCACGGCCAGCACGCGCAGCCGACGACGCTGGCCCACTGGGCCACGATGTTCGAGCAGGCGTTCGCCCGCGACACCGCGCGGTACCTGAGCTTCCACACCCGGCTCAACCTGTCGCCGGCCGGCGCGGCGATCCTCACCGGCAGCGACCTGCCGGTCTCCCGCGAGCGGGTGGCCGCGCTGCTCGGCTTCGACGCGCCGCTGCCGCACACGATGGACGCGATCCTCAGCCACGACCTGGAGATGGAGGCGGCGTCGCTGCTCGCCACCACCGGCGCCACGCTGGGCCGCCTCGCCGACGATCTCTACCTCTGGTCGACGGCGGAGTTCGGGTACGTGGAGCTGCCCGACCGCTACTGCGGGACGAGCAGCATCATGCCGCAGAAGAAGAACCCCGACGCCCTGGAGGACGTCAAGTCGGTGGCCACCCAGGCACTGGCGGCGCTGGTCGGGGTGATCACCGCGGAGCGCGGCCCGACGGGCTTCCCGATCCTGGAGCGGCGCTACTCCCAGCAGGCGATCTGGTCCATGGCCGGCGCCATCACCGCGAAGCTCGGCGACGCGGCCGGCATCATCGCGGACCTGCGGGTCGACGTGGACCGGCTGGCCCGGGCCGCGGGTGCCCACTGGGCCCAGGTGACGGACGTGGCGACGGCGCTGGTCCGGCACACGGGCCTCGACTGGCGCCACGCCCACCAGGTGGTCGGCGTCTTCGTCCGGCTGGCCATCGAACGCGGCGTCCCGGCCCCGGCGGCGACCCGGGCTCTCCTCGACGACGCGGCGACGCAGGTGCTCGGCCGCGCGAGCGGCCTGACCGACGAGGCGTTCGCGGAGGCGATGGACCCGCGCGGCTTCGTCGAACGGCGCACGCTCTTCGGCGGCCCGGCCCCGTCCGCGGTCCGCCGCGAGGCGGCGACCTTCGCGGACCGCCTGGCCGCCGACCGCCACCACGTCGAAGCCCTGGCCCGCCAGGTGACCGCGGCCGAGTCGGCCCTGGAATCCGCCATCGACCACCTCCTCACCGACGCCTAGACGACACACCGTTTGTCCGATTCGCTCCCTCTTGACGATGGCACAGTTTCCGCTCGAGTGCAGGCGGGAATGTCCGTCGAGGGGATGGGTGAGAAGCGACGATGATCGAAGACACGGCGCGGGTGTCGGTGGCGGGTCGTCAATTGTCGATCGCCTGCGCGCGTCGTGACGCTGGCCCTGATCTGCTATTGATGTTGCACGGTCTGGGCTGTGCGAAGGAAAGCTATCGCGCCGCGTTCGAGAGT
>Ga0164243_10010915_pt1 | contig 13011 bp, 7 predicted proteins | sample OricompcompostOP_FD_108781 | JGI IMG/M metagenome (GOLD analysis project Ga0164243, IMG submission 108781) | Organic Plus compost microbial communities from Emeryville, California, USA - Original compost - Organic plus compost (OP) | ecosystem: Engineered > Solid waste > Mixed feedstock >... | reverse complement strand
GCGCCGGCAATTCCGCTGAGATCGAGCCCCTGCGGCGCCCCGGCGATCTGGAGCAGATAATTGACAGTGAGCCCCGCTGCAGGGGTCGCGGCCTCGACGTCGAAGCTTTCGACCCGGCCGAAACTGGTCAGCGTTCCCGATCGGTTCGCGCCCACGACCACCGATCCGTCGACCTCGGCGAGCGGACTGTCCGGCCCATAGCTATAAGCGGGCCGCGATTCGATCGCGAAGGATACGGGGGTATTCGGGGCCGTTTCGATGATCAGGGTGTAACGGCCTTCGATGCTGAAGTTGGCAAGGATGGCGTCGGTAATGACGATTTCATTGTCGTCGATCGACAGCGGGATGCTCACCGGGCCCGACGGGCCTGTGCCTGCCAGACGAACAGTCGACCCGTCCGCCACGCCGTAGGTGGCGATGATCGAGGGAATGCCGACGATCGGCACCTGATGGACGCCATTCGAATTTCCCGGCAAGCCGATCGCCTGGAAATCATATTCGACTTCTGTCGCCCAGGACACGGCGTAACCACCCCCGTCCAGCGCCACGACGCGGACGGAATTGGCAACACCGTCGCTCCCGTTATCGTTGAGGAGCAGGGGCGAAAGCCCCTGCAAGGCCATGGCATCGCCCAGCGGTGAACCATCCTGATCGTAACGCCGAACCGCAATGCCTTCAGCGTCGCCGTCCCCGTCGAGATCATAGGCCCAATGGACGACATAGCCGCCATCGGGCAAGGCGGTGATCTGGACGCCTTCCTCATCGTCGAGATCGCCAGCGAGCGGGAAGGCGCCATCATCGATGCGGATCGCATCGCCCGTCGCATGCCCGTCCGCGCCGAACGTCTGCACATAGACGCCCTCTGGCGGCAGCGGCGTGCCTTCGCGTACCTGCATCGTCCCCGACAGGGCGCTGCCGGCCTGCAGGTTGATACCGATCAGAACGGCAAGGAAGTCGTTGGTGCCGAGCTGATCGAGCAGAACCGGCGGGACGGCCACCACACCGTTGGCGTCGGGCACGACGCCAATCTGGATCGTCCCGTCAGGGAGCCCCGTCGCGCCGGGAACCTGGCCGATATCATAATGGAAGCTATCGAGGCCGCGCAGTTGCAGAATGAATGCGGGCGCTGGTCCCGAGCCGGGGGTAAAGCCCGTGACATCGAAACTCTCCACCCGGCCGGCCGCAGACAGCACCGCCGATCCGTTGGCGCCCACCGTCGCATCGAGATTGACCGCCTTGAGCGGCGCATCGAGGTCGTAGGACACAAGGCGCGCCGCCTCGATCTCCAGCGCAATCGGAGCGCTGGGAGGCGTTTCCACGGTGAGGGTGAAGCGGCCCGTGGCGAGAAATCCCGACAATTGCGCCTCGGTGATGGCTATGCGCCCGCCTTCCACAGTCAGCGGTACGCTCACCTGACCGTTCGGCCCCGCCCCTGACAGGGTGAAAATCGCGCCGGACGGAGCGTCAATCACATGAATGTATCGCGGCTCACCCAGAATCGTCAGCTGCGTCAGACCATTGGGATTCGCCTGCAAGCTGACGTAGCGGTTGTCACTTTCCACCTCCAGCTTCCAGGCAATGGCGTAGTTGCCATCGGCCAAGGCCGCCACCTGGATCGATCCCGGTGAGAGAGTATCCTCGTCGTCCACCAGGAGCAGCGGAGAAATGCCATCGAGCAGGACCGGAGCGCCCAGCTTCGCGCCATCTGGAGAGAAGCGCTGGGTTGCCAGCGTGTCGCTTTCTCCATCGCCATCGATGTCCACGGCCCAATGGCTCGCAAAGCCTCCCCCGGGCAGGGCACTGACCTGAACATATTCCTCGTCATCCAGATCGGTCGCAAGGCGGTTGTCCGGACTGTCGATCCGCGTCGACGAATCCACGATCGGCGAACGCGTGTAGTAAAAGGCGCTGGACGGCGACACCGGGCCGACATTGCCCGCTGCGTCGGTGGCGACTGCCGCGAAGCGGACCATCCCTTCACCCAGAGCGGTCAGATCAGCCTGCGACAGTGCCAATGTGAACTCGCCGTCCGCATCGACGGTTGCAGCACGCGTAAAGGTGGCCCTCGCGCTATAAAGGGTGACGGCGACGCTGCTGCCAGCCGTTGCCGAGCCGGTAATCGTCGTACCGTCGAGCCCTTCGGACAAGCCGACATAGGGCCCCTCGCTCGCGGTGAGGGCGGTGACAGCTGCGTCATCGATACGGTCGAGGAGGACGGAGCCCGACGCGACGGCGCTGACGTTCCCGGCAGAATCGGTCTGCTGAGCGCTGAGCGACAGCGACCCGTCGGCGAACTGGGCGAGCAGCGCCGGCGACAAGGTGAATGCACCGTTCGTGACCGCGACCGCCAACGAGAGCGGTTGATCCGGGTTGGCGGCGCTGAGCCCGCTGATCGTCAGGGTCGCGGTGGCACCCACCTCGATTCCCTGCAATTGTCCGCTCACCCCGGCAGCCGCTTCTGCGGCGTTGATGACGCCTCCTGAAAGCTCGGGGATAACCGGCGTGACGGTGCCGGTGTCGATCGTCAGCAGCAGCGGCAGGGAGAGCGGGCCGGTGTCGCCGGCCGCGCTGAGGAAACGAGCCTCGAGGCTTCGCGTCCCATCGGAACCAAGCTGCGCCGCGCTGAGCGGGATATCGATCGACAGCGTCTCGCCAGCAGCCGGGATATCGTCGGCGCCGAGTGTGACACTCGCAACCTCCTGCCCTGCATAAAGGAGGCTGAGCCGGTCGCCGGCCGCCACGCCCGCCGAGGCATCATAGCGCAGCGTAACGACGACCCCGTCGGCGATTTCCGCTCCCGAAACCCGCGTGCCGTCGTCAACCTCAGGCCGCTCCGGTGCGCCAAGAAGCGTTGAGTGCGGCACATCCGGGATCAGGACGGCAACTTCGTCGCCCGCATCGTCCAGCTTCTGTGCCAGATCGGAGCCGCTGAACGGCGCCGCATCAAAGCTCTGCCCGTCGTTGACCGCTTGCGCGGCCTGCGCAGCGAGCCCGGCTTGAGCGACGATCTGGGCGGCAGCGATGCCGCCAAGAGCGCTCGATGCATCGGTTGCGCTGACCGACGCCACCGCCGTATTGACGCTGGCAAGGGCGTCGGCGACGGCCGCCGCCTGCGTGCTGATCGCTGCCGCGACACCGGCATCGCCCGATGCCTCCGCGACATTTTCGAACACGGCGCCGATGACGGCAGAACTGGCGAGGTCGACAGGCGATCCCGCGGTGGAATTGATCACCGCTGCAAGAGCCGACGCGGCTGCGGCGCTCGCGCCAGCCTCGCCGCCCTCGACGCCTGCCGCATTGGCGGTGGCACCAACAACGGTGAGGAGGTTTGCGACTTGCGCCGCCGCCTTCTGCACCGCCACCGCATCGGCGAGCGCCGCCGGATCGGTGGCTCCCGCCGCCGCGGCGATCGGGTCATAGCTGGAAAGATCCACGTCCGCCGGCAGGCCCAATGCGGATTTCACCGCCGCTTCTGCCGCCTGCACGGCTGATGCATCCGCATTTTCTCCCGCGACCGCCGCTACCAGCGTGGTCAGCGGCGACACCACGGTCGATCCATCGAGAGCGACAAACTGGCCTGTGAACGGCTTGTCGAGCGCGATATCGCGGCTCAGCACCGTGCCATCTGCTGCCACGATCGGTGTCAGGACGATATTTCCCGTGCCGAACAAGTTGCTGAAATTGCCCTGGGCGTCGGTGACGGTCCAATATTCTCCTGAGAGGACCCCGTCGCCATCGGCGTCGATATCACCGGCATCGAAGATCCCGTTCCCGTTGACGTCTACAAAGGCCTCATGGTCCCATAGCCCGTTGCCGTTCGTGTCGCGGAACAAGAGGGCGTTGGCAATATAACCATCGACCGCCGCACCACTGGCGCCGGCGTCAAATGCGATCGAGAGGCTTGCGCCTTCAGTTGCGGCATTGCCTGCCGCATCTGAAAAGCCCGTTCCCACCTCGAGCGCGATCGAGCCCGAGCTGGCGAGGGTAGGGGTCAGTTCGGCGGTAAAGACCAGCGGATCTGCGGTCGCCTGCAAGGCGCCAAGCGTCGCGCCCGTCACCATGACGTCGGATGCGCTAAAGTCGACCGGAGCTTCGCTGAAGGTAAAGGTCAGCGTTGCCGTTTGCCCGGCAAGCAACATTTCCGAGGAGGCTGTGACGGCAACGGACGGCCCTGCCGTGTCAAGCGTCAACGACGTGCTGCCCAGCGCCCCGCTATTGCCCGCCACGTCGGTCTGCTGCGCCGAGACGGTGAGCGTGCCGTCGGCAAACTGCTGGAGGATGGCGGGGGTCAGTTCAATCGCGCCATCTGCTGCGACCGGCAGCGGGACCGACAGGGGCGCACCGTCCGCCTTTGCGGTGCCCGACACGCTGGCGGATGCATTGGCTCCCGCTTCGATCCCATCGAGCGTGGCGGTCACGCCAGCGGCCGCTTCCGCGCCGCTCACCAGCCCGCCTGAAATTGCGGGGATGGTGGGCGCAGCCGGTGCCTCGGTGTCGACGGTGATCGTCAGCGCCGCCGACGATGCACCGACATTCCCGGCCGCATCGTTCGCGCGCGCGGTGATGCTGTGCGTGGCTCCTGCCGGGAGAGTCACATCGATCGAGAAGGCGCCCGAGGCATTGGCTGTGGTGGTGCCTAGCGAGGTCTGGCCGTTGAAGAGTTCTACGCGGGCATTGGCCTCCGCATTGCCGGTGATCGTCAGGCCCTGCGTGACATTGGTAATGCGATCGCTCGCCGATGCGCCGCTGTCGTCGGCCGCAGCGAGGGCAAGCCCGGTCGGGGCTGCCGGAGGGGTGGTATCCGAAGCGGGCGGCGCGGGCGGCGCGGGCGGGGGGGTCGGCTTTCCGCCACCGCCCCCACTTGCGGCCGCAGCGCCGACACCGACGGCAAGCAGACCGCCGAGGACGCCGAGCATCGTGCCGTTGCCTCCCCCGGTACCAGCGCCGGCCCCGCCTTCGTCCGCGGCCGGGGCGCTTTCGACCGCGCCGCTCGCGTCGGCGGCTGATTGCGCTTCGGCGGCTGCGCCGTCCTCGCCCTCGATGGCGACCGTTGCGCTTGCCGATGAGAAGGCCACATGGCTCTGGGTGCCATCCTGCGCCCATTGGGCGCCCTCGACGGGACGGCCGGTAGCCTCATCGACGAACTCGATCGTCTCGCCGGGCTGCAGGACGATACGGTTGGCGCCTTTCCCGAGACGGACGTTCCGGACCCGGCCACCGGCGGCTCGCGATATTCTGGCTACAATGATCATTAGATACCCCCACAATGAACTAGATTAAGGTGAATTCTACGACCGCTTATAATTATTATGTAAAAAGATTAGTATTTCTCCAGAACATTCATTTAACGTTCTCGAAATGCTTCTTCTACCTTCAGGACTGGTCTAACAAAATAGTCGAATAGAGTGCGTTTTCCTGTAAGAATTTCGACAGTAGCAGTCATACCGACTATGGTCGGCAAGATTTTTCCATCATGTTTAAGGCCGATATTATCCGTGCGAACCAGCACCCGATAATAGGGCTCCTGCTCCGGCTGACCGCGCTCGCGCATCGTATCGGGACTGATCGATTCGACCCGTCCGGTGAGCGCCCCATAGACAAGGTAATTATAGGCTCCGAGCTTGACGGTCGCCTTCAGGCCGGGACGCAGGAAGGCAACATCGGACGGGCGAATGCGTGCCTCGACCAAAAGCTCGTCTTCGAGCGGCACGATATCGAGAACGTCGGCACCTGGCTGGATCACGCCGCCGACGGTGGTAACCTGCATATTCTTGACGGTGCCGCGAACCGGCGCGCGCAGGACTGTCCGCTCCACCGCGTCGCGGCGACCCGCGGTCACTTCCTGCACCTGGGCAAGTTCGGATTCGACGCGGACCAATTCCGTCCCCGCGTCGGCGCGATAGCGGTTGATGCGGTCCGCAATCTGCGTTTGCGTGTCGCTGATCTGGCGGCGAAGACGCAGCACCTCGACTTCTGGCACCAGCCCACGCTCGCTCATCGGCGAGGTGATCGCGAGTTCGCGGCGCATCAGCGCCAGACTCTGCGACAAGCCCGACGTTGCTTCGTCCACGGCCTGGCGCCGTGCGGCGTAAGTGGCGCGCTCGTTGCGCATCAGCTCGGCGTCGGAACGGATCTCGGCAGGAAAGGACAGCGCCAGACCTGTTGCTTCGGCACGCAGCCGCGCGGCCTGCGCGATCAGCGCGCGCCGCCGGCTGTCCACTTCGTTGAAGCTCGTCGCGGCGCGGGTGGGGTCGATGATGACCAGCGGCTGACCTGCGTCGACCACCTGTCCTTCGCGAACCTTGAGCGAGGATACGATACCGCCTTCCAGTGACTGGACCACTTGCACGCGGCCCGATGGGACGACCTGGCCCTGACCGATCGTGACCTCTTCGACGACCGCGAAGCGCGACCAGATGATCAACGCGGCGAGCAACGCCGCGAGCAGCAGCGCGAGCCACAGCCAGCCGCGATGGCGCATCGGCTCTTCGCCGACCGGAGCAAAGGGATCGGCTCCGCTCATGCCGCCGACCTCACCTTGCCTTCGGCGAGCGCCGCGATCACCTTGTCGCGGGCACCGTCAGCGACGATGCGGCCGTTGTCGACGACGATCAGCCGATCGACAATTCCGAGCGCAGCCTGCCGGTGCGTCGCGATAACAAGTCCCATCCCTTCATCCGCCGCGCCCCGGATTGTCGCGAGCATTTCGGCTTCGGATGCCTGATCCATCGCAGAGGTTGGCTCGTCGAGAAGCAGCAGCTTCGGCCGGGCGAGCAACGCGCGGGCGAGCGCCACTGCCTGCCGCTGTCCGCCCGAAACCGTGTCCCCGCGCTCGCCGATCGGGCGGTCGAAGCCGTGCGGATGCGCGGCGGCGATGGCGACGACGCCGGTTTCCTCCGCCACTTTCAGCAAGCTTTCGTCATCGACGTCAGGGGCGGCGATGGCGATATTCTCCTTGAGCGAGCCGTGGAACAGACGGGCGTCCTGGCCCACCAGCGCAATCGTCGCGCGCTGGTCGCCGGGTTCGATCGCACTCATATCGACGCCGTCGAGGAATATCTGACCTTCGCGCGGGCGGTAGAGGCCGGCGAGCAGTCGCAGCAGAGTCGATTTGCCGCTGCCCACACGCCCGATCACCCCCACCCGTTCGCCCGGCGCGATGGACAGGGACACGCCGAAGAGCACCGGCCGCCCGTCCTCTTCATAGGAAAATCCGACTTCGGCCAGTCGCAGCTCGCCCTGCCAATGCGATCCCGTGAGCAGATCACGCCCCTCTTCACGCTCGGCAGGGAGCTGCATGATCCGGTCGAGGCTGGCGAGCGCCGAACGGGCCTGCTGGAACCGCACGGCGAGAGAGGACAGGCTCACCAGCGGCGCCAGCGACCGCGAATTGAGCTGCACGCAAGCTATCAGCGCCCCCGCCGTCACCGCTCCTTCGCTCGCGAGATAGACGCCCCAAAGCAGGAGGACTGCGCCCGCCGTCTGCTGAACCATCGTCGTCACATTGAGCACGAGGGTCGAGAGCGACTGGCTGCGCATCGTCCGCTCAGCAATGACCCGGCTCGACTGCTCGTGACGCGCCCGCATCCGCTCCTCGGCCCTGAGAGCCTTCAGCGTCTCCAGCCCTTCGAGGCTCTCGATTACCGTCCCGTGCCGCACGGCGCTTTCGCGCAGATTCTCGTTGGCGATCCGTTTCATGGGGATCTGGACGACCAATGAAACGATCGCAACGATCGCAAAGGCTGCGAGCGGCACTGCGACCAGCGGCCCGCCGATGAGCGCGGTCACGCCCAGAAACAGCATGGCGAAGGGCAGGTCGGCGAGCCCTGCCAGCGTTGCCGAGGTGACGAACGCGCGGACCGATTCAAACTCTTTGAGCACGTTGGCGAAGGCGCCTGACGATTGCGAGCGTGCCTCGAGCCGCGTTCCCAGTACCCGGCGGAACACGGCATCGCCGAGCAGCACGTCGATCCGCTTGCCCGCGCTGTCGAGCGCGTGACCGCGAATGGTACGCGCGATGAATTCGAAGAGCATCGCGAGGAGGACCCCGACGAAAAGCGACCAGAGCGTGACGAACGCCTGATTAGGGAGGATGCGATCATAGACGGTCATCATGAAGATGATGCCCGCGAGCGACAGCAGGTTGATGACTGCCGAAAGCGCTATCGCTTCGCCGAAATAGCGGCGATGGTCCCACAGCACAGGCCAGAACCACCCGCCGCTCGCTGTGGGAACGAGGTCGTCCGCTCGCCGATCGTTCGTTCCGGCCCCGCTCACTGGACCGTTTCCGTCGGGGCCAGGCCGCGCGCGATCGCGAAATCGATCCGGCCGAGCGCGCCCATCAGTTGATATTCAAGGGCGATGAGATCGTGCTGTTCGTTCGCGAGCCCGCTTCGCGCGTTGAACCGTTCGCTTTCATAGGAGAGGAGGTCGAGAATTGAGCGGCGACCGATCCGGAATTGTTCCTGAACGATATTGCGTGCCTCGTCCGCTTCGACGACCACCTGCGCCAGGCGCGGCAGCCGATCGCGACGCTGATTGCCCAGCATCCACAGTCGCTCGATGCGATCGGTCAGCGATTGGCGCGCCTGTTCGGCATCGAAGCGTGCGGCCGACGCGGTGGCGCGCGCCGCATTGAGACGCGCGCGCCCGCCCCCACCAAAGGGCAGGGACACTGCGCGCAGTCGCACGCCGAAGGCGTTGAACAGGTGGGTATCGCCCAAGGCCGTTCGTTCGGACGTCCGCGCCACCTCCAGATTGAGCTGGGGTTGCCACCAGCTTTTGGCTCCCGACACCGCCGCATCGCTCTCCCCGATCTGGAGCTCGCTGATCTGTACGACCGGGGTTGCGTCCACGAGCGCGATCGCCTCGCTCAGCGTGTCCGGCAGAAAGGACGCGAGGGACGGCAATCTGCCGGCGGGCTCCACCGGTGCGGAGGCGATCTCCCGGATGGTTGCCCGCGCCTCTTCGCGGGCGATGCGCCGCGCGTCGAGCGCCGAGCGCGCCTGCTCGAGACGGCTTCCGACGAGCACGACGTCGGATCCGCGGCCGCGATCGAAGCTTGCGATTTCAGAGACGAGCCCATGCAGTTGCTCAAGCGCGGCGACCTGGGCCTCGCTGATTTCGACCAGATCGCATTGGCGGCTCCATTCCCCCCAGGCCTGCGCCAGCGAAGCGACCAGCTCGTCGGCCACGCGGTCTTCCTGAACGCGCAGCGCCTCTGCGCGCAGCCGGCTCCTGCGGATTTCAGCGGCGCTTCGCCCGCCATCGAACAGGAGCTGACTGGCCGTTATTTCTGGCAGGATATAAGTTCCGGAACGGCCGCCCCTTCCACCCTCTTCCCAGCCTGCATCGGCGGAGAGACCGACCTGGGGCTGCCGCGCCGCGCGGGCGGCAGCCACCTCCGACTTTCCGGCCTCGGCCACGCTCTCCGCCGATTGAATGCGCGGGTGATCTTCGAGAAGGGATTCAACGACGTCGGCAAAAATCTGCGCGCGTGCGGGCGCCGTGCCAATCAGAAGGCCCGTGCAAAGCAGCGCGGTGCAGCGTATCGCGCGAGACGTCTCCATTCCCCCCACCCCTATATGCGTCGATAGGCAGAGAACCCGCGCACATAGCCTAAACGGCGGATTTGACTAGCGAATTGGGAGAAGCCCCGCAGCCCAAAAAAATTTAGGATTGGCCGCAATCCCGGTCCCACAGGGTTGCCAACCGGACTGACGAGGCCGAGAATTGCGGATGAAAAGCGGTGCGATGCACCGCCTAAAATGGGGCTCTACACTCGAGGGGACGAAATGAATAAGACAATTTTTCTCGCAGCGGCGGCACTAGGGCTCGCGGTTCCGTATGGCGCGCAGGCCGAAGTCTATGCAGCCTGCTACTATCAGGATGGCAACACGGGGGCTTATCCCTTCACACAACTCTTCACGCTCGACGATTATGCGCTGAAAGACAGTTATGGCGAATATACCAAAGAGAAGACCGCCGCATGGGAGAGGGAGTTCGCGAAGGAAAGTCACGAGGTTCGCGCGATCACGGGCTATTATTCCGACAGCTTTGTCGGCCAGTTCAATAAATATGTCGAAGACGAAAAGAATGAACGAGGCTCGTGTTGGATGACGACCGACAAAGCGCATGCGCTCGCATGGTACCGCAGCGTTCTAGCCAAGGGAAATTGGGACAAGTTCGCGATTGCAGGCTGGCGGCCCGCGAAAGGCGTCGCGCTCAAGGTCGAGGAATGGCCGCCGATGTAGTGTCGGTTAGCCCGGAAAGCGGCCGACTGCAGGAGAATTCGCGTTTGGAAACGTCGCTGAAAACACCGGACAAGAAATTCGGAGCGAGCCCTGCGCGCTCCGGGGGGGGGGGAGAGGTCGTGTCCCCGGCGGTGGTGTAGGTTGTGCGGGTAGCGAAGCTGACCGGACACGCGCTAATCGAAAAAGCGCTGTAGTGTCCGGTCAGTTTCGCGGGTGGTCATCGGCGAACTCCGGTAAGCTTGGGTTGCAAACACTCAATTTACGGAGAACCCCGATGACCAATGATCAGATGGACTTGAATGCCCTGGTTGGGAAGAGCGCCGATGGAGATTTTCTGCGCGACATGATCAGCTTTGCCGCGCAGCGCCTGATGGAACTGGAAGTGGGGGGGCTGACGGGTGCGGCCTATGGCGAGAAGGATGCGGATCGGCTCGCGCAACGCAACGGCTATCGCGACAGGGACTGGGAGACCCGCGCGGGCACGGTCGAGCTGAAGATCCCCAAGCTGCGCAAAGGCAGTTACTTTCCCTTCTTTCTCGAGCCTCGCCGAATGGCGGAGAAGGCGCTGACGGCGGTCATTCAGGAAGCCTATATCCAGGGGATATCAACCCGTTCGGTCGACGATCTGGTCAAGGCCATGGGGATGAGCGGTATCTCCAGGAGCCAGGTCAGCCGGCTGTGCGAAGAGATCGACGAGCGGGTGACGGCCTTCCTCGAGCGTCCGATCGAAGGCGACTGGGCTTATGTGTGGATGGACGCTACCTACATAAAAGTCCGCCGCGCGGGCCGCATTGTCTCGGTCGCCGTCATTATCGCGGTGGGCGTCAACAGTGACGGTCGGCGCGAAGTATTGGGCATGGCGATCGGCCATTCCGAGGCTGAGGTGTTCTGGACCGAGTTCCTGCGCAGCCTTGCGCGTCGCGGTTTGCGGGGCGTGAAGCTGGTCATCTCCGATGCTCACGAGGGCCTCAAGGGCGCGATCACCCGCGTCATGGGCGCCACCTGGCAGCGCTGCCGGGTGGGGTTGTTGAAAAAGCCGCTATCATTGCGATTTGATGTAGACCACGGGATTGTTCCTCGGATTTCCACCCTTTGGGCGCTATTGAACTGTGAGGTACCTGGGGGGACGATTTTCGGCGGCACCGGCGGTTAAGACGGCGCAAATTAGCGAGATGAGGGCGGCAGCTAGCCGCTTGAGATTGATTGCGGCGGCCGTCAGGAAGGCCTGAATGCGCATATTGTCGAGGCCGCGCCGGACAGCGCGGGCAAGCCCGTGCCAAGTCTTGGCTTCACCGTGAACGCCTTCGACCCGCCAGCGGTGACGCTGATAGAGCCGTTCTTCGCGGTTGCTCCATCGGCTCCGCTTGCGTCGCGCCCGCAGCAGCGAAGGGTGATTGACGTTGAACACGACGACGCGGGCACGGCGTGAAGGGCTCACGCAGCGTGCCTGGAGCGGACATCTGCCGCAATCCTTGGCGCGGGCGTGGAAATACTGGAAGGCGCCGCGATGCAGCTTGCCCTTCGGACGTAGAATCTTGCCCTTGGGGCAACGCGCGACATTATGGCGGGCATCGAACTTGAAGCGGCGCGTAGGAATGACCTTGCCCGGCGGGGGCTCCGCCTTGGCTGGGACGATGCCTTCGATCTCACGGTCTTCCAGCGCGCGGAACACTTTGGCGTAGGCGTAACCGGCGTCCATCGTCGCGGTGGTGATCGCCTGGCCGGTGGTCGCGGCCACTGCATCGAGCCGTCCTGCAACCGCCATGCCTTCATTCTCCTCACCCGTTGCGATCTCTACATCGACAATGACGCCGGCCACGTCATCGACAGCGGTGTGTTGCTTGTAGGCCGGTTCAAGGCGGCGGTTGCGGCCGTTTGTCGCCATCGTGGCGTCGGGATCGGTCACGCAGACCTTCTTGAACTTGCCGCTCTGCCGGCTGTCTCGGAGCGCCTCGTCGTTGGCTTCGGCGACCGCCTCGACATGGCGGACGGCTAGCGAATCCCACCTCACATGCGCGCGGATCAATGAGGCGTCGAGGTGGACGACTTCCCCGGTCGCAATCTTGGCGGCAACGCAGGCTTGGACTGTGCGCTCAAAGATCCGGCGAAAGCGTTCGGCCCCCCAACGCTGGCGAATGCGCGTCAGTGACGAATGGTCGGGCAACGGCTCGTGCAGCCCATAGCCGACAAACCAGCGGATCGCGATGTTGACCGCCGCCTCACGCATCAGCCGCCGATCATGGACGATGCCGAGCAGAAAACCCGCGAGCATCAGGCGAACCGCGACCTCCGGATCGATGCCCGGCCGGCCATTGTCGATGCAGTATAGATCGGTGATCTCGTCGCGCAGCCAGGAAAGATCCAAAACGGCATCGACCCGAACCAGAATGTGCTCGTCGGGAATGAGCTGGCGCAGCGATCCCGTAATGAACAGTTCCAGTTGATCTCGTTCCTTGCGCCCCAGCATGCCGCCTCCCTCGCCGATCAAATGCAAGTGAATCACACGGCGGGAGCTTTTTCAACAACCCCGCAACGCAGGTCTGGCGACAGGTCGCCGACCAGTTGCGCACCCGTTGGCCCAAGCTCGGCGCCGGCATGGACGAGGCCGAAACCGACGTGCTCGCCTACACCGGCCTCCCCACCCAGCACCGCACGAAGTTACACTCAACCAATCCGCTCGAGCGGCTCAACAAGGAGGTCAAGCGCCGCGCCGACGTCGTCGGAATCTTCCCGAACGAAGACAGCATCATCCGCCTCG
>Ga0164243_10010914_pt1 | contig 13011 bp, 6 predicted proteins | sample OricompcompostOP_FD_108781 | JGI IMG/M metagenome (GOLD analysis project Ga0164243, IMG submission 108781) | Organic Plus compost microbial communities from Emeryville, California, USA - Original compost - Organic plus compost (OP) | ecosystem: Engineered > Solid waste > Mixed feedstock >... | reverse complement strand
CCGGAGCGGCCGAACGGGAGCAGCGTGGTGAACGGCCCGTCCATGACCGTGACGCCCACCGGCGGGTGGTCCCAGTCGACGACGTACACAGCCGTGTACTCGTACTGCCGGTCGGGTGCCTCGTGTCCGAGCTGCCGGCTGAGGCGGTTGATGTCGGCGAAGGAGCAGTTCACCACCGAGTCGAAGGAGCCGGCGGCCCCCTCGTGGGTCTCCACCGTGTAGGTGTCCCCCCGGGTCTCGACGGCGCGGACCTCGGTGCCGAACCGCATGGTGGCGCTGGAGCCTGCCAGTCTTCTTCCCAGTACGTCGCGGAGGTGCCGGCAGTCGATGACGGCCTCCTGTGTGCGGAGCCCCAGGGTGACGCCGGTGACCGGCGGACTGTACCGGGACGGTTCGACGAGCCGGTACCGCAGCCCCACGCTGTCGCAGAAGTCGAGGTACTCCCGCGCGGTCACCGCCGAGCCTTCCTCGGCGATGAAATACCCGTTGGGGAAATCCGCCGTCACGCACTCGGCGAATTCGTCCCGGAACTTCTGGTAGCCGCGTATGCACTGCTCCGCTGTCGCGGGGTCACGCGGATAGTGGAATCCCAGGTGGAGACGGTTCTGGTTGTTGAAGGAAGCCCCGGACAGCGGTTCCCGGTTCCGCTCGAAGACCGTTACCCGGTATCCCCGCTCCGCCAGTCGGAGCGCGGCGACGGCGCCGAATACGCCGCAGCCTATGACGGCCACCGCATGCCGTTCAGACATGGGCGCCTCCGTTGACGCCGATGATCTGCCCGTTGAGGCCGGCCCATGCCGGCTCGCAGATGCCGACGACGACTCCGGCGATCTCCTCGGGGGTCACCAGCCGGCCCGTCGGCGTCCTGTCCCGGTGGGCCGCCCGGCGCTCCGGCAGCATGTCGCGGTACATGGTGCTGCCCTCGATCAGCCCCGGGGAGACCGCGTTGACCCGCACGTCGGGTGCCAGCCAGGAGGCGAGGGACTTCACGAGGCCGATCACCGCGGCTTTGGAAGCGGCGTAGACCGGGTCGTAGCTGCCCCGTTCGCCCGACACCGAGGCCGTCATCACCACCTGGGCACCGGGGCGGAGCAGCGGCAGCAGCCGGCGGAGCAGCGCGGCCTGCGCGCCGACGTTCACGGTCAGCACGCCGGTGATCTGCTCGTCGGAGTAGGCGCTCAGTGAGGAGCCGGGGAGGATGCCCGCGAGGAACACCACCACGTCCAGCTGCCCGACGCGTTCCCGGCAGGCCGACGCCGCCGCGTCCAGCGAAGCGGGATCGAGGAGGTCCAGCTCGATCGGACGGCCGGGCGCCGATTCGGGGGCCGCGCCCGAGCGTACCGTCGTGAGCACGTGGTCGCCCCGCTGCACGAAGGCGTCGACCACGGGCGGCCCGATCGACGAACTCGCCCCGACGACGAGTGTGTTGCGTCCTGTGGGCGTCACTGTCATCCGTCCCGTCGGCGTTTGAGGGGGTGGGGCCGGCACGACGCCTGGTTCGGGGTCTCCCTCCCGGCGTCCCCGGTCAGGCGCGTTCAGCCTGCCAGGAGGCGGCGGCAGGAAGCGGCGGCGGTCGCGGATTCTGGGCGGATCCTTAGGACCGGCAGGGCCGCCGGCGCAGCTCCGCGACGGCGAAGGCGAGTTCGAGCGCGGCGGTGCCGTCCCCGTCCAGTTCGGCCGTGAGGCCGCCGGGATGGGTGCCCAGCGCGCGGTGGACGTCGTGGAAGGCGGTGACCTCGGCGACGACGTCGTCCAGGGGGCGCGGGCCGTCGGGGGTGGGATCGCAGAGCCAGACCACGCGGTGGTCCTCCGCCGTGACCTTCTCGACGAGCGCCGGGAGCCGGTCGCGCAGCGCCGCGGCCCCCATACGCACCTGGAAGGTCATCCGGCCCGGCTCCCGGTCCGGGTCGAGCCGGCCGAGGAGGCGCATGGCCTCGTCCGCGTCGCTGCCGGGGCCCAGCGCGACGCCTACGGGGTTGCGGATCGTGGCGAGGTAGCCGGCCTGTTCCTCGCGGTCCCGGGTGTGCGCGCCGGTCCACACGAAGTGGCCCGAGGTGTTGTACCGGTGCCCGGTCCGCGAGTCGACGCGGGTGAGGGCGGAGTCGTAGCGGAGATCGCGGCCCTCGTGGGAGGCGAAGAGTTCGACGGCACCGAGCCGCGCCGGGTCCAGGCCGCAGGCCCGCATGAAGGCGAGGGCCCGGCCGATCCGGTCGACGAGCGGGGTGTGGTGCCGGAGGGTGGGCGAGCGGGTCACGCGCTCCCGGTTCCATTCGTGCACCTGTGCGAGATTCGCGTAGCCGCCCGCGCCGAGGGCCCGCACCAGGTTGAGCCGGGCGGCGGCGGCCTCGTACCGGCCGACCGCGCCCGGCTGGTGCGGGCCCGCAGGGGGCAGGCCGACGGCGCTGAGTTTGACGACGGGTCCGGCGGCGGCGTACGTCAGCACCGCGGCCATCTGCAACTGGGTGCGCAGCCGGTCCCGGATGACGTCCGCGCTCTGTCCGCCGAAGGCCCGCGCGCGGTCCGCGCAGTGCAGGACCAGCGCCTCACCGCGGGCGGCGCGCGCGAGCTGCGCGGTGAGCAGGTCGCACTCCCCCGCGAACACCAGGGGCGGGGACGAGGAGAGTTGTGCGACGGTCTCCTCGGACAGCTTTTCGCCGGACCCGGACGGCGGCTCGCCTGCCGGCGGAGTACGCCGGGCCCCGGACTCGGTCATCTCCACCGCGTCTCTCATCCGTCCGCTGCCGTTTCGCTTCTTGTCCGCGGGCAGCGTAGGCCGGCGGGATGCCGGTCCGGTCCGGGCGTTCGGCGCCCCTAAAGGAATTGCTAGGGGCCGGTCGGCAGGTCCGGGAAGCGTTCGCCGGCGGTGCCGGGGAACGCCGCGGTGGTGCACCGTCGCGTTCCCCGGCCCGGACCGGACGGGCCCTAAGCGGCTGCCCCGCTGACCGACAGCCGGTAGCCCGCCCTGTCCACGGCTTCGACCTCCACGTGGTCCGACACACCGAGCCGCTCCGCCAGGGAGGCGACGCAGCCGTGCAACGACGCTTTCAGCGTGCTCCGTTGCACGCGCAGGACCTGGTCGACAAGCTGGTCGGCGCGCAGCACCTCGCCCGGGCGGTTGGCCAGTGCGGCGAGGACACCGAACTCCTCGTCCGACAGGTCGATCGGGGCACCGTTGACCAGCACGACCCGTTCGTCCAGGTCGATGCGGAGCGGACCGGCGAGGACGAGGCCCCCGTCGGGCAGAGCGGCCGGCTCGGGTTCGGCGGCCCGCCAGCGGCGGACCACGGCCCGGACCCGGGCCAGCACCTCGGCCAGGTTGTAGGGCTTGACGAGGAAGTCGTCCGCGCCCAGGTCCAGTCCCCGCACACACGCGGCGTGGTCCGCGCGGGTGCTGGTCACCAGGATCGGGACCGAACTGGAGGCCCGGATCTCACTGCACAGCGCGAAGCCGTCGTAGTCGGGCAGGCCGAGATCCAGCAGCACCGCGTCCGGGCGGGTCTGCTCCAGCAGTTCGAGCGCGGCCCTGCCGGTGCCCGCACACACCGCGGTCAGTCCCTGCTGGGACAATGCGGCCCGCAGGGCCGCGGACACACGATCGTTGTCCTCGATTACCAGAATCTCCATTTTTCCCCCATGGAGTCCGAGCCCGAACGACCGAGTCAGTGGTCGGTCCGAAAATACTGGGCAATCACGCCTCTGGGGTCAAGGACGCAGCTCACCTGCCGTTAACACCACGCTATTCGTTGCCGCGGCGGGGAGAGGCCCCGCGGTCACCCGGATTCCGCCCGGGCCTCGCCGCGTGAGCGGGCCGATGTTTCGCGCTCCGGGCGGATGTAGTCGGGCAGCACTTTCGGCGGCCAGCAGCCGATACTGAACATTCCCATCGAGTACGCCTTCGCCGCGAGCGCCGTGCGGTTGGGCACTTTGAAGAGCCGCAGCAGGATGCTCACGTGGTACTCGATGCCCTGCCGGCTGAGGAACAGTCTGGCGGCCAGGCGCACGGTCGGATCGCCCGCCGCGACGCCCTCCAGCACCTTCGCCTTGAGCGGCGTCAGCTTCCACCACGAGCCGACGAGCGCCTGCCGGTCGTCGGCCGTCTCCTCCGGCGTGAACTGCACGAGTATCATGCGCGGTTTGCCGTCGGCGTCCTCGACCGGGTAGGCGGTGACCTTGCCGGCGACCGCCGTGTCGTGGAACCAGATGGCGATGGAGCGGCTGACCACCTGCGCCTGGTGGCCCTGGACGAGGCGGAGGAACTGGCGCAGCACGTGCTGCCGCACGCTCGGGTGCAGGAACTCCGCGAAACTGCGGTCGCAGATGTCGTCGTGGTCGCGACCGCACTGGGCGCTGAAGGCGCTGTTGACGGACCGGATGCGCAGGCTGGGATCGAGTATTGCGAGCCCGATTCCGGAACGTTCGATCAGCGACAGCACCACATCGCCGTACTCGTCGCTCCGGATCTCCGAGGAATACAGGGGGGATGGCAGGTCGCGCAATTCATTGTCGGCGCGATTTTCCTGCCGCAGAATGAGCGGAACTGTTCCGGAAATTCTTCGGAGTTCGCTCTCTCTGTTGTCCCCCGCTTGCAGTGCATTTGCCATGCCACACCTTCCCCCTGTTTGTGTTCGACTGGCAGGCCGCAGCCTAAGCAGGACAAACGTCGGCGGACAATGCGGGACGGGGGTAAGGCAGAACACTGTGGTCGCGGCACCGGTGGTTCGGACGGGCCGCGGTGCGGTAGTCCGGGACCCCGGGATCACATCTGCCGGACACGCTCCCGTGTTCGAGGAGTCGGCGAGCACGAAACGAAACAGGCGATAACTGCGCTTTTGTCCGGGTTGCTGGGCCTGGCTACCGGCAGGTAGCCCGGTCGGTGCACCGACCGGGCACCGAAGCGAAAACCGCAGCGGACATCGCCCGCTCCGAACGGGGGAAGCCCCTGAACCGGCCGGAGCCGCGCAACCCGCCGCCCGGCTCGGGAGATCACCTACCGCGGGGACCCCCGCCTGCCGGCCGCTGCGAGCGGCCGGGTCCGGGCACCCTCAGAAATTGAGGGACAGCACGCCGGAGCGGAAAGCGGCCTCCCCCGCCATGCGACGGACGACCGGGGCCAGTTCGGCCCGGCCGGCCACGTCCAGCCGCCGGTACAGCCTGGTCAGCGTCTTCTCCACGGCCCGGCGGGTGACGCCCAGGGACCGGGCGGTGTCCTGGTTGGTGTGGCCGAGAGCCACCAGCGCCGCGACCCAGCGTTCGGTGTCGCTGAGCCCGCCGCCGCCCGGCGGCACCACTCCACGCAGCTCCGCGCCGAGCGACGCCGTCCAGCAGCGCAACAGCGGCGCCCCCGCCTCGTCCGCTATCCGGTCGGCCTCGGCCAGCAGTTCGGCGGAGCCGGGGCGTCCGGCGGCGCGCAGCCGCGTACCGTACCCCCGCAGCGCACGGCCGAGTTCGAGGACGTCGGTGCCCTCCCTGAGCACCGCGACGGACTCGGCGAACAGCGACAGCGCATAGCGGCCGTGCACGACGGTTCCCCAGACCCGCAGCACCCGGCCCAGCTCGTTGGGCGAGCCGAAGGCGCGCGCCCGGTCGCAGGCGTGGGCCAGGAGCCCGAGCGCGGGTTTCCGGTCACCGCCGCAGAGCAGGAGCGGAACGCACCACAGGTCCACGGGGGACAGCGCCTGGCTGCACCAGCCCGCGGCCTCGGCGCGGCGCGCCGTCTCCACCAGTTCCGCGGCTGCCTCGGACGGTTCCGGGTGCGGGTTGAGCAGGTGGCCCAGCACCTTGCCGGCGAAGCTGCGGACCGGCAGCCCGCTCACCGGGCTCTCGTCCAGCAGTCCGTGCAGCCGGCCGGCCCACCCGGCGTCACCGGTCGCGACCGCCACGGACACCAGGCCCCAGACGGCCAGCCAGTCGCTGTCCCCCAGCGTGCCGGGGCCAGCGGCGCAGGCTTCCAGCGCGTCCATCCAGGCGTCCGCGAGCCGCCCCGAGGACAGCGCGGCCAGCGCGCGCCAGCCCAGCAGCCGGGTCCGCTGCCGCTCGTCGCCGCGCCGGGTCGCCGCGTCGACGGCCGCGTCCAGCCAGCTGCGTACGGGCGCTTCGGCCTCGGCCGCGATCCCGGAGGCGATCATCAGCGCGGAGGCGGCGTACCCCGAGGCGGTGGAGGCCGGTTCGTGGTCCAGCATCCAGCGCACCAGGGTGGCGGCCTCGGCGGCGGGCAGCTCTCGGCCCAGTGTCCCGGCGAACACCAGGACCGAGACCAGTTCCCGCTGTGCCGGGGTGCCGGGTCCCGGCCCGGGGGCCAGCTCGCGCAGCCGCCGGACCGCGTCCCCGGCGGCGTTGGGCGACGCGAGGCCGGACAGCCGGACGCGGGCCTCCAACCGCAGCCGGGATTCGGCCACCTCGGCATCGTGCGGCGGCTCCGCATCCGGTGTCCGGGCTGAGGAGAGCGCCTCGGCGACCGCCCGCGGCGCGGCGACGAACAAGGTCAGCGGCACCCGGGACACGGCCGCCGCACGTGCGTGGCCCGGGTCCAGGAGCGGTACGGCCTGGGCCACGTGCCGCAGCGTGGCGGAGGTGTCGAGGTCCTGCTCGACGTCGGCCAGTGCGAGCAGGAATTCGCCGCGCTGCGGGCTGTCGGGCGAGAACTCGCGCAGTGCCCGGCGCAGGCAGCGGGTCGCCAGTTCCACGTCACCGCGGCGGCGCGCGTCGTCGGCCGCCCGGCGCAGCAGCCACGCCGCCTCGGGCCACTCCCCCGGGCCGGTCTCCAGCAGGTGCGGGACGATCCGTTCGGCCGGGGCGCCCGCCGCGCCGAGCAGCGTCGCGGCCCGGCGGTGCAGCTCCGTCCAGTCGGCCAGGGAGAGGCTGTCCTCGGCGATCTCCCGTACGCAGTCCCACAGCACGGGAGGGGCGCGGCGGTCGGCTGCCCAGCCGAGCCGCAGCAGTGCCCTCGCCGCGTCGGCCGCCTCGTTCGGCTGGAGATGGGCGAGGCGGGCGAGGGTGCGTCCGTCGGCGGAGCCGTCGAGGACCGCCGCGCAGTGGGCCAGCCGCCTGACGGACTCGGAATGGCCGCTGAGGGCGGCGGCGACCCGGGCCTTGAGCGGCCAGGGGACGGGGCGGGAGCGGGCGGTGGCGAGCAGCCCGGCACGGGTGAGCCGCTCGCCGGCCTCCAGCCGGCCGGACAGGGAAGCGAGCCAGGCGGGGTTGCCGGCCGTCGCCTCCGTCCAGGACCGGGCCGACTCCTCGGAGAGGACGATCCCCCGTTCCGCGAGCAGGGCGCGCACATCCGCCACGTCGAGCGGTGCCATCCGCACCAGGTGGTCCACCCGTGTCAACAGGTCCTGCACCGCCGGCAGCTCGGTGTCCGCCTCGCCCTCGCACACCGCGACGACCAGCAGCACAGGGACGGATTCCGGGTCGGCGAGAAGCCGGGCCAGCCAGGCCAGCGACACCTCGTCGGCCCACTGCACGTCATCGACCAGGAACGTCATGGGGGCGGCTGCGTCCGTCCGGCCGGCCGGACGCAGCGCAGCGACATCCGCGGCGGATCGGAGCAGTTGTTCGACCAGCCCCGCGCCCACGCCCTGTTCCAGCCGGCTGGCCTGGGCCCGCCGTACGACCAGGCCCTCCTGTGCGGCCAGTTCGGCGGCGGCGTCGAGGAATGCGGAACGGCCCGAGCCGGGCGGGCCCGTGACCGCCATCAGCGCCGTGGAGCCGCGGCGTGTGCGCTCCAGCGCCCCGCGCAACGAGGCGAAACCCCCGTCCTGGACGGCGGTTCGGTACGGGAAGGCCGCTTTCATGTCGATCTCATGCCGATTTCATGACCCGTCGCAACCTCACCAGACGCACAGGATCATCATATTGTCTTCATCATGAGCTCGACGCCATTGGAGCACATGTATCTACTCCCCAGGTCGACAGCGCATCAGGCCGCCACGCGCACCGTGCTGGTGCTCGGCAACGGCCATGACTCCCTTCACAAGATCGCCCGCCGCGTCGGTGACATGTGCGGCCACGGGCAGCAGGCCGACGTGCGCTCCGTCGTCTGCCACCGCGAGGACACCGGCATCGAACACGCCGTACTGCGACGGCTGCTCGACACGCCCGGTGGCGAACCGTTGCCCCCGCACAAAGCGCGGCACGCGGCCCTGGAGCACATCACCGGGCTGCTGACGCGATCCCCCGTGCTGCTGGCGATCGGCGACGCGCAGTGGTGCGACCAGGGCACGCTGCGCTGCATCGACCATCTGTCCCGCGGCACAGCCGGGTTGCCGCTCACGATCGTGCTGAACGTCGCGCCCGGCGCCCTGACCACCGCCACGGCCCCCTTCCTCGAGCTCATGACCCGCAAGGACTGGACCGTCGTCGATGCCACGGCGCTCGCGCCCGACGGCACCGGCCCGGCGGACGGAGCCGTCCCCGGCGCCCCGCACCCGCACGAGCCCGACCCGCTCCGCGTCGCCCGGGCGTCCGCGCTGCTCAACAGCACCGACGAGGAGCTGGTCGCCGCACTCACCGGTCTGCCCACCGGCGTGACCCGCCGGGCCCTGCACGAAAGCCGCGATCTCGGACTGCTCCCCGAAGACGGTGCCCCGCCCTCCCCCGGCTCACTGCTGGACGCACTCCCGGCCGCCGAACGCGAACGCATGCGCACGCAGGCGGCCGAGATCCTCAACGACGCGGCGCGGCCCGCCCGCCAAGTGGCCGATCTGCTGCTGGGCCTGTCCGCACTGGACCGGCCCTGGATGGCCGCCGTCCTCAAGGAAGCGGCCACCGAGGCGCGGCCGGACCATCCGGCGTCGTCCGTTTCCTACCTGAACCGGCTCCACGAGGCGGACCCGGACGATGCCACCACCCGCACCGAACTCGCCACCGCGCTCCTCGACATCGACCCGGCTGCCGCCCGCGCGCACTTCGACGGCCTGCTGTCGCGCACCGACGACCCGGACGTACGCGCAAGGATCACCGTTCCGCTCTGGCTGAGCGCCCTCATGACCCACCGCACACCCGAGACCCCCGCCGCGCTCGGCGGCGTTCTACGCGCGCTGCGCGACGGCGCCCCCGACCAGGCGCCGCCCCACCGGGCCCGGCCGGAGCCGGCCGGCACGTCCCCCCTGTCCGGGGACGGCCCGCGGGAATGCCTCGTACGCGCCGTCGACGCGCTGCGCACCGCACTGGCCGGCACCGACCCCGACGCCGCCACCGCCGACGCGCACCACGTCCTCAGGGCGGAACCGCCGCACACCGCCTGGGAGCGGGTCAGCGCCGCCAAGGTCCTGGGCCTGGCCGACGAGACCGAGACCGCGCTCCCCCACCTGGACCGCATCGTCGCGGACAGCGAACGCCGCCAGGAGACATGGGCCGAGTACCACGCCCGGTCGACCCAGGCCCTGCTGCTGCTCGAAACGGGACGGGTGTGCGAGGCGTACCGGACGGCGCTGGCCGCCACCCGGCTCGCCGAGCGGCACGGCTGGGGGCAGCGGACCCGGCTGGCACCGGTCACCCTCACCCTGGCCCTGCTGGCGCGCGGCGAGCCCGGCCGCGCCGAGGGCGTCCTGCGCCGACTGGGCGCCCGGAAACTCGACGACACCATATGGGACCACCACCTGTACCTGATGGCCCGCGCCCTGGTCGCACGCTCCCACGGACGCGTCGAACAGGCCCTCGACCTGCTGGAGCGGTGCGGAGCCAGCCTCGACAGCGCGGGCGTCCGCAATCCGGTGTTCACCAAGTGGTGGCTGTACAGCACAGGCCTGCTCATGGAACTGGGCCGGCCCCGAGCGGCCCGGGAGCGTGCGGAACTCGGCCGGCACCTGGCCGAACAGTGGCCGCGGGCCGACAGCTCCGGACTCAGCCTGCTGGCCCTGGGCATGACGGCAGGACCCGCCGACCGGGTGGAACTGCTCGCCGAGAGCGTCCGCGTCCTCGCGGGCACTGCCCACCGCTACTCGTACGCCGTGGCCGAACTGCGCCTCGGTCAGGAACTGTTGCAGCGGCGCGACGACGCGGCGGCGCGCAGCCGTCTGCAAGCGGCGCGGGCGACGGCGGTACGGTCCGGAATGGCCGCGGTGGCCGAGAAGGCCCGGTCCGCGCTCGCCGCGGCCGGGGGCCGCCGGCCCGCGCTGAGCGGCGCGGAGCAGGCCGTGGCGCGGCTCGCGGCCGACGGCGCCACGAACCGGGCCATCGCCGACACCCTCTATCTGAGCGTGCGCACCGTCGAGTACCACCTGACGAGCGTGTACCGGAAGCTCGGCATCGACGGACGGGCGGGCCTCGCGGAATGGCCGTCCCTCCCCGAACCGGGCGCCACCGCGCGAGCGCTCAGCGACAGGCGGTGAGCCCGCGGCCCGCGCCCGGAAGGGGGCGCGTACTCCTGGAGCGGGCGGACGAACTGGCCCTGCTGGCGCAGGCCGTCCGCGAGGTCGCCCACGGCGAGTCCAGGACGGTCGTGGTACGCGGCAGACCGGGCACCGGGCGCAGCACTCTGCTCGCCGAGACGGCCGCGCTCGCCCGCCGTGCCGGACTGCACGTCGTCACCGCACCGGATCAGGCACCCCGCCCGGACCCGGACCACACCGGCGCGGCCCCCTCCCGGGCTGCGGCACAGGAACCCGCCGCACCGGTGGCCGTCCTCCGCGACGAGCCACGGCAGCCCGGCGCCGGCCCGGTGGAGCCGGCCCGGTCACTGACGCGGCGCTCCGACGGGCGGCCCCTGCTGTACGTGGTGGCCTGCGCCGACCCCTCCCTCCTCACCGAAGCCGCGCCGCCGCACCGCGAGATCCGGCTGCGCCCGCTGAGTCCACGGGCCGTGCGGGCCCTGCTCGTCGAGACGTACGGCGAGGAGGCGGCCGAACCGCTCGTCCCCGCCGCCCTCGCGGCGACCGGCGGCAACCCCGCGGTACTCTGCGGGACGCTCCACCGGCGGCCCGCGCCGGCGCCCGGGCCCGAGGAGTTCGCGGCGCTCGCCCACCAGGTGGGCCGGCACCGGCTGCGCTCCGCGCTGGCCGGGGCCCCGCAGCAGGCGGTCGCACTGCTGCGGGCCGCCGCCGTGGCGGACGGGGACTTCCCCTTCCACCAGGTCTGCGAGCTGGCCGGCATCCCCGCGCCGTCCCGCGAGCGGGCCCGCACGGACGCGGCCCGGACCGGGCTGCTCGGCTCGGTCACCGACCCCCGGCTCCACGACCCGCTCGTGACCGACCGGGTGCTCGGTCTCATGGACGAGGGAGGGCGCGCCGGACTCCACGAGAGCGCCGTACGGCTCGAACGGCGGCACCGTATGCGGCAGTCGGTCCTCGGCCGGCTCGTCGTGCGAACCGGGCTGACCGATTCCTGGGTGCCCGAGGCCCTGTACGCGGCGGGCGTCGAGGCCCGCCGCTCCGGCGACGAGGCGGGCGCCGTCACCCTGCTCGAAAGCGCGGAGGACCGCGGGGCCCGGGGCGGTCTGCAAACGGAGGTACTGCTGGAGCTGGCCAGGGCACAGCTGTCGCTGCGCCCCCACGCCGCCGACCGGGGATTCCTCCGCGTCCTGACGGAACCCGCCCTGCGGGACGGTTCAGCGGCCCGGCTGTTCGCCGCCGACGTGCTCACCCTGCGCGGCGGCGGCATCGAGACGGCGTCCGCCATCGCCACGGCTGCCTCCCTCCGCACGACGCCCGAGTCCCAGCGGCACGCCCTGCACGGCCTGCGGGCGCTGGCCCTGGAGACCGGCCCGGCCGCGGAGGCCCCCTTGCGTTCCGGCGCACTGGAAACCCCACCCCCGGCGCCGGGGCCCGACACCGCGGTGGCCGCCCGCGAACAGACCCCGCCGCCTGCGGGCCGGCGGAGCGGCACACAGGACCTCGCACCGTCGGCTCCGGGCACGCGAACGAGCGCGGGGGCGGGCCCGGGCGCGGGCTCCGCGGGGGCGGGTTCGCCGGGGGCGGCGGCACAGCCTGCTCCGGGTGACGCGGTTTGGGCCGCCGCCGTGGCGTGGCGGCTGTGCTCCGCCGGGCAGGAGATCGACCGCGCGCGGCGGCTGGCCGCCGCGGCGCTGGCGGGGGCCGGAGCCGGGCGGTTCGCTCCCGCGCTGGTCGCGGCCAGGGTGCTCGTCGTCGCCGACGGAGTCGAGCTCGCCCGGCACGGGCTGGAGCGGATCGAGGCCGAGGCCCGGCGGCAGGGGGTGCGGCCCGCGGTCGGTCTCGCCCTGCTGACCCGGGCCGAACTCGCCCTGCGTACGGGTGATGTGGCCGAGGCGCGCTCCCGGCTCGACGAGGCGCTCGGGGAGGTGCCCCGGCATCACTGGCATCCGCGGAAGCTGCCGCGGCTGACCGCGCTGGACGCGCTGATCGCCCTGGAGTCCGGACGGCCGGACCTCGCCGAGGCCGCTGTGTCGGGCACCGTACCGGACCGGCACGAGTACGGGGTCGACCGCGCCTTCGTGCTGTTCGCGCAGGGCCTGGCCGAGCTGCGGACCGGAGGGACCACAGCCGCGGCGCACCTGCGTGAGTGCGGCCGGATGCTCCTCGCACTCGGCTGTACGAACCCCGGTCTGGTTCCCTGGCGTTCACATCTGGCGCTGGCGACGGCGTGCGCCGGGACACCACAGGCACCGGAGGCCACCGCCCGTCTGCTGGCCGAGGAGCTGGCGGCGGCCCGGGCCTGGGGGTCGGCGTCCACGGTCGGTTCGGTGCATCTGCGGGCCGGGCTCGCGCTGACCGGCCCGGAGGCGCTGGCGCATCTGCGCACCGCGGTCCGGGTACTCGCGGACTCGGTCGCCCGAGGGCGCCGGGTGCAGGCGCTGGCGGAGCTGGCCGACGCCCTGTTCGACGACGGCCGGCCGGGTGAGGGCCGGCGTGCCCTGGATCAGGCCGTGGCGGCGGCGCGGGCCGACACGGGGCTGCCGGCGGGGCGGGTCCTGGAAGTGGCCGCGCGGTACGAGGAGCTGCCCCGGGCGAACCGGGCACGTCTGAGCCGGGCGCAACTGCGGGTCGCGCTGCTCGCCGCCGAGGGCTGGTCGAACAAGGCGATCGCCCAAGAGCT
>Ga0164243_10010913_pt1 | contig 13012 bp, 9 predicted proteins | sample OricompcompostOP_FD_108781 | JGI IMG/M metagenome (GOLD analysis project Ga0164243, IMG submission 108781) | Organic Plus compost microbial communities from Emeryville, California, USA - Original compost - Organic plus compost (OP) | ecosystem: Engineered > Solid waste > Mixed feedstock >... | reverse complement strand
GGACTGCCGGGAATGAAGACGTCAAACGCCGTCCAGAAGGCGTCGCGTATGGCATCGCGTTCCATCAGGATTTCGTGCCGCGCGTTCGGCAGGATGATCGCTTCGGCCGTCCGCATTTGCCGCGCCAAGGCCTCGATCGGCCGATTGGCGACGATCTTGTCGTTCGCGGCGATAAAGAACAGGGTCGGCGTACGAATCTGCGAGATCAGTTCCGGATCTTCAAGAAGATCCATCGCCCGGTGGGCGGCACGCAGCCAGCCGACTGTCGGCGACCCGAGAACGAGATGCGGCGCGGCCTTGCACAGGGCGACGAGGCGGTCATACCGCCTGGGGTCGCTTGTCAGCACGTTTGTCGATACGTCGCGCTGCCCTTCCACATAGTCGCGAGAACCGCCTCCCGGCACGAACAGCCGGCCGCAGCCGATCGCGGTGAGCACCGCGGCAAGGCCGCGGACAAGGGGATCGGCGGCGATTCCCGGCAGGCCGATCATCGGCGCAGTCAACACAATACGGTCCCACCAGGTCGAACGGCGGCGCGTTGCCTCCAGAAGGATCGGCCCGCTCATGGAGTGTCCGAGCGCGAAGAAGGGCGGTGGGAAATCCGGCCGCACGAAATCTTCCATGAAGGTGTCGAGGTCCTTCTGGAAATCGGTAAAACGGCCGATATGCCCCCGCCGGGGATTTTTCAGAAGGCGCCCCGAGCCGCCCTGCCCCCGCCAGTCCAGAGCGGCAACGGTGAAGCCCCGCTCGTTGAGATCACCGATCGTCTCGAAATATTTCTCGATGAATTCGGATCGCCCCTGGAACAGGCAGACGGTTCCCTTGAAAGGCCGATCGGAAGCTGCCTTGAAGCGGGCGGCACGCAACTTGACCCGGTCTCTGGCCGTCAGTTCAAAGACCTCGGCATTCGCCGGAGCGGGATTTTCGGGAATGGAAACCAGCGGAACAGGCATGGGAACGGGTCTTGAAGGGGCAGATTCGGCTTACCACATCCGACATGTGCAGGCCTGCACGGGCTGCGCAACGAAAATCGGGCCTGGCCGCCTGTGGCGGGCTCCGCTACCGCATCGCTTCAAGGAGGATGTGAATATGCGTGCTTTTGATCCTTCCCTGCTTTATCGCTCGACGGTCGGCTTTGACCGGCTGTTTTCCCTGCTTGACCAGTTCGCCCCGGAGGCCGGACAGGCGCAGGGCTATCCGCCCTATAACATCGAGCGGACGGGCGAAAACGATTATCGGATTTCCATCGCTGTCGCGGGCTTTGCCGAATCCGACCTCAACATCGAGGTCAAGGAGAACGTGCTGACCGTAAAAGGCGAGAGAAAAGCACAGGAAAACCGCGGCGAGGTGCTTCACCAGGGCATTGCCGCCCGCGCCTTCGAACGCCGCTTCCAGCTCGCCGATTATGTTGTTGTTAAAGGCGCGAGCCTCGAGAACGGCCTGCTCCACATCGACCTCGTGCGCGAGGTTCCGGAAGCGAAGAAGCCCCGCACCATCGCCATCACCACAGGCGGCGCCACGAAGCCGCAGGCGATCGAGAACAAGGCCGCGTAAGGCCGGCAACTGCGACAGTCCGAAGCGCCCCGCAAACCGGGGCGCTTTTCATTTGTCCAGCACATCCCCGCCGACGACCCGACCGGCTTCGAGGCGGACAATCTGTCCGGCGAGGCGGGCAATCTCGTCCTGCGCGTGGCTGACATAGAGAATCGGCACGCCCGTGGTCCTTGGCAGGGCTTCAAGGAAAGGCAGAATCTCCTCGCGGCGCTGCCGGTCGAGCGCCGAAAGCGGCTCGTCGAGGAGAAGAAGGGCGGGATCGGACAGCAAGGCACGGCCAATGGCCACGCGCTGTGCCTCGCCTCCTGAGAGGCGGCGCGGGCTGCGTTTCAGGAGATGGCCAATGCCGAGCAGATCGACCACCGGCTCGAGCGGCGCCTTGCTGCCGGCGAGCCAGCGTCCATATCTGAGATTGTGTTCCACGCTGAGATGCGGGAAGAGCCGCGCATCCTGGAACACATAGCCAATGCGGCGTTTGTGCCGCGGCACATACACACCTTTCCGCGTATCCACGAGTACACGTTCCGATACGATGATACGCCCGCGTTCGGGGCGGATCAGTCCGGCGATCGCGTTCAGGATCGTCGTCTTGCCCGAGCCGGAGGGACCGGACAGCGCCGTGACCTGTGCATGGCTGAGGAAAGCCGCGTCGAGCGTGAAATCGCCGAGACGCTGATAGAGCGCGACCTCGATCATTCCAGATTGAGCCTCCGGTCGAGGCGTCGCGCCATGTATTCGGACGCGAGCAGGGCAACGACGGACACGAGGATCGCGATCAGGACAAGGCGCATCGCCCCTTCATCGCCACCGGGTACCTGGGTGAACGTGTAGATCGCGCTCGGCAGTGTCTGCGTCTCGCCGGGGATGTTCGAAACGAAGGTGATCGTCGCACCGAATTCACCGATCGCCTTGGCGAAGGCGAGAATGGCGCCCGCCAGAATGCCGGGCAGACTGAGCGGCAGGGTGATGGTGAGGAATACGACGGCCGGACTGGCGCCAAGCGTTCCCGCCGCTGCTTCGAGGCGCCTGTCGACGGCCTCGATGGACAGGCGGATCGCGCGCACCATCAAGGGGAAGGCCATGACGCCGGCCGCAAGCGCGGCGCCCGTCCACCGGAACGAGAAGGTGAAGCCGAACCATTCATAGAGAAAGGCGCCGACCGGCCCGCGGCGCCCGAAGGTCAGGAGCAGAAGATAGCCCGTGACGACCGGAGGCAGAACGAGCGGCAGATGGATGAAGGCATTGAGGATGGACAGCCCCCAGAAACGGCCACGCGCAAGCGCATAGGCCACCGCGATGCCGAGCGGCAGACTGAAAAGAACGGCGGTGATCGCGACCTTCAGGCTGAGTTGAAGCGCCGCGGCCTCCGCCGGCTGAAGCCGTAGCCACTCCATCAATCAGTCAACGGGACCGAAGCCCTGCTTCTCGAAAGCGGCCGCCGCTTTCGGCGTCCTGAGATAAGCGAGGAAGGCATCGGCATCGGGGCTCTTCGAATCCCTGAGCTTGGCGGCCGGATAGATGATCGCCGGATGCGTGTCGAGCGGGAAGGTGTCGACGATCTTCACATTCGGGTCCGCCGCTGCATCGGTCTTGTAGACGATGCCGAGCGGCGCCTCGCCACGCGAGACGAGAGCAAGCGTGGCGCGGACGTTCTCGCCCTGGGCGAGCTTGCCCTCGACCGCCGACCAGACGCCGAGCTTTTCGAGAGCCGCCTTGCCGTATTTACCCGCCGGCACCGCCGCAACGTCGGCCACGGCCAGCTTGCCGTCGGCGCCGAGAGCGCCGACGAGATCGAAGCCAGGCGCGATCTTGAGATCCATGGTCGAATCCTTTGACGCGATCAGCACAATACGATTCTGCAGAAGATTGCTCCGCGTGCCTTCGGCGATCTGACCGGCCTTCTCGACATAATCCATCCAGTCGAGGTCGGCGGAGATGAACAGATCGGCCGGCGCTCCGCTTTCGATCTGCTTGGCAAGCGCGGAACTTGCGGCATAGGACACGGAAACGGTTTTGCCGGTTTCGGCCTTGTATTGCGCCGCGATGTCGTCGAGCGCGTTTTTCAGGCTCGCCGCGGCGAAGACGGTGACGTCGGTGCCCTGGGCCACGGCTGGCGCGGCGAGAAGAAGAAGCGCACAAATGGGCGCAGCGAGTCGGGACAGGAATTTGCGCATGGAAGACACCTCCACTGGTGGCGGCATCAACGCGTTCCGGGCGGTTCCGATCAAGACGGGTTTGGGGGCATAGCAATAGACGATCTCTATCGTGACTAAAGGAGGCTTACGCAACACGCGCGGGCTCCTAGAATGCGCAGGGACAGGTGCGGGCATGAACTGGGACGAGATCGACGAGGCGAAATACAGGGATGAAGCGGAAGCCGTGCGGGCGCTCCTCGCCGCAAATCCTCTCGATGGAGAAATGCGGACCCGAGTGGTCGAGGAAGCCAGGAGGCTCGTGCGGGCGGCGCGTGGCATCGGGCGCGGCGGCGTGGTCGAGAGCTTCCTTCAGGAATTCAACCTCGCGACCCGCGAGGGCCTCGTCCTGATGTGCCTCGCCGAGGCCTTGCTGCGTACCCCGGACGAACACACTCGGGACCGCCTGATCGCCGAGAAAGTCGCCTCGGCAGACTGGGCGAGCCATATCGGCCGCTCCGACAATCTCTTCGTCAACGCCTCGACCTGGGGCCTCATGCTGACCGGGCGGCTGATCCGCGTCGATCAGGACGCCAGGTACGATCTTCCGGGCTATCTGAAGCGCCTCGCGGGCCGTATTTCCGAACCCGTCATCCGCGCCGCCATCGGCCAAGCAATCCGCATCATGAGCGAGCAATTCGTACTCGGTCGCACGATCGGGGAAGCACTCGGACGAGCGGATCGCGAGAACCTGCTCTGTTCCTTCGACATGCTCGGAGAAGGGGCGCGCACGAAAGCTGATGCCGCGCGCTACGAGACCGCCTATGCGGAAGCGATCCACGCGATCGGCGCCCATACGAAAGGACAAAAACCGGAAGACGGCCACGGCGTGTCGGTGAAGCTGTCGGCGCTCTCGGCACGCTACGATGCCGTACAGGCGGAACGCACACCCTCACCTGTCTGGGACGATCTCTATCCGCGCCTGAAACGCCTGGCACAGCTGGCAGCCGATTACGACATCAATTTCACGCTCGACGCCGAAGAGGCCGACCGCCTGACCCTCTCGCTCCATATCCTCGAACGGCTGGCCTGCGAGCCGGAGCTCGGCGCGTGGACCGGTCTCGGTCTCGCGGTGCGGGCCTATCAGAAGCGTGCGCCGGAGGTTGTGGAGCGTCTGGCCGTTCTCGCCCGCGAGACCGGACGACGCCTTGTCGTCCGCCTCGTGAAAGGCGCCTACTGGGATACCGAGATCAAGCGCGCGCAGATCGCCGGCCGGCCGGACTATCCGGTCTACACCACAAAACCGGCGGCCGATCTTTGCTATCTCGTCTGCGCCGACAAACTCATCGCCGCCGCACCGCACATCTATCCGCAATTCGCAACGCACAATGCCCATACGCTCGCTGCCATACGTGCGATGGCCGCTCGCGCCGGCGTCGCGGTCGAATCCCAACGCCTGCACGGCATGGGACAGGAACTCTACACTGCGGCCCGTGAAATCTATGGCACCAACCCGATCCGCACCTATGCGCCGGTCGGCAGGCACGAGGAACTGCTGCCTTATCTTGTCCGCCGTCTCCTGGAGAATGGAGCCAATACGAGTTTCGTTCACAGCTTCCTCGACGATGAGGTGACAGTCGAAGCCGTTGTCACCGATCCCATAACAGCCGTCGAAACCCATCCCGACCGTCATCCGCGCATTCCGGTCCCGGCCGATCTATATGGTGAGGCACGAAGGAACTCGGCGGGCGTGGATCTGAGCGTACGGATAGAGCGTGCACGGCTGATGTCGGCTGTCACCGCGCTTCCAGAGTTCTCTGCCCCACCGCTCGTCGGAGGAAAAGCGGCCAGCGGCACGGTACGCCCTGTTTTGAATCCCGCGAATGGTGTCAGGATCGGAACGACGGCCGATGCCGATGAAGCCGCGATCGACGAAGCGGTCGGGCGCGCCCGCGCCAAGCAGCCGCTCTGGGACCGGCTCGGAGGTCCGGCACGGGCCGAGGTCCTGCGCAAAATGGCGGACGCTCTGGAATCGAACCGGGAGCAGCTGATCGCAATTCTGGCACGCGAAGGAGGCAAGACGCTTCCCGACGGCATCGCCGAAGTGCGGGAAGCCGCCGACTTCTGCCGTTATTACGCGCACCTGGCCGAAACCGATTTCGTGAGACGCGAACTGCCCGGCCCGGCCGGCGAACGCAATCTCCTCGCGCTGCACGGGCGCGGCGTCTTCGCCTGCATCAGCCCGTGGAACTTTCCGCTTGCGATCTTCACCGGCCAGATCGCCGCGGCACTCGCGGCGGGAAACGCCGTTCTCGCCAAGCCTGCCGAACAGACACCGCTCATCGCCTTCGAAGCCGTGAAGCTCTACCACGCGGCCGGGCTCGATCCCGCCCTTCTGCATCTTCTGCCTGGTCCGGGGCACACGGTCGGCGACAAACTCGTCCGCCACCCCGGCATCGACGGCGTTGCCTTCACCGGGGGCACCGAAACGGCATGGGCGATCAACCGCGCGCTTGCGGCGCGCGAAGGTCCGATTCTGCCCTTCATCGCCGAGACTGGCGGCCTCAACGGCCTTTTCGTCGATACGACGGCTCTGCGCGAGCAGGTTATCGACGATGTCGTGCTGTCGGCCTTCGGTTCGGCGGGTCAGCGCTGTTCGGCGCTGCGCGTGCTCTTCCTGCCGGAGGAGACGGCCGATCACCTCATCGATGGCATCGCCGGGGCAATGGATGAACTCGTTATCGGCGATCCTGCCGATCCGGCGACCGACATCGGTCCCGTCATCGATACCGAGGCGCGCGATGGTCTGCGCGCGCATCTCGAACGTCTGGAAAGGGAGGCCCGCGTTCTGCACCGGCTCTCCGCACCCGAGGCAGGCACGTTTTTCGGGCCGGTCCTCGCCGAGATTCCCGAACCGGATTTTCTGCAGCGCGAAGTATTCGGACCGATCCTTCACGTGGTGCGCTACAGACCCGAGCGGCTGAAGGAGGTCGCCGGGAAACTTGCCGCGCTCCGTTACGGCCTCACCCTTGGCGTTCACTCGCGTATCGACGGTTTCGCGGAGGAGGTGTCGCGGCTCGTTCCGGCCGGGAATCTCTATGTGAACCGCTCGATCATCGGCGCGGTGGTCGGCGTCCAGCCCTTCGGCGGCGAGGGTCTTTCCGGAACCGGGCCGAAGGCGGGCGGGCCTTATGCCCTGACGCGCTACGCGCTGGAACGTGCAACGAGCGTCAACATCGCCGCGCAAGGCGGCGATCCGGCACTCATGAATCTCTGATCAGCGGACCGAGGCAGCAGGCCGGCGGCGCAGAAGAAAGCCGGCGATGTCGGCTCGTGCACCGTCCATACGATAAAGCATGAGCGCCGAGGCGCCGAGCCAGAAGACCGTCGTGACGAGCAGAGCGATGGCCGCTCCCTCGTCTCCCCACAGGGTCGCGAACACCGCATCCGCAGCGAGAAGCACGCAGGCCGAGGCAATGCAGATCAGCGCATTGGCCGTCTGCGCGCCTTTCAGGGTCAGAAGCAAGGGACCGGGTCCCGCAACCGCGCGCACGAACTGCGCCAGCATCAGGATCACGAGCGTTGTCTTCGCCGTGCGGAACTCGTCTCCGAAGATGCCGAGCAGATGCTCGCCGAAGGCCGCGCTGAGAAGAACACCCGCGATCGTAAGACCCAGAGGGGCAAGACTCGCTCCGATGATCTTGGCGCTGAGTGAATGGTTTTCGCGCCGGGCAATCGCGTCTCCGAGATCGGGCAGCACGATCTCATGCGCAACCTGCACGGTGAAGCCGATGAGATAGGCGATCCGGATGCAGATACCGAAGGCCGCAACGTCCGCCATGCTCATGAACGGCGCGACCAGGATGACCGCCAGATCTGTCAGCAGCCAGGTGAAGCTCGACACGATGACAAGCGGCCAGGCATCCCGTTTCCAGCGGCGGATGAGCCGGCGATTGTAGACAGGAGCCGCCGGGCCAAGCACGAGATGGCGGATCATGAACATCGTGACCAGTGCCATGACCGCGTAAGATACGAACTGAAGCGCCGAAAGCAGCGCGACCGAGGTGGAACGTCCCGCCAGCACGAAGCCGACGATAAAGAGGGCAAAGAGCGACGGCCGGACAATGAAGCCGGGGACGTAACCGGAGCCGAACAGGCGATAGTTCACGGCCATGGAGCTCTGGATGCGCTGGATGGCGATGGGGATGATCGTAAGGGCGCCGAAAACGAACGCGATCCGCGTCGTCTGATCGAAGCCCGGCGCGAACCACGCGGCCGCGGCAAGAACGAATGCCCCGGCAGCCGACCATTTCAGCGTTTCGACCTGCGATATCCGCAGAAAAGCGGCGAGATGGCCAAGCCGGTTGCGCTGGCTGTAGCGCGTGATGAAGCGCGGCAGGAGCGCGGGATAACCGCTGCCGAGAACAAGTGCCGCAACGGTGGCCATCGACGTCAGAAAATAGAAAATGCCGAGATCGGAAGGCTCGAGAACCCGCGCCAGCAGAATTTGCGTGAGAAAGACAATGCCCGAGCCCACCACGCGCACGAGGGACATCTGCAGTGATGTCGGTATCAGCCGGTAGAGCGCGCGCACCATAAAATCTCCGGGAAGCGGCGGACGCGACAAATGTCCGCTGCGACCCGCCTCCTAGCTGCCAGAAGAAGTTTAACCCGCCGTTTCCTAGCCGGCGTTTAAGAGGAAATTAACCTTTCGGAGCCCAGCCCCTCAGCTCGCGGCGCGCGACCATCTCGATCACGTCCATGCCATCATCGCTGGCATTGAGGCAGGGGATGCGGGCGAAATTGACGCCACCATTGTGACGGAATATCTCGGCGTTCTCCCCGCCGATTTCCTCGATCGTCTCGAGACAATCGGCCGTGAATCCTGGCGTAAGCACAGCGAGATTCCTGACACCGCTCATGGCCAGTGCCTCGACCGTCTTGTCCGTATAGGGCTGAAGCCATTCCTCCGGGCCGAACCGCGACTGGAAAGTCATCACCAGGTCGTCCCCGGCCAGACCGAGTTGCTCGCGCAGAAGTTCCGTCGTCCGCGCACACTGGGCGTAGTACGGATCGCCCTTTTCCGAATAGCTTTTAGGGATGCCGTGAAAGCTCGCGAGGATTTTCTCGGGCTTCCAGGGCAGGGTTTCGAGATGAGCGCGGACAGACGCGGCAAGTGCTGAAATATAGACCTTCTCCTCATGCCAAGGCGGGGCGATGCGCAGCGCCGGCTGCCAGCGCATCTTCATGAGTTTCTCGAACACCTTGTCGCCGACAGTCGCGGTCGTCGCGGCAGCGTATTGCGGATACATCGGAATGACGAGAAGCCGATCGCATCCCTCCGCCTGCAGCGCGTCGATCCGCTCGGCGATCGAGGGAAAGCCATAGCGCATAGCCCAATCGACCACGACATACTCACCAAGATCGGCGAGCCTCTCCCGCAGCTTGGTGGCCTGATCACGCGAAATCGTCTTGAGCGGTCCTTCGTTACGCTCCTTGTTCCAGATCGTCTCGTAATCACGGCCTTTTTTCTGAGGACGGACCGAGAGCACGATGAGATTGAGGACAGGCAACCACTTCCAACGCGGCTCCTCGATGACGCGAGGGTCCGACAGGAATTCCTTCAGATAGGCCCGCATTGGCCAATAGGACGTACCCTCCGGAGTGCCAAGATTGACGAGAAGGACGCCGATGCGGCCGGATGCGGTGGCCGGGCGGCCAGCAAGCTGAGGCTGACCGGACGGCTGATCGGCGGTTTCGAAGCTCTTTTGCATGGAGGACATCTAGAATGCTTCAGTGCGGGGCGCCATGTCAGCCTGCCACGGCCGGTGGAACACCCGCCGTCAGAAGCCCGCCGAGGAGCATCAGGCCGAAGGCGAGCACCGCAAAACCGGCCGCGATTTCGACGAAACGAACGGCCCTGCGGGCCTTGGGACGCGAAGAACCTGCAGCGAGCTGCAGCGCAAGGTGTTTCGCTACCACCGCGAGCGTCGCGATCAGGGAGACCGTGAGAGCGGTTCCGAGAGCCATGATGAAGGTCGCGGCGATGCCAGCCCAGACAAGCCCCTGGGCGATGGCGAAGACGAGGATGAGAAGAGCGCCTGTGCAGGGCCGCAGCCCGATGGCGAGAATGGCCGCACCTGCACGCCGCCAGCCGAATTCTCCGTCGAGATCCTCGACGCGCGGTCCGTGACTATGGTCGCAGTTCTCGTCGTGCCGGTGGACGAGCGGAACGAGGCTACGACGGAACAGAAGGCCAACGCCAAGCGCGACGATGAGCGCATAGCTCGCCGCTTCGAGCCACCAGGCGGCAACGCCCATGGCTTGGCTTGTCGCGCCCAGAAGGACGGCGAAGACGCCAACGATGGCGACCGCCGTGGCCGCTTGTGCGAGCGCCGCGAGGAAGGAAATGAGGATACCACGGCGCAGGGTTTCGCCGGTCGCCAGCAGATAGGAGGAAATCACCGCCTTGCCATGCCCCGGCCCGGCGGCATGAAAGATGCCATAGGCGAAACTCAGCGCGGCAAGAACCGAAAAAGCCGAGCCATTCTCCCTGGATTTTGCCAGGGCCTCGGACATCGCCTTGTAGAATCCGGCCTGCTGGCGTGCGATCCAGCCGAAAACACCGCTTGTCGGCTGTGCAGCCCCGTCCGGGCGCACCACGCCGAATGCGCCAAGCGCGGAATTGGCGGGCTTTGCCGGAGCAGCGGCTTGGGCTTTCGGCGCATCCTGCAGAGGGGCGGATTCGGCGATGCGCAGAGCCTGATCGACCCGCGCGGCGATGTCGACCGGAGCCGCCAAATGGTCGGCCGCCGTTTCGGGAAGTGGCTCGGATTCCGGCGCGGCGGGCGACGGCACGATGGATCGCGCATAGGCGACAGCCGCCTCGCCGCAGCGCACCGTCATCACATTGGCGAACTGCTTACCCCAACCGTCTTCCGGATTGAGGTTAGAGAAGAAATCCTCGCTGAGCTTCTGACCGCCCATATCGGTTTCTGGACCCTGCGCATCGACGCGGCAGCCGTTTCCCGCACCTTCGAGCGTGGCCGGGCTGTCCTCCGCCAGAGAGAAGGACACGAAATAGCTGGGGTCGTAAATTTCGACGCGGGTGGTCTCATCCGCCTGCCCCTGCCGCACCGGCAGCGTGAAGTGCAGAGTGAGGGCCGTACCGTCGTGATCGAGCCAGTAGTCGACCGGCTGGCCGAATGCGATGTCCCGCCCTCCGGCCCTGGCGAAGGTGAAGAAGTCGAATTCCTTGAGCGAGGTGACATTGACCTCGGCCAGTTCCTTGAGCTCCTCGCTCGACAGTCTGCCATCCCCGTCCAAATCAAGCCCTTGCGACGCGAAAGCCGAGAACATGTCATCGAACCGCCAGGCGTGCTGCACCGCGCCGAGCTTGCCTTCCTCGTAAACGAGCGTGCTTTTCACCGTCACGAAAACATGCGGATGCGCTTTCGCCTGCCCGATTGGCAGAGCGAAGGCAGCGGTCAGCAGAAGAACGGCAAGACGGCGTAGCATGAGTGTGTTAGTCACCCGTCCAGTGCGGCTGAAACAAGGCGATCATCCCCCGAGAGGGAAACGGCGGGCGAGGCGAAACGGCTCGCCGGGGCCGGGTTCGACAAAAACCGAGAGCGAGCGGATGGCAAGCTCCTCCCCGTTCACCTCTGCGTCATGCACTGCGACCACAGCCGCGAGAATATCGCCGATGCGCGCCGGCGGCAGGGGGCCGGCGAGGCTCATATGAAAGGTGAAAGTGTCGAACACATAGGGATATCCCCAGCGGTCGAGATGCGCCTGCTCGCGCGCATCGAGCCCTGCTTTCAGACGCCGCGTCCGCTCGGCTTCCGTCAACGGCTCGCGAAAGCGATCGAACTGTTCGACGCAAGTGTCGGCAAGCGCAATTACGCGCGGATCGGGCGTGGGAAGGCCGAGAAGACAGTAGGAACCGGAATGTTCCGGCCATAAGGGGAGCCCGGAGACTGGGGGCAGCCGGGCCGCGACGGCCTCCACGGCGGATAAAAGCTGGCTTTCCGTGCGGTCAGCGACGAGGGCAAATGGCGCCTTGAGCGTTGCATGAAAGCCGTAGCGGCGCGGCGCGGCTGTGAAGTTCTGCCAGTCCTCCGGCCGGATACCGTCCGGCACAAGCTGGGGCACGATCTCGCCGGTTTCGGGGTCGCGCCCGAGAAGCCGCGTGCCGAATGACCAGAGCCGTGTATCCCGTTCCGGCGCGAAATAGATCGCGTAACGAGCCGCCATCAGAACACCCTTTGCCCTCGCACCGTTACGGCACGCACGACCGGCACTCCGTCCACAAGCCGGAAGCGCACGAGATCGGCCCGCAGGCCGGGCTTCAGCCGTCCACGATCGTCCAGACCGAGCATATCCGCCACGCGCCAGCTGATGAGACCGAACGCCTCGTGGAACGGCATGGAGACCGAGAGCGTATTGACGGCTTGAAGAAGACTCGCAGGCACATAATCCGAGGACAGCACATCGACAAGACCGCGCGACGCAAGATCGCTCACCGCGACACCGCCCGAATGCGAGCCACCACGCACCACATTCGGCGCTCCAAGGATGGTCTTCAGTCCAGCATTCCGCGCGTTTTCGGCTGCTTCGATGGTCGTGGGGAATTCGGAGATCGAGCAACCGAGCGACTTTGCCAGGGCGATATGTTCGGGCGTCGTATCGTCGTGACTTGCGATCGGAATGCCTCTGATACGGAAGAATTCAGCGGCACGAGGGAAATTCGCCGCCGCGTGGATCGAGGTTTCGGCGATGCGATCCGTGATGATCCGGTCGATCTCGGCGTCCGTACGTCCCTCTCCCGCCATGAAACGGCGATAAAGTTTCAGGTCCCTCCACTGGCGCTGGCCGAGCGTATGATCCATCAGCGAGGCAAGCCGGAGAAGCGGCGTGTCTGCATTGCGTTCGAGCACGTCCATCATGCGCGGATCGGTTGTCTCGCAGCGGAAATGGAGATGATGCTCGGCACGGAACAGATTGTCGTGTGTCCCCTCGCTGACGGCCTCGACCATCGGCCCGATGATTTTCGGCCGGTGATCCTTCTCGTCGTCATAACCGCCGATACATACGGCGTCATACACCGTGGTGATGCCGGCGGACACCACCTGCGCATCGTGGACGAGCGCGGCCGACAGCGCATTCGGCCAGATAACGCCCGGACGCGGCACGAAATGCTTTTCGAGATTGTCCGTGTGACTCTCGATAAGGCCCGGCGCAAGAAAATCGCCCTCGGCATCCTCGCCTGTAATTGTTCGTCCGGGCTGGACGTCGACGATTCCCCCGGATCCGTAGACGAGCGT
>Ga0164243_10010912_pt1 | contig 13013 bp, 11 predicted proteins | sample OricompcompostOP_FD_108781 | JGI IMG/M metagenome (GOLD analysis project Ga0164243, IMG submission 108781) | Organic Plus compost microbial communities from Emeryville, California, USA - Original compost - Organic plus compost (OP) | ecosystem: Engineered > Solid waste > Mixed feedstock >... | reverse complement strand
TGGAAAACGAACTTATGGGTGCCATCCTGGAGGATGGGAAAGATCCCAAGGTTGCTGCAACCGAGTGGCTGCGCGAGCATCCGGATAGTGTCAAGCCGTGGCTTGAAGGCGTTACCACATTCGACGGCGGCGATGCAGGCAAAGCCATCCAGGAAGAATTGAACCTGTAAGGCTGAGGCAGAATTCTCTCGACGCTCCCGCGCGACCCCCACGTGGTAGTAGGCTGAACATAAAGACGCACGGCCTCATCACCGAGTTCGACGTCATAGTCTGTTTTGTCGTCGAGCCTGATGTCTTCGCGCGCCGGTCGCGTCATTCCAGGAACTTGCCACGGGTGTGCCGGTCGCCAAGAGCAAAAGGCGGAAAGTCACCGAATTCCTTTTCCATGTCCTTTATCAATCCCGACCTCTTGCCCCGGATTTGTTCCGGCGCTGGTATCGGAGAGCCCTTCGAAAATCAGGTTCCGAAGCCGGATCGCCAGCGGACTCATGGCCTGGTTCTTCAGCGAAATCAGGTGGTACGGATTTACGATGATCGGCTCCTCGAGATCGAGCGCGGCGAGCCTGCTTTCCTCTCCAGCGGGCGCGACCAGGTCTGCCACCTCGCGCGAGATCGGAGCGATTGCATCGGTCGAGTTAAGATAGGCAATCATCACCAGGAGAGAGGTCGTGTTGACGATTTCGCCAGGTAACGGAATCCCGTAAGAGAAGAATGCTTCCTCGACGGCCTGGCGCATCGGCGTGTGTGGCGCCTGAATGACCCATTCGTGGCCGACCAGTTGCTCCGGTTTCAGCGGCCCGCGGCCGACCAGGGGATGGCTCCGGCGCACCAGGAAGCGGATGACTTCGACCCGGCCGCGCCGCACCGCGAACTGCCGTGCATCGGTTCCGGGCGGAATGCGCGACAGGACGAAATCATAGTCACCGCGCAGGAGCCCGGCGATCAGAATGTCGCTTGGCGCGACATCGATATGGATGTCGGCTTCGGGCGCGGTTTTCTTCAATCGCCGGATGGCAGGAACAACGAAGCCGACCGCGCCGCCGGTGACGGACCCGACACGCACCGTCCCTGCCCGACCCGAAATCGCTGCTTCGGTTTCCTGCAACGTTTGTTCCAGGCTTCGCAGCAGGCCGTTAGCGTTGCGTGCCAATGTCTCGCCGATCGGCGTCGGCGTCATGCCTTTCGGATGACGGGCGAAAAGAGGCACCCCAGCCAGACGTTCGATGCCAGCCAGCATGCGGGACGCCGCCGGTTGGCTCACGGAAAGCCGTTCAGCTGCGAGCGCCAGCTGGCCCGTCTCTGCGATCGCCTGGATCAGCCGATAATCTTTCAGTTGCAGCCGATTCAGAAGATCAAGCATTTGATTGCATATCAATTCTGATAAGCAGATTGTCAATCTAATTAATTGAAAGACATTCTCCCAAACCATAATCGTTCGCGCAGGGTCCCGATCGGGGACCTGATTTGGTTGTCGCTGGCTGGGAGGAACGGCCGGTGGTGGTGCGACTTCTCTGGGAGGATTTCATGAGAAAACTGATTTCTCTGCTGGCCGCGCTGGCCTTTGGCGCAGGTCTGGTTGCAGCGCCGGCATTGGCGCAGGACAAGGGGACGATCGGCATCGCCATGCCCACGAAATCGTCTGCGCGCTGGATTTCCGACGGCAATTCCATGGTCGAACAGTTCAAGGAGGCGGGCTACGCCACCGACCTGCAATATGCCGAGGATGACATTCCCAACCAGCTCGCGCAGATCGAGAACATGATCACAAAGGGCGTCGACGTGCTGGTGATTGCGGCGATCGACGGCACGACGCTGTCGAACGCGCTCGCCAATGCTGCCGCTTCCGGCATCAAGGTGATCGCATACGATCGCCTGATCCGAGATAGCGAGGACGTCGACTATTACGCCACCTTCGACAACTTCAAGGTGGGTGTCCAGCAGGCCAATTCGCTGGTCAAGGGGCTGGAGGAGCGTTTTCCCGATGTGTCCCCCTGGAATGTCGAGCTGTTCGGCGGCTCGCCGGACGACAACAACGCCTATTTCTTCTACGATGGCGCCATGAGCGTCCTGCAGCCGCTCATCGATTCGGGCAAGATCAAGATCGTCTCCGGCCAGATGGGCATGGACACGGTCGGCACCTTGCGCTGGGACGGCGCGGTGGCGCAGGCCCGCATGGATAACCTGCTCTCTGCCCACTATTCCGACGAGCGCGTGCACGGCGTGCTGTCGCCCTATGACGGCCTGTCGATCGGCATCCTGTCGTCGCTCAAGGGCGTCGGCTATGGTTCGGGCGATCTGGAGATGCCGATCGTGACGGGCCAGGACGCCGAGGTCCCCTCGGTGAAGTCGATCCTTGCCGGCGAGCAATATTCGACGGTGTTCAAGGACACCCGCGAGCTGGCCCGCGTGACCGTCGGCATGGTCGACGCGCTGCTGGCGGGCGGCGAACCCGAAATCAACGATACCGAAACCTATGACAACGGCGTCAAGGTCGTACCTTCCTATCTGCTCGAGCCCGTCTCGGTCGATGCTTCGAACTGGGAAGAGATCCTAATCGGAAGCGGATATTACACCAAGGACCAGGTACAATAGGCAGGTAGCCTCCTTGCCGCCGGCGTCGCAGCGCGCCGGCGGAGCCGGTTCAGGCATGGAAGTTGTCTCATGGATACGATTCTGGAAATGCGCGGCATCTCTAAGCGCTTTCCTGGCGTGAAGGCGCTTGACAATGTGACCTTCAAGGTCCGTCGCGGCGAAATCCATGCGCTGGTCGGCGAGAACGGCGCCGGCAAGTCCACACTCATGAAGGTTCTGTCAGGCGTTTATCCGCATGGCGAGTATGAAGGCGAGATCGTCTATGAAGGCGAGCCGGTGGCGTTTCGCGACATCACGGACAGCGAACGCGCCGGCATCATCATCATCCATCAGGAACTGGCGCTCATCCCGCAGCTCTCGATTGCCGAGAACATCTTTCTCGGCAATGAGCGGGGTCGGCGCGGCATCATCGATTGGCGTGAGGCCAACCGCCGGACCGAGGAACTGCTGGCCAAGGTCGGACTCAAGGAGCCGCCCACGACGCTTGTCGATACCATCGGCGTCGGAAAACAGCAGCTTGTCGAGATAGCAAAGGCGTTGTCCAAGGACGTCAAGCTGCTGATCCTTGACGAGCCGACGGCTGCCTTGCAGGAAACGGACAGCCGCAAGCTCCTCGACCTCATGCTGGAACTGAAGTCGCATGGCGTGACCTCGATCCTCATCTCGCACAAGCTGGGCGAGGTGCGCTATGTCGCCGACACGGTCACCGTCCTCCGAGACGGTATGACCGTCTCGACACGCGACGCAAAAGCGGGCCTGAGCGAGGACATCATCGTGCGCGACATGGTCGGCCGCGACATGACCCATCGCTTCCCCGAGCACAACCGTTTACCCGCCGAGGTGCTCTTGGAGGTCGAGGACTGGTCCGTCTGGCACCCGGAGCATACCGACCGCAAGGTCATAAAGGATGCCAGCTTCACGGTTCGCGCGGGCGAGGTCGTCGGCATTGCCGGCCTGATGGGCTCCGGCCGTACCGAACTGGCCATGTCAATCTTCGGCCGTGCATGGGGACACCGCGTCTCGGGAACCGTGAAGCTGAGGGGCAAGCCGATAGACGTCTCTACCATCCCGCGCGCGATCGAAGCGGGCCTCTCCTATGTCACCGAGGACCGCAAGTCGCTCGGGCTGGTACTCGACGAGACAATCCGCTTCAACACCACCCTGGCCAATCTCGATGGGGTATCGAGGCGCGGCGTGCTCAAGCGCAACGAAGAGACCCGCATTGCCGAGCGCTATCGTGACGCGCTCGCCACCCGCACCCCTTCCGTATTCCAGAAAACAGTGAACCTGTCCGGCGGAAACCAGCAGAAGGTCGTGCTTGCGAAGTGGCTCTTCACCGCGCCGGACGTGCTGATACTCGATGAGCCGACGCGCGGCATAGATGTCGGCGCGAAATATGAGATCTACACGATCATCAACCAACTGGCGGAAGAAGGCAGGGGCATCGTTCTGATCTCCTCGGAGATGCACGAACTGCTCGGCATGTGCGACCGCATTTACGTGATGAGCAAGGGGGCGTTGGTGGGCGAGCTCACCGCTGCCGAAGCCAGCCAGGAGCGCATCATGTCGCTCATCGTGAGCAATTAAAGTCGATGGAGGAACGGCACATGGCTGTGGTCGACGATGTCGACAGGGCGGAGGAAAAGGTCCCTGCAAAGGGCATAGCCGCCTACCTCGCCTCGCATCTGCGCGAATACGGACTGCTGCTCGCGCTGATCGTGGTGATGGTCTTCTTCCAGATAGTGACGGACGGCACGCTGCTGCGCGCGGTGAACGTCACCAATCTCCTGCTGCAGAACAGCTACATTGTCATCATGGCGCTCGGCATGCTGATCGTCATCGTGTCGGGAAATATCGATCTTTCAGTCGGCTCGGTGATGGGCTTCATCGGCGCACTGGCGGCCGTGCTGATGGTGCATCACGGACAATCCGTTCTGGTCACCACTCTCGTATGTCTCGGCATCGGCGGTCTGATCGGAGCCGCGCAGGGTTATTGGGTGGCCTACTGGAAGATCCCGTCCTTCATCGTGACGCTGGCCGGCATGCTTGTGTTCCGCGGTCTGTCGCTATGGCTTTTGGAGGGGCAGTCGGTCGGGCCGTTTCCGCGGGAATTCCAGGTCATTGCCAATGGCTTTGTTCCGGACATATTCCCGGAAGGCATCGGCGCGGCGCTCACCGGTCTGTTTGACGTGCGGCAGGTCAACCTGCTTACGCTTGCGGCAGGCATTGCCACCACCGTCGCGATCGTCTGGTTGGGCATGAGGCAGCGCTCGCGTAACAAGGTCTACGGCATCGAGGACGAACCGTTCAGCTTTTTCGTCGCGCGCAACGCCATCATCGCCGCAGCGCTGATCTTCATAACCTTCAAGCTGGCGACCTTCCGGGGTCTGCCCAATGTTCTGATCACCATGTCGGTTCTGACGGTGATCTATGCCTTCATCACCTCGAGCACCGTCATCGGACGGCGGATCTATGCCCTGGGCGGAAATGCGAAGGCGGCAAAGCTCTCGGGCATCAAGACCGAGCGCCTGACATTCCTCGCCTTCACCAATATGGGAGTGCTGGCGGCAGCGGCGGGCCTCGTCTTTGCCGCGCGCCTCAACACGGCGACACCCAAGGCCGGCTTTGCGCTTGAACTCGACGTGATCGCCGCCGTCTTCATCGGTGGCGCATCGATGTCGGGCGGCGTCGGTACCATCATCGGCGCGGTTGTCGGAGCGTTCCTTATGGGCGTGCTCAACAATGGCATGTCGATCATGGGAATCGGTATCGATTACCAGCAGATGATCAAGGGACTGGTGCTGCTCGCGGCCGTGATCTTCGACGTCTACAACAAAACAAAGCGGGGCTGACCGGCATGCATCGACCCGGCGCAAGCAGAGATTCACACTGATGACGATGAAGGTTGCCATTGTTGGTGTCGGCAAGATCGCACGCGACCAGCATGTGCCGGCGATCGCGGCGTCTGCGGACTGGGAACTCGCCGCGACCGTCTCACGCAATGGCGTCGTCGAAGGCGTGGAGGCATTCGCGGATCTTCACTCGCTGCTCTCGTCCCGGCAGGACGTGGAAGTGATCTCGCTGTGTCTTCCGCCGGTCCCGCGCTTCGCCTATGCGACGGCCGCCTTGCAAGCCGGCCGGCATGTCATGCTGGAGAAACCGCCGGGTGCGACGCTTTCCGAATGCCACACCTTGGAGAGGATGGCACGCGAAGCAGGCGTTTCAATCTATGCCACCTGGCACTCGCGCGAGGCCGCGCAGGTCGCCAAGGCAAGAGCGTGGCTGAAAGACAAGCGCCTTCGCTCCCTGAAAGTCGTCTGGAAGGAGGACGTGCGCCGCTGGCATCCGGGACAGGAATGGATCTGGCAGGCCGGCGGCCTCGGTGTCTTCGATCCCGGCATCAATGCCCTGTCCATCGTCACGGAAATCCTACCCGACCCCTTTCATCTGACGGCAGCCACGCTGGAATTTCCTGAAAACCGGCAGACGCCGATTGCGGCCTCGCTGACCTTCGCGCACCCGCACGGTGCTGAAATGTCGGCGGTCTTCGATTGGCGCCAGGATGGCGACCAGACATGGACCATCCAAGCCGAAACTAACGGAGGTTTCCTGCTGCTTTCCGAAGGCGGTGCAAAGCTCGCCATCGAGGGCGAAATCCAGGCCGAGACCGAAACCGAGGACAATCCGCTCCAGGGTGAATATCCGCGCCTATACGCGAAGATGGCCAAGCTGGTGCGGTCGCGTGGAATCGACATGGACCTCACGCCGCTGACTCACGTGGCCGATGCTTTCCTGCTTGGCCAACGCGTCATCGTCGAACCGTTCAACGAATGACAGGCTTGGCCGGGAAAATATCTGTCACCCGGACTGAATTGGATTGCCGCCAACCGGGCATCAATGATTGCAGGAGGAGTAATATGAAAGAAGCGCTTGCGGGCATCTTGCCGGTAGCACCGACGCCGTTTCACATCGATGGCCGGGTCGATGAGGACGGCATGCGCCGGGTTATCGACTGCATGGTCGATCAGGGTGTCGACGCGATCTGCATCCTTGCCAATTATTCCGAACAGTTCCTGCTTTCAGACGAGGAACGCGCGCTGCTAATGCGCCTCAGCCTCGAACATGCCGCCGGCCGCGTGCCGGTCATCGTGACGGTCAGTCATTTCTCGACCGATCTTGTCGTGCGCCGCGCCAGGGACGCGCAGGCGATGGGCGCTGCGATGGTGATGATGATGCCGCCCTATCACGGCGTCGGCCTCGTCCCTGCACCACAGGGGATCTATGAGCATTTCGAGGCGGTCAACAATGCGATCTCGATCCCGATCATGGTTCAGGATGCCCCGATCTCCGGCATCTCGCTTTCGGTCGATCTGCTGGCACGGATGGCGCGCGAGCTGGAAAATGTCAGCTACTTCAAGATCGAATGTCCGTTCGCTGCTGACAAGCTGGCGGCGCTGATCGACGCGGCCGGCGACCATGTCGTAGGACCATTTGACGGCGAGGAGGCAGTCACCCTGCTGGCAGATCTTGATGCGGGCGCGACCGGGACCATGACATCGGCCCTGTTCCCCGAGAAGATACGCCCCATCGTTACCGAATACCGTGCCGGCAACCTCGATGCGGCACTGGCGCAATGGAAGCTCTGCCTTCCGCTGATCAATCACGAGAACCGTCAGTGCGGCCTGCGCGCCGCCAAGACAGTATTCATGGAGGGCGGCGTGATCGGCAGCGATTTCGTCCGCCACCCCCTCAAACCGATGTCGCAACGCACGAAAGACCGCCTGTTGCATCTTGCGCGCGAACTCGATGTTCTGGCGCTGGGCTGGGGCAAGTAGCAGGTGTTCCGGCTGTGACAATGACCAAGGCGGCAACGCGGAAACTGTCTGCCGAGCGTAGCGAACTTGGCGAAGGCCCGCACTACGATCTGTGGAACGATACGGTCTGGTGGTTCGACATAGTCGGCCTCAAGCTGTTTGAACATCGCTTCGAGACGGCCGAAACTATCTCACATTCCTTGCCGCGCATGGCTTCCGTCATCGCACGGATCGACGACAAACGGCAATTGCTCGCAATGGAAGACGGGCTTTACCAGCGTAACATATCCAATGGCCAGCTCGCGCTTATGTCGCCGCTTGAGGCGGACAATCCGGCTACCCGCTCCAATGACGGCCGCGTTCACCCATCGGGCCGTTTGTGGATCGGCACCATGGGCAAGAACGCCGAATGGCAGGCCGGCTCGATATACTGGTTCGACGGTGTCGCGCCCCGCGCCTTGTTCCGCAAGATCACCATTCCAAACTCCATCTGCTTTTCGCCGGATGGCCGCACAGCCTATTTTGCCGACACGGCCGTCAATGCGGTATGGCGTGTCGCCCTCGACGCGGCGACCGGGCTGCCTACCGGTGAACCGGAGCCCTTTCTGACCCAGACGGATCTGCCGCTGGGCGGCTATTTCGATGGTTCGGTGACGGATGCCGACGGCAATCTATGGAACGCGGCATGGGGAGGCGGTTCGGTTTCGGGCTACTCACCCGATGGCCAGCTCATCCGAACCTTCGAGATTCCGGCCGCACAGACCAGCTGCCCCGCCTTTGTCGGCAAGCACCTCGACAAGCTTCTGGTCACCACGGCATGGCAAGGCTACGACAAAGCAGCGCGTGTTTCCGATCCGGGCGCCGGATATACCTATGTGATCGAAGCCGGCTTTGCAGGTAGCACCGAACCGGCCTTTCGTTTGCCGGCGGGAACTTGGACGGATGGGAGAAATGAACAAGGGTGAATTGTCCCGCGATCGCATGTTTACAAAAATCATATAGTATGATTTTTTCCGAGCGCGGGCCTGATGCCCAAATCTCGTGGAGGAGAATATGATCCGGAAATTGATATTCGGCGCGGGCCTGCTCGCGTCCGCTAGCTTTCTTTCGTCTGCGGCCCTCGCGCAGACGGTCGGATTCTCACAGATCGGCTCGGAATCGGGCTGGCGCGCGGCCGAAACGACCTTGACACGCCAGGAAGCCGAAAAACGTGGCATCGATCTCAGATTCTCGGACGCCCAGCAACGTCAGGAAAACCAGATAAAGGCCGTGCGTTCATTCATCGCGCAAGGCGTGGACGCGATCCTGCTTGCGCCGGTCGTCGCCACCGGGTGGGATTCTGTACTCGAGGAAGCCAAGGAAGCAGAGATTCCCGTCGTGCTTCTCGATCGTATGGTCGATTCCAGCGACGACCTTTACCTGACGGCGGTCGGCTCAGACCTCGTTCACGAGGGCCGTGTCGCCGGCGAGTGGCTCGTCGGCGAAGTGGGTGACGCCGAATGCAACGTGGTCGAGCTTCAGGGCACCACCGGTTCGTCGCCGGCTATCGATCGCAAGAAGGGCTTCGAGGAAGCCATTGCCGGCCACGACAACATCAAGATCGTGCGCAGCCAGACTGGCGACTTTACCCGCGCGAAAGGCAAGGAAGTCATGGAGAGCTTCCTCAAGGCCGAATCGAGCGGCTCGATCTGCGCACTCTATGCACATAATGACGACATGGCTGTCGGAGCCATCCAGGCGGTCAAGGAAGCCGGACTCAAACCCGGCACCGATATCAAGATCGTGTCGATCGACGCCGTGCCCGACATCTTCCTCGCAATGGCGGCGGGCGAGGCGAATGCGACCGTGGAGCTGACGCCGAACATGGCCGGCCCCGCCTTTGATGCTCTCGAGGCGTTCTGGAAAGACGGCACCGTACCGCCCAAGTTCATCCAGACCGAATCGAAGCTCTTTACCCAGGCGGATGATCCGAAAGCGATCTACGAAGAGAAGAAGGGTCTCGGCTATTAGGCCCGAGAACCGGCTGACGGCGTGGGTACACGCCGTCAGCATGCTTCCGTCGATGCCACCTGCAAGGATGAGCCATGGCTGAATCGCCCTCCGGCCGCGATCCGCTTTTGCGTGCGGTCGCAATCTCGAAAAGCTTTCCCGGTACGAAAGCGCTCGATCGGGTCGATTTCACGTTGCAGGCAGGAGAGGTACACGCCCTTCTCGGCGAAAACGGGGCTGGCAAGTCGACACTGATCAAATGTCTGACCGGCGCCTATCGCCGCGACAGCGGCGACATCCTGCTCGAGGAGCGCGCCATTGACCCGCGCGATACCATCGACGCCCAGCGCCTTGGCATCGGCACCGTTTATCAGGAAGTCAACCTGCTGCCCAATCTCTCCGTCGCGGAAAATCTGTTTCTGGGCCATGAACCGGTGCGCTTCGGTCTGGTCCGATCCTCGCAAAGAGCCCGGAACGCGCGCACCCTTCTTTCCGAATACGGGCTGGACATAGACGTGAATGGTACCCTGGCCAGCTATTCGGTCGCAGTCCAGCAGATCGTTGCCATCGCGCGCGCTGTCAGTCTTTCGGGTAAGGTACTGATCCTAGACGAACCGACCGCGAGCCTCGACCGGCACGAAGTCGAGATGCTGTTCTCAATCATCCGCCGACTGAAAGAGCGTGGCTTGGGCATCGTCTTTATCTCGCATTTTCTGGAACAGGTATTTCGCGTCTGCGACCGCGTAACTGTGCTGCGCAACGGCCGCCTTGTCGGCTCCGACGACACGGCAGCGATCGACCGGGTGGATCTGGTCAACATGATGCTGGGCCGCGAGCTTGCCGAGGAAACACGCGAAACCGGCAAGCCGCTGGTCGCGCGCACACAAACGCCCCGCGTCTCGTTTTCGGGTTTCGGACGCCGCGGCCTTGTCGAGCCGTTCGACCTCGCCGTCTATCGCGGCGAGGTGATTGGAATGGCCGGACTTCTGGGGTCCGGGAGGACGGAGACGGCAGAGGTGATTTTCGGCGTACGCCCGGCCGATTCGGGCGAAGCGGCCAAGGACGGTCAGCCCATTCGCATCGGTTCGACGCGTGCGGCCGTGGCGGCGGGTTTCGGATTCCTGCCGGAGGACCGCAAGACCGAAGGCATCATCGGCGAACTGTCCGTCGGCGAAAACATTGCGCTCGCCCTACAGGCGCGGATGGGCTGGTCACGGCCGCTGTCGGCCAGACGCCAGAAGGCGATGGCGGAGGATTTCATACGCCGGCTCGACATCCGCACCTCCGGCGCGGAAAAGCCGGTCGGTGAGCTTTCGGGCGGCAACCAGCAGAAGGTCCTCCTGGCACGCTGGCTCGCAACCAACCCCGATTTCCTGATCCTCGATGAACCGACACGCGGCATCGACGTCGGCGCGCATGCGGAGATCATCCGCCTGATCGAGGAATTGTGCGAGGCCGGCATGTCGCTGCTCGTCATCTCCTCCGAACTGGAGGAACTGGTTGCCTACAGCCATCGCGTGATCGTTGTCAGGGATCGGCAGCACGTGGCCGAACTGGTGGGGGGGGAGATCACGGCTGAGCGCATTGTCTCAGCCATCGCCGGCCGGCGAGAGGAAGGACGCGCATGACGGGGGCTCACCGTATCGTCAGCCGTCTTCTGCCGCAGTTCGTCACGCTTGCGGCTGTCCTGGCATTGATTGCCGCCGTTTATCCTGGCTTCTTTGATGTTTCCGTCGCCAATGGTCGCCTATACGGCAGCCTGATCGACATCCTCAACCGCGGGGCACCAGTGGCGCTGCTGGCCATCGGCATGACGCTCGTCATCGCCACGCGCGGCATCGACCTGTCGGTAGGCGCTGTCATGGCGATATGCGGCGCGGTGGCGGCATGGGCGATAAGAGAAGATTACAGCCTCGGCGCCGCGCTGGCGCTCAGCCTGTCGGCCGGTCTGGGCTGCGGGCTGTGGAACGGCCTTCTCGTCGCGGTGCTGAAGATCCAACCAATCGTCGCAACCCTCATCCTCATGGTGGCAGGACGCGGCATCGCCCAACTCGTCACCGAAGGTGCGATCCTGACATTCAACCATCCCGGCCTGATCTTCATAGGCGCGGGCTCTTTCCTCGGCCTGCCGATGCCGGTCGTCATATGGCTGACGGTGGGAACACTGGTCACGCTGCTTGTGAGGCGCAGCGCGCTTGGCCTCCTCATCGAAGCGGTGGGCGTGAACCAGCGTGCCAGCAAACTTGCGGGCGTCAACGCGCGCGTATTGCTCGTCGCCGTCTATGCGACATCCGGCCTGTGCGCGGCGCTCGCCGGCATCATCGTAGCTGCCGACATCCGTGGCGCCGATGCGAACAATGCGGGGTTGTGGCTGGAACTTGACGCGATCCTGGCCGTGGTCATCGGAGGCACGTCGCTGCTGGGCGGCCGCTTTTCCATCATCGCGTCGCTGCTTGGCGCCATGATCATTCAATCGGTCAATACAGGGATACTCATTTCCGGCTTTCCGCCCGAATTCAATCTCGTCATCAAGGCTGTGATCATCCTTGTGATCCTTGTCGTGCAATCGCCTGCGATGCGACTCGTACTGACCTATCTCAAGCCATGGCGGAGCGGACAATGAACGAACGTCTTCTGCCGCTGGCGGCCACTGTCGTGATCTTTATCGTCGCCTACGCGATCTGCTACGCCCAGTTTCCGGCGATGCTGTCGACGCGTGTCATCGGCAATCTTCTGACGGACAATGCCTTCCTCGGGATAGTCGCGGTCGGAATGACCTTCGTCATCCTTTCAGGTGGCATCGATCTGTCCGTGGGATCCGTGATCGCGTTCTCCGGCGTTTTCATCGCCGTGCTCCTTCGCGACACCGGCCTTCCTCCGCTTGTGGTCCTTGCCCTTCTTCTGACCATCACCACGCTGTTTGGCGCGGCCATGGGCGCGACCGTCCACTATCTCGAAATGCCGCCCTTCATCGTGACCCTGGCCGGCATGTTCCTCGCGCGCGGCATGGCCTATGTGCTGTCGATCGACAGCGTTCCCATAGACGACGAGACAATACAAGCCCTGCAGCGGCTCTACTGGCGCCTGCCGGGTGGAGGGCGCCTCACCTTCATCGGTGTGCTTATGCTGATCGTCGCCGTCGTCGGGATCCTGATCGCCCATCGAACGCGTTTCGGCATGAACGTCTACGCACTTGGGGGCGGGGTGCAGACGGCACGTCTCATGGGCGTTCCGGTTGCCCGCACAACGATTGGCGTCTATGCGCTGTCCGGCCTTCTCGCAGGCCTGTCGGGAATCGTTTTCACGATCTACACGTCAGCCGGTTACTCTCTGGCCACGGTCGGCGTCGAACTCGACGCCATTGCCGCTGTGGTCATCGGAGGCACGTTGCTGTCGGGCGGCAGCGGCTTTGTTGCCGGAACGTTGATCGGGGTGCTCATCATGGGGCTGATCCAGACATATATCGTCTTTGACGGCACGCTTTCCAGCTGGTGGACAAAAATCGCCATCGGCCTTCTTCTGCTCGCCTTCATCGCACTGCAACGGGGGCTTGTCTGGGCGGGTGATCGTCGGCGGGGACATGGCCATGCGTCCGAGTAAAGGAAAACGGCCGTGCTG
>Ga0164243_10010909_pt1 | contig 13015 bp, 7 predicted proteins | sample OricompcompostOP_FD_108781 | JGI IMG/M metagenome (GOLD analysis project Ga0164243, IMG submission 108781) | Organic Plus compost microbial communities from Emeryville, California, USA - Original compost - Organic plus compost (OP) | ecosystem: Engineered > Solid waste > Mixed feedstock >... | reverse complement strand
GGCACCTCGTCCGGGGTGGCCCGGCGCAGCAGGTCGGCCAGCAGCGCGCGCTTGGCCAGCCGGGAACGGGTGGCGGCCAGGGCCTGCGAGGTGGCGGCGACGTCGGCGAGCAGCACGGGGTCATCCTGGCTCGTCTGGGCTCCGGTCGCGCGGGGGGCAGGCCGCTACAGCACGCGGGCGGCTACGTCGTCGCCGAGGTCGCGGAGGCGCAGCACCCCGTCGAGGGTCGCCACGGCGGCCCACGGCAGCCAGTGCCGGTTGAGGCCCTGCCCGCGCCGGGTCGCCAGGCCCCAGTGCTCCTGCTGCCAGCCGGGGTCCGCCAGGTCGAGCCGGTCGTCCCGGGTGGCGAGCATCGCCTTGCTGCCGTGGTGGACCACTCGTGCCACGTCGAGGTAGTGCGGGTCGCCGGTGCGCCGGGCAAGGTCGGCGAACGCGGCGGCGTTCACCGCCAGGAAGCCGTCCGACATGGAGACGCCGCTGGTGATGACCTGCAGGCCCGTGGTCGGCCGCCCCGGCTTCCAGTGCTGCGCGGCGGGGTCGGCGTCGACCGGCATCGGCACGTCCCACAGGTGCACCCACGTCTCGGCGACGTCGGCCGCCACCACCGCGCGCTCGAGCCACGAGGGGTCCCCGGTGGCACGGTGCAGGGCCAGGAACGCCTCCAGCGCGAGGACGGACGCCTCCTTGTCGACGACGTCGGGGTTGTCGAGCGTGGCGCCGGCGAAGGCGAGCTCGCGGCCGTACCGCTCCCAGGCGAAGGTGCCGGCGGCGACCGCGGCGTCCAGCTCGGCGCTCGGCCGCCCGGCACCGTCGCCCGCCCGCGCGCGGGCGGCGGCGACGAGGAACGGCACCGCGAGCGCGGTCGCGCTGGGGGAGGGCTGCAGGACCCGCCCGGTGCCCGCCTCCCATGCGCGCGGCCACGAGCCGTCGGGCCGCTGCTGTCCGAGCAGCCAGTCGGCCCCGCCGAGCGCCCACCGCCGCCAGTGCCCGGCACGGAGCGGGTCCGGCTCGGACGCACAGGCGCGCAGCGCCGCGTGGCAGCCCTCCGCCAGGGCGCGCAGGAAGACGGCCGGTCGTCCGTCGAGCGTGCGGTAGGTGGTGGGCCGACCCGTCGCCAGGTCGAAGCCCTCCCCGGCGGGCGGGTCGAGCGGGAGCCGTGCGAACGAGTCGAGCACCGCCCGGGCGGCGGTGCGCAGCTCGTCGGCGTCGGGCAGCTCGTCCGCGAGGCGCAGCAGCACCGCCGCGGCGTCGGTGTTGGCCCCGACGAAGCCCATGACCGCTGCCGAGGACGCGACGATCGGCCGGCCGTGCACCGGGTCGGACTCGAGCCCGATGCCGGTGACGCCGTCCGGCCCGGGGCTCTGCCGCACCTGGCTCGCCAGCACGCGCGCGGTGTCCGCCAGGTACGTCCGGACCGGGACGGGCCGCACCGTCGGCCGCAGCTCGTCCCAGGCCCATCGCCACACGGTCCGGACGAACGCCGCCCGGTCGGCCGAGGTCCCGGCGCGCAGCCGTGCCGTCCACGTGTGGGTGAGCCCGACGCGCACGGGGTGGAACCGTGGCCGCCAGCGCCGTCGCTGCTCGAGGGGCAGACCACCCGAGGTGTACGTGCACTCTCCCTCGGTGCCGGGGAACCACAGGCCGAGCGTGAGGCCGGTGTCGTCCGGCTCCGCGCCCAGCGACGCGTACCTCAGCCGCTCGTCGGTCAGGGTGTCGCCCTCGGTGTCCAGCCCGTCGGCGACCACGGTGCCGCCGTCGGGGTCGGTGTGCAGGACGGCGACCCACCGCCCGTCGGTCAGCCGCAGCGCCACCACCGGAGCGGCGAGCCGGTCCTCGCGCACCAGGACCGTGCGCACGCCGGCCTGCCGGGCGGGCAGCCCCCCGAGCGCCCAGCGGCCGACCTGTGCGACGTCCCCGTAGGTCACGCCGGGGGCGAACGGCTCCACCGGCGTCCAGTCGGCCCCCGCTCCGTCGACACGCAGCCCGAGCCCGGCGGCGAACGGCGTCGGGCCGTCGGCGGTGACCGTGAGGCGGCGCGCGACCGTGACGCTCTCACCCGTCCGGTGCCAGGTGTCCTCGACGCGCAGAGCGCCTCCGTCGGGGAGGGTGAGGTCCGCGCGGGCGTATACCGCGCCGTCGGCACCAGTGCCCAGCGTGTCGTAGCCGGCCCGCACCACCGTCCCGCCGTCGGGTCCGTCGGCCAGCCGCAGGCCGATCGGCGTGGGGTGCGCGAGCCAGGAGCCGGCGAGGCGAACGGCGATCCCCGTGGAGGCCGGCGTCTGCGTCACCGCTCGGCACCAGTCCGTCAGGGGTGTCGTCGGCACGGGGCGCCTCTCCAGTGGTGGGATGTCGGGGGACGAGCTCCGCGGAGCGGTCGGCCCTGCTCCGGTGTGCGCGACGCTACCGTATGGACCCTGAAACGTTCCGGTCTCTGTTGCAGGCCGGCCTCACGCAGAGAAGGTGGATGTGGCACCTCGATCCGGACCGACCACGCGGGACGTCGCACGGCGGGCGGGCGTCTCGGTGGCGACGGCTTCCCGCGCGCTGAACGGCCAGCCGGACGTGCGCCCCGAGACGCGCGAGCGGGTGCTCCGGGCGGCGGAGGAGATCGCGTTCCGGCCGACGAACGGGCGTGCCGGCAGCACGGACTTCACCATCGCGATCCTCACCAGCGACAGCGTGGGCCGGTTCAGCATCCCGATCATGCTCGGCGCCGAGGACGCCCTCGGCGCCGGCCGCGCGGCGATCCTGCTGTGCGACGCCCGCGGCGACGCCATCCGTGAGCAGCACTACCTGCAGGTGCTGGTCGAGCGGCGCGTCGACGGCGTGATCGTCGTCGGTGAGCGCACCGACGCGCGCCCGCCGGTCGCGCCCGCGCTGCCGATCCCGGTCGTCTACGCCTACGCCCCGTCGACCGACCCTGCGGACGCCTCCTTCGTCCCCGACCAGACCAGGGGTGCCGCCGCGGCGGTCGAGCACCTGCTCTCGCTGGGCCGGCGACGGATTGCGCACATCGCCGGACCGCTCGACTTCGGGGCGACCGTGGACCGTGTGACCGGCATGCGCGACGCGCTGTCGGCGGCAGGCGTGGCGGCCGTCGGCGAGCCCCTGTACGGGGGGGACTGGTCGCAGCGCTGGGGGCGGCACGCCGCCGCGGCGCTGCTCAGCCGGACTCCGGACATCGACGCGGTGTTCTGCGGCAACGACCAGATCGCCGTGGGGGTGATGGACACGCTGCGCGAGTCCGGCCGCCGGGTGCCGGAGGACGTGTCGGTCGTCGGCTTCGACAACTGGGACCTGGTGGCGGCCGACGCCCGTCCACCCCTCACGACGATCGACATGGACCTCGAGGAGCTGGGACGGGCCGCGGCCCGGCACCTCATCGAGCGGATCGGTGGGCAGACCTCCGGCGGTGTGCAGCTGCGCCCGTGCCGTCTCGTCATCCGCGAGTCGACGGCGCCCGTGCTCCGTCAAGTTGTTCCGGAATAGTTCCGGAACAACTTGACATCATTCCGGTAAGGCTCCTTAGATCGTTCCGGGACGCAGCCGTCCCAGGAACGAGGGAGCTCCGTGACTCACCAGGTCGACATGTGCCGGCCCGCCGCCGTCGAGGACGAGGCGGTCCGTCGGCAGCCCGAGCACCCGGGCGGTGCCCGGCACACGGTCCGCGCCGGCGCCGTCATCGTGGACGACCCGTTCTGGTCCCCGCGCATCGCGACCATCCGTGACGTCACCCTCGACGTGCAGTACGCCAAGCTGCGCGACACAGGGCGGCTCGACGCCCTGCGCCTGACGTGGGTGCCCGGCCAGGAGCCGGTCCCGCACATCTTCTGGGACAGCGACGTCGCCAAGTGGATCGAGGCCGCCAGCTACAGCCTCGCGACCCACCCGGACCCGGACCTCGAGCGCCGCGTCGACGAGGCGATCGAGCTGCTGGCCGGCGCACAGCAGGAGGACGGGTACCTCAACACCTACTTCACCGTCGTCGAGCCGGGACGTCGCTGGACGGACCTGCGCGACGCCCATGAGCTCTACTGCGCCGGCCACCTCATCGAGGCCGGGGTCGCGCACTTCGAGGCGACCGGCAAGCGCACCCTGCTCGACGTCGTGGTGCGGTACGCCGACCACATCCGGCGCGTGTTCGGTCCGGGGCCCGACCAGCTGCACGGCTACTGCGGGCACCCGGAGGTCGAGCTCGCCCTCGTCAAGCTCTACCGGGCGACCGGCAACGTCGACTACCTGGAGCTGGCCGCGTTCTTCGTGGACGAGCGCGGAAGCCAGCCGTACTTCTTCGAGCTGGAGGAGCAGCGCCGCGGCACGCCGGGCTACTTCGCCGCGCAGCCGCCGTTCGACGAGCGTGCGCAGCGGCCTGAGTACTTCCGGGAGTACAACCAGTCCCACCTGCCCGTGCGGGAGCAGACCGAGGTGGTCGGCCACGCGGTGCGGGCGATGTACCTCTACAGCGCCATGGCGGACCTCGCCGGCGAGCAGCCGACGTCGGGCCTGGCCCCCGCCGTCCGACGCCTGTGGGACCACGTCATGCGTCATCGCGTGTACGTCACCGGGGGACTCGGTTCGTCCCGCGAGAACGAGGGGTTCACCGCCGACGAGGACCTGCCCAATGCCGAGGCGTACGCCGAGACGTGTGCGGCGATCGGGTCGGTCTTCTGGGCGCACCGGATGACCGCCCTGACCGGGGAGGGCCGCTACGGCGACGCGCTGGAGCGGGCGCTGTACAACGGCGTGCTGTCCGGCATCTCGCTGGACGGGCGGTCGTTCTTCTACGAGAACCCGCTGGCCACGCCGAGCCACGGGCCGCAGGTCCGGCGCAGCCCGTGGTTCGGCGTGGCCTGCTGCCCACCCAACCTCGCGCGGCTGCTCACCTCGCTCGGGTCGTACATCTACCTCGTCGGGCCGCGCGAGGTGCTGGTCAACCTCTACATCGGCAGCCAGGCCTCCGTGGTCCTCGACGGCGCTCGCGTGCGCCTGCGCCAGACCACCGACTACCCCTGGGGCGGCCGGGTGCGGGTCGTCGTCGAGACCGACGGTCCGGCGCGGTTCACGCTCGCCCTGCGGGTGCCGGCCTGGGCCCCGCGGGTGCGCGTCACGGTCGGCGGCGAGCCGGTCGACGTCGCGGGGGCCACTGCGGACGGCTTCGTCCGGCTGGACCGGCGGTGGACCGACGGCGACGCGGTCGAGCTGGAGCTGGAGATGCCGCCGGCCCGTGTCTACGCCGACCCGCGGGTCGAGGCGGACCGGGGAGCGGTCGCCCTGGCCCGCGGCCCGTTGGTCTACTGCTTCGAGGAGGCGGACAACCCGGGGCTGGAGCGGTCGGCCGTCCTGCGGGAGGCGGCTGCGACGGCGGTCCCGCACCCGGAGCTGCCGGGGGTCACGGCGCTCGCCGTGGCGGGTGTGGTCGAGCAGGACGACGACTGGACCGACCTGTACCGGCGGGACGTCCCGCCGCGCACCACCGCCACCACGCTGCTGGCGGTGCCCTACTACGCCTGGGCCAACCGGCAGCCCGGGCAGATGGCCGTCTGGCAGCGGGAGGTGGTGGCCGACCCGGGACGGGACGGGCACCAGGACTGACATCGCGGGCCTCGACCGAGGCGCGTCCACAGAGAGGTGGAGACACATGGCACGAAGTGACCGGGCGTCCGGGGCGATCGGCCCTCGGCGCACCACGTACCTGCGGCTGGCCGCGCTGAGCGGCGTGGCCGCCCTCGGCCTGGCGGCGTGCAGCAGCGGTGACGGGTCGTCGTCACCGTCCGCGAGCGGCGGCGAGACGATCACCGTGGGCGTGGAGGCCGGCGCCCCGGCCCCCGAGTTCTACAAGTCGATCGCCGACCGGTTCACGCAGGAGACCGGCATCACGGTGAAGTTCGTCGACGTCCCGGGCACGAGCATGCACGAGACGTTCGTGACCGACGCGGTGTCGGCCTCCGGCGGCTTCGACGTCTACGACCTGGACGGGCCGTGGATCCCGGAGTTCGCCTCGAAGGGCTTCCTCGAGCCGCTGTCCACGGCGCTCGCCGACGAGGACCGTGCCGACTTCTACCCGGCCGCGATCGACTCCGTGACCTATGACGGCGAGGTCTACGGCCTGCCGTGGCTCGTGCACGGGCCGATCCTGTACTACCGGACCGACCTGTTCGAGCAGGCCGGCATCGACGGCCCGCCGACCACCACCGACGAGCTCCGCGCCGACGCCGCCACGCTCACCGACCCCGCCACCGGCGTGTACGGCACCATCGTCGAGGGCAAGCAGATCGCCGAGGCGGTGAGCCAGCTGTACGACACGCTGCTCCAGTTCGACGGCAACCTGCTCGACGACGACCTCACGGTGACGGCGGACTCCCCGGAGGTGAAGGCGGCCTTTGACTGGATGCTCGGCCTCCAGTACGACGACCAGAGCAGCCCGCCCGGTGCCGTCGACTACGACAACGGCGACGTCGCGAACATGTTCCTCCAGGGCCAGGTGGCGATGGTGAAGAACTGGCCGTACATGTACGCCATGGCCAAGGACCCCGCGCAGTCCACGGTGTCGGACAGCTTCGCGGTCGCGGCGCAGCCGGTGACCAACGCCGTGTGGAGCTGGAGCTTCGGCGTCGCCGCGGGCTCCACGCACAAGGACGCCGCCACCCGGTTCGTGCAGTGGGCCACCAGCACCGACGTGCTGGCCGAGCTCGGGACCGCGACGATCAACCCGGTGCCGCGCTCGTCGGCGTGGGACCAGGTCAAGGCGTCCGAGGAGCTGACGGACCAGGACAAGGACGCGCTGGCGGTCATGACGCAGGCCGTCGACCAGGGACAGGCCGTCCCGATGGGGCCGAACTTCGCGGCCTTCCGCGACCGCATGGCCGTGGTGCTGTCCAGCATCATGACGCGCCAGCAGACGCCCGACGAGGCCCTGTCGTCCGCCCAGCCCGAGCTGCAGTCGATCGTCGATGGCTCCTGAGCTGGCACCGGCCGGCGCAGCGCCGGCTGCCCCCGCTCCCCGCCGTCCTCGCGGCGGGGAGCGGGGTCCGGCCGCGGACCGGACCCGAGGACGGCGGGTCGGCCTGCTGCTGACCGCGCCGGCCGCCCTGGTGATGGCCGCCACGGTGGCCTACCCGCTGGTGTGGGTGCTGCAGATCAGCGTCACGTCGTCGGCCACCGCCGTCACCGGCGGCCACTTCGTCGGACTGGAGAACTACGGGGCCGTGCTGCGGTCGGGCTCGTTCCGCGACGCGCTGTGGCACACGGTCGTCTTCGTGGTGCTGACGGTGACCATCGAGGTCGTCCTGTCGGTGCTGCTGGCGACGGTCCTGGCCAAGCGCCTGGCCGGCCACCGCATCTTCGTCGGGATCTTCGCGCTGCCGTTGATGATGGCGCCGATCGTCTCGGGTTTCATGTGGCGCTGGCTCTTCGCCGACCAGTACGGGCTGGTCAACTACCTGCTGTCCCTCGTCGGCGTCGACGGCCCGCTGTGGGGCGGCTCGCCCTTCTGGGCGCGGCTGTCCATCCTCGTCGCCAACCTGTGGACGGCGCTGCCGTTCGGCATCCTCGTCCTGTTCGCCGGCATGGCGGGCATCCCCGAGGAGCTCGACGAGGCCGCCCAGCTCGACGGGGCCGGGCCCTGGCAGCGGTTCCGTCACGTCACGCTGCCGCTGCTGCGCCCGGCGATCCTGCTCGTCCTCGTGGTGCGCATCGCGGACGCGTTCCGCGTCTACGACGTGGTCTACATCTTGACCGGCGGGGGCCCGGCGGGCTCCACCAACGTGCTCAACACCTACATCTTCAAGCGGTCGTTCTCCGACTTCCAGTTCGGGCAGGGCGCGGCCGCCGCGGTCCTCGTCATGGTGCTCTCCGCCGTCATCAGCGTCGCCGCGTTCCGCGTGCTGCGGCCGAAGGAGGACGCCCAGTGAACCGGGTGCTGACCCGCGCGGCGCAGTACGCCGTCCTCGCCGTGGCGGCCGTGTTCTTCGTGCTGCCGGTGCTCTGGACGCTGCTCACGTCCCTCAAGCCCGACCTCCAGCTGCGGTCGATCCCCCCGACGATCGTCCCGTCACCGCCCACGCTCGAGAACTACACCGGTACCGGCGGGGGCCTGCTGGTGTACCTGCGCAACAGCGTCGTCGCCTCGGTGGTGGCCACCGCGGTCTCGCTGCTGCTCAGCATCCCGGCGGCGTACGGCTTCGCCCGGTTCCCGTACCGGTTCAGCGGCGGTGTCTTCGGCGCGATCGTGATCTGCCGCTTCGTGCCGACGATCGTCCTGAGCATCCCGTACTTCCTCATGATGAGCCGGCTCGGTCTGCTCGACACGCTCCTCGGCCTGGTGGCCGTCTACGTGCCCCTGCAGACCACGCTCATGGTCTGGCTGCTGGAGAGCTTCTTCCGACAGGTCCCCCGGGAGCTGGAGGAGGCGGCGCAGATCGACGGCCTCGGCGTGGTCGGACGGCTGGTGCGGATCGTGATCCCGCTGACCCTGCCCTCCCTCGCCGTCGCGACGATCCTCGGCTTCCTGGCGTCCTGGAACGAGTTCCTGCTGGCCAACACGCTGGGCCGCACGACCGCCTCGCAGACGATGCCGGTCGGCATCGCGAGCTTCGTGACGAGCTTCCAGACCGACTGGGGTCAGCTGACGGCCAACGGGATCCTCTACATGCTCCCCGTGATGGCCGTGACCCTCGCCGCCCAGCGTGGCCTGATCTCGGGCCTGACGCAGGGCGCGTTGAAGGGCTGACGGACACCGTGACCGACCACACCCCGCACAGCACAGTGCCTGACGAGGCCGGCGCGGGCGCGCCCGGCGACGAGGAGACGACGGTGGACCTGACCCTGCACAGTGGCGGCCTCGAGGCGGAGCTCGACCCCCGACGCGGGGTGCTGCGCTCGCTGCGCGCCGCCGCCGCGGACGGCAGCGGCACGATCGAGTTCGCCGCGCGGCCCGAGGACCTGGCGGCCGGTGCCGAGGCGCTCGGCCGACCGGGCCTGGGCGACGTGCTGCTGCGCACCTGGACCGGTGACGGGTGGCGGGTGGAGTCCACGGCGCTGTCCGCCGACGTGCGCACGGTCGGGGGGCAGGACGGTGTGGTGACGGCCACCTACGACCGTCCCTCGGCGCAGCCCGGCGGCCTCGTCTCCGTGCGGCTGGTGTCCCGGGTGGAGTCGGACCGCGACGGGCTGGTGTGGCGGATCGAGCTGACCAACGTCACCGACGACGTGCTGGAGATCGGGGAGCTGTCGCTGCCCTTCGTGACGAACCACGACTACAGCACGATCTTCGGGGCGGACGACGAGGAGCTGGTGCGCTCCGAGGCCCAGGTGCAGTGGCACGAGAACCGGGTCCTGCAGCACCTGCACGTCTCGGGGACCGCGTCCTACGTGCTGCTCCAGCGGCCGCGCGGCGACGCGCCGATGCTGCTGGTGCACCCGCTGGACGACACCGCGCTGGAGTGTGCCTACCAGATGGTGCCCGGCGTGGGGGACCAGTGGAGCCTGGTCTGGGAGGGCCCGTACCTGCTGTCCGTGCACTCCCGGGCGGCCCGGCTCGAGGGGCGCTGGCTGCGCAACCGGGAGAAGCAGCGCGAGTGGTTCCACGGGCACACCTCGCTGGTGCTCGACCCCGGCGCCACCCGTCGGCTGGCGTTCCGGCTCCGGCTCGTCGACGGCCTCGACGGAGTGCGCGACGCGCTGGTCGCGGCCGGTCAGCCGGCGGTCTCGCTCACGCCCGGACCGGTCGCGGCGGTGGGGTCCGCGGTTGAGCTGGTGGTCCACAGCGAGCACGAGCCCACGCTGCGCGCGGAGTCGGACCGGGTGACGATCGAGCGGCTGGGTACCGCCGCCGACGGGCACCGGTACCGGCTCGTCTTCGGCTCCCCGGGCCAGAAGCGGGTCCTCGTCGAGCAGCCCGGCGGACGATGGACGCGCGTCCTGTGCTACGCCGTCACGGCCGCCGACGCCCTCCTCGACGCGCGGGCCGCCTTCGTCGCCGAGCGGCAGCTCTACCGCAACCCCGACGACCCGTACGGACGCCACCACGCCTTCCTGCCGTTCGACGAGACGTTCGACGAGCACTTCCTGCGCGGGGACGAGTCGTGGCAGGTGGGCGGTGCCGACGAGTACGGCCTGCCCACCGCGATGTTCCTCGCCGAGCGCAACGCCCAGCGGCCCGTGCCCGCGCAGGTCGAGGCGCTGGAGAGCTACGTCGAGGACTTCCTGCTCGGCAGGCTCCAGGACCGTGAGTCGCTGCTCGTCCGCCGGGGGATGTACTGGACCGAGCAGCTTGCGTCGAGCACCGGCCAGGAGTGGAGCGAGGCGCGCAGCCGGACCCTGGACCGCACGTTCAACTACCACCTGGCCGCCAACCTGTACCGGGGGCTGTACGCCGTCGCCCGGCGGTACGGGCTGACCCGGCGGCGGACGTGGCAGGAGTACCTGGACCTGGCGTGGCGCACGGCCGTCCTCGGTCTCGACGTGGGGCCGATGCGGGAGGTCGGTGCGCCGGCCGGGTTCGGTCTGGTCGCCCTGCTGGACGACCTCGAGCGAGAGGACAGCCCCGGCCACGGCGAGCTGGACCGCCGGCTGCGCCGCTTCGCCGAGCGCAGCGCCGGGGTCCGGTACCCGTTCGGCTCCGAGCTGTTCGTCGACCAGACCGCGCACAGCCAGGTGTACGCCGCCCTGCGCAGGTACGGGTTCGCCGAGGAGGCGGCGTCGGCCGCGCGGGTGACCGCGGCACTGCGCGGCGGTGGCCAGCCGTCGTGGTTCCGGTTCGGCAACGAGCAGCGCGGGAACGTGTGCTGCTGGTACGGCACCGTGCAGAACTCCTGGGTGCTGCTGCGCGAGCACGAGCGCACCGGCGACGTGCAGCTGCTGCAGCTGGCCTGGGCGGGCCTGTCGAGCTTCCTCACCACGGTCCGGGACAGCGGTGTGGCCCGGGGCTGGTTCACCTGGTGGCCGGACCGGCTGGGCTTCGATCCGCGGTCGCTCGACACCGACATGGGTCTGTACAGCTATGTGGCGACCGCCAAGGCGTACGTCGTGGCGGGGCCGGGAGGCGACCTGACGGGCTTCGGCTGCGAGGTCCACGACACCGCCGACGGCGTCCGCGTGGTGCCGACGGACGGAGTGCGCCGACGGCTGCGGCTCGCCCCGGCCGGCCTGGACGTCGAGGCCGTGACGGGTGAGGTTGTCGAGGTCCGCTGGGACGGGGGAGCGCAGGCCGAGGTCGTCATGGTGGACCCTACGGGCCACGCCGGCCCGGCGGAGGTCGTCCTCGGCGGGGCGTCGGGTGCCGTGACACGGCTGACCGCACCCGCGGCGGGCCGCCATGTCTTCCGGGTGCCCGTGGGGCACGGGGTCGGGTGACGGCGCGGTGCTCGCTCCGGTCGTCGGCACGCCGGGAGCGAACACCGCGCCGTGCGAGGGGCGCTGTGCGATACTGACGGCGGCCTCGCGGACGACCACACCGTCCCGGGGCCCGTGAGCTCGCAGCACGTCGTGAGCGCCAGCCGCCGCTCGGCGGCCCGAGGCCCCCGACCGGGGTCGTGCGGACCGCCCGGCAGGCGATGGCGCCGGCTTTGTGCAGCGACCATGACCGACGACTTCCGTCGCCGCGAACCCGCGAGCGACGACCGACCGACCGGTGGGTGCCGCGGTGTGGATGGCGCGCACCGGTGCCAGGAGCACCTCGCGTGACCTCAGAGAACACCCCCGACACCGCAGCCGACGCGACGACCGGGGGTGAGGCGCCCGCCGCGGCGCCGCGCCGCCGTCGTGCGACCCGGACGGCGGCCCCGGCAGCCGAGCCGACCACGGCCGAGACCACCACCCCGTCCGCCGACGGCCCGGTCGAGCCGGCCGCCCCAGCGAAGCGCCGCACCACGCGCCGGACCACCCGTGCCACCGCTGCGTCCGACGCCGCCATGCCCACCGAGTCGCCCACAGAGCCCGCGGCCGCCGCTGCCGAGGGGGCCCCGGCCGGCGTCGCGGAGGCGGCGCCCGCTGCCGCGGCCCCGGACGCCCCGAGCCAGGACGCTCCGGCCGCTCCGGCGAAGCGTTCGCGCGCGCGTCGTGCCACGGCACTGGCGACCGCCGCTCCCGAGGCGACCGCCGCCGCTGCGCCGGTCTCCGAGCCGACAGCCGAGCCGGCGCCGGCGGCCGCCGCGCCCACGGCCGAGGAGGGCACCGAGACGAAGACCCCCGCGCGTCGCCGCCGGGCCACCTCCCGCACGCGCGCCGCCGCCGAGCCGGCCCCGGCTGAGCCCGCCGCCGAGCCGACCCCCGCACAGCCGACCCCCGCGCAGGACCTGGAGGCCGAGCCCGCCGAGGACGAGACCGAGGAGACGGCGCAGGCCCCGGCCCTCGACGTGCTCGCCGAGCTCGCCACCGTGACCCCCGCCGAGCAGCGCGCCCCGCAGGTCGGCACCCCGCGGCTGGCCACCACCGCGCTGCTGTTCCAGGCGCCGGACCCGTCCGCCCGCCCGCGCCGTCGCCGGGTGCAGGCCAGTGCCGGATCCCCTGAGGAGATCTCGGACGCCGCGCGCCGGGCGGCCGAGGCAGAGGCCGCCGAGCAGGCGGCACAGGCCCCCACCGCGGAGCAGCCGGCCGCCGCGCAGCAGCCGGCCGCCGAGCAGGCGAGCGGGTCGCGCAGCGGCCGTCGCCGCGGTGGCCGCCGTGGCCGCGGCTCCGCCCCGGAGGAGACGGCGGAGGGCGCCGCCGAGGCGACCGAGGCCTCCACCGAGGACGCCGAGGCCCCGCAGGACGAGACGACCACCGGGTCGGCCCCCCAGGACGCACGCGACGACGCGCCCGCCGACGTCGAGCCGGACGAGACCGAGGACGGCGAGCAGGACGCCCGCGACGGCCAGGGCGCACCGCGCCGGCGCCGTCGCCGTGGCGGCCGCGGTCGGCGCAACCGTGGCGAGCAGCAGGCTGACGCTGCGTCCGAGGAGGACGCCGAGGCCGACGAGCCCGAGCAGGACGAGCCGGAGTCGTCGGCCGACGAGGCCGAGACTGACAACGGTGGCGG
>Ga0164243_10010908_pt1 | contig 13015 bp, 10 predicted proteins | sample OricompcompostOP_FD_108781 | JGI IMG/M metagenome (GOLD analysis project Ga0164243, IMG submission 108781) | Organic Plus compost microbial communities from Emeryville, California, USA - Original compost - Organic plus compost (OP) | ecosystem: Engineered > Solid waste > Mixed feedstock >... | reverse complement strand
GTGTCGGTCCGCGGTCGTCTCGGACGGGTCGCCAGCAGCCACCCGCCGAGCACGACCACGAAGACAGCCGCACCGATCCCGATCAGCAGGCCCGTGGCGGGTCCCCCTGAGCCGTCGCCCGGGCCCCGGGCCGTCCCGGGCACTGCCGTGGCATCGGGGGCAGGTCCGGATCGGGTCGCCGTGGCCGACGGTGCGGGCTCGTCCTGCCCACCGGGTCCGCCCTGTGCTCCCGACGGCACGTCGACCGTGGTCGCCGCCCGCGCGGTGAAGCGGAACGTGCCCGACACCGGGTGCCCGTCGGCGGAGGTCACCCGCCACTCGACGACGTAGTCGCCGGCCGGGAGGTCACCGGCCAGGCGCTCGCTGACCGTCGCGTCGACGAGCTCGGCCTCTCCCGCACTCACCTGTCGTCCGTCGGGCGCCTCGACGACGATCTGCGTCCCGAGCGCCAGTGCCGGCTGGTCGAACGTGAGCGTGACCCGGTCCGGTGCCACGTCGAGCGTCGCGCCGTCCGCCGGGTCGGTCCCACGCAGCACGTTGTGCGCCGACGCCGCAGGAGCGGCGAACGCCCCCCAGGCCAGCAGGCCCAGCAACACCGCGACGACCCCGGCCGTGCGGGACCCGGCCCCCCTCACGATGCGGTCCGCCGGCGGGCGGTGAGCAGCGAGACGACGAGCGCGGCGGCACCGAGCGCCAGGCCGACGACGCCCAGCACGCGTGCTGTGCCGTCCGAGCCCGCCACCGGGGCGTCCGCGTCCGCCGTCGCCCCGGGCTGGTCGACGGCCGGCTGCGTCCCCTCTCCGGCCGTCGCGCCTCCGGAGCCGTCACCGGCCGAGTCGTGATCGGCCGCGGCGTCACCGGCTGCGTCGTGACCCGACCCGTCGTGACCGGACCCCTCCTGTGCGGCCGTCACGGTGAGCACCGGTGCGGGGCGCTCAGGCTCCTCCTCGCCCGCTGCCGGGACCTCGTCCCAGTCCACGACGGTGCCGTCGGTGTAGGACTGGTGCGCCGGGAAGGCCAGCTCGGTCCCCGCCCCCGGCAGGGGGCCGACCTGGGCGACGAACTCCTGGTACTGGCCCGGGCCGACCTCGTTGCCCGGCCGTGCGGTCCACACGATCCGCGCCGGTGCCTCCGTGACGGTGGTCCCGCCGTCGTCGACGGGCTCGGGCAGCTGCTCCCGCTGGACCTGCACGTCCCAGCCCGGCACCGGCTTGGTCGAGACAGACAGGAGCGGGGTGTCGAGGGGGAGGTCGATCACGAGCTTCGAGGTGCTCGCGTCGGCCGACTCGGTGGGGACGCGGAACGTCAGGACCGACCGGCCGCCGGAGGCGGTGGAGTCCGGGTAGACGTGCACGTGCGCCGAGGCGGCCGACGCCGAGCCGAGGCCGAGTGCCACGACGACGGCGGCGACGCCGGACACGCGTGACCAGCGGCCGGCTCGGCGCCGCCCCGGTTCACGACGCCCGGTACGGGTTCGCGGGTGACGCGCTTCGAGGACGTGCGCGCCGAGGACACCGGCACCGGAGCGACGGCGCCCGGGGACATCGGCGCCCAGAGCACCAGGAGCCGGGGCAAGGTCGGGAGCCAGAACCGAGCCGGGGGCCGGGCGGGACGAGCCAGCCGAGCCGGGGGCCGGAGCCGGGTCGGGCGCAGGGACGAGCGAGGGCAGGGGTCGATCGACAGACATGGGTGTTCCTTCGTTGAGGTCGCGGCCGTGCCGCGGGCGGTCGGAGACGTACGGGCGCACCGCACCGTCCCCGCGGGGCGTCGACCGCACGCGCCGGGTCGGCGCAGACGGGTCGGCCCGCGGCCCGCGAGGGCCGCTCAGCGCACGGGGAGCGCGGGCACGACCGCCCCCGGCGGGCCCCGCAACGCCGTCGCGCCACGCCAGGCCTGTCGGGCCAGCACGATGATCGCCGGCCACACCGGCAGCGCACGCCAGACCAGGATCCGCACCGGCTCGGCCGCCGCGACCAGCGGGCGCAGCAGCGCCAGCACCCACCAGACGGAACGCTCGGCCCCGGCCAGCAGCAGCGCCGTGGCGAGCGTCGCCGCGGCGTGCAGCGCGAGCATCGACACACCGCCCGCACCCGCGTGGATGTGCGGTGCACAGGAGAGGACCAGGTGGGTCGCGGCGTGGTGCGTGTGGGCACCCGCGCCCGAGGCCCCGGGAGCCGCGCACCCCATCGCGGAGACGAGGCCGAACGCCTGGTGCAGGCCCACCTGGGCCGCACCGAGCGCGGCCACCACTGCCAGTGGCCCCACCCGTCGACCGGTCAACGCGGTCGCGCCGACCAGGACCAGGGCGGACAGCGCACCCAGCACCATCGGGGCGGGCAGACCGCCTCCGCCCAGCACGTGCGCCAGACCGGCCAGCGCCACCGTCACGACGGCACCCACCGATGCGCGCAGGAGGCGCAGCGGTCCGGTGGCGAGCGGCGGCATGGCGCCCACCGTAGCCCGTCCCACCGACACTCCCCGTTGCCGATCGAACCGCTCACCGCACGGCAGACGTCCCGCCGGCGTCCCGACGACCCACAGGTCCGTGCCGGATGCTGGTACCGCCGATGGTGAACGGATCACCGCCCGGCACCGTTGGGAGGACGGGTGGCCACCGCTGCCCGTCGTCGAGAGGGGCGGCGCAGCCGCCCGACGGAGGTGACCATGTCCTCGCTGGTGCAGCCGACCCGGCCCGCGGGCCCCGAGCCCGGGACGCACGCCCGCGCGCACGACCACGCCCCCGATCACACCTGCACGGGCTGCCTGAGCAGACGCGACGTGCTCGTCCGGGCGGGTGTCGCCAGCGTCGGCGTCGCCGCTGTCGGCGTGCTCGCCGCGTGCGGCGTCACCGGCCCCACCGGCCCCGTGGCGACCCCCGGCGACGACGGATCGCTCGCTCGTCTGGACGACATCCCCGTCGGCGGTGCCGTCTCCGCCACGGGCCCCGACGGGAACCCGATCCTGCTCACCCAGCCTCAGGCCGGCACGGTCGTCGGGCTCTCGGCCATCTGCACGCACCAGGGCTGCACGGTGCTGCCCGACGACGGCCAGCTGCACTGCCCGTGTCACGGGTCGGTGTTCGGTCTCGACGGCTCCAACGTCTCCGGGCCTGCACCCACGCCGCTGCCGACCGTCGAGGTGCACGTCCGCGACGGCGCCGTGTTCGCGGGACAGGCCTGACGATGGCCGCGCGACGGACCACGCCGCTGGAATGGACGCTGCGCGTGCTGCTGGCGGCCGTCGTCGTCGTGTCGGGGCTGGTGCACCTCGACCTGTGGAACGACGGGATGAGGTCGGTGGCCGTCGTCGGGCCGGCCTTCCTGGTGCAGGGCCTCGCCAGCATCGTCCTCGGCGTGCTGCTGCTCGGCTGGCGACACTGGCTGCCCCTGCTCGGCGCCGTGGGCTTCGGGGCTGCGTCGCTGCTCCCGCTGGTGGTCTCGACGCTGCCCAGCGGGTTCTTCGGCGTGCATGAACGGTGGGCCGGCGCGCCGGTCTGGACGTCCGTCGTCACGGAGGCCGCGGCCGTCGTCCTCGGCGTGTGCGCGCTGCTGGCGTACCGCCGGACCGCACCGGCGGCGACACCCGCCGGGGTCTAGGACGGCGCGGGCTGCGGACACCGGTCGCGTCCAGCCGGACGGCACGGGCCGCAGACATCGGCCGGGTCCAGCGGACAGCGCCGGTTCCAGCGCAGGAGGCGCTCCGGCCGGACGGCACGCCGGCGATCACCCCCAGACCAGGGCCTGCGCCGGGTCCTCCAGCACCGCAGCGACGTCCGCGAGCACTCGCGACCCGAGCTCACCGTCCACCAGCCGGTGGTCGACGCTCAGCGCGAGCTGTGTGACCTGGCGGATCTTGATCTTGCCCTTGTGCACCCAGGGTTGCGGGCGGATCGCGCCGAAGGCGAGGATCGCGGCCTCACCGGGGTTGAGGATCGGCGTGCCGGTGTCGATGCCGAAGACCCCCACGTTCGTGATCGTGATCGTCCCGTCCGACATGTCCGTGGGTGTCGTCCGGCCCGCCCGGGCCGTGGCCGTGAGGTCGGCGATGGCGCGCGCCAGGTCAAGCAGGCCGAGCCGGTGCGCGTCCTTGATGTTCGGCACGACGAGCCCGCGCGGGGTTGCCGCCGCGATGCCGAGGTTGACGTAGTGCTTGTAGACGATCTCCTGCGTGGCGTCGTCCCAGGACGCGTTGATCTCCGGATGCCGCCGCACGGCCAGCAGCAGCGCCTTCGCGGTGATGAGCAGCGGTGTCACCCGCACGTCGGCGAACTCCCGGTCGCCCCGCAACCGCTCGACGAGCTTCATCGTCCGGGTGATGTCGACCGTGTGGAAGACCGTCACGTGCGGCGCGGTGAACGCGCTGGCCACCATCGCCTCGGCGGTCCGCTTGCGCACCGACTTCACCGGGACGCGGGTCTGCCGACCGTCGGCGGAGACGGTGCCGCTGGCCAGCCACGGGGCGTCGTCGCCGGGGTACGTCGCCAGCTCCCGGGCCTCCGCCTGCGCGGCGTGGGCGAGCACGTCCTCACGCGTGACGATGCCGCCGGGCCCGGTGGGCGTCACGGAGTCGAGGTCTACCCCCAGCTCACGGGCGAGCTTGCGCACCGGCGGCTTGGCCAGCACGTGCCGAGGCCTGGGCACGGTGGACGACGAGTCCCCCGGGGCCGTCGCCACCGTTCCACCAGCCCCCGCAACGCCCGGTCCGCTCGTCCGGGCACCGGCCTGTCCCGCCGTCCCGACCGCCGGCGCGTCCGACCGCTGCCCTGCGTCCTGCCGCGCCCCGACCTCGACCGGCGGTGTGTCGTGCACAGCAGACGGCGCGCCAGCCGCGGCCCGCCGACGACGCGGACGACCCTCGTCGGCCAGCCCGTACCCGACGAGCACAGCCTGCCGCGTACCGTCCCCGGCCGGCTGGTCGTCACCGGACTCGTCCCCGTTCCCGTCGTCGGCTCCCTGCGTGACCTGGGCCGCGCCCGCCCCGCCGTCCGGCGCCGGTGCCGACCCGTCCGGGTCCACGTCGATCTCGATGATCGGCGTCCCGACGTCGACCGTGCGGCCGGGCTCGACCAAGATCCGTGTGACGACCCCGGCCCACGGGCTCGGCAGGTCGACCAGCGACTTGGCCGTCTCGATCTCGACGATCGTCTGGTTCACCTGCACCGAGTCGCCGACCGACACGTGCCATTCGACGATCTCGGCCTCGGTGAGCCCCTCGCCGGCGTCCGGGAGCGGGAACTGCTGGAACGTGGGCACGACAACCTCCTGGCCGGGCGGACGACGGTAGACGGGGCGCCGGCGCGCCCGCTGGGCGAGACGGGTAGGTGGAAGACGACGGATCGGCGGTGACGGGGTGACGCCGTGCCGGGAGGAGCGAAGCCGGGCGACATCCGGCCCCGAGGGGCTAGAAGGACAGCGAGCGGTCCACCGCCTCCAGCACGCGGTCGAGGCCCGGCAGGTACTCGTGCTCGAGCCGCGCCACCGGGTACGGCGTGTGGAACCCGCCGACCCGCAGCACCGGCGCCTGCAGATGGAAGAAGCACTCCTCGGTGATCCGGGCCGCCACCTCCGCGCCGGTGCCGTACAGCACCGGCGCCTCGTGGACCACCACGCACCGTCCCGTGCGACGGACCGACTCCGCGACCGTCGCCGTGTCGAGCGGCGACAACGTCCGTAGGTCGATCACCTCGAGGCTCCGACCCTCCGCGGCGGCCGACTCGGCGACCCGCAGCGCGGTCTGCACCGTCGGACCGTGAGCGACCAAGGTGAGGTCGGTGCCCGTGCGCAGCACCCGCGCACGGTCGAGGCCGGGGCCCTCGGTGCCGTGCGGCGCGGCGACCGGGGTGTCCAGGTCGACGTCGCCCTTCTCCCAGTACCGACCCTTCGGCTCGAAGAAGAGCACCGGGTCGGGCGAGGCGATGGCCTGCTGGATCATCGTGTACGCCTCGGCAGGCGACGACGGGCTCACCACCCGCAGGCCGGCCGTGTGCGCGAACAGCACCTCCGGCGACTCGCTGTGGTGCTCGACCGCCCCGATGCCGCCCCCGAACGGCACCCGGATGACCACCGGCAAGGTCAACCGACCGCGCGAGCGGTAGTGCATCTTGGCGAGCTGCGTCGTGATCTGGTCGAACGCCGGGAAGATGAACCCGTCGAACTGGATCTCGCACACCGGCCGGTAGCCGCGCATCGCCAGCCCGATCGCCGTCCCGACGATGCCGGACTCGGCCAGCGGGGTGTCCACCACGCGATCGCTGCCGAACTGCGCCTGCAGACCGTCGGTGACCCGGAAGACGCCGCCGAGCGCTCCGATGTCCTCGCCCATGAGCAGCACGCGCGGGTCGTCGGCCAGAGCGCGACGCATCCCCTCGTTCAGCGCCTTGGCGAAGGTGAGCCGCTGCAGGCCGGACTGCGGCTGCGGGGCCGACGAACGGGTCGGCGCGTCGATCGTCGTGCTCATCGGTGGCTCCCCTCGGCGGTGTGGGCAGATTCGGCGAAGGACGACTCGTAGGCCTCGAACCACGCCCGCTCGGCGTCGACCACCGCGTGCGGGCTGGCGTACACGTGCTCGAACATCGCGCTCGCCGCGGGACGCGACATCGCGCGCACCGTGGCGCGGATGCGCTCACCCAGCCCGTCGGCTGCGGCCGCGACCTCGTCGACGAACTCCTGCGCCAGCTCGCCGCGGGCCTCCAGGTGGGCCACCAGGCGGTCGATCGGGTCGCGGCGACGCCAGTGCTCCTCCTCGGCGGAGCTGCGGTATCGACTGGGATCGTCCGACGTGGTGTGCGCGCCCATGCGGTAGGTGAACGCCTCGATGAAGGTCGGACCGCCGCCGGAGCGGGCCCGGTCGAGCGCCTGGGCGGTCACCGCGTACGTGGCAAGCACGTCGTTGCCGTCGACCCGGACCGACGGGACCCCGAAGCCCGGCGCCCGGTCGGCCAGCGGGACGCGTGCCTGCCGGGTGGTCGGCTCGGAGATCGCCCACTGGTTGTTCTGGCAGAACAGGACGACCGGCGCGTTGTTCACCGCGGAGAACACGAGCGCCTCGTTGACATCGCCCTGCGAGGTCGCCCCGTCACCGAAGTACGCGACGACGGCCGTGTCCCGTTGCGGGTCGCCCGTGCCGACCGCGCCGTCGCGCTGGACACCCATCGCGTAACCGGTGGCGTGCAGGGCGTGCGAGCCGATGACCAGCGTGTAGAGATGGAAGCCGTGCGTCACCGGGTCCCAGCCGCCATGGTCGATGCCGCGGAACAGGCGCAGCACCTCGGTGAGGTCGACGCCGCGCACGTGGGCGACGCCGTGCTCGCGGTAGCTCGGGAAGACGTGGTCCTGGGGGGCGAGCGCTCGGCCCGACCCGATCTGCGCGGCCTCTTGGCCGAGCGCCGGGGCGAACAGGGCGAGCTCGCCCTGACGCTGCAGGGCCGTCGCCTCCGTGTCGAAGCGCCGGACGAGCACCATGTCCCGGTACATGTCCCGCAAGGCAGTCGCGTCGAGGTCCGCGACCCATCGGTCGTACTCGGGGTGGGATGTCCGCTCCCCGCGGGAAGTCAGGAGCTGGACGAGGCCGTCGTCGGTCAGGGGGCCGGTCGTGCTCACGCGGTGTCTCCTTCGCGTGCTGCGGCGGCTGCGCGCCTGCGTGTCCGGGGTCGTGCTCGGGCCGTCGGCTCGAACCTACGTCAGCGTAGGCTACGCCAGCGTAGGTTGTCCGGACGAGCGCTGCACAGGGTGTGGCGCGCCGATTTGTGGGACCTCTACAGGGGTCACCACCGAGGCACAGGTCGCCCGGAGGCGCAGCAGCCGGCGGGGACGTGACGTACGCAGAGCCCGATGGAGGACCGACGCACGGTGTGTGACCCGGCCCCGACCCGTGACCAGCCGGCGGACCGCCGGACAGCAACCGGCGGCGAGACGCGGGCGCCGGTCAGCGCGGGGCGAGCCCCGAGGTGACGTCGAGCAGCAGGTCCGTCGCCTCCGGCTCGCCGACACTGATCCGCACGCCGTCACCGGCGAACGGCCGCACCAGGACACCTGCCCGTGCGGTCCGCTCGGCGAAGGACGACGACTGGTCGCCGAGAGCCAGCCAGACGAAGTTCGCCTCGCTGTCCGGCACGGTCCAGCCCTGTGCCCGCAGCCCCGACAGCATGCGACCCCGCTCAACCACCACCTGGTCGACCCGCGCCGCGAGCTCGGCCCCCGCCCGCAACGACGCGAGAGCCGCGAGCTGGGCCACGTGCGAGACCCCGAAGGGCGTCGACGCCGCCCGGATCGCCGCCGCCAGCCGGGGCCGCGAGACCGAGTACCCCACCCGCAACCCCGCGAGCCCGTAGGCCTTGGAGAACGTCCGCAGCAGCACGACGTTCGGGTGCGCGGCGAGCGCGGCCAGGCCGTCGGCGGCCTGCGGATCGCGGACGAACTCGACGTATGCCTCGTCCAACACCACCAGGACGTCACGCGGCACCGCGGCCAGCAGCGCCTCGAGCTCGTCCGCCCGCACCGCCGGCCCCGTGGGATTGTTCGGCGTGCACACCAGGACGACCCGGGTGCGCCGTGTCACCGCCGCCGCCATGGCGGGCAGGTCCAGCCGTCCGTCCCGTCCCACGGGCACCTGGACGCCGACCGCGCCGGCCAGTCCGACGTAGATGGGGTAGGCCTCGAACGACCGCCACGGCATGACGACCTCGTCGCCCGGCTCGCAGACGGCCGTGAGCACGTGGCCGAGCAGCGCGACCGACCCGGTGCCCGTGACGACAGTCCCGGGCTCCACGCCCAACGACTGGGCGATCGCCTCGGTCAGCTCCGTGGCGTACATGTCGGGGTAGCGGTTCGCGTCCGCGGCGGCGTCCGCGATCGCCGCGAGCACCGACGGCAACGGCGGGAACGGGTTCTCGTTGGACGAGAGCTTGTACGCCGCCGCACCCGCGGGGACCCGGGAGCCCGGGACGTAGGGCGGCAGGTCGGCCAGGGCCTGACGAAGCGGCACGCGGGTCACCGCCACAGCATGCCATCGTGTCCACGAGGTGGGCCGCGCGCGACCACTGTGCGGCACACCGGGCGCCCCAGGGGGAGCGCCCGGTGTGCTCGGATGGCAGGATGCCCGGCATGGGGTTCGTGCTGCGCGTGCTCATCAGCGGGGCGGCCATCTGGTTCGCCACGCTGGTCCTGCCTGGCCTGACGGTCGTCGGCGCCGACACCACCGCCGGCACGATCGGCGTGATCCTGCTCGTCGCCCTCGTGTTCGGGATCATCAACGCGGTGGTCAAGCCCATCGTCAAGGTGCTGGCGTTCCCGGTGTACGTCCTGACGCTCGGGCTGTTCACCATCGTCGTCAACGCCTTGATGCTGTGGCTGACCGCCTGGATCACTGAGCGGTCCGAGTGGGGTCTGCGGATCGACAACTTCGGCACCGCCGTGCTCGGCGCGCTCATCGTGTCGATCGTCAGCTTCGTCCTCGCGCTCATCATCCCGGGCTCCCGCAAGCGCTGACCCCTCTCGTCGGCCGCGCCCGTACCGGACAGGGCTCGGCCCACGCCGATCCGTCCCGCGTGAGAACGCTCACCGGGCACCACGCTCACCACGGCGCTCGCGCGGCGGCCGGACCGCCGCCGGTCACTGGGCCGATCGGGACACCGTGCTCGTCGACGCCGCGCCCGTCGATCCCGTGCGCGTCGGCAGCACTTCCCTGGCCGCGGTCACGGGGACCGGACCCGGCGGACGGCCCCTCGCCGGGACGCCGCCCCACCGTGCCGTGGCCCTCGCCGCCCACCGCCGAACCGCCCGCGGCACTCTCCTCGGGAGCCGCGACCACCGGCCGTGTCGCGACGTACTGCTCCGTCGTCACCGTGGTGCCCGCCGGACCGAGGACGCGGGCCACGGCGGCGTCGAAGTCCCGGGACGACGGGCTCGCGGCCAGCACGCTCTCCGCCTTCCGGGCCGTCTCGACGTACCTGCGGACGTCATGGGCGCCGACCGGCCCCGCGCCCTCGCCGAGGTCCCGTGTCACCACCACCACCTGCGCGCCGGCTCGGTCCGGCGTCCCGTCGAGCTGCGGCACCACGTCCTGCCGGTGCCGGTAGTGCCGGACCTGGACGCCGGGCGGGGTCGAGTCCAACGTGTCGGGCGAGCCCGCCGTCACGACGGCGCGCACGTCGAACATGCCCGCCGCGCCCGCCGCGACGCGCTGGACGACCATCCCGCCCTGCGAGTGCCCCGCCAGCAGCACCGGCTCCGCCGGCGCGACGCCGGCTCGGCGCATGGCGGTCACCACAGCCGTGGTCATGTCGTCGTGCAGTCCGGCGACCAGGCGCAAGTTCGTCGTGGTGTCAGCGGGCACCGGTGACGCCGGACGCCACTCCTGCGTCCCGGGCACCTCGACGACCCACGCCCGCGTGCCGTCCGGGTGGTCAAGCCGCTGCACCGTCACGGTGCCCGGCGGTGTCCCCGCCTCTCCCGTCACGCTCTGCCCGGCGTAGCTGCGTGCGACGTTCGCCAGGACGTCGGCCACGCTGCGCGGCGCGGGCAACGTCGGCGGATCGGGCCGGCGACGGACGGTGACCGCGCCGGCTGGACGGGGGAGCGCACCGAGCAGCAGACGTGCGGCGACGGGGACCGGTCCCTGGGCGAGCGGGGCGAGCGTGAACCTCCCGACGACCGCCGCACCGACGGCATTCACCGCCACCTCGGCCCTGCCGTCCGCCCCGACCGAGGGCAGGACGGTGAGGCCCTGGCGCAGGACGTTGCGCTCGATCCAGCCCGCCGAACCGATCATCGGCGGCACGGCGGTCAGCACGCGAAGACTGCCGGCCGCGAAGAGTCCGGTGGAGGTCGCGGCGCCCAGCGCAACGAGGCCGAGCAGCCCGGACAGCAGCGGGTGGCGGGCCGCAGTCGTGCCCGTTCTCGCCGCCGCACGGTCGATCGCGTGCCGCGCTCCCCACTCGGCAGCGGCGTACTGGGCGGCGGCAGAGCGCAGGCGCGCAGCCAGGAGCCGCACAGCGTCGGCGAGCACGCCAGGGCCGAACGTGCCGTCGTTCGCGACGGAGAGCGCGGCGAGCGCGGACCTCGCCGCCGGGCCGGCCGTCAGCACGTCCGCGACCGACCGCACGGCGCCCGTGAGCGCGGCCTGCGCGGCGTCCAGGTGACGGGCCGTCACGAGCAGCGCTCCGTCGACGGCAGCGAGCTCGTCCAGGTCGACGTGCGTCGGCGCCACTCCCCCGTGGACCTCAATGTCGTCCGGCCACTGCACCGCCGTCACCAACCGCCACCGCTCGTGAGACCGACGGCGGCGAGCGGCGGACGCTCGCACACCGTCCGGACGGCATCGATCCACGACGACCGCAGACCGGTGCGGGGCACGCCAAAGCCCGACAGCCCACCGGAGGACGGGCCGGCGCCCCACGGTCCGCCCGTGGGCAACCGATCACCGGCAGACCGGCGCACCGGCGCGTGCCCAGCCGTGGAACCGCCTACCCACGGTGGCCGCGAGCCGAGCCCCAGAGCCGCAGCCCGACGTTCCTCCAGAAGCCGCCCCAGTCCGACGACCACCGGCTCGGCGTCCCGCAGCGCTGCACGCAGCCGCGCCACCCCGACCTGCTGACCGGCGACCAGTGCGCGCCAGGCGTCCGCGGCAGGGGAGGTCCACGCCGCCACGTGCACCGACCTCAGCACGTCCCATGCCGCCGACGCCTCGTCTGCCGCCCGTGCCAGCAGCGGGCCTGCGTCCATCTCGACCATGCGGCGACCGTAGGAGAACGCGCCGACACACGAGCCGGGCCGTCGGTCTTCTGTGGAGGACGGGTCGTCAAGCCAGGCTGTGGACATCCCACGCCGTGAGCGGTGCACAGCTCAGCATCTGCACCTCTCGTCCACAGCGACGACGGACGAGGACGGACCGCCGTGGCGGTTCTGGGAGACTCGTCCCCGTGACCGAGCACATCCGCACCCGCCTTGCCGACGCGCAGCCCCCCATCGCACTGGGCCCGCTCGACGGTCGTTACCGCGCCGTCGTCGCGCCGCTCGTCGACCACCTCTCGGAGGCCGCTCTCAACCGCGAGCGCGTGCACGTGGAGGTGGAGTGGCTGATCCACCTGGCCACCCACCACGTGGTGCCGGGTGCGCCGACGCTCTCTGCGCGCGACGAGGCCTACCTGCGTGAGGTCGTGACAGGCTTCGGGCCGGCGGAGATCGCGGAGCTGGCCGAGATCGAGCGGACGACGGTCCACGACGTCAAGGCGGTCGAATACTTCCTCAAGCGTCGGCTGGCCGCCGCGCCGGGGACGCTCGGCCCGGACACCGCACTGCCGGCCGTGAGCGAGCTCGTGCACTTCGCGTGCACCAGCGAGGACATCAACAACCTCTCCTACGCGCTCATGGTCCGCGGCGCGCTCCGGGAGGTCTGGCTGCCAGCAGCGACCGCGCTGGCGGACGAGGTCGCCGCGCTCGCTCACGAGCACGCCGACCGGCCGCTGCTCGCCCTCACCCACGGGCAGCCAGCGACACCGACCACGCTCGGCAAGGAGATCGCCGTCCTGGCGCACCGTCTGCGCCGTCAGCTCCGACGCATCGACGGTGACGAGATCCTCGGCAAGCTCAACGGCGCCACCGGCACGTTCGGAGCCCACGTGGTCGCCGTCCCGGGCGCCGACTGGCCGACCGTCTCACGGACCTTCGTCGAAGGCCTCGGACTCGTGTGGAACCCGCTGACCACGCAGATCGAGTCGCACGACTGGCAAGCCGAGCTCTACGCCGACATTGCGCGCTTCAATCGGGTCCTGCACAACCTCGCCACCGACGTGTGGGCGTACATCTCCCGGGGAGTCTTCGTCCAGATCCCCGTCGCCGGGGCAACCGGGTCGTCCACCATGCCGCACAAGGTGAACCCGATCCGCTTCGAGAACGCCGAGGCGAACCTCGAGCTGTCGTGCGCGCTGCTCGACACGCTCGCCGCGACGCTCGTGACCTCGCGGCTGCAGCGCGACCTCACCGACTCGACCACTCAGCGCAACATCGGACCGGCCTTC
>Ga0164243_10010907_pt1 | contig 13015 bp, 12 predicted proteins | sample OricompcompostOP_FD_108781 | JGI IMG/M metagenome (GOLD analysis project Ga0164243, IMG submission 108781) | Organic Plus compost microbial communities from Emeryville, California, USA - Original compost - Organic plus compost (OP) | ecosystem: Engineered > Solid waste > Mixed feedstock >... | reverse complement strand
GACGGCATATGACCGGCGGCTCTTGAGCTTCGATCGCCTCTACATCCGGCTGCCGCTGGCCCCTGCCCCAGAACCAGGATGCTCAGATGGAGCATTAAGGTTTGGTGACCGGTTGGCATTGAGAGGCGCATTGTTCACTTGATGTGATACAGCTCCTCCAGTGGCGGGCTTTCGAGATAATTGCTTATAGTCCAAGGGAGTTTGAAGTGTAAATCCACCATTTTCAAGTCTTTCTGTTCGCTCACCTGAATCTGGGTGACGTTTACATAAATAGCACTCCTAAGCTGCCGCAAGATGCCCTCGGAATGACCAATGGATACACATGTCATCAAAAAGTATACCCAAAGCGCCGATAGTCCTCGGCATATATGTCCCAGACCAATTGCCGTGTCGTTTCGTTTTCATAATCCTTACGAACTTTTGACGCGCTAACACTGTGTTCTTGCCCAAGAATAACAGGCGGCTTCCTCCACCATCCATTGCGCTTCTGGATCAAGCCGAGAACATGATCAAAGTCGTGGGTAAAGCTCTCAAGACGGCCAATAAAATCGAAATCGATCTCTTCTGCCATCAACGATCCAGTCAATGTACGCCAATGAAGATCGCGCTCATTGTCGGGTTGACAAGCCACAGCCTGCAGAAATTCTTCAAAACTCCATTGTGCATCCAGCGAAGCCTTGCCAACAGGTGCGTAGGGGAGCAATGACTTCATATGGCCAAATTGCTCTCGGACTACAATCTTATTGAGATAGGCTGACAGTACCCGGTTGAACGGCTCTCTCACGAACGTGAACTTGAGGAAGCGAGGATTTTCAAGCAGGTCCCAAAATTGCGCGTTACTCAATTCCATTGGAGAAACAAGTGGATTGGGATAAAGTTTTCCGTTCCAACGTCGGTTAGTGTCTAACTGCGCGATATCCGCCACTGGGTATTTCTTATTTTCATATTCTTTGACTGCCAACGTGCGGCGAATGGTTTGACTAGCAACTTTCGCGGGAGAGAAGCAAATATATTCATTCGGATAGGAAATGAATACGATTTTATGAAGGACAATTCGACCGTATTTTTGGTGTAGATTGGGTCGCTCTCCCGGCATCGCTGTCATTCCAGCAAACCTCCGTTCTTAGGGCCTGGTTTCTTTGGCCAGGCAGAGTTTTTTAGTTTTTCAATTTTAGATTGCAAGATTGATTTTTACAACCTTATGGACTATTGCCCCACGGCAGTGAAGCAACCATCCACCAAAGTAGGGGGCACCGACGGATGGCCAAACTGTCTGTTATCATACCTTTGCGCGCGAACGAGAACATCGACGTGATCGAGCGTCTGTGCTGGAAAGCAATTCCCGAAGACTCTCAGATTGAAGTGGTCATTTCGGATGATGGCAGCTCAAACGCACGAGCTATCAAATCTCTCTGCAATTCACGCGGATGGAGATATGTCCGACTACGTACGGCAGATGCGCCTTTTTCGCTTTCGCGGGCGCGCAATGCCGGTATACGTGCAGCGATGGGAGAATACTTATACTTTGAAGACGTCGACTTCCTGCACCGCGGCGACTTCTATCAAAATCTATTAGATTTGCTCCCATCTTTTGATGAATCACCATTTAATTTCGCGTCGATACCTACCCTTTTCCTAACTGACAATGCATCGAACAAACTAATAGAAAATATTACCGATAGAAAGGAGTTCGATCGGATATTTACCTCTTATATTCAGCGCCTTCCGTTTACAAATCCCGACGAACCTAATGACCTTTGCAATAGCTATGCAATTATTGGATCGAATATCTTACTGAGACGAGATCTCTGTTTTCACATAGGCCTGTTTGATGAATTCTTCAATGGCTGGGGCGGAGAGGACCGCGATTTCGTGTTCAGGCTACTTCACCATAATAGTCATCTATTACGCCCAGCAAACTTTTCTTCAACTAAGAACTGGAAACCGCATCGAACAAATGCTTTTGAGGGTTGGCGTTCAGTCTATCGACTCCACGGCGATTGGCTCAAAAGCCTCGGCATCTATGCGGTTCATATCTACCATCCCGAAAATGCCTGGAAGGAGCCAGAGATCCGCCGCCTTAATTTCGAGTATGCAGAAAGAAAAGCAACGGAAATTGAAACTGGACGCCGTAAAATAGATCCGATTCCCTTTCCGGGTAAGGAGCCTCTGAACATTTTCATCGGGCGCAACCCGGTCTTTTATAACGATCAGATAATGCAGGCACTGGGCAACGTTAAAGTTGCCGATCCACTTCAGACCATCCCACCCGCCACGTTCGCTGCGGATGTAAAAGCAGATAATCCAGCAAGAGTTTTCTTTCAGAATCCCTACGGAAATGAATGGTTACGGGAAGTTTGGGCACTTCTGAAAGACGCTGACATCCCCTGTTTTTGCGCCGAGCGCGGAGCGCTGCCATGGTCCATCTACTTTGACAAGAATGGATTCTGTTGTGAAAGCCAGTCCTATCGCCGCGAACTTTGGGACAAATCAGCTCCTGTCGATGCAATGCAATACCTGATGAGGTTACGTCAAAGTGCAGAATTCTTAGAGCCACAAGGCAATAAACCTATCTTTGATCTTACAAATAATCTGGATCCAGATAAGAAAACAGTACTTGTTCTTCTTCAAAGCCTAACAGATACGACTACTTTGCATTTCTGCCATCCGTTAAATAACTACTCAGAGTTTTTAGATACAATACGCGAAATTGATTATATCAAAAAATATAACATTCTTATTAAAAACCACCCCTTAAACAAAATACACCCCATTCATGATGTAGGTATCCAAGTCGATGAATACTCTTTATATGATCTTTTTGATATATCTGAATCGGTAATTACTCTTAATTCTGGGGCAGGATTGCTTGCACTTGCGGCCGGGCGGCAAGTTATAAATTTGGGGACCTCTTTTTATGCACAAGAAGGTCTCGCTCAGAGTGCCAGCACTATAGGAAGCATTCTAGAAATTCTGGAGAGCGGAATCGCTCCTAGCCAGGACGACGTTAACCGATTTTACGGCTATCTCCTCAATGACTTCTATTCTTTCGCCTCTTGGCAATATGGCTCGCGCGATGCAAGTGACCGAACCAAACTTTCAATTATGAAAGAAATTAGATTTAGAGATATTAAAATCGATGATATCAGAAAGAGTGTCAAAAAGAAAGAATTGGAGAAATATTCTCTGATAATGGATCCTTTTTCATACTACTTTTTTGTATCTAGGAAAAAAGATACAAGAGAGTTATTTACGAAATCTGATTCCAGAATCTCAACTAAAGCGAACTCAACCAAGACAAATCCGACACCGTTGCCGACCGCAAAAGAATCAGGTCTTTTGACGGGGCAGATTCTGCCACCAGCCAAACAAATTAATGGATACCAAAGTGTTTCTGCGGATGCGGCTATTACTCAATCTCGATCTATCGAAAAGATACAAAGGTCTGTCCGATTTAGGGTTTACAGCACTCTTTACGGCGCCTTCTTAACTAAAGGACAACGTATGCGTCTAAAAGAAGATCCCATCGACTTCTTTCAACGCGCGCGTCATCCAGCATCCAGACTCGGACGATCTATATTCAGGAAACAAATAGAAGTCTAAGTATACGGTACCGTTTATCGGTATATAGCAGTGACTTAAATATCCCATACCGCCTTGCAAGCTTGATGTTTTAAGGTGCATGAGTACCTCCATCTCCTCACCACAGGTTCTATAACCATAGCCCTCCCCCTGCTTGCTCACTCACCGCCGTCAGGAACGGCGGTGTCTCGGCAGGTATCCCGGAATATGCGAAATGCGCGCTCCGGGCAGGTCGGTCATGTGGGCTCCGCGCGTCCGAACCTCGACGAGCGGCATCACCTTTTCGGCAAAGTCCGAGATCGCCTGCTGCGTATCGAGTCCATGGACCATGAATTCGCTCACGCCGATATCGGAATAGGCGGCGAGCCGGCGAGCGATCCCGGCCGGATCGCCGGGCAGACACACGACCTCGGATTCGCCCTCCTCGGCGGTCGGCGAAGACGGTCCCTGCATTCCGAACCGGGAGACATCCACCGGCAGCGCAAAGCTGATCTTGCCGCCGCGGCCGAATTCGGACGCCGCAACGCGCAGCCGCTCCATAAGCCGGACCAGGCCCAGCGGATTGGCCGGAGGCAGTTCGAAGACGTCCGCATGCCGGCCCGCAACCTTGAGCGAGGTGCCGGAAAGCCCGGTCATCCTGAGCGGGAGGGATGCCGCATAAGGGCTCTTGCGACCCACGAATCCGTCCTTCACCCGATGATAAGCGCCTTCATAGTCGAAGGGCTCGTCATTCGACCACAGCCGCTTCAGCAGCATGAGATATTCGTCGGTGCGCGCCATGAGCTCGGCATGGGCGAGCGATACGAATTCGGCATGGGCCAGAGACGTATCGCCGCTGTCTTCCTCATATGAGGCCTCGGACGGGATGCGCAGCGACACGCGACCGCCGGCGGTTCTGTCGATCGCAGCGATCTGCTGAGCAGCCGCGACGGGCGACACGACGCCAGCCCAATGCGTCACCACGATATCGAGAGACCGCGTCTGGCGGGCCGTCTGTCCGGCCAGGTCGAGATTGGAAAGGATGCCGCCGATATCGTCTATGACGACCCGGCTGAATCCAACCTCTTCCAGCAATTCCAGCATGTTCCGCGCTTCGTCGATCTCAAAAAACGACGCATCACCTTCCGAACCGAAACTCGTCCTGGGCACATAAGTGAATTCGATGGTCATGGCGTTTCTCCTCCGCCTGATGCCCGCGAACGGGCCATGTGCTCGATGCGCGTTGCCTGCCGGTCTTTTGCCGCCCTTCTCAAGGGATGATCCCCAGGACGACTGCGGCGGTAAACCCGAAGGAAAGCAGGAAGATCAGATAAGCCACGAGCGCCCCGCCCGTCGCCGGAACCATCTGCATCTCACCCTGCCGTCGGGTATCGGTGGATTGCCGGATGCTCATCGGGCGATCTCCTTTCCGGCTCGCCAGAGGCGAGCGGCAGATTTGCGATGGATGGCAGGCGCCTTCAACCGTTCGAGGCACAGCGCCCGTAGGATGAAGGCCGCCGCCGCATAGGTGACCTCGCGGCCATCCGGTTCGCCGGCGAGATCGCCGGTGATCGACCGGACGGCCTCCAGTGAACGGATGGGCAGGATGTCGTTGCAAGTCCTCATCCGCCCGAAGATCGAGCTGATCGGGACGAGCCTTCCCTCGAATTCGACGGCAGGCTCTTTCGTCCCCGGCTTCCAGTCCTCATAAGCTTCGATGGCCTCCTGAAACGCCAGATGCAGGAAGATCGGCGCGTGGCCTTCATGAAGTGCGGGCAGAACTCGTGTCATGGCAGTCTCCTGTCATGGTTTTGGATCGTGACTCACGGCCCGACGGGCAGCAAACTCCAAGCTGCACCAAGTCGTTGCAGGTCACCGATTGTCGATGGAATGGGCTGGCGCCCCGGGAACTCGGCCTCTTGTCAAACCATCCCCAGGACGCCGCCATGGCATCTGGGAGCGTTCCCGGCCCTTGCCGGAAGGTATGCTGCACTCTGCGTCATCGTCACCTCCTGGATCCTGCATCCGGCAGGATTCGATTCATTGGCGATAGGCGGCAGTTGTCGAAAGGTAAGAGGAAAGCGAGGACCTGTCAACTAATGTCTATAGAATTAGTAGTGATTAAGTGGATAACCCTCGCCGGGGCAATCCCTGCGTTCCAAGGCCATAGCGGCGCGGCCATCGAGCAAATTTCCGGTGGCAGCAGGCAAAACCGCGGACAAACCCGCACGGGATCAGGCAAGCGTTGAGCCAGCGGGATATCATTTCAGTTCCGGTCGAAATACCCTCCGTCTCTCGCATGTTCTCGATCCAGGCCGGGCTTGGTCTTTGACATTGCAGGGAAATCCATGTTCCAGATGGAACACATTTCCTAGGGAAAACCAGCCGGGATGCCTATTTCGCGGCGTTCACCATCTTCCAGTGGCGGCCATCGGGCGCTAACTCTTTTTTTACCGTGTTTTCAACCGTTGGTGGCGTGGGGTTTCAAGCGGTTCCAAAACCCGGTCCAACCCGTAGTTGTCGTTTTTCCCATCAAATGGAGCGATGAGAAGAGATGGATGAGACGGAACGCACACGTGTGCTGCAGATCACCGCGCGCATCGTCAAGGCGTTTGCCGCCCGGAACAGGTTGACCACGTCCGATCTGTTCGACCTGATAGAAAGCGTATCCAGTACGATCACCGTCCTCGGCAACCCTGAGGCAAAGCCGGCAGCCGAGAAGCGGCGTCCTGCGGTACCGATCAAAGACTCCATCACGCCGGAATACATCATTTCGCTAGAGGACGGTCAGAAGTTCCGTTCTCTCCGGCGTCATCTGATGCAAAAGCACGGCCTCACCCCGGAGCAATACCGCATCCGCTGGAATCTTCCCGCCGATTATCCGATGGTAGCCCCGGAATATGCCCAGAAGCGTTCGAAGATTGCGAAAAAGGCGCGGCAGGAACAATTGAAGGGCTTGAGCAAGGATTCATGAACCGCGCTTTTGTGCGGTCACCCTTTCAGCGGATGTCGCGACCTGCAAAGGCCATGCGATCCTGATGGTCGCGAAAGCGCGCGGCGGCCTCGGTGCGATTGTGAGCGCCGAGCTTGCTGATGATGTTGTGCAGATGGATCTTCACCGTATGTTCGGACAGACGGAACTCCGCGGCGATTGTCTTGTTCTGCATGCCGCGCGAGACCATTTCCAGGATCTGATATTCCCTGCTCGTCAGATCGGCCAGACGCTCGCTCGTGCCGTTCAGACCGCCCGGTCGGATTCCCGAATTATGGCCGTCGCTCATTCTCCTGGCATGCAAGTGGAACATGCCGGTCGGAAAATATTCGCCGCCGCGCAGCATCAGCCCGATGACCGAAAGCCAGACATCGAGCTTCAGGTTCATCGGCAGAACGCCGCGCACGAGGCGGGAGCCGAATATCTCCGCCAATGAGTAGGACGGATTGTGACTGTCGAGTTCAAGCAGCGCGGTCAGCGCCGTCGGATGCTGGCGTGCGAGTTCGGCAGATGCTTCTTCCGCCGACCGCAGAAGGGCCGGATCGACAAGGATCAGCGCCACCATGTGGCCGAAGGAAGCGCATGCCTCCTCGATTGTTTCCACCTGCCTTACCGTTACCCAAGGATATTCCCGCTCAAGCGACCAGACCAGACATTCCGGCACCGTACCCTGTGCGGCAATGAACAGGACAACGCGCCTGGGCTCTGCATGGGCCCGCGGCCCGCCCGCCGCGCGGATTCCGGGCTCCCTGCAATTCTCGACGTCCGGTTCGGGCATGCGTCACCTTTGGAATTGTTTCGTTCAGTCCGGCCTCGCCGTCATGAATCCTATATCCAAATAGCAACGCAAAGACATAGATCGGTCGATTTAGGAAATCTCCCGATATGACATCATTGTGGCCGAGCTTCAGCTTTACCGCGAAAGCGGTAAAAGGATGAACCTCTATCTATTTGCACCTTTCCATTACCCATTTTTGCTTTCTTCATGTTCCTTTGTTTTCGCAAAGAGGATGAAGCTGGACCATGCTGGCCAATCCCGCCACTCCCTAAAATGATCAGCACGGGCGTGGTTTCCTTCTAGTCGAACGGTTTAGGCGATCTTGGCCGCCGGCGAAGCCAAGGAGGCACGTCCACACGCTCCGACCAAGGGAGTAGGTGGACGGTATATGGCGGGTTTTCTCCCTCGCCATTGTGCTTAGAAACACTCACGCCGACATCGCCGGACCGCCTCCAATTAAGCAGTGCTCCACCCTCGCCTCGCAGTTTGTATGAGGCCCGAGCGTCTGTCTCCCACTTCTCAAGCTTTGCGTAAATCCGCAGACTGCAAGTGCCCAGGACCCGCCATGGGGGCGCGGTTCCAGCCGGATGGCAGGTGGAGCATTTTGATGGGTGGATCACGCCTTTTCGCATCGAGCCAGTTCGTCCGGCTGCTGGTAGCTGGCACCGCATTCTGTGCCATATCCGGCATCTCGCTTACACAAGCTGCGGCCCAGCTTGCCCCACAGACCAAGCTGCGCCTTACCGTCGTGAAATGGAATCCGACCGAGGGCGAATATCAGCGTTGGGACGCCCTTGGAGGCGAGTTCGCAGTAACCTCCGAGGGCACGATCGTCCTGCCGGTGATCGGTGCCGTCGCAGTCGGCGAACTCAACAGCTCTGACCTCGCCGACGCAATCGCTACAAGGCTCCAGGATCAGATCGGGCTTGTGCGCAAGCCGGACACGACGGTGGAGATCGTCGAATTTCCCCCGGTCTATGTGGTGGGCGACGTCAATGCGCCAGGCCAATACCAGTTCCGCTCCGGCATGACGGTGCTGCAGACGCTGGCCCTGGCCGGCGGCGAATATCGCGATGCAGAGGGAACGAAATCGCAGGAGCAGATACGGCTCATCAGTGAACTGCAGAGCACCGACAACGAAATCCTGCGCAGCCAGTCAAAGATCGCGCGGCTCGAGGCCGAACTCACCGGCGCAAGCACCATAGCCTTTCCGCCCGTGCCCGCGACCGGACCGTTGGCGAAGCTGGCCGCACAAGTCTACGCGAAGGAGAAGATCATCTTCAAGGCGCGCGCCAACGGGCTGGAGCGGCAGGCCAAGTCGCTCTCCGAACTGCGCGATCTCCTGAGTGCCGAGATCGACGTATTGAACGAGAAGATCAAGGCAGCCGACCTCGGCATCGCCTCCGGCGAGAAGGAATTGGCTGGCGTCAAGACGCTTGTCGAAAAAGGCATCGCTATCGCCTCGCGCCAGTCGGATCTGGAGCGACTCCTGGCAGGTTTCCGCGCCGACCGGCTCGATCAGGTCACGGCTGTCATGCGTGCCCGGCAGAGCATAACGGAGGCCACGCGCAGCCTGGAAGGGCTTCGTGACCAGTTTCAGACCGACGTCGCTGCGGAACTCCAGCGCGAGGAAGCCAGTCTCGACCAGCTACGCTTCAAGCGCGACATGGCGCAGAAGCTGCTGCTCGAAACCCTCGCCTCGCAATCAACGGCTGGCCTTCCCGGCGAGGACCGGACAGTCGAATTCACGATCACCAGGAAGAAGGCAGGCGATGCCAGCGATATCGAAGCAGACGAAGCCACGGTGCTTTTGCCGGGCGATGTCCTCAAGGTGAGCTTTCTGCCGTCGCAGAAGCCGGAGGACATCAGCCAGTAGTCGGAAGCTCAGGGAAGTCGCTGTTATTTGGGGGCGCAATGAAGGGTATTATTCTCGCCGGGGGTAGCGGCACGCGGCTTTATCCGAGCAGCATCGCGGAAGGATCCTACGCCGACGTGTTTGACATCCCTGTCGCGGATCATTCCTCCAAGGTCAGGCGGCCCACGAATTCCCGTCTTTCCGGCGACAAATTCGAAGCAACATTCGGATGGCAATTGCCGGACTGGCACTTGAGCGCAGAGACGGCAGCGCGGCGGCTGGTTCCCGAGAGCTGCAAGGTCTAGGACCGATGGCGATCGCAAGCCAGACCGGCGGACAGACCTATACCCAGATCCTGAAATCGACCGTCATGATCGGCGGCTCATCTCTAGTGAATATCCTCTTCGCCATCATCCGCAACAAGGCGATGGCCATTCTGCTGGGGCCTGGCGGCGTCGGCCTGATGGGACTTTACACCTCGATCGCCGACCTGACGCAAACCCTTGCCGGCTTCGGCGTGCAATCGAGCGGCGTCCGTCAGATCGCCGAAGCGGCAGGCAGCGTCGACGAAAACCGCATCGCGCGCACGGCGACCGTGCTCAGGCGCATCTCGGTCGTGCTTGGGCTCATCGGTGCGCTGCTTCTTGCGGGCTTCGCCATGCCGGTGGCGCGCTTCACCTTCGAGGATAACGCCCATGGGGCAGGCGTCCTGCTCCTTGCCGCCGCTGTCTTCTTCAGGCTCATCTCGGCCGGACAGATGGCGCTGATCCAGGGAATGCGGAGGATCGGCGATCTCGCCCGCATCAACATGCTGGCGGCCCTGTTCAGCACGGTCATCAGTATTCCACTGGTCTACTGGTTCGGCGAGCAGGGCATCGTGCCCGCTCTGGTCGCCATGGCCGCCGTCTCAGTGGCCACATCCTGGTGGTATGCGCGCAAGGTCCGGATACCGGCACCGAAGATGTCGGTGCGCGAGGTCCGGGATGAAACGGCAGCTCTGATGAAGCTCGGCATCGTCTTCATGGCGAGCGCAGTGCTGACGGTGGGTGCAGCCTATGCCGTGCGCATCATCGTCCTGAAGCATGAGGGTGTGGATGCGGCCGGTCTCTATCAGGCGGCCTGGGCGCTCGGCGGCCTCTATGCCAGCTTCATCCTGCAGGCCATGGGCACAGACTTCTACCCGCGCCTTACCGCGGTTGCCGACGACCATCCCGAATGCAATCGTCTGGTCAACGAGCAGGCGCAGATCAGCATGCTTCTGGCCGGTCCCGGCGTGCTCGGGACGCTGACGGTAGCACCCTTCGTCGTCACGCTCTTCTACTCCGCCGAATTCGCCCCGGCCGTCGATCTGCTGCGCTGGATATGCCTCGGCATGATGCTCCGGATCATCGCCTGGCCGATGGGCTTCATCGTGCTTGCCAAGGGCGCGCGGCAGATCTTCTTCTGGACCGAGGTGGCAGCGACGGTGGTGCATGTCGGGCTTGCCTGGCTGCTGGTGCCGCTGATCGGACCGGACGGCGCGGGCGTCGCCTTCTTCGGCCTCTATGTCTGGCACGGCGTGCTGATCTATCTCATCGCCGGCAGGTTGAGCGGCTTCCGCTGGTCGACGGAGAATGTGAAGTTGGGCCTCGTCTTCCTGCCGGCATCGGCCGCAGTCTTCGGCGCGTTCTATCTGCTGCCGTTCTGGCAGGCGACGGCAGCGGGGGCGTTAGTTACCGGTATAGCCGGCATCTATTCGCTGCGTTTGCTCCTGACGCTGCTGCCGCCCGAATCCCTGCCGACGCCGCTTCGCGTCCTGGCGGTGCGGGTAAATCGAGCAGTTCGGTGACTCGCTTAGCCGCCGGCGCTCAGAATATCCTTGAGCGTATCGGCCACATAATCTAGGTCGGCATCATCCATTTGTGCATAGAGCGGCAGGATGATCGCATGCTCCTGCGCGGCGACGCTGCGTTCCATGCCTGAAGCGATGCGTGAAGAAGCACCGTCGGAATAGGCTGGTTCCAGATGGGCGTTCATGATGCCGCGCCGTGTCGATACGCCCCGATCGAGAAGCGCCTGCATCACCGCCGGCTGGTCGCTTCTGGCAGGCAGCTTTACGCAATAGCTCTGCCAATTGCTGCGCGCCCAGGCCGGCTCCTTCGGTAGGCAGAGGCCGGAAACGCCCTCGAGCCGGTGCCGATAGCCGGCGGCGAGCGCGCGGCGCTGGGCGATGATCTCCGACAGCCGCGCAAGCTGCTCGCGCCCGACGGCGGCCTGCATGTCGGTCATGCGGTAATTGTAGCCAAGTTCCGGATAGGCTTCGAAGACGACATCGCGCGAACCGTGCCGCACAGTGTCGCTGACGCTCATGGAATGCTGGCGCCAGAGGCGGAATTTCGCATCGTATTCGGGATTGGCAGTCGTCAGCATGCCGCCGTCGCCGGTTGTGACCACCTTGCGCGGATGGAAAGAGAAGCAGGCGATGTCGCCATGCGGCTTTCCGATCTTCTCCCACTCGCCGTCGAAGAGGATTTCGCTGCCCGTCGCACAGGCCGCATCCTCGATCACCGGCAGGCCGTGGCGAGCCGCAATCGCAAGGATACGCTTCAGGTCGCAGGGCATGCCGAGTTGGTGCACGCACAGGATGGCTTTCGTCGCCGGCGTGATCGCGGCTTCAATGAGATCGGGATCAATGTTGAAGCCGTCCGCCTCGATATCGACGAAAACCGGCACCGCATCGCAATAGCTGATGGCGTTGGCCGTCGCGATGAAGGAATGACTGACGGTGATGACCTCATGCCCCGGCCCGACGCCGACTGCCCTCAAAGCCAGATGCAGCGCGGTCGTGCAATTCGACACTGCGCAGGCATATGGCGCACCGGTGAACCCGGCGAAATCCTTTTCGAAAACAGCCACTTCCGGCCCTTGTGTCACCCAACCCGAGAGGATGACGCGACGCGCGGCTTCCGCCTCGCGCTCGTCAAGCACCGGCCGTGCCACAGGTATTTTCCTGAACGCGCGCGTCATGCCGCCGCCTCCGCCGCAAGTGCCCGCTCGGTCCGCCACCAGGCGACGAGGTCGCGCAGGCCATCATCGAGTTCCACCTCGGCTTCGAAGCCGAGCAGCCGCTTCGTCTTGCTGATGTCGGCAAGGCGGCGCGTTACGGCATTCACCTTGCGCGCCGGCGCATGCTGAGGCTCGACGGTCGAACCCATGATGCGGATCAGCTTGTCGGCCAGTTCACGCAGGCTCGTTTCCGCGCCGCTCGCGACGTTGAAGACCTCATCGGTGACGTCTGACTTCGCGGCCAAGACATTGGCGCGGGCGATGTCATGCACATGGACGAAATCCATGGTCTGCAAGCCGTCGCCATGGATTAGCGGCGGCTGGCCGGCGGCGATCCGCTCCATCCAGCGGATCAGCACCTCCGTATAGACGCCATGGACGTCCATGCGCGGCCCGTAGACGTTGAAGTAGCGCAGCGCGACATAGTCGAGCCCGTACATCTCGTTGAAGGAGCGCAGGAGCCCCTCGTTGAAGGTCTTGGCCGCGCCGTAGATGGTGCGGTTGTTGTAGGGGTGATGGTTCTCGTCTGTCGGAAAGATTTCAGCAAGCCCGAGCACGGAGGCCGAGGATGCAGCCACGACCTTCTTCACGCCGGCATTTACCGCCGCCTCCAGCACGTTGAAGGTGCCGGCGGCCAGAACGTCGAAAGCAAGCCTCGGCTCCTCGGCGCACTGCGTGATGCGGATGGCGGCCTGATGGAAGACGATGTCGGTGCCCTGCATCAGCTCGCCGAGCAGCGCCGTATCGCGGATGTCGCCTTCCACCACCCGCACCGGGAAGGCGG
>Ga0164243_10010906_pt1 | contig 13016 bp, 5 predicted proteins | sample OricompcompostOP_FD_108781 | JGI IMG/M metagenome (GOLD analysis project Ga0164243, IMG submission 108781) | Organic Plus compost microbial communities from Emeryville, California, USA - Original compost - Organic plus compost (OP) | ecosystem: Engineered > Solid waste > Mixed feedstock >... | reverse complement strand
ATTGGCCCAAACTCGTTAACACTATTTACGAGTGCGTTTCATTAACATTCTCACGACTCGCACCTTTCCATTCTTTTACTAATTCTAAAAAAAACAATTGTTGCGGAAACAGGAACTTGGAACCAGGAGGATGGTGCGAATTTCAAGATTTTGATCTCCAGTACTATTCTGAAGACGACTCCCTGAAACCCGAAGATCCGCTACTGACCTGGATCTCTACTCTGCTCGAGGCCGCCCGCAAACTCGGACGAGATCCCAACCCCGGCTCTAAACTGGAAGGGTGGGTCAAAGATGCCGGCTTTAAAAATGTCGTGCATAAGCGGTACAGGATTCCCATCGGGCCCTGGGCTAAAGACCCGCTGCTGAAGGAAGTTGGTCTGCTAAACTATCTGCAAGTCAATGGAGGGCTCGAAGGCCTTACGTTGAGGCTCTACACTAGCGTTTTGAAATGGAGTGAGGAGGAGATCTTGGCCCTGTTGGCGAAGGTGCGGAAGGATTTGGTTAACCCCAGGATCCATGCCCTGTTCGATTTGTAAGTCTATCGGTTTTCTCCATCTTTGGGTTCACCAAACCACCGCGATGCTAATACCAATACCTCTAGTCATGTCGTTTACGCTCAGAAGTAAGGGCGGTCGTATAAACCGCCGCCCAAATATGTTATGAAATAGGGTAATATAACCACTACAATTTTTCTGCATTATGTCCTATGCCATTTTCTATGCGAAAATAGACCGCCCAGTTATAACTTATCATAAGGCATAAATGGTATCCTCGTGTCCTCTCACCCTCCCACCTTCGGACCCCTCTCCAGCCTAGATCCTTGCCGGTCGCCGGTGGTAGGTGCGGTACCGCCTTCCAACACCCCTCCGACGTCCGCAGTAGCCGCATGTAATGAAGGCAATGACGGCGTTGCAGATGGAGACGACGCCACTGATTATAGCGTGTAAAACAGCGCCGATGCTGCTGACGATACTGCTCAGCACGGCACCGATGGATTGGAGGACTGATTGAATCTGTGGGGGCGTAGATTAGCACAGAGCCACAGGACTTGCGTGAGGCACTCTGCGGAAAAGGTATAAAGAAGCTGAATATAATCACATTAATATAAACGTACGCAGGAAATGACAGCGCCCATTTTCGGTCTTTCTTGCGGACTCGAAGGTTCCAAGGGTTGTTGATATCAGGATTTCGCTCTAGAGGTTTTAGAGGTCGCGGAAACAATAGTAACAATTCAGCGTGCAATCAGTCGTGTTGAGGTGAAAACTGTTCGTAGAGAAATGCGTATTTCGGACGGGAAGACATCATTTTTTTTTTGTTGGCTCTGAAGACTGAAAATACTTTTATGCTCATCTAAGATCCAGGGACAGGATGTGTTCTATCGTGGCCTTGCATCATATTTACGTCAAGTACCTGTTCTTACATCTACAATGCGAACGTGTTGCGGCATCGCTAAGAGATCCTGAGTAAACGAATCCCTTTTAGCAAGGTAATGATGCATATAAAGTGTCGGAATACTTGCTTTGGCTTGGTTTTCTTGACGCGAATGACATCATAAATCCCACGCGCGCATGACGTCAATCACCTCCTGAGGGAAATGCAGTTCGTGCCTGCCTTAGGATAACAACTTGGTCACCTCGCGCAAGGACATGGCCAGGCTATACAAGCATCTCTTGCACCTCCCGAAATCCCCTGCGTCTTACTTACCGCCACTTCTCTGGCCCGGTCCCTGGAAACGAACGTGTACCTTGCGAGATCGCATGCTAGCTTGTTGAGACCGCCAACCGGTCCTACCGGTCGTCTTCCGATTGGTTGTGTCTCGCTCCAATCCTTTGACTCCTGTATCTTGGATCGCAAGGACACTTAGGTCGTGGTATTTCGGATGATTAAAGGGCTATATATACTACAGAGGGCGCAGTCGGAGGTTCTAGTATTGAGGGGCTATCCATCCTCAGTTGGCAGACCCCGTTAAATCGTTAGTTTCGCGTCCCTTGCAGGGACGCTAGCAAATCCCGAGAACACTGCTGTGTGCACGGGGCTATTTATGCTTAGTCCAAACACTGTCCAGGCCAGAGTTTCTACCGATTACATGGGACTGAAGGATAGCCTCAGTTGATATCTAGGTCCCACTAGACTACCTGAGGATACAACAACGTCATGAGACCTTTGGTTTCAGCAGTGAGTCTTGGTAGCAGTGGAGTACATAAGAGGTCTGAGAGGAACCCTCTTATTATTCACAATGCTATGTCTCTATAGACTATTTGCGATCGGGGTAAATCGTATTGTGCAGCTAATCGGTCTTGGCGTAGAAGATCCTTTTTGTGATTCCATATACACATATCAATTGATATATATGCCCAGATATGCCACGCCAAGGATTATCACTGCTGACTCTTCAGCCCCAGCGTCTCTTCAATGTATCGTTCGAGAGGCAACATACCAGTATAGGTAGCTGCTATCTTGTCGACCAGAAAGTCCGGGAGGTCGAGGCCTAATTGCTCGAGTCCCCTCTTTATAACATCCGAAGCCCGCTTTCTTTCTGCATCTGAAGTCTTCTCCTTGCTGGCGTCTCGAAGATGCTCGGGATTCGGGGCGCTCCCAGTCGACTCTGGGTGGCTGTTCGACATCGTGGGTTGCTCTATGGAGATAGTGTTATCAACGCGAAGTGTTGATAAACGACTGCAGTAAACACACATTAGCATGAATTCCTAGAGGCGTAAGAGACCTCGAGATTTGGTTCGGGGTCATGTCAAGATGAGGGACGGTGGGATAATCGAGAATACTCGCGGGATATAATGCTATTTCTGCGGCTGAAGAGACTTTAGGTATAGAGTATCCGCTGGAAGGGATGGGACGGAAGCAAAGCTTCCTTAATGGCGGCGTTGGTCTTGACGGAAGAGAGAGACGGCAAGATTATCGCTATTAGAAGATCGGGGAGGCTGATTACGAGACAAGACGAAAGACATTTCTATCCTGTAAGCTGGTGAATGATCCAGTATTTATACACCCGAAGAAACACACCAAATATTTACTATTGGGATTACTTGATGTTAACAGAACATGGAATTTACCAGATATGTGTGTACATGGATTGGACAGCTCGTACGAGCATTGTGGTAGAGAAATGAGACGGATCAACCTGCAGGGCACAAAGACTGAGAGGCCGAGCCGTCATGCGGGCTCACGAAACCGGCACATCGGTGCTATTATTCGACATTTCATTGGAGCTACCGTATCTTTTTATCAAATCATGCTTTCCTCGCTTTCCTCGCTGCCTTCTGTAGGTCTGTAGGTCCGGAAGTAGACCAGGAGCATCCGAAATGCATGTAAGGATTGGTCGAGGCCATGCGAGAAGGTGTCGACAGCAGTGCTGTATTGGGAAGAAGCTACTCAGAAGTCATTTGAATGGCAAAATAGGGGCAAGTGTTCCCGGATGGCGTAAGCGGGCGTTAACTGGGCCGAATCACGATTGAAATTTACAAGTAGGTAGGGGTACGAAACAGATTTCGGTACGGGACAGAGACGCAAAAATTGGCGCTGGAGTTCCCGGCCGCGAGCCGATCACAACTTCACAGCTGTAAGGTTCAGTCTTGGGTGCAGCCCAACTTTGAAGGTAATGACGGGAGGAACATTTGGTGATTGAAGGCATGGAAAGAAATGACAAGAGTTTCGCAAACCCTGTACGAACCCTCGCTAGGCTGCCACCCAAAAGGCATAGCCCTCTTTAACCTTCGTTAAGATGTAGCTAGTACCTACCAGTTTTCAGCTGCCGGAACAGAGCATGGAAACTGGAATCATATCTGTTTCTTGAAGTGAGTTGAGACCTATCACTATAATTTCCTGCCTCGAAAAGCGTAAAAACTCCACCGAAAAACGGGCATTATCTAGTGCCAGGTAGAGCTTCTGTGTGACACTCGTGGGACTGACAGGGTGCGTTGTCAATATATGCATGCACGGCTCAATTTGTATCACACACACGCTCCATCAGTCCGGTCTGATTTGGCTTCACCGAAAAGAAGATTGCGTGTTGTACTTCCCTCACCCCCGACCTCCATTGTGACGCGCTGATCTACGCAAACGAGAGTCGTGTTTACTCGAGTGCAACCCGGCTTCTCGATCCAGGTAACGGAAATTGAACGAAGGGACTTCGATCAAGCAAGATCTCGCCTGCAAGCGGTGTCCCTGCAAACAACATTGATAGCGGTGACAAGAGTATTCCGAGGTCAAGGATGTGATTGGATATTGAGCCCTCAGTTCCCAAGAAAGACCAGAGTCTGTCCCATCCGGCAGCTGGAGGGCTGCCTTACGGAAGATACGAACCTCGGGCCGTTCCCAATCCTACAAAGTTTTGAATCCAAACGCCCTTTGGTTGGCGAGCCAGTGCCCTTGAACTCTCAGGGATGGATAGCGAATATTATGATAGATCACAGCTCGTAGAATTGAAACTCCCAGAGGCTCCAGGCCAAGTCCATGACCTCCAGAGAATGAATGTACCACGACTTGTTATCAAGTCCGGGCGTTGCAAGACATTATTATGTTTTTCCTTACGGCAGAAGTTGAAAAAGCCTGAATGTTGACGCGCACACCCTTGTCCGGGGAAGAGCCGGGTGAGCCCCCTGCAGGCGCCATCCAGCAAGGCTAGAGAGACCTCGGCGCAGTTGGGAAAAGAACCACCGCCCAGCCCACAGAACAGAGTGGAAGACACCTGGGATTGCGTGCCCGAATAGTTTGACGTTCGTATGGACCGGAGGATCAAGTGATGGGACTCATTTCATTACGTCTCCATGTGTCGGTCGCTGCCCGTGTGTGCCTCGAGGTTGCCTAGCAAAAGCAAATATTGCCAAGACTTTATGGCGGGCGTCCGAGGGCGCCAATCAGCATGAGCGAGGCAACTCCGTACTCTTATGAAGACTGTTCTGACATTTCCAGGCTCGGGTCGATCCACATAACATGTCGCGTCGGGAGAGAGCCCTTAAGTTGATGCTTCTTCAGATAGATGGGTCAGGAATTCTAGTCTGGAGAAGCAGGATAAGACCTGATAGCTCGAATGAGAGCTAAACAGACGACTATACAAAGGTGTGCGATGCAGCTCTCGCAAAGGGATCAGACATCTTTGCCTGAAACCAGGGCTTGACCGGGGTTCTCTGCGAGGACTGTTTTGCAAGTAAAGATACTTCTAAAATTCAAGCCCTTCAAGGTCTATAAACTCATCCCTCCTCCTCGCACTAATTTTTTCTTCAAGAAAATACCGTTTATTTTACGTAAAATATTTATATTTAAAAATATATACAGGAATAAGTTTTTTTCCTAAGTTCAAATAATGAAAATTAATAAAATAAACTTAAAATCGTCTTTACTTCTTCACTTTTCCTGCTAGCAAGGCTGCACTCGATACCTTAGCTGATGTAGTACTATTGTAGAGGTACTTAAGAGGAGTAATGAGGGGTAATAGAATATCCACTTCGAGCCGCCCTCCTCATTCCGCCCCGCCCCAAAATCTCCACCGCCACTTCATCACATAAAATTTTCACAAGCCCATCGAATTTTCTCTCTCCTGCATTTCACTCTCGTCAGCGGAAAAAGGAAATATAGTACAAGGTGCAGCCTTTTCTTCGACTCGCAGCATCTGTAGGAATAAACTGTATCTAGCTCGAGGAAAGACTAGTTGTCACGATGAATCAGTATTATGGACCAGTGACTTGATGAAAAAATTTCAACTTGCCAGCCGTCCTTGTGTCTCTGACCCAGTTCGGGCCAGGCCCGGCGGCCGAGTTGAGTTCTTCGAGCAAGTTTCGTCATACAGTGCATTCTTATTACGATCCTAACACTGTCTTCGTAGGCCGTCAGGCAGGTTCAGCTGGCGTCAGGTGCCTATTATGAAGTAAGCAAGTAATTCATAAGATATTATATAAGAAGGGTGTATTCAAGTATAGGGGTGTATTAGTACTTGAATTAATTACTGGAGAATCTTGAAGGATGGACTAGATATATAGCGGAATCCGTAGTTTATATAGACCTCCCCTTCCAAGCTTCTCCTGAGCGATCGGAGCTGTTCAACGAGCGATCGGAGTGATCACAGAGGTGACCGCCCGTAATAGAATACCTAGAAGTGGCTGGCTTCGCCGCAATTGAGAGGGTTCTCAAGTGGATATGTTCCAGCATTACATAGCTAATTGTCACCCCTTGCAATTGGGCACCCGCGGGCGGCTGCCCGCGCCCTCCAGTTTCTACCGCCTGTCACCGCCTTTAGATTACATAAAGAGCAGCCCGTGACAATTTCGTAGGTACCTTATAGTTTTCTATAACTGACAATTATAGAAGTAAGTTTAATATACTTATTTTAAAATAGATTTTTAATAATAATATTAATATTTATATTAGATTTAAAATTTAAATAATTTTTAATAATTTTTTAAATTATAATAATTAAACTTTAAAAAGTAATAATTTTTTTATTTTTTAATATAATTATAAATATATATATATATAAATATTAAATAAATTATATATATAATTATAATTAATATTTTATAATAATATAATTAATATAAAATTTTAATTTATTTAATAAATTTATTAATTAAACTTTAATAATTATAATTATTATAAATTATAATAATTTAAAAAATTAAACTTTTAATTTAATTTAAAACAATAAAAATTTTAATATAATAAATTTTTTAAAATTATTTAATTATAATTAATAATTATAATATTATAAGAAGTAATTAGAATTAATTTTAACGCTAGATTTAAAGTTGATAAGAGATTATATACTTGTACAGAGCTGGAGATAGGATGCTGGCTGGCACTAGCTAGAACTCCCTGCTCCGCTTTGCTGGAGGCGGTGGTCGCAGGCGCAATAGCTGCTTCAGCAAGCCCGGCTCTGAAAAAGCTGCAGCCCCAGGTTCTCTCGGGAGCCTTCGTGAGCGAATGGTGCTCGCCCCATGTGAGCTCTGACAGCTGCGGGTCCTGCAGCTGTAGGTAAGGACGTCTTGTCTTGTGTGTCAAGTGTCCTGTATTAGACACTTACATGATTATCCGCCTCTCCCTATCCAGAGGTCTCCTTTTCACGTGTTCTACTATTATTCCCATTGATCAACAGTTCCGACAACTGTCCATTCCTGTACGGGGCCTTGCAGCAGCTTCTTGCAGGAATTGTGACACACCATTGACCACACCCTTTTCTTTTTCATTCATGTAATGAGCGGGTAGGCTGCACTTCTCTGTTTCAGTCGTGTTCACGGGATATTGATAAGAAGTGCGTATTCAAGTGTAGGGGTTTAGGTGTACTTGAATCGGCTGCCGAAGAGTCCGGAAGAACTAATTTATCTAGATACATCGGAAAGCACATAGTTTATACAGACACTTCTCCCATCCTTCAGTACGCGGTCGCTTCTTAGAGCGAGTGTTCGCTCGATTTCCTGAGCGGTGCCCAAAGCTTTAACTTGCCCTGAGACAGACTTGTGTGCTGCAAGAATCCCCTTTTGTCTCCGACCGTGCTCCGGCTGGGCTCCGCAGCCAAGCCATTCTGACAGCAAGTCCGTGCCACAGTGCGCTCTCGCTTGTACGTTGCAGGTGAATACTCGACCGGTACATTTAAATATCGAACCCGCCGTCGTACTTCGAGATTTTTAAAATTAGGGTCGAGGTACCTGTGCTGTTATGGCGCAAGCTCGGCTGTCGATTGTTAGTTATAGAAAGTACGGCGCCGCCTACTAGCGAGCCGCCGGTAAGAAGCACGACCTACATAAAGGATTACTACCCGCTACTACTATATCAAATCGGAAGGGGACTATACATCGTCTTTAATGATCATTTTCCCATAGCTACGTTGGCTCTCAACACGCCTTCCTGGTACAATAACTATGCTAATTTATGTATACAGTACAGTGGGCGTTCCGCGGAACTAGATAGAGAGACCTGCAAGTCATGACAGAACCACAGAGCTACACATTCGACCTCACTTACACGTATAAGATGGGGATGGTTCTCAGAGACACAGAGAGCAGGAGAACAGCTACAGAGGCATATACACAGATAGGAAGCACATTCGCGTTAAGGCGGTGTGACGGGGAAAAAGGTGACATCGGTGAAAAGGGGGACGTTCTCAAGATTCCGCGAGAATGGGGGCGGAAGAATATTGTTCCTTACCATGGGCCATGACCATGGTTATTTCTTTTCTTTTCTTTTCCTCCCTCTGGAGGGGGGACAAGTTCTTCAACAAGTTTCTCAAGTTCTTCTTTTAATTGACTTCATTATTATCATTTCTCATGGATCATCTTGCGTGGTGACTCCGGACAGTTCTTCTATTGTTTTATGTGTGTAAGTGTCCCCTATTTGACACTTTCATGATCTCTGGCTTCCCCCTATTTGGAAGCCTCCTATGGTTGCGATACGGCCCTATTCCCGTCGATCAACCATTCCGACGTCCCATTACCATTCCTGCGGGCGGAATTGCAGCAGCTTCTTGCAGGAACTATTCTTGGCCATTTGACCACTTCCTTCTTATTCTTCTTCTTCTTTCCTTGTTTCTTGTGGTGTGCGGGCAGGCTGCACTGCTCCGTCTCACTAGCATGATAGCTAACTCTTAGCTAACAGAATCAATTTAACGAGAACATTAAAAATTGGACGTAAGCCCTGTCCCGCTTCATTGAATAGGGAAAAAGAAAATAGTAACGAGAGCAGCAGTATTTCACCGGCGCCAAAGCTGTAATTGTTTTATAGCTAAAGGCCTGCCCAGGGTATGATACTCTACTCAAGCTTCTTAGATTACCTGTAAAGCGTTCTTTGAAGAAGGTATTCAAGTCGAGACTTCAGCCTAGAGAAGAAGCCGCTGAACCTGTTACTTTATTCTCTTAAATACTTCTATCATTTAAGGTTTTCATTTTCCGAAGCCTCCGCGACCAAGCTCGGCACTTTAGCCTCTCACTCCCCCTTGGGCTCCATGAGATGTGTTATAGGGCTCTATGTGTGCGGCTCTAGAGGCAGGGGAGCTGTCATCCTTGGAGAGATTCCTTACAGAAGCGCCCACCTACTCTACTCCTATATCTTTTCACAGTGTCAAGCGAATAGAGCTGAGCCCCACCATTGATATATTTAGAGCTGGCTATGGAATAAATAGACTTCGTTCTAACAAATCGTTCCAACAAATTATTCAACAAATTTGTCACGCAAAAGGAACTGCCAGCTGCAACACTCACAAGTTAACAGCTGGCAGACCTGGCCATAGAAGAACTGGCTCCGCCAGTTCTGGCATGGGTAGAACCCAAGGTATACGAAGTGGCTCTACTACTTCCTCTACATACTAGATAGATCAGAGAGGCAATCTATTCTATCTTCACATCTCTTTCGTACACTTCTTACAGTGACACGACTGCCGCCGTCACAAGTGACGACGTGACCCTTAGCATTCAGCCAGCACTCCCACGGACTTCTGGCGTAACAAAATTGTTCTAACAAATCGTTCCAACCAATCGTTCCAACAACTCACTCGATATAGCTTTCCTACAAGCTGCCATCCTAATACATCCTGACACATCACGCACTCCGAAATGGGAAATGCATCAAGTAAACGAGGCTCATCAGAGCCTTTTAAATAACTACGCCATTGAATATACCAGGTACTATCAAAGTCGTAGTCTATGGTGCTAGCGTTGCGAAGCGCCGATTCTTAAACCCGATCCTGAAGTGCCTGAGGATGTCTAGCATCATTCTATATTATTAGACTGTGATGCGACGACGGATCACACAAGGATAGTTCCTGTAGATGAGAATAGTAGGAAGCTTAGGGCATTTAAGTAAAAGAAAAGGGGTTTCAACTTTGGACGATTATTATTTCCTTTACTTGGGAGAAATTTTATTCATCTGCTATTTATTTTAATGATATGCTTCTTGCCCTTCTCCATTTGTTCCTGCAGCCTGTAATCCCCCTAGTCTATGATACTGTGCGATGCAGAATCCTATTGATACGGATCAGTACAGGCCGACCAAAATACTGGGTATATGAAAAAGCAATGGCCAATGATCTCAAGTAGTCTTTGCAAGAAGCTGCTGCAATGCCTCTGAAGATACTGACAGATGTCGAACTGGTCGATTAGTCGGGCAGCAAGTACGGTTGTGACGATTACATGATCTACAAGACGATTATTACTGGTGAGATCAACCCTGCACATGATAGCTTGAGCCATTTGGGCACCGACGGGGAATGAATATTGAATATACAACTCGAAGAATAAGGATAGATACGCTCATAGCGGAAAATAGCATCTCCTGGCTAATTTTCCAACAACACATCAATACTCTGCTCCGTTAGGATACGACCCGCCCACCGTGATGACCTCCTTATAAAGTCAGGCCTTCTTTCCATGGGAAAATTTGACTTCAGCCAGATTTCGATTTTCAGAAGTTCGAGACCTCGAGAACATATAAGGACGCACGATATGCATCGGTCTATTTGCAAATAACTCCTCGGGAGATATACGTGTTAGGTGTTCGGGAAGTGAGTTGGATATGTGGGAGAAAGGGAAAGCATCACAATCTCGTCACTAGCGCATGTGTCCAGCGACGGTCCTTACGCCGGGCGAATGTAGCCACAAGAAGACATTTAGTCCAACAGTGGGGGCACAATTATGGAGCCCAGCAGGCATTCGGAGGAGCCCGAAAGAGTGCCGTAAGAATCAATGATCGTCGGGAAAGCACGCAGTCATCCACACAAACCCACTAAGAAACACATACGGTGCTTCACATCGGGAGTCGTTGCCGAGGAAAAAGTCCGTAACTGCCGGAACGCCTCCTAGATCCGGGGACACGACCCAGATCCGTTCCTCGTTCTCCGGCTTGTTGCAAGTGCAGGCCAGCCGAGTTGGAATGGATCCATGGAGTTCCGGCCTGGGCGTGTCTACGGAACGAAAGACGTCCCGAATATGCCATTTCGCATTTTGTCCTGGTATCGGGATGTAGAGAAATCCATAGCCTTAACTGAAGAAAGTGCTTCTCACCCAAGCTAGGAGGGCATCGGAAGCCGAGACGAGTGATTCCTAGCGTTGCCGCAGAAGCCCCTAGTCAGTGGCCCCCTTCGAGTTCCCTTCGTCCGCACCGTAATCCCTGGCTTATATCAAGCACTCTCGCTGCTTTAGAATTCAGCACCATCTCCCAAACACGAGTCAAAACCCCTTTGCAGAGAAGTCAGTTGAGCTAGGTACTTCCTAGCAGAAGAAGAAGGTTCTGGAAAGTCAGCTTGAAGCTGCAAGGCCAACTAAACGTTTATTTAAGTCTAAATTCGAAGTTTGCAAAAATTGAGGAACATCCAGAGGGCCTAAATGGAAGTCGAAGGGGTAAATAATGATATCAACGGGTCCAACGATGTCGAAAGTACTAGTGAGACAGGTTCGTGTATTATGGTAGCTTGAAAGTGGATTGAAATAGGTGTTCTTGGTATTGTGGGTAGATTCGCGAGTTGCTCAACATATGGAGTCGGAATGTGACGACGACTGTCCGAGTAAGCGGAGAATCTATACGATCGCTCGGCCGGCAAGTCAAACCCCCACCCAAGGAAGGGCTACTCGTATACTGGATTTCTCTGAAAGGAAAACCTCGCCCCGAGGCCATGCTCGACCGACTTAGTTGGAGATGAAGCAGGAAACAAAAGTAAATAATGGGGAAGCTACTATTATCATAAACAAGACCTCAATTTGCTTTCGATCGGCCAAAGGCGAGTTTCATTCACCGAATCTCCAGCCTATCTATACCACATTTTCCAGTCAGATCTTCCAGCATCTCAGTCTTCTCCAGCAAGTAGCCCATACAAATGCAATCCACATACTCGTACCACCTCTCCTGATCAACTCTCTTCTCCCTCAGCAGACTCAAAAATGGCGCTCCACTGATGAATGCCACCACCAACCCTTCTTCCGCCTCGTCCTTATTGGTGAGACCAAAATGACCCCTTTCCGTGTATACCAAGTCCCTCTCGTATCGCAGCTGGCTCTCCATCCTCTGGCAAATTGCGAGATCAAAGTCACCACCCCATGCCCGTGACCGGGACTCCCACGCTGCTACTAGGCTTTTCAAACTCTCCGGGGGCTCTTTGGAGGACTCTGGTGTGTTTTCGTCTTTGGAAAGTCTCCATGCGAGGTAAGCTGCCATCTCAGCATCATTTTCGGGCGAAGTACCATACGAGTTAAAAATCATGCTCAGAATGGCCTGTCCATTCGTCTTGCTGGATGATGGTGGGTCACGTTCACTCGACCTGGATGATCCTCCTCCTCTGCCAGTTCTTTTCTGAAACCGAACAGACTTCTTGGCCTTGCTACTGCCGCTCTTTGAGATCCTTTTCCTACCCTTGATCATCCTCTCCTTTTGTTCCTGTTCTTCGCTATTACCGTCTGGAAACGGGTCATAAATACTCCGCCCGAACCTAGCAAGCGCTTGAACAGTTGGAATGACGATATCGTAAACGTCTGTCTCTTTGGTAATGGCCACTTTGAAGGCCACTCTATCCAGGATGCATCCGTCGATGTGAAGAGCGACCGGCGTCGTCGTCGGACGACCCGCAATCAACTGCGAAAATTCCGGTGTTAACAAAGCGAAAGCATCTTGATCATGTTCCAAATCGCCCCATCGCTTCGTGAAGTTGGGCACCCACGTCGGCAGGTTCGGAATCTCCTTGGTGCTATGGCGGCTGCCCTGCGTCCATATATGCACGCTCTGATACCTGTCGATGAAGTACCTCGCCGCATCGACGTACACTTGCTGAACCGTCAGGCTGTAGTCGGCGACGGGCCGCTTGATCGACGGCGTCTCCACAACCGACGCCAGCCTCAACGTCGCGAATATCTTGTCTCTTGCGTCGCTCGCCTCAAACACGCTCATCGAGGAGCTTGTCTGGAATAAATCTACCTCGCCGTCCTGGGCGAACAAATCGTCGATACGGACAATCTCGTAAAAGGTAGGGTTGTTCGCGGCCGAGCACGCTCTGTATCCTAGAAGGCCTGCCTTGAACGTTTCCCACGGGCACT